>Ga0182744_1004707_pt1 | contig 10094 bp, 9 predicted proteins | sample eDN3rd30CKraftMG_FD_128525 | JGI IMG/M metagenome (GOLD analysis project Ga0182744, IMG submission 128525) | Enriched Miracle-Growth compost microbial communities from Emeryville, California, USA - eDNA 3rd pass 30_C Kraft MG (version 2) (version 2) ... | reverse complement strand
TGGAACAATTGGTACATGCTCATATAGGGGCACTTAGAGACCAGCTTTTTATTTCTGTAGATGAAGATACTTACCAAATCGACATCGCGAAATTAAAAACATTACATCCGCTGGATACAACCTTATACGAGCTTTTTAAACCATTCCATTTTACTTCCGATGTGCTTCATGATCTAGTAGCTACTTGGAACAGAACAAACTGTAGCGGCAAACAATTCCATTCAGATACCCACCGATTGTGGATTGATCGAGGTATACTCATTCTAGAAGAACAAAAGGCAAATGTTGTGATGCCGGTATCTTTCATGCCAGGAAAGGAGGTGGCATTTGGTAGAAAGCGGTTAACCCTACAGCTTAGTGATCAGGTGGCACCTTTACGATCATCTACACAAATTACAGTAGATGCCGATCAGCTACAATTCCCCTTAACAGTAAGAGCTTGGAAGGAAGGCGATTGGTTTAGACCTTTCGGAATGCGGGGACGCAAAAAATTGAGTGATTTATTTATTTCTTTGAAGATCGCTCATATAGAAAAAAAGACAATACCCATCGTGGTTAATGGGAATGGTGATATTTTATGGGTTGCGCCTTATCGAATGGATAATCGGTATAAAATTACAGAAAAAACAAAAAAAATTGCTATATTAGAATGTATATAAACATGGAAGACGATAAACCTCTATTTATTGAAAATCAATATCTCGGACGCGATCGCGGATGGGTGAGTGTGCGATTGGTGATGGCGCTCTTTTGTTTTACCGCCTATTATATCAGTTCAGAACGCGAACGCAACCAACAGTTATTTTTGCTCGTTGGCTGTATCATCATTTTGGTGTCTATTATTATGATGTACATGTTGCATTATCGCATTACGGTAAAAAACAAGAGTGTGATTCTCCAAGGCTTGTGGACTACACGCTTGGTCAAAATAGATCTAAATGGTATTGTAAAGGTAGAAAGTGGAGCTTATAGCTCGTATTTTATCAATAGTCCGGTGTACAACTTGCATCAAAAAGGAAAAATTCGCTTTTATGCAGGTGGTAAATCAGCGGTATGGCTTACTGATCGAGATGGCTTGGTTTATGTCATAGGTACGCACCATCCAAATGATCTGACGCGAGCTATATTAAAGGCCAAGGAATCGTAAAGTTTATGTCAATAACCCCCGAGTTGTATCATATTTTCTGTTTAAATACGTAAGTTTGTTAAAAGAGCTATTTGTTTAGCATTATTAAAGATCTGGTATTCATGGGATTATTGAAAATATTATTGATTATTATTTTAGTGTTGTGGGCCTTGAGAATGGTTGTGACATTGCTGTTCCCCTACCTGATGGCTATGTTTGTGGGGAAAATGCAACGTGAGGCACAAAAACAATATGAGCGTCAAACGGGCACTTATACGCATCAACACGATATACCCAAGCCTGATGGAAAAGTGCGTGTTGATTATGTGCCGCCTAAGTCTGCTAAAAATAAACCCTCTACAGGAAATAGAGTAGGTGAGTTTATTGATTTTGAAGAAATCAAGTAATTTCACTACTACTCTATTATCGTTGTTCATTTTTTCTGGAAGCAGACTGTTTTTGTTCAGAAAGAATAGCTTTTTCAGCTGATCTCATCAATTCATAAGAGTTTTATATAAAAAATGATATTTCGAACGTTTAGTCTTCGAAATATCATTTTTTTATAATAGGTTTGAAGCTTGGCTTAAAGTATAAAAAAGAATGAAGAATTGGTTCAACCGAAACGCTACGCATTTTGCGATTATTGGCATCTTTATCGCTATTTGCTTCATATATTTTGCTCCGGCATGGCAAGGAAAAGTCCTTATTCAAAGTGATGTAACGCAAGCACAAGCGATGCAGAAGGAGATTATGGATTTTAAAAAGGCAGATGGTAAAGCGCCCTTATGGACCAATTCGATGTTCAGCGGTATGCCGTCTTACCAAATTTGGGTTTCCTATCCGAAAAACATTGGTACACACATCATGTCGGGTATCAAAGGAGCATTCCCCTATCCCATCGATGTAGTTTTATTGTATTTGTTAGGAGCGTACTTATTGTTCAGCGTACTTCAAGTAAAGCCCTGGTTGGCTGCTGTAGGAGCCATTGCGTTTGCCTTCACTTCGTATAACTTTATTTATGTCGAAGCGGGACATGCGAGTAAGGCCTATGCCATTGCACTCTTTGCTCCTGTTGTGGCAGGTATTATTTTAGCTTTCAGAGGTAAGTACTTTTTAGGAGCTGCACTTATGGCATTTGCCATGGCCCTAGAAATTAGGGTGAACCATATTCAGACAACTTATTACTTATTTATTGCTTTATTGATTTTAATAGGTATTGAACTATATCATGCCATGAAGGCGAAACAGACAAAGCAATTGCTAAAGTCTTTTGCCTATTTAACTGTAGGTACCTTGATTGCCATTGGTGTAAATGCCGGATTATTATGGACTACTTATGAATATAGCAAAGAATCCAATCGAGGTAAATCTAATATTACGACAGATGATAAAGGATCTGAACAGCAAGGCGTCAGTACGGAGTATGCATACCAATGGAGTCAAGGGATAGGAGAAAGTATGACTTTCTTAATTCCTAATCTGTATGGTGGTGGTACGCAACAGATGCCAAAAAGTGATTCAAACGTTGCGAAAGAATTAATAAGCCGCGGGGGGAGTGCGGAACAGGCTTCTTCACAGTTATTTTCTCTGTATTGGGGAGATAAACCCATGACATCGGGCCCATGGTACTTTGGTGCGTGTGTGCTTTTTCTATTTGTACTGGGCTTATTTGTGGTAAAAAGCAGAATCAAGTGGTGGATATGCTCAGCTACCGTGTTGATTGTGCTGCTGTCTTGGGGTAGGCACTTTACACTGATATCTGATTTATTCTTTAACTATTTTCCACTCTACAATAAATTTAGGGCTGTAGAATCGACATTGGTAGTTGCTTCCTTTTTGATACCTATCTTGGCCATTTTGGCTGTGCAAGAGATTATCCAAAGAGGGAAGCAGATCGCTCAACTGGATAAGAAAATTATTTATTCCTTGGCCATTGTTGGTGGAATTAGTCTTATAGTTTGGCTATTGCCCGATTTATTCTTTAGTTTTCAAGCACCTAATCATCAACAATTGGTTCAATTTCTTTCACAGCAAACACAAGATAATGGCTTGGGACAAGTGCTGGGAAATGCTTTGATTCAGGACCGTATGGATATGGCACGCAGTGATGCTTTTCGTTCGCTTTTGTTTGTGTTATTAACAGGTGGTGTTATCTGGATGTTGGCAAAAGATAAATTAAAGGCTCCAGCGGCAACAATAGCGCTAGGTGTGCTGATCTTGGTGGACATGTGGGGAGTTGATAATAGGTATTTAAATAAAGATAGTTTTGTGGAAGAGTCGCAAGCACAACACACTTTCTTTAAGCCTCGAGAAGTAGACAACCTGATTTTAATGGATAAAGATCCAAATTATCGCGTGTTGGACTTAACGGTAGAGCCCTTTAATAATGCGGCCCCCTCGTATTTCCATAAGAACGTGGGCGGATACCACGCAGCCAAGCTGATGCGGTACAATGAATTGATTCAAAGGCAGTTTTCGAGATCAATTAATGAGGATGTATTAGATATGTTGAATACGCGCTATGTCATTACCAATAATAGAGAGGGAACATCACAAAATATTCAACGAAGAGATAAGGCCGCAGGCAATGCGTGGTTTGTTGACCGGGTAACTTATGTAAAAAGTAATGAAGAGGAGATGAATGCTATTGATAGCTTTGATCCCAAGAAAGAGGCATTCATTCATCAGGAATTTAAGGCTCAGATTGATGAAAAGCGTTTGGGCAGGCCGGTAAATGCAAACATCTCATTAACAAGTTATCGACCCGATCATTTGATATACGAATATACAGCACCAAATGATGTCATGGCTGTTTTTTCTGAGATATGGTATGATAAAGGATGGAAAGCGTTTGTGGATGGATCAGAGATTCCTATTTTACGAGCCGATTATGTGCTACGTGCCGCACAGCTTCCGGGAGGTAATCATCAGGTAGAGTTTAAGTTTGAACCTCAATCTTACTATATGGGTGAAAATATTTCATTGATCGCCTCTATTCTACTGGTGCTTGGCTTAGCGGCTGCCATTTGGTTGGAGAATAGAAAAATCAGTCATTAGTTCGGCGGTGAAGTAAATAGTACCAAGCTAAATTAAAAGCAATAACTCCATGATGAAATATGTTAGGCAAAAAGCCATAATACTTCGTTAAAATTTGGAAACGTTCTTTTAGGCTCTGCCAATGCCTTTTTTTAGACATACCGCCTACTAAATATTTCGCAACATATTGGTGGGTATGTACAATATAACGTGCTTTTTTAGCTGCCTTTAATATCCAATCAATGTCTGCACTGAGCTGATAACGTAAATCATAAGGTGCAGTTATGGATCGTTTGATATAAATGGCTTGATGGCTAATACTCATTCCGTATTTAAAACTTTTCCATGTAAAAGAACGCGGGGCATGATGTCTGCGCTTACCAAGGCTTTTTCCTTTTTGATCAATCATTTCTGTTTCGCCATAATAAATATCGGCATGTGAAGCGGATGAGAATACCTGGCTAACGGTATTTGGGGCATATATCTCATCACCCGAATTCATAAATAATACATAATCACCCTTGGCTAACCGGAGTCCTTTATTCATCGCATCGTAGATACCGGCATCTGGTTCACTTATCAGTTGACGGATGTGATTTCGATAAGATGCAATCACTTGAAGTGTTCCATCGGTAGATGCGCCATCGATGATGATGTATTCGATATGAGGATAGGTTTGTTGCACAACAGATTGAATGGTTCGTTCAATATCCTGTACATTGTTGTAAACAATCGTAATGACACTCAATGTAGGTGAAAAGTCGGAGTTCGTGCTGTTATGCATGGGCAATATATATCTAATGAAAACTAAAATAGCTCCTTGCTATGAATATTTTTTAATGTATTTACTCCAGAAATCAGGCTGGTATTTTTGCCAGGCGTGACAACCAAAAGGAAGCCGGTGATGCGTGCGCTCAAAGCTCTGGGTAGGGTTCCGTTCAAAGGCGAAATGGAGGGCCTCGTTAGCCGATGGTTTTTTGAAAGGCACAAATAGTGTCCAAATGATATCTTCATTCTTAGGTAACAACATAAACATCCATGTGGCCCAAAAACTCCATTTGATATGGCTTTTTATTTTACGCAGTGATAAGCCGCCATTGCCTACTTGATTGACTAAGCGTTTCGATAAGTTCACAATCGGTTTTTTACCTGGAGGAATGGGAGGGGGTTCCAACCAAGGAGCACCGACATAGTCATACCCTTTTTCTGCCCAGACCAATAGATCGTCAGTAAAAACCCAAGCATCCAATTGGTATATCAGGATATAATCATAGGCTGCAAATGCCTGATAGAAATGCCGACTGGTTAATAAACGACTATATCCTGTAACATGCTTAAAATAAGCATCGTTAAAGCGTTGAATGGTGAGTGGTTTAGGGGTTAAAGCTTCGTAATAGGTGGTATTAAGCTGCTCAGGCGCTACTAAGATAGTTGTGTACCGATCTAGTACTTCGGTACACTGCCAAAACGCATGTTTTTCATTTGGTTCAGCAACCTCTTTATATACAGGTATAACGACGGCTATTTTCATCTTTATGAACGACGGATTTTCTTTTTAAGCTGAAACAACTTGTTGATCATGAATTTTCTCCCACGCTTAAACCAAGAGCCCTTTCGGTGCTTGTAAAAATATTTTACAGCAGCCAAAGCATCTGCATTTTCTATCACGTTGTCTGGAAAGGAGTGTACTGGAGCACGTGATGCATGAACCCGATAGGTACTTTCAATAATCGAGTGCACGCCGCTACCGTCGTGCCCAATGTTTTCTATTAAAGATTTTGCAGGATACAATACCAATCCGTTGTGTAGAAAAACGGATGCATGCCATCTGATGGCCCAAGAATCATTCTTTCCAGCCTTAAAATCAAGTAACTGATTCCAGTAATTGCGCATGGTGCCGTCTACAGTGAAACGATAGATGGTATCTTCATCAAATTGCTCATATAGCCGATTGATATCGGGCTCAAAATATTGCCAAGCTCGTTTCCATGTTGCCCAGCCCCAACTGCTAACAGATTGTAGAAAGAAAGTTTCTGGTAGCGGTTGTGTTGGTTTAATCGGGAACATGTATGCGGCGATCTGCATCACTTTATCTTCATGCTCGTATTTATTTAATGCCTCATTGAAATAGGTAAGGGTGTACGGTGATGCAAGCAGATCATCTTCAAAGACAATCACTTTACCATATTCATTCACTAATTGTGTAACACCAGTGATAACGGACTGTGCCAATCCCATATGCTCTTGGCGCTCTATTAACTTAATAGATTTAAAGCCCGTGGCTTGTTTAATAAGCGATCGTACTTCGTGTACGAGGTCTTCATCCGATATTTGTTTAGCTGCATCAGAGAAGACAAATAACCGACTATCCGCTGCTAGTAAATTATCCTGAAGATACTTCAAGGTTCGGCGAGTATGTTCTGGCCGATTATATACAAAAAGGGCAATGGGTGCAGGGTTTTGCATATTAGTGGCTTACAATTATCTTTTTTGTCTGAAATACTTATCAATCATTTCATTAATATCAGCAGAGATTCGGACATAATATGTTAATATCATAAATATAATGCTAATTGCAATAGAACGAATACACACATCTAATATAAAATGGGGCATCGTCGGTATTAAGCCTCCAACAAATAAGCTTATCAGTGAAATGCCTATTATTAGTACAATTTTGCTCGTAAATGGTTGGAGTCCAAATTTAAGTTTCAAATATAACCAGAAACTAAAATTCGTTAATAACATAGTCAGTAAGTAACTCCATGCTGCCCCCTCTAACCCATAGTGTGGAATGAGCCATATATTAAATAATAAGCATGCAATGGCTGCTATAACCATAAATAGCATCACTAAGCGGTAATGTTTGGAAAAACCGATAATGGCTTGATTGATGCCGCCTGTAGCGTCTACTAGAAAAGCGATTCCGACAATAATCAATACGTCAAAATATGCCGGATATTCTGGTTTCTTTAATAAAATTAAAATATTATCCCTATTGGCAATCAAACCGATGAGTAATAAACTGCCTGCCAAACATTGAATAAGCGTTGTTTTCTTGTATATTTTTTCAATTTTATACAAATTGTCCTCTTTCCAAGCGTTGGCAATTATTTGATATGATGTAATATTGAATGCCCTAGAAGATAGGGTGATAATTTGAGCCATAGCGAAAAAAGTACCATAAATTCCTACCATTCCTTCTCCCATAAAGATTTTGAGTAATATAACATCTAGATTCTGTAACAGCGCAAAAGAACTGCCACCCACCATCGAATAAAACCCAAAGCGTAACATATGGTGGTATTCGGTTTTTACCTCGGGTTCTATTGCGCCAAAACGGTAAATTTTCGTCCTAGTTATATACCACGTTATCACCATAACCAGCAATATATTACCTACTAAATATAAATCGATAAAACTTTGGTAGCTTAAGGCACCAATTAGCATTAGAAGTGCCCCTAATGTGCTAAATAGGCGAAGAATCACTTCTCTTAAAAAGGAGGGGAGTATCGTCTTAAAGCTTGTTCGAGCAAAAGATTCTTGAATCAGGAATAAGGTGGAGCAAGCTGCGATCGGTAAAAAATAGACATAATACCGATCCATTAATGATGCGGTTTCACTGCCATCTGTCTTCAATGCGATAACCTGACTTTTTAATAAAAAAAAGCCTACGCTAAATAAAGTAAATGTTGTACAGGCGACAATAAATATATAAGTAGCAAAGCCATGGTGCTTCTTGTCGTCGGTCCTGAAAAAAGGAAGGAATCGGGTAATCACATTGCTGATACCCAACGAGGCAAATTGTGTATATAAAACTACAACGGCAATTAAGATATTGTAAAAGCCAATTTCTTCTAAACTAAGACTGCGCTGGAAAATAATCATCAGATTAAGAAAGCCCAGCACTGTACCTATGTAAAGCGAGATACTGTTGATAATGCCTTGTTTTTTGATGAGATTCATACCCGATTACTTTGCCACCTCCTGTAATATTTGGCTAAGTTTAGCTATTTGTTGCCGAATATCATAATGATTTAATATGTGCGCACGAGCTGCTTGTCCCATTTTGGTAGCGAGTGCTTCGGAAGAACTTAAGGTTAACATATCTCGTGCCATAGTGTCTTGATCATATTCGTCGACTAAAAACCCAGTTATTCCCTCTATAACGGCTTCTTTTATACCCGCATGGCGCGTGCTTACGATAGGTAATCCTGCAGCAGACGCTTCTAAAATCGTATTGGGTGTGCCCTCCATGTCGCCATCTTTAGCCGTGACCGAGTGTTGTACGTAAGCGTATGCATGGGCCATGAGCTGAATAATTGCCTCCCTATCTAAGACTCCAGTAAAAGTCACTTGGTGCATTATACCTAATGTTTTTGCTCTTTCTTTTGCCTCTTGTGCTAAGGGACCGTCTCCAACCATTGATAAATGTGCCATAGGAAACTGTTGCGCTACTTGGGCAAAGGCATTTAGAGTAATTATCGGTGCTTTCTTGTCGACCAATCTACCAATACTGAGAAAATGAGGTATAGTCGATAGCTTCGTGGGTTTAAATAGATCTGTACGAACACCATATGGAATTAGATGAATTTTATTTGCATCGGCACCTAATTGAATCAGGCTTTCGCGCATATCGCCTGAAACAACAATAAGAGCAGATGCATAAACAAAAGCTCTTTTATATAAGGTGTTAAATGTATTTAATAATTGATAGCGATGGGCATCGACACCATGAAAATGAATAACCAAGGGTACTTTAGCTATAGCGCATGCCTTAGCTATCGTAGCCCCTACAGTACCATATTGAGGTAATACCACGTTAATCTTTTGCGCTTTTAGATAGTTTATTAAGGCGCGATTACGTACTGTAATATCCCGCTTTTTAAATATGCGCTTTTGTATAAGATAAGATAGAATGCCAGTAACAGATCTGATCAAAAATTTTCCGTTGCTTTGATAGACGGGAAAATCACCGCCATACAATACATATTTTTCCCCAGGTAACAGTTCAATTTGTGTTTGGATAAATGTCTCGGAATAGCTGGATTTATTGGGTTTTATAATGCATATTTTCAGTGAGTCCATGGCTAGCTGAGTTTTTTTCTGGCGCTCATTTCCCGCACTTTCCCAATCACTTTATCTCGAATCCGCTTCACTCCCCGTGTTATTTTTTGGGGTAAGCTGACTGGTTTGGCCTGAAAAAATGCTGCTTCGAAGTCGCTGTTTTTTTCAAAAATAATGTGTGCATAATCGCCTATATTCCAAATATCTTTTATTTGATACAATAAAACTTCGGTGTTTGTATCTAAAGCCAATTGATTGATAACTGTTAATGAAATATGTTCATCAACAGGTTGCATAGTCTCTGGTTTATAAACAGCCTACCATTTTAAGTTGTGTGGAGTTGGAACAGATAATATTCATCGTCCTTGGTTAGCTAGTAGTTTACGAATAGTGGCATGAACGGTTGAACGATCTGCTATAGCAATGTGCTCATACACATCCATAAAGATGATTAAATCAAAATTTCCGGAAAGTGTTTCTGGGGTTAAAATGCCCTCAATGAAGGAGGTCTGTTGATTTCCAAAAAGTTTGTTTGCTATTTCAATTGATTTAGAACTGATGTCGAGACCTATAATTTGCGCTTTTGGCCACCTTTTATGCATGCGATGGCAAATAGAGCCAACACCACAACCAACCTCCAATATGCGTAGTGGTTGTTTTTTTTGGGGAGCATATTTCAGAATGGTCTTCCATGCAGCATCGACCCTCGGATTTCCATAAAGGTAGTTGTGGAGTTTGGTTTGTACTACCGTATTGTAATAAGAGACGATTTCTTTTTCTTGTAATTGATTTGGCATGTTAAAGATAAACTGTTCTAAAATCTCTAAAGTTAACGCGGTTTTTTTGCAAATACAACATAAATTGC
>Ga0182744_1004706_pt1 | contig 10095 bp, 9 predicted proteins | sample eDN3rd30CKraftMG_FD_128525 | JGI IMG/M metagenome (GOLD analysis project Ga0182744, IMG submission 128525) | Enriched Miracle-Growth compost microbial communities from Emeryville, California, USA - eDNA 3rd pass 30_C Kraft MG (version 2) (version 2) ... | reverse complement strand
TGTACTTATCATTTGATGCAACTTTAGGGAGAAGAGCGCTGCAAGCGTATGCCGGCACGAGAACCTTGGCCTTCACTGTCTGCACACAGTCACCGGCTGCGGCAATAGTGTAAACCTGAGCACCCGGCACATTGACGTACACGGTCAGCTTTGCCTTGTAGCTACCAGTCTTGGTATACACGTGGCGGAACTTAGTCTGGCCATTTACTTGACTAGCCGAGATTTTCTTAGGAGTCGTGCCGTCGCCAAAGTCCAAGGTCGCATAAGCAATTGATGCGCCGTTGCCAGCTGAGGCACTTGCCGTAAAGTCAAACGTGTTGTCATTGACTTTCGTTTGCTTTAAGTTATTACACTTATAGGTTGGGTTGTTTAGTGTGCCACGTGTCGGGTTACCACAGTCGTACATAACTGCAAATTCCATCTGACCCTTGGCATTAAACAGCACCATAACGCGAATCGTGTTGCTCAAAAATACGTCTTGAGCGCGACTTTCGTAGTACGTCTTACCACCAATTGTGACTGCGTGTGAGTAGCTTTTTGCCTGACGGCCGATACTCTGTGCATTGGTGGCCACTGTGCGACCGTCAACGACAATCCGACCGTCCTTGTAAGCCAAACCCTCTCGAGCTGACGTCACAAACCGACTATAGTCACTCGGCGCTAGGCCATAGTGATCATAAATCGTTGCTAAGTCTTTTTGTGTACCGCCATTGCTAGACTTCGTTTTACTAATAAAGTCGCTTGCTTTTGTGGTACCACACTTCATGATTGCGTTTGCAGAACAATCACTTGCGGCAGCAGGTGCCTTAGTAAATATATTCAGGCCGGCAATAGTTGCCAAGCCAAGCGCAAATGCAGTGAGGCCAAGCAGACTGCCCTTGCTAAGTAACTTCGACATAAAACGTCGCTTCATATACACCTCCCTGTGTAGTATTCGCGATTAACCTCTACATAATATCACAAACTTTTACAAACGTCAATATGCTTATGCGTTATTTTTATACAAAGCCACCTCTGTTCACATAAATTAATGTCAAAAATACTCCACTTTATTGCGGTAAAATAGGCCAATTTGACTATCAATTACTCACGCACAAGGGGAAAACTAAAGCCAAAGGTGCTACCCTTGCCCTCTTTGCTTCTAAAGATGATACTGCCACCTTGCGCGATAACCACCTTTTTCGCCATAAAAAGCCCGAGACCGGTACCATCCGGGCGGGCTTTTTGTGCATTACTTGCACGGTAGAACTTTGTAAACAAGCGTGGCTGATCGGCTTTCGGTACACCCATGCCGGTATCCGTAACGCGAAGCTCTATCATGCGACTAGACACTTTAACCTCAACAGTAATTGAACCGCCCTCCGGCGTGTAGTAAATTGCGTTATCGATAAAATTCATAATAACTTGGCGAATTTTTGTCTCATCCAACATAAGCGGTGGGCAAAAATCCGGCGGCACAAACGTCATCGTAATATGCTTAACCTCGGCTGACTCCTGAAGTGGTGTCAACTCCTCCTGGGCGAGCTGTGCCAGATTAACTGGTGAGCGTTCAATGTAAAATTTGCCTGTTTGCAGGCGTGACACGTTCAGAAGATCAGCGATGATGTAGACCATCCGCTGACTGCTAATAAACGCCTGTGAAAGCATTTTTCGCTGGCTCTCGTTAATTTTACCAACGTCACCATCAAGCACCATACTCAAATACCCTTTCACGCTTGTCAGAGGTGTCCTCAGCTGGTGTGACGCCATGCTAATAAAGTCATCCTTGGTGTCGTCAAGCCCTTTCAAGCGGCGCTCACTGGCCTTGTGACGTTTTTCGGCCTGAGCTATCTCTCGTTCAAGCGCCTCTATCTTTGCGCGAAGTTCTTTAGCGTCGTCAAGCCGTGCACGCAAGCGGATCTCTTTGAGCTTGGATTCTTGGAGTTGTAATCGTTGGCGTCTTAGTACGACCAGCGACAGATACAAGAGTACTCCGACCATTAAGAGGCCACAGTATACATACAGTACGATTACTTGTTGGTACCCAGTTTGTAAATTGAGTAAACGCGTCGTAATAATCGCGAGAATAAGACTCAGCACCACAAGCCCCAGCACTACCAGCAAATATGTTCGCCACCCCCTGTACGTTTTATCGCTGCCCACCGCCATAATTACTGTTATTCTAGCATAGAATCACTTTAGCTTAGTAGGATATACTGTAGGCATGACAAAAGTTGCAATTATCGAAGACGACAGTGCTATTTCACAGATGTACCGTATGAAGTTCGAGGCTGACGGTTACGAAGTCGAGACGGCCGAGAACGGTAAGCTGGGCCTCGCGCTCATTGAAAAAATGCGCCCGGACATTGTGTTGCTTGATCTCATGATGCCCGTTATGAGCGGCGATGAGCTGCTTGTTAACCTACGCGCCAAAGCCTGGGGTAGAGACATTAAGGTCATCCTGCTTACCAACGCCGGTGAACAAGAAATCCCGGCCCGTGTTCGTAGTCATGGTGTTTCGGCCGTTATTCTAAAAGCTAGCATGACGCCGCGGCAAGTCGCTGAAGTCGTCAAAAAGCAGCTTGAGGGCAGTGCATGAACATCGCCATCGTAGGCTACGGCCTCGAGGGTAAAAGCTCTTGCGAATATTTTTTAGCTCGTGGTGACCGCGTTACTGTCTGTGACCAAGATTCTTCAGTTGTCGACTCTATCCCAAAAGGAGTTATTACGAAAGTCGGTGCTGGCTACCTCGACGACCTTGATCGGTTTGACCGGATTGTTCGTAGCGCCGGTATCCCACCCGAAGTAATTTTAGATCGTTACCCCTCAATGGCTGAGCGTATCACCACGAATATTAACGAGTTTTTACTGCGAAGTCCCTCTAAAAACATCATCGGCATCACTGGCACCAAAGGTAAAGGCACAACATCAACATTGACGGCGCGAATCCTCGAAATGGGTGGCAAAGAGGTCTTTCTGGGGGGCAATATTGGCGTGCCAGCACTATCATTCCTCAAGGATATGCAACCAGACAATTGGGTTGTACTGGAACTTTCAAGTTTTCAGCTTGTGGACGTGCATCGTGCGCCGCATATTGCCGTTTGTCTTATGGTTGCGCCTGAACACCTGGATTGGCACGGCTCTAGACAAGCTTACTACCGTGCAAAATCTCGTCTGTTTGAACTCCAAAAAAGCAAAGATATTGCTATCTATTTCAGCAAAAGCATCGCTTCACATACCATCGCCAGCCATAGCCTAGGCACAAAACTCACCTACTATGATTCACCTGGTGCCTATGTTGAAAACGGCGCTATTATGATTGATGGTCAGACTATTTGCCAAACTGATGAGCTACAACTTCGAGGCCGTCATAATTGGCAAAACGTCTGCGCAGCAGTGACAGCTGCCTGGCAGGCAGGCGTACAAGATATAGAAGCCATTCGCAGCGCTGTTCTGTCATTCAGCGGACTCGAGCACCGCCTTGAATACGTCGCCGAGATCAACGGTGTCGAATATTTTGACGACAGTTTCGGCACTACACCCGAAACAGGCATTGTTGCGATTGAGTCGTTCAAGCAGCCAAAAGTACTTATTCTTGGTGGCTCTGACAAAGGAGCACATTACAAGAAACTCGCCAAAACTGTCATGCGCGAAGCGGTTCGCCATGTCATTACCATTGGTGATACCGGACCGGCTATTGCCGAAGCGCTTCGAAACGAAGGATTTGTTGAGCTTTCGCCTGGCGGCACTACAATGCCAGATATCGTTTCGGCCGCCCAGATGGTTGCGGCACCCGGTGACGTCGTTCTACTTTCACCTGCTTGCGCCAGCTTTGGCCTGTTCCACGACTACAAAGACCGTGGCACCCAGTTTAAGCAGGCAGTCCAAGGACTCGCTTTAGTTGCCGAATAGCATAGCAACAACTACCTTCGACGCATTTTTCTGTCATAATAGCACTAATGAATGACGAATTTACCTATAAAGAATTCCGCATTGACGGTGATGGGCAGACCGTATTTTTTGACTACCAGATAGTACACGGCAACGACACCTATTTGCTCACCGAAACGCTACGCTTCCCCAGTGCACTTAAGGACAACGAGAGGCAACAAGCCTGTCTTAGGGCACTACATATCGCACTCGGTGTAAGCTATTACAAGATTTTTATGAGTCCGCGCATACGCCACCCTTATGCCATGAACGCTGACGAAGCTAGTTTTTGGAATGATGTATGGCGACACGGCCTCGGTGAATTTTTGTACATTAATAAACTCGACCCGGCAAATCTAGCTCAATTTTCAGCCCAGGACGGAGCTACTATTACCCACGAACCTACGCACGCCGACAGTAATGAAGACTCGGCACTCCTCGGTATTGGCGGCGGTAAAGACTCTATCGTTGCCGGCGAAACGCTCAAAGCGATCGGCCTGAAGCTTCAAGGGTTCGTCATGGCAACTGGCAAGCAACTTGGCCAAGCCAAAGCCGTAGCAGACACCATGTGTATTCCCCTGCTTGTGGTGGAGCGAACTATTGATAAGCAACTATTGTCTTTACAACAGCAGCCTGGCGCTTTTCGTGGTCATGTCCCTATATCACTTATTTTTGGCCTCGTAGGCGCTAATATTGCCGTCGCAACAAACGCTGCATATATCGCTGTTGGCAATGAGGCGAGCGCTAGTATTCCGCGCATTAACTGGCAGCATGGCGCCGTCAACCATCAATGGAGTAAATCGTTTGCGTTTGAAGTGGCGCTACAAGAGTTTATCCGCAGCCGCACTGACGTTACCTATTTTAGCGCTATTCGCCCTCTTACATCAGTTGCCGTCGCAAAGCTATTTGCACCGCTACGTCAGTATTTTGAGGTTTTTACGAGTGATAACTCTGTTTTTCGGATTGACCCATCTCAGCGGCCCAATGCCCGCTGGAGCTTGGAAAGTCCAAAATCTCTCAGTAGCTTTATCTTGCTAGCTCCATGGCTTTCTGAGGCTGATCTACTGACAATCTTCGGCCGTAACTTCCTTGACGAACCAAGTCTCGAAACTCTTTTTTGGGAGCTGATAGGACAACAAGGCGAGCCACCACTCGACTGCGTTGGCACAACTGAGGAGCTCATTTTATCGCTCGCTATCGCTCACTCGCAAGGCAAATTCTCTGATAGTCATCTTATGCGGCTCGCTATAAAACGCGGCGTAATTTCTGAGCAGAACTGGCCCAAGCAGCTTAATGCAACGCTTACGTTGCAAGACCAGCATGCGTTCCCGCCAAAACTTACCGAGCCAATCATTTCACGCCTCCGAGAAGGCCTTGCGTCATGAAATGGCAGCTTGACCAGTTTCGCGGCAAAGATATCGTATTTGTCGGTGCCGGTAAAGGTAGGGCTCTAGCCGGCGTACAAGCTTTTTTAAGCGCACACGGCAATATTAACTCCTTTGCCGCCATCGATAAACAAGATAACGACAACCCTCTTGAGTTTTTAACGTCATACGACGCCGGTAAAACTGTTTTTATAAAAAATGAAGCTGTGCCAGGCAGTGAAATGCCTGTGTCATACTACACGCCTTTGCAGCTTTTTTTTGAACTTGTCGGCCAATGCGATGCGGTAACGGTTGGCATAACTGGTACTAAAGGCAAAAGCACTACTGCTGCCCTTACCGCTCATATCCTGCAATCGGCCGGCAAGGATGTTGTTTTGGCGGGCAATATCGGCCAATCACCACTCAGTTCACTCGATAAGGCAAACACTGACACCATTTTTGTGTTAGAACTATCAAGCTACCAGCTATCTGATCTAGCTATCAGCCCTCATATTAGCGCATGTCTGAATCTCTATAACGACCACACCGACTGGCACGGCTCACTTGATGGTTACTGGGAAGCAAAGCACAACATCATGCGCTATGCCAGTGCAGAGGATATCTTTATATACAACCCCGACTTTCCTGAGCTCAAAAAGTGGGCAACCACAGCCAATTGTAAGACGATAGCCATCGACAAAAGCACCCCTCTTGATCTTTCCCACGCTCAGTTATTTGGCGAGCACAATCGCCTGAATGCCCTCGTTGCCCGAGAAATCGCCCATCAGTTTGATATATCTGATCATATCATTTCAGGTGCAATAGACAGCTTCACGCCGCTCAAACACCGCATGCAATTGGTTGCTACCGTAAACAAACGCACCTACATAGACGACGGCATTGGTATGACACCAGAATCAACTTTGGCAAGCCTAACCGCAATTAGTCAAAAATATGGGCATATCGGTTGTGTTCTGCTCGGCGGACAAGACAGAAACTACCACTATAAAAACCTTATGACGGCAATCGCCAAGCTACAGGTACCGGCACTCGTGCTTTTTCCTGACACGGCTCAAAAGATGAAGGAGGCTTTTCCGGCAACCTACACGCCACACATCCTTGAAACTACCTCTATGGAGACGGCAGTAAAATGGGCATCGCGCCAAGCACCCATTCATACGACTATCGTACTTAGTACTGCCGCGCCAAGCTACTCATTATGGAAGGATTTTGAAGAGAAGGGCGATCAATTTCAGCGAGCGATATCAAGGTTAACAAGTTAACTTAAGCACTTAACTTGTTAACCTTCTTTCTCTTCTTGCGACCTCGCAACCCGTAGCACATTGTCAAATAAGGCGCAGATAGTGAGTGGCCCAACGCCGCCTTTTGGCGGAGTGATTGTTAGATCATCACGCTCATACACACTTGGAGCTAAGTCGCCAACCGTCTTGCCTTCTTCTCCTGCCACGCCGGCGTCAACCACAATCGCACCTTCTTTTATCATATCCGACGTAATGAGCCCTGGCGAACCGGTGGCCGTGATAATCACGTCCGCTAGCAACAACTCGGCCTTAACGTCTGGTGTACTCGAATCAACCACGCGCACGAACAAATCCGATGCCTTGAGCATTCGCTCAAGCGGGGCGCCGACCAGCTTGCCACGCCCAACCAGCACAATATCCTTACCCGCCAGATTAATGTTGTAACCTGCCAGTAGCCATAGAATCGCTAGCGGCGTAGCCGGATCAAGTACGGCGTTTTTGCCAAGCGCATCAACATCTTTGCGTGGATCAACCAGATTCACAATCTCATCTGTCTGCGCAGGATCTTCTAGCGGCAACTGCACAATAATGCCCTGCACCGCTACATCAACATTTAACTTGTTAAGTAACTTTGGCACATCCTTTTGCGCGACATCATGAATGTCAACCTCAATACCAATATCGGCGCCATAACGCTTTTTCATGCGAACATACATTTCTATTGCCGGATGATTGACTGTTTTTATGATCGCCAGCTTTGGCTGAATACCGAGTGACTGCTTAAGCGAACGCACTTGTTGCACCTGCCGCTCTTTTATAAATCCAGCAAGATCCTTGCCACTAAGTTGTTTCATCGAGGTTTATTATACCTTACTTAGAACTCGCAGGCAGTTGACTTTTCAGCCAAAATCAGCATAATGTAAGAAGTTATTTTCCCTATAGCGCAGTCTATGCGCAAAAGGAAAAAGAGCAGCCCACGTGGCGGATTTATTCCGACACATGGCGCGATGAGAAAAAACGTAGTTTTGTCTCATTACCCGTAAGGGTCCATAGCTCAGTTGGTTAGAGCATCTGCCTCTTAAGCAGAGTGTCGTGGGTTCGAGCCCCACTGGACCCTCCATATAAAACACCCTAGCTTTATCGAGGTGTTTTATATGGCAAGTGTCAATGTACTCGGCTCAGCACCACTCCTATAACTCCTACTATTAGGAGTTTTTTATTGTTATGATTATGTCATGGATAAGCTTTTTGGAGGTATTGAATTTGGAGGAACCAAAACAATATGTGCCGTTGGCCGTGAAAACGGAGATTTGGTCGTTCATGAAACCATCCCCACTACCTCAGTAGAAGAAACTCTTCGCGCTGTTTGCGGTTTCTTTGCTAGGCAAAGCCCAGTGACGGCATTAGGTGTTGGCTCGTTTGGCCCCTTAGATATCAACGAGCAGTCCCTCGAATATGGCTCAATTCGTAATTCCCCGAAAGAGGGGTGGACGAATGTGGCACTAAATGCCCTATTGACCACCCACTTTGACATTCCTATCAAGTTCGACCTAGATGTCAACTGCGCTGCATTAGGTGAGCTACACTTTGGCGCAGGCAAGAACGTAGACAGTTTTGTGTACATCACGCTCGGTACGGGCATAGGCGGCTCACTTATTATTAACAGACGGCTCGAACATGGCATTATGAACCTTGAGATGGGGCATATGCGTATACCCTATGAATTCTTAGACGGGTTTGAGGGAGCATGTAAATTTCATGGCGCCTGTCTGGAGGGAATTGCAAGCGGCCACGCCATGGAGCAGCATTATGGCCAAAAACCCGAGGATATTAAGTCGCAAGATATTTGGAGCGCAGAGGCAAACTATATTGCCCTAGCCTTAAACAACATTATTATGACAATCGGCCCTGAGAAAATTATCCTCGGCGGCGGACTCATACGCCACGAAGAGCTTATTGAACAAATTCGTTCAAAGCTAAGCTTCACCATAAATGGTTACCTGCAAGTGCCTGATTTGGACGACTATGTAGTCAAGTCAACTGGTGACACTAATGGTGTGCTCGGTGCCATCAAGCTTGTTGCCAGCGCCAATAGAGAGTAGTGGCATAACCACCTAGCATACATTCACAAAAAATTACGCAAGTCCTTTGCCCTTCCTTCAAGGAGCTTCATTTTTGCTATAATCGCGTCATGAGTACTGCAAAGCCAAAGCTAATACTTATGTGCGGCCTACCTGGTTCAGGCAAAACAACACTATCAAGAAAGTTAGCGGCTGAAATTCCTGCAATTCGTTTATGCACCGACGACTGGCAGACTGCCCTAGGGGTAGCGCACAACAACGAAAAGTTCCATGATCTGCTCGAAGATCAGCTATGGGTATTCGCCCAGGAGCTTATCTGTCTTGGCCAAACAGTTATTTTTGAAAAAGGATTATGGCGGCGCAGCGAACGGGACGAAAAACGCCGCCAAGCCAAAAGACTGGGCGTTGATATTGAATTGCACTACTTTGATATCCCCGTCAGTGAGCTGGAAAGACGGCTTGAGCTGCGTAATAATGCTGGCAATGCGAACGCCTACCATGTTTCAAAAAAGCAGATACAAGAATACGCCGCGAAGTTTTTTCAACCACCCGATAAAGCAGAGCTGGCATTATTTGCAAAATCAGTTGTCCATAAACTTGGTGATGATCAAAAGGTATAAGTGCTGATATTCTTTGCCCTTTGTCCATAGCGCATCAGTGCCGTCAGAGGGTTGTGCAGAGTCAGTATATTACCTCTTATCTAGAGTTCAAGGTATACTAGTTACATAATGACAAGAGTGAAGACGGGCGCGAAACAGCCTTTTGCTGGACGTGTACTGCGTATATTGCTTATCGCGATTGCCGTAGTACTGTTTTTGCACCTCATTATGCAGTTTCTAAACCTAGTCGTGTATCACGGATACAACGAGCAGGTCTTTCGGCTTTCAAACCGATTTGACCTCGACGATGAATCAAGCGTTCCTACGTGGCTGTCGCAGTTCTTGTTACTGACTATAGCTGTAGCGGCTGGCCTAGCGGCATGGCTCCAAAAGCGCAAACAGCCTAGGTTTATATGGAGCATGGTCGCTGTTATTGCCCTTGTGTCTTCGATCGACGAAATCGCTACTATTCACGAACATATCCTATGGATATTGCACGCAACATTTTACGGCAACACCGCTTCAACGCCACTCCATAATGGCTGGGTACTGGTGGCACCATTTGTACTCCTCGTCGGCGGAGCCGTAATTTTTATGCTGCACAAGTACCTACCTAGACGTACATTCTGGCTACTTTCAATAGCGGGCGTCGTGTTCGTTAGCGGCGCAATGGGCGTTGATATTGTGACAAGCTCACTGCACTTTAGTGATTTTATGAGCCAAGGCGTTCTAGTGGCTATCGAGGAAGGCACAGAGCTCATTGGTAGTGCACTGGCGCTCTACGCCATTGTGGACGCTATAGAGCGTGAGCACAAAAGCCTGTTCCGTAACATTAAAGGACGGCTTATCGCAGCAAAACAAACGCCTAAAGGTCAGTAGA
>Ga0182744_1004705_pt1 | contig 10095 bp, 4 predicted proteins | sample eDN3rd30CKraftMG_FD_128525 | JGI IMG/M metagenome (GOLD analysis project Ga0182744, IMG submission 128525) | Enriched Miracle-Growth compost microbial communities from Emeryville, California, USA - eDNA 3rd pass 30_C Kraft MG (version 2) (version 2) ... | reverse complement strand
TGCGGATGCCGAGCTGATAGTTGACCAGCCCCTCGCTCGGGACGCTGTTGGCGAGGGTGATCGAGGTCGTGATGGTTCCGGCATCGACGTCACATGTCACGTTGACCCGCGTCTTCAAGAAGTACTCGAGCTTGCTGTACGCCGAGTCGTTCAGGTAGATGCCCACCTGCGTGGTGGTCTTGTTGTCGGCGGTGATCTTGCCGTCCATACCGAGCTCGGTCGACATCGCTTCTTCAGACTTGTCGGCGAACCATGCCTTGAGCCGGTCTTCCTTGATGGAGAGCTGCAACTGATCGAGCATATCCATGACGTCCCAGTCACCCGACGAGAGCTTCTCGAAGACGCGTGCGGCCACGCTGGAGAAGAAGGCATCCTGCGCGGCGTTGCCCTTGTATCGGGTGTATGCGTCGTACAGGAGCGCCTCGACGACGTTGTCTGAAGTGAGCGTTCGGTTGTCCGCCGTCTTGATCGGGCCGGTGACCTTGAGCATGTGCGAAAGCACGACGGGATCGAGCATGATGACGCCATCGAGGTGCCCCCCGGTGGTCATGTTCCACAGCGAGTCGAAGGCAGCTGCCGTCGTCGGAAAGTTCGGAGTGCGTGTGAAGTTGCCGAATCCTTTGAACGTATCGGCTTCATACAGCGCCTGGGTCTCCTCCGGCGGGAAGATGACCTGGAGGTCGCGGCGGAACGTCCAGGTGCTCGTCTGCTCCTGCAGCTTGATGTGGCCGTCGTCAACGCTGACGATCGCCGTCGCCGCGGGAAGGCCACCGGCGGCACGGATCTCGGCGTTGTTCTGGAAGACAAGCATGTAGGTGCGCTTCTCGTCGGCCCCCGCGACAGAGAGGAAGGTAGGGAGGTAATGCTCCACCTGCTCGAGCGCGGGGCCCGCCTCATCCATGATGTCGAAAAGAGAGCCGATCGCGTTGTCTACGACCGGGAGGATATTGGCGCGATCCACACCATCGAGCTTCGCTTTCGCCTCGGCGAAGGTCTTCTTGATCTCGGGCAGGGACTTCGCGGCCTCTTCGATCGGAGCGAGATCGACGCCGCCGCCCGACACCGACATGTCATCGATCTCCAGGGCGCTGAGCATCTTGACGCCCGCGGGGAGTGCGCCCTCGACCACGATGCTCGTCGCCTCCGTCGCCTTGCGCACCGCATCGACGTTCTGCCCCACCAACGGGATGCCCGCGGCGATCTCCCACAGCGGCCCCTGGACAGTGTCCCTCGCGTCACGGGTGAGGGCTGTGATCTTGTCGCCGGCCGCAGTGATCTTGGCCGACTGCCCATTCTTCACGTAGGTCATGATCGACGAGATCTGCGACTTCGCGCCGAGCAGATCGTTCTTCACGGTGATCGCCTGGATCGCGAAGACACCGACGACCACGGCGAACACGCCGAAGACGCCGACGACGACAGATGCGGTGATCCACGGCCAGCGGCGACGAAGCGCCGGGGTCGCGTGATGGCCGGTGCGGCCGACGCGATGGCGTCCGGAGGGGATGGTCTTGGGCACCACCCGAGGATACCGGGGCCACTCTGTGACAGAGCCGAACGGGTGCTATCAGTTCGCATCGTCATCGCGGACGCGGGCACGTCGGCGTTCTCATCGAGTGCTGAGTGTTCTCCTCTAGACTCGTTCTTCGCCCCCGACTCCGAAAGAAGGCCACGTGCGCATGATCACCCTGCGCCGCGTATTGCGAAGAATTGGGTTTCTCCAGCGGTGGCGGTTCGGGCCCTATGCGATGGCTTATGCGGTCTTCGCGCGTCTCACGCGTGTGCGGCCCCACCGCACGGTGTTCCTATCCGACTCGCGGACGGGGTTCACGGGGAACTTCCGCTTCCTGCGCGACGAAATCATCCGTCAAGCACCCGATGCCGAGATCCTCGGTGTGTTCAAACCGAGCCTCAAAGCCATCCGACCGTGGCGTGACGTGTTTCGCCTGCCCTGGCTCGCAGCCACCGCCCAGACCATTGTGCTCGACGACTACTACCCGGTCATCTACTCGTTCCGGATAAGGGACGAGTCACGTCTTCTTCAGGTGTGGCACGCGGCCGGGGCCTTCAAGAGGGTCGGCTACAGTCGGACCGGCCTCCCGGGAGGTCCCACTCCTGGATCGATCAGTCACCGCAATTACACTGATGCCACGGTCAGCAGCGAGAAAGTTCGGCACGACTACGCCGAAGCGTTCGGAATCGACATCGCCAGAGTCCAATCGTTGGGCGTGCCGCGCACCGACATCTTCTTCGACCATGAATTCGTGAATGCCGCATACCAAGACGTGCGAGCGCGCTACGGCATCCCCCCTGAGAAGAGAATCGCGCTGTACGCGCCGACGTTCCGAGGCAATGGCCAGCTCACTGCCACGTTCGACTACGAGAGCGTCGACTGGTGCACGCTCGTCCGCGAACTCGGCGACGACTGGGTCGTCTTGGTGAAGATGCACCCGTTTGTGCGGCCTCTATCGGCCGCGCGGCCGGATGTCGAAGATGTCATCGATGTCACGACGGACCGCGAGATCACACAGCTGCTGATGGCTGCAGATGTCTTGATCACGGACTATTCCTCGACGGTCTTCGAGTACGCGCTGCTCCGGCGCCCGATCGTCTTCTTCTGCCCGGATCTCGAACAGTACACATCAGATCGTGACTTCTACTACCCTTTCCGTGACTACATCACGGGACCGGTGATCGACGATACAGCCGCTCTCGCAACGGCGATTCTCGGTGCCCGCATCGGCGACGACTACGACACCTTCTTGCAGCGCTTCATGGGCGCCTGCGACGGGCATTCGTCCGAGAGGATCACAAGCGAGCTGATCCTGACTCCTCGATCACCAGGTCGCGCCGAGCAGATAGCTCCCGGTGATTCGACACTTGGCCCGACTCGGGCGAGCAGCGCGATGGCTCTGCGACTGCTGGTCGCCCACGCCGCCCGGATCACTCTCCGGATCGCATACGCACCGATGCGCCTTCTCCTGCGACGGCGTCGTAAAGTCGTGATGATCAGCCGTGAGCACACGGCGGTCCCCGACGACTTCGCGGACCTCAGCGCTGCCATCCATCGCGCCGACCCGGCCGTTCAGATCGTGCATCTGGTGCGGATGGTGCCACCCGGTCTCGTCGGCAAGATCGGGTATGCATTCCATATGCTGACTCAGCTTTACCATGTCGCCACGGCGCGCGTTCTCGTCGTCGACACCTATGCGATGGTTGCGAGCCTGCTCCCTCACGGAGGTGGACTCACGGTGGTGCAGATCTGGCACGCACTGGGCGCATTCAAGAAGTTTGGCTTGAGCATCCTCGGGCGCGAGGAAGGACGTGACGCGCGCCTTGCCCGCGCCATGCGCATGCACGAGGGCTACGATCTGGTGCTCACCAGCGCGGAGGACTGCCGACGCGCGTTCGCGGAGGCCTTCGGCACAGACATCGCTAAGACCCGCGTTGCGCCGCTTCCCCGCGTCGACAGGCTGCGTGATCCCGCGCGGAGGGCGCAGGCCCGGGATCGCATCTTCGGGGTGCACCCCCATCTCCGTGAGAGCCGCGTGGCCTTGTTCGCCCCGACCTTCCGCCTTGATGGCACCATCGCTGTGGATGTCAATGCCCTTGCTGAGACGCTCGAGGGACTGGGGATCCATCTGGTGGTGAAGGTCCACCCGCTCATGACGGTGCCGTTCGGACCTGATATCGATACCGCACCGGGATTCACGACCCAACAGCTTCTGCAGATCGCGGATCTGTTCATCACCGACTACTCGTCGGCACTGTACGAAGCAGCCGTCCTCGGAGTACCCAGCTATTTCCTGGCGCCTGACCTCGACGAGTACATAGCGTCGCGAGACTTCTATCTCGACTATCGATCCGAGCTTCCAGGGCCGATCGTTCGCGATCTGCCGGCACTCGCATCGGCGATCAGCGCGTCGCAGAGTACACCTGCGATCGTGGCAGCCTTCGCCGATCGCTGGATCCAGGCGCCGCCGGCTGATTCTACGACGGCGCCCTGTGCAGACGCCATCGCGGGGATTGTGCTGAATGCGATGCGGAACTGACCACCCGTCGGCGTGACGCCGGTCAAAACCTTCTCGACGCTTCTGAATCAGTGCGCCGCGGCGCCGGGCTTCAGCACGGCTTTCACCGTACGGAAGAGAATCAGGATGTCTTGCGTGAACGACCAGTTCTCGATGTAGTACAGGTCCAACCGCAGTGCGTCATCCCACTCCAGCGATGACCTTCCGCTGACCTGCCACAGGCCGCTCATGCCCGGTTTGACGAACAGACGACGCTGGGCCACATCGTCGTAGAGCGCCACCTCGCCCTCGCGCTGCGGGCGAGGGCCCACCAGGCTCATCTGACCCCACAGCACATTGAACAGCTGCGGCAGCTCGTCGAGCGAGTGGCGGCGGATGACCCGTCCGACTTTCGTGATGCGTGGGTCGTTGGTCACTTTGAACAGCGGTCGCGCGGATTTGCCCTGCAGATCAAGCAGCGAGGACAGCTGGTCGTCGGCACCCGCGACCATCGACCGGAATTTGATCATGCCGAAGGTCTCGCCGCGTCGGCCGACACGCTCCTGCCGGTACAGGATCGGTCCCTTCGAGTCGGTCCGCACAGCCACCGCAACGCCGACCATGACCGGCAGGAACACGATGATCAGCGCCATGGAGGTGACGATGTCGAATATGCGTTTGAGCACGCCGCGGGCGCCCTCGAGCTCGGGGAACGAGACGTGGATGAGCGGCAGACCCGCGACCGGCTGTGCGTGAATCCGCGGGCCGGCGACGTCCGTCAACGCCGGTGCCACGATCCAGTTGATGTCGTTGTCGGCCATCGACCGTCCCAGTCGCTGCAGCGCCTTGGGTTCGAAGTCATCTGACCCTGCGAAGATCAGTGTGTCCGCGCCGAGCTCATCGATGACCCGTTCAGTGTCTTCGTAGCGTCCTTTGATCGGGATGTCGCTCTCGCCCTTGCGCGGAGAACCGGTCTTCGTGACCGCGCCGACGATCGCGTATCCGGTGCCCGAGGTCGACCGGATCGTTCGCACGATGTGAGCAACCTTGGCGGCGTCGCCTAGAACCACGACGTGGTGCACATAACTGCCCTCACGCTGACGTGCGCGCAACCACTGGCGCCATAGCCAACGGGAGAAGACGAGGAGGACGGTTGCGGTCGGCATCGCGATCAGCAGAAGGGCCCGCGAAAAGTCGATGCGAAGGAAGAAGCAGACCACGATGATTCCAGCGAACATGCCGAGTGAGGCACGGACAATACGCTGGTATTCCATGACGCCCTGGCTGACATGGTGCTCATCCCGGCTGTCGACGACGTCCAGCATCACGAGCCACAGCAGCCACACGACGATCAGCGCAACCCAGTAAGGCACCTCGAGCCCGCCTCGCCAGGCGAGACCGTCCGCGGGGTCTGTCAAGAAGATCAGCGCGAAAGCCGCCAAGGTGGCGCCCACCACGATGGCGTCACTGAAGAACAGGCGGTTTGCATAGCGGCGAGGCCAGGGCACCACATCGCGTGTCCGTGTGACGGGAACACGATTGACCACCGATGCGCGCTGTTCCGCGACCGTGCTCATCCCCTGCGCTACCAATATCGCTCCCCCCGGACAAAAGTCACGCCGCCTGTGAATGCACCCCGCGGTATTCTACGACTATTGTCAGGTTCCTGTCAGCCGAGGGCGCAACCGTCATCCACCGTCATCTTCGTGTTGTTGATCATGGGGGTGGACCACACCTCGAGCGGCGTACCGGTGGTGGCGCCGGTGAATGTTGCCGTGACGGTGGCAGTCTCACCGGGTCTGAGAGTCATCTGGAATGGAGCGACGACCCGGCCGAGGTCGACGTTGCCCTGTCGGAAGGGCTTGACGTCGCGGCCGTCGACCTTGACGCTCTTGACCTTCATTCCCGGAGGAGCATAGATGTACACCTGCTTGCTGAAGAACTCCGCTCCATGAAGGTGGCTCTGCACGTACCGCGGCAGCGCGTCGGCCTTCTCTTGCGAGATGTCGAGGAACAGCGTCGTCGTTGCGACGATGGTGTCTGTTCCGCCCGCGCAGGTGCGCGAGACCTTTGCCGAGGTCTTCAGGTAGTAATCGATCTTTGACGCTGAGACATCGCGGTAGTAGACGCCGATCGTTGTCGTCGTGGCGTTGTCGGTCGGCAACTCACCCGACAACCGACCCGAGACGATGGTCTTCTGTATCGTCGGGTCCGCGCTCCAAGCCATGATGTCGCCGTTTTCGACGCTCTCCTGCAGCGCTGTGATCATTGTCTTGAGGTCGAAGTCTGCCGAAGCGATTTTCGAGAACATCGTCGTCGCCACCGCTTCGAAGAACGCGTCGGACTTGACCGCGCCTTCTTTACTGTAGGCGTCCCACCAGGTGTAGGACTGGCTGAGGAGCACCTTCACCGCGTTCTTCGAGTTCATCTTCACCCCACCGATGGTGATGGGGCCGGTGGCACGCAGCATCCGCGCCATCGCGATCGGATCTACCGAGAGAGCGCCGTTGATCTCCTGATTCTTGTCGATGTCTCGTTGCCAGAATGCGATCAGCTGCTGAGCAGCACTCGGCCAATCAGGGCGTGTGACGGCCATGTTCCCGCGCGTGCCATACGTCGATCCGTAGAGGGCCGTCGCCGATGAGGGGATGTCGACGGTGGTGAGCTTCGTGTGAGTGTCGAAATCGGCGCTGCTTGCCTGGGCAGCGATCTTCAGCTGACCCTTGTCTGCGGTGATGAGCGTCTCGGATGCCGAGCTGCCACCGAGCGGCAGCGACTCGGCGTTGTTCTGAAACACGAGAAGATAGTTTTGCTGGCTATGCGTACCGAGCATGCTCGGCATGACAGCGAAAACAGGCGCGGCGACATCCAGCACATCAACGACCTGCTTCACTCCGTCTTCCACGGGACCGATGAGATGGCCGGAGTCGCTGAGCTCCGTCAGATCGGTGTGCAAGGAGGTCACGACTGCGGACTGCGACTCGATGACAGGCAATGCGCGCTGGAGCAACTCCCCCTTGCCGTCAGCCTGCATATCCAGGACGGGTAACGCGACATCATTGGCGAACGTGTCGAGCGTCTCGGCCGCCAGTCTGGTCGCGCGCAGATTGTCTCCCGCAAGAGGGATGGCTTCCGCCAGGCGCCATATCGGGTCACCGGCGACGTTCACTGCCTTCGCGGCGTCGTCCCCCATGGCTTCGATCGCGGTGGACACCTCGCGCCCGTCCTGGATGGCCGACAGCTGGGCCTTTGCCGACTCGAGATCGGCTTTCACCCCGAGGACGCGCACGACCAACCATGCCGCCAGGGCCAGGACGACGACAACGATCGCCAGCAGGACGAGCCGGATGATTGGGAGCCGCCGCCGAGAGCGCCGGTCGCCGGGGTTCGGCAGGAGCGATGCGGAGTCGTCGTCTTCGCGCGCGCGCTCGCGCGCCTTGCGTCGGGTCTCGGAAGGCATGGCCACCATCCTAAGAGACGCAAGCTGAGAATCCTCCCCCGCACCGGCGGTACGCCACCGCGCTTGCCTGCGGTGCACGCTACCGTGGGTAACCGCCCCACATCCCCACGAGAAATGCGAGATTGTTCATGCATCACCGCGGCTTCGGACTGCTGGTCACCGTCTGCATCGCCGCCACGATGATGGCCGGCTGCACTGCGACTCCCACGCCGACCACGACGCCGAAGAGCACATCTTCGCCGACCCCGGCTCAAACTCCAACCAGCACGGCCGATACCGCGGCCCAACGCCAGCCGGTGCGGGTGGCAGCGGCATCGGGAACGATCAGCGATTGGGATGAGGCCGGTGTGCACGCGGTCGGCGAAGTCGGCCCTGCGGTGGGGGCGGCCGCGTCGGGCACGACTTCGGCCATGATCGACGCACCGGTGGTCGCGTCGGGCGGTGTGACGGTGCTCACGACTGATGTGGACGTCAAGGCGGGTTCCTACACCTTCAGCGCGCAGGTGCAACCTTTGACCGAGTCCCTGGCGGCAGGTGCGGTCACCGCGGCGATCGGTGACGTGAATGTCGCCTCCCCTGCTCTGCCTGTGAGCCACTGGACTGAGGTGACCGGATCGATCACTGTGTCATCCGCTTCCAAAGACGGTCAGCTGAAGATCGCATTGACCACTCCCGCCCGCCGTCTGCTCATCGACGACGTCTCACTCACGGACGGAACCGGGAAGGATGTCGTGAAGAACGGGTCGTTCGAGAAGGTGTCTGACACCGAGCTCGTCGACAACTCGTCGTTGATCATGAGTGCGCAATACGCAACGCTCGCCGTGGGCGCGCCGGCCGGCTCTGTGCACTGGACCGCCACACGTCCCGATGGCACAGTCACCGGTGAAGGCACGGTGCAGGCATCCGGATCTCTCACCGCCATCCCGCTCGTCGGCGTTCCTCAGGGCTACTACACGGTCACCGTCAAGGATGCCAAAGACCGCTCGGCGACGACGAGCATCGGGGTGGTCGACACGCCCGCTTATGACGTCCCCCTCGACCCCCGCTTCGGGACGACCATCCATCTCAAGGAAGAGGGTTCCCGTGGGCAGTCTAGGTATGCCGGGCTGCTCGGCGTCGGCACCGTGCGCAGTGACGTTCTCTGGCGGCTGAATGAACTGACCCGCGGCACCTACACGTGGGATAAGCGCTACGAGTCTGAGTTCACACGAGCAGCCGCGAACGGCGTGTTACTCAGTGCCATCGTGAATTACGGCAACGCGATCTACGGAAATGACAAGGTCCCTGCGGGAGCGACCGAGATCGCCGCCTATGGAGAGTATGCGGGCGCTGTGGCCTCACATTACAAGCCGGCCTCGATCGAGATCTTCAACGAGTTCAACCAGGAGCGATTCAACAAGAACGCCTGCGGAGTCACGGCGGACTGCTACCTCCCCCTCGTGAAGGCGGTGAGCAAGAACGTGCGCGCCGTCGGCCGAAAGATCGACCTGCTCGCCGGCGCCACCGCGAACTATCCCTCGTCCTGGTTCGAGCGACTGTGGAGTCTCGGCGGCCTCTCGTACGTCGATGGCATGAGCTTCCACCCGTACGAGTCCAACAGCCATCCGGAGACGGTAGCCGCTCTCATCGAAGATGCCCACAAAGTCAGCGCAAAGTACAACGACGGAGATCCCCTGCCGGTATGGATCACCGAGACAGGAACCTCGTCCAAAACTGGTGGCCGCACCCTTCCCAGCCAGGGACAATTCCTCCTCAAAATCGAGTCCTCGGAGCTTGCCGGCGGTGCCGTCAGCACTATGTGGTACGACCTGAAGAACACAACGTCGAATGCCGCCGATCACGAGGGGAACTTCGGCCTGTACGAATACACACCGCGTGCGAATACCTCGGCATTGGCACCGAAGCCGTCCGGTTTCGACCAGGCGCTGTTGATCGCATCAATCAACGGTCGAGCCGTCGCCGAGACGGCCGACGCCGGTTCAGGGGTGGTTGCACAGTCATTCGGCGATGAGGACAGCCTCGTGTCCGTCGTATGGACATCGAACGGCAAATCCGCCACCGCGACGCTCCCGTCCCAGGACCCTGTCGAGGTCGTCGCGTGGGACGGGACGACGACCGAGGTCCAGCCCGCCGACGGCATTGTCAGTGTCAAGGTATCGGGCGTTCCGGTCATCGTCCGCCCGGCGGCCGCAGACCGTGACCCGGCGACGACCACAGTGCAGAAGCGCTGACCCCGTGGAGGGCGGCTCAGCCGCGCGGCCGCCCCATGCCGTAGTAGGTCCAGCCGGCGTCGCGCCAGGTGCGCACGTCGAGGCAGTTGCGGCCGTCGACGACCGCGCGCGCGTTCACGAGCTCGCCGGCGCGCGCCGGGTCGAGCTCATGACGGTACTCGGGCCATTCGGTGACGACCACGACCACGTCGGCACCGCGCAGCGCCTCATCGAGGTCTTCGGTGTACTGCAGCTGGGGGTGCGCGCGCCGTGCATTCTCGAGCGCTTCGGGATCGGTCACGACGACATCGGCACCAAGCCCGCGCAGGCGCACGGCCACATCGAGGGCCGGCGAGTCGCGAATGTCGTCGCTGTGCGGCTTGAACGCGGCGCCCAGCACGGCGACGCGCTTCTC
>Ga0182744_1004704_pt1 | contig 10096 bp, 12 predicted proteins | sample eDN3rd30CKraftMG_FD_128525 | JGI IMG/M metagenome (GOLD analysis project Ga0182744, IMG submission 128525) | Enriched Miracle-Growth compost microbial communities from Emeryville, California, USA - eDNA 3rd pass 30_C Kraft MG (version 2) (version 2) ... | reverse complement strand
TCCTTTTCGCGCAACTTTTCCCCTCTCGGATTTCTTCGCTTCAAATCCTGGCTCCAAAGCGTCAATCCCCTTCAAATCGTGATTCTGCACGCTCCGTGGTGGGTGAGCTGCGCCGCTTGGTGGGCGGGAGTGCCGGTGCGGATCGGTCCCTTGAGCCAATGGCATTCTTATCTGTTTTTGAATTTCGGCATCCGCCAACAGCGCAGTCTTTCCGACCGTCACGAATCCGACTACAACTATGATCTGATCGACCAAGGATTCGGCCAACTCGGCGTGCGTGGAGCCCATCAACTGGACGCATTGAAGAAAACCCATTTGAAATTGATCGCTCCCAATCCCGAAGGCACTTTGAGTTCCCTTAAGCTTAAAAAAAATCAATACATCGTGATCCATCCCGGAATGGGGGGCTCCGCCTTTAACTGGCCCGTGGGGTTTTATCTGGAAGCGGCCAAGGATCTCAGCCGGGATTTTCAAATCGTCATCACCGGCACCCAACAAGACCGAAAATACCTGGATCCGATCGAAGACGCGCTCAAGGAAATCCCGCAGTTGAAATGGTTGGTGGGAGAACTCTCTCCCTTGGATCTGCTGAATCTGCTTTCCGGCGCCCGTGCCGTGGTCGCGCCCAGCACCGGCGTGATCCACCTTGCCGCCTCTTTGGGAGTGCCGGTGGTGGGAATCTACAGTCCCAAAAAACAACAGCATCCCACCCGTTGGGGCCCCAAAGGTCCCATGGTGCGGACTTTTATTCCGGACGCCTTCAGTGATGAAGTCCGCCCGGAAGTCATGAGCGAAATCAAAACGGAATTGATCACACAAGCGGTCCGCACGCTCCCATGAGATCCACCCGGATCCCTCATAGCGTCGACCTCCTTCTGGAAAAAGCCTGGAACAAACTTTCCTCCGCGGAGAAAACAAAACTGGCCGAAGACGTTTTATCCGTCTCCACTCACTTTCAAGAGGCCGACGGTCCGCAGACTCCTTGGGAAAAGTTCCACCAAGCCTATCTGTTTTATTTTCTGCCTTTGAATTTGGCGCGCGCAAAAGCCCTGTTCGAATCCCTGGAACCTCTTATGACCCCTCTTACGGAAGAGTTGTTCGATCTGGGCGCCGGCTACGGAAATCTCACCCTGCTGAAAGAGGAATTTCCCGATTTCCTGAAAGGAAAGATCACGTCCATCGAGCACCAGCCACCCCCTCACTCAGAAAATCTTCCTACACCGCCGCCCTCTCTTAAAAAACTTCCCTTTTCCCTTCCCGCTTCCAGCGTCGGATTTTTTTCTTACTCGTGGGTTGAGATGCAAACCTCTTTGGAACAGTTGGAGAAATTCGACACTCTGATCTTTATGGAACCCTCCACTTCCGTGGTGGCGCGAAAGATCATGGCACTCAGAAAAGATCTGATCGGGCGCGGGTTTCAGGCTCTGGCTCCCTGCACCCACCAAAAAGACTGTCCCTTACTTTTACACAGCCGGACTGATTGGTGCCATGACCGTGTTTATTTTGAAGCCTCTCCTTGGTTTTTAGAATTGGAATCCCTGCTCCCGATGAAAAATCATTCCCTCACTTACACCTATCTTGTGGTCTCACGCAGCCGCCCCGCTCTCGCCCAAGACTGGACTCGGGTGATTGGGGACACTCTGAAGGAAAAAGGCAAATCCAGACAGGCTATTTGCTTCGACGACGAGCGCCGTTTTCTTTCCTGGTTGAAAAGGGATTTCGAGGAGATTCCGGTCATCGATCACGGAAGGCTGATTAAAATCGAAAACGCGCTGGAAAAAAACGCGGAGCTCAGAGTGCGGCCGCTCACTCACATCGTTGAATTTTCACGTGACCGTAAAGCTGAAACTCCTGGATAGCACCGTCCCGGATAAAGAGATCGAACTCTTCCAACTCACGCGGGAAAACGGAAACGACCTTTCCCTGGGAAAAATCCTGAAAGTGCAAGGCCTCCAATTCCAGACCTGACCCGGCGGATTCTCTTTTGAGGCTCTTTAATTTCGGAAAGGCACCTTCGGTCACATACCGCGCCGTAAAGACCGTGTTCTGCGTGGAAGTCACTTCCAATTCCACCGGCTCCAAACGCAGCCGCGCGGACGCGATCCCCGGGGAAGGCCGCATCCAACTCCACACGCCCTCATTCCACTCTTTTTTCAAATCCATCCAGGGCACGCCTTTCAACGGGGATTCCATCTGAAAACCCATCAGCAGGGTGCAAAACGCGGCCTTGATGATCTTATGATGATTTTCTTCCCAGGCGGCGGAAGAAGGCGTCACCGGCTTCACCTCACAACGGCTTCCGGAAATCTCCCACAAAAAATTTTCCTCGCTCCGAACTTCTTTTCCCTCTTTCGCGTAGGACTCCTGATAACGGGCCTTGGTCGGCGCGGCCAGGGAGGTCGCCACCAGACAGCTTTTTTCAATGCGGTTCTCGAGAGCCTGAAAACGAATCAAGGTCTTATCCAGATTCACTTGCGCTTTTTCGGAGGCCGTTTGACAGGAGGTCAAGAAAACGGCGAAAAGCCCCACCGAAAATTTAGTGCAAAACGTCTTCACCGCTGAAATCTCCTTGTTTGAAACCGTTCTTCAACAAATAATCCATCATTCCCTGATAGGTTTCCATCTTGTGGCTGGTCCAAGCCGGCGCGACCAATTCATCCCATCTCGGCGCGTAGGCGCTCAAGCGGTGCACCACCGTTTCCGGCTTCAAGTGACGCAGGAAAACGGCGACGTGATGAAAGTAAGTGTCCCGCTCCATCGGCTGAAACTTTCCGCTTCGGTATTCTTCTTCCAGGGGAGTGTTTTTAAGAACGTGGAGGTTGTGAATTTTCACGTTATGAATGGGAAGTTCGTTGCACTTGCGGGCAGTGGCTTTCATGTCCTCTTCCGTCTCTCCCGGCAAGCCGAACATCAGGTGAATTCCCAAATTCACCTTCGGGCATTGGGTGGAGATTTTCTTCAGCGCCCTCAAAGAATGGGCCGCCGTGTGTCCCCTTCTCATCCACACCAATTGGTTTTCGTCGAAAGTTTGCACCCCAAGCTCCACGCTCACGAAAACTTTTTCCGCCGCCGCATTTAAGACGTTTAACAAAGCATCCGAAATGCAATCGGGCCGGGTGCCCACCACGATCCCGACAACGTCGTCGTAACCGAGAGCCCTCTCGATCTGCTCTTTTAAAAGTCCGACCTTTTGGAAAGTGGTCGTGTAGGCTTGAAAATAGACCAAAAACTTATTGGCCTTGCGCTTTTCTTTGAGGACCGCCCGTACTTTTTCAATCTGATCCTGAAGGGGGATTTCCAAATTTTTATGATAAGCCGCCGATCCCCATTGATCGCAGAAATTACAAGTCTGCATCCCTCTTAAGCCTTCCCGGTTGGGGCAAGTGTCCGCGACGGCCACGGAGATCTTATAAACCTTTTCCCCAAATAGGGTTTGGTAGTAATGGCTGATTGGGTTATAGGGATAATCCTGCATACAGACTTCTTCTAAAAGCCGCGGGAGGGAATGGCAAGGTCATGCTGGAAGTTTATTGGACGGCGGACGGCAGCCCCACTCTGATCGTGAAGACGGAAGACGGCTATCAGGAAAAAATGCACCACTCCGGCGGCGCCTGGACGGAGACGCTTTACATCTATCATCCGGTCCTAAAAGCGGTCTCCGGCCTTTCAGAAGCCCATCTCCTGTCTTTGGGCTTGGGCCTGGGCTACAACGAGCTGATGTCTTGCGCCCATGAACTCACGCAAAAAGGAAACACGCGCTTCATCCTTCACAGTTTCGAACTTCTGGACGAACTGCGGGAAGATTTTTCAATCTTTTTGCGGGAGGGCTCGTCCCCTCTCTACGGGGAGTTTTACCGCAAAATCCTCTCCCTGATTGCGGAAGAGTTCCACCTCGAACCCGAAAGCCTGCGCACCTTTGCCGCCAAAAAACTCAAAGAAGAAAGCCTGCTTCTTTTAGGCCCTTTTCCCGAAAGTCTTCCAAAAGATTTTCGTTATCACGGCTTTTTTTACGATGCTTTCAGCAACAAAATGGATCCTCATCTGTGGACGGAAGAGTTTCTACAAACGACTCTGGATCGGATCAGCGCAAACGATTGCATTCTTTCCACCTATGCCGCCACCGGTGCCTTGAAGCGCTCCCTGCGGGCACTGGGGTTCACGAAGATCCTTCGTCCCGGGTTTGCCGGCAAACGGGATTCCAGCCTTTACGTGCGGGGGCGCTTTCATCAGGAGTGACTCAAAATGAGTCAAAAGCACTTCGAATAAGTGGATCTCTTCTCTTCGCGGCGCTTGCTATTCTTTAAAGAGCGCGGAGGAGATCCGAATGAAAAAGCTTTTGGCGCCCTTTTTATTGCTGTCCGTTCTTTTTTGTTTTCAAAACTGCGCTCCCGGAAGATTTGATTCCCTGATGCAACCCTTAAGGGAGGAAACGGCGACCACAGGAAACCTGTGTTCCCCTCCCTGTTCGGATCCCGCCCCCGAAAAACTCAAAACCGTTTTCGCCTCCTCCTTTTTAAATCGGGAAGACATCGCCCCGGAGCTGCAGGCCGCGATCAATGATCCGGACAATCAGGTCGTTATTTTCGACGGACCTCCCGGAACCGAATACATCAGCTCCAAATTTCAAATCAGAAGCAACTTGATCTTTCACCTGATGAAAGGAGTGACTTTAAGAGCAAAGCCGGGCGCTTTCCCCAACGAGGGCGACATGTTCATCTTCGCCAACAACGTGAAGAACGTGACCGTGAGCGGAGAAGAAGGTTCAGTGATCCGAATGAACAAATCCGAATACGAAGATACCCCCGACGACGGCCGCGAAGCCGTCAGAACGACGCTTGTCTTTTACAGTTCCGAAAATGTAACCATTAAAAACATCGAGCTGCGGGATTCCGGAGGGGACGGAATTCTCATCACCGATTCCAGCTCCACTCAAACGCGGCCCAGCCGAAATGTTCTCATCGACTCCGTGATCTCCGACAACAGCTCAAGAAACGCGCTGAGCGTGATCAGCGTGGACGGCCTGATCATCAAAAACAGCGTTTTTTCGAACACGCGCCCGGATAAGGCCGCCCTGAAAGGGCCCTGGGACGGAATCGACTTCGAACCCAACTCCCCCGCAAACATTTTCAAAAATATCTTGGTGGAAAATTGTCTGTTTTACGGAAACGCCAACAAGGGCATCGACCTGCACTTCTTTCGCTTGAACTCAAGCAGCGAACCCGTTTCCCTCACCCTCCGCAACAACATCATCAATGATTCCGAATTCGCCATCATCGCCTTCGCTTCCGAAGCGCCTAATAACTACAAAGGGCTCGTCAAGATTGAAGGCGTGATCACGAACTCGAAGCGTTGTAAAGGGGGCGACGCGGTCTTGATGCGCGAACAAGTGGACCCTGAGACCTATCAAATTTCCGGAGTGCTCTGTCAGGCGCGCTCCGAATAAGTTTCTCCGCGCTTGGGAAAAATCACCCGCACCAAAGTGCCCACATCCAGCTCCGGACGGGAAATCACTTCCACCTTCACTTCGTGAAGCCGGGCGATTTCCTGGGCCACCGCCAGGCCGAGCCCGCTTCCTTGCGCTTCCGCGGAGCGCTCCCTTTGAAAACGATCGAAGATCCGGGCTTGTTCCGCCTTTGAAATTCCCGGCCCCTCGTCGCGCACCTCGATCACCGTTTCGTGCGCCTTGGACTCCAAAGTCACTTGCACGTGCTTTCCCGAAGGAGAATATTTGATCGCGTTTTCAATGAAATTTTCCACCATGGACCCCAAAAGCTCTTCGTCGCCTTTGAATTCCACGTCCAACTCTTCATTGGGAACTTCACTGTTGAAATGCGTCTGAATCAGAATGTCTTTTTGCGCGGCCAGCTTTTGCAGGCGGGAAACCACTTGCAACAGGATCTCATCCAGATGCACCCAATCCATGGAGATCGAATCCCTTCCGGATTCGATGCGCGCCAAAAGCAAAAGATCCTGCACCAGATTGATCATGTGGTTGATTTCTCCGGAAGCGCTCTCAAGAAAACTTCTGATCTCCTGCGGATCTTCCGAGGATTTCACCATCTCCAGTTCGCCCTTGATGATGGTCAGGGGTGTTTTCAATTGATGGGAGGCATTGGCGATAAAGCGGTCCTGACTGACGAAGGCATTTTCCAAGCGGTCTAAAAGGCCGTTGAAGGTGTTGGCCAATTCGGAAATCTCGTCTTCCGTTTTGGGAATGGGGATGCGCTCTTTGAGTTCCGTCATGGCTTTCACGCGGTGGGAAATCCTTTGCACCGGGCGCAGCGCGCGCCTCGACAAAAGCACGCCCAAGATGCCCACGCCCAAAAGAAAACTGGGAATGGCGATCATAAAATAAACCAACAACCCCCCGCGCTCTTCCTCGAGAAGATCCATGGGCACCGCCACCTGAAGAACGAGAGGTTCCGGCCAGGATTCATGATAAGCCAGGTAGCGCACCATCCGCAGCGGCCGCGACATTCCCGGAGCGTTCTGAAAACGGGTCAGGGTGCGAAAGGAAGCTTTCGTTTCCTCCAGCAAATGAATTTCCGCCACGGTGAAGGAGGGCAGACTTTTTCCCTGAAGGGATTTCGAACTCAAGAGCACGCGGCCGTTCATGTTGCGGATTTCCAAGTACGACTTTCCAAGGTGAAAGGGGAAATACTTTCCCTCCTCCGCCGTTCTGTTTTTGCTGTAAAGCCGGCCCAAAAAATCCACTTCCAAATCGCTGCTGACATCCGCCGCGAAATTGAACAAGGCTTTGTCAAAAGACTCCTGCTGGGATTTCAAATAGTTTTGAAAAAGAAAAATACAAAAGATAAACAGACCCGCCGCCGAGAGGCTGGTGTAAAGCAAGGCCATCTGCACCCGAATGCCTTGGGGTCTTATGGAAATCAATCAGGCTTCCTTCCTGAGGACGTATCCGTAGCCGGTCAACGTATGAATCAATTTGAAAGAAAAGGGTTCGTCGATTTTTTTGCGCAAATGCCGGACGTAAACGTCGATGACGTTGCTTTCCGTGTCGAAGTGGACGTCCCAAACGTTTTCACCGATCTCCGTGCGCGTGAGGGGACGGTTCGCGTTTCTCAGGAAAAACTCCAGCAGGGAAAATTCCTTTTGCGTGAGAGAGATCTCCTGCCCCGCGCGCAGAACTTTGCGTCGCACCAAATCCATGGTTAAGTCCTCAAACTGCAAAGAGGACACGCCGCCCTCCCGCCGTCTCAATAAGGCGCGCACCCGCGCCAGCAGCTCATCAAACTCAAAAGGCTTGGGCAGATAATCGTCCGCGCCCGCATCCAGACCGCGCACCCGGTCTTTGGTCCCGCCGAGAGCCGTCAGCATCAAAATAAAACCTTTGAATTCCTCGTTGCGCAATTGGCGAGCGACGTCGATGCCGTTTCCATCGGGAAGCATCACATCCAAAATCACCAGATCAAATTCCCCATTGGCCGAAAGCATCAGACCGGCGCCCGCGCTCTGAGCCAAATCGACCACATATCCGGCCTCTTCCAAACCCTTTCGGATGAATCCGGCCATTTTCACTTCATCTTCAATCACAAGAATTCTCATGTTTTGAAAGTATAAGGTCCTAACGCTTGGTGCAATAGCATTAAACGAATTTAATCCCCTTTTCATGGGGACTTTAAGGGCTTGTCGTAGAGTGAATCCATAGGCCGCCAAGGTCTATGAAAGCGAAAAGTCATCCTCGTCAACAATAATGAAAGGAGACTTTATTTGAGACAGTGATTTTTGGCTTTCCCCTTAAAATCATTCGGTTTCCTTCCTATGTTATCGGCGAGAGTGGGATGTGACTCCCCACTCTCGCCCCCTCCTCGCGCTTATAAGACCGCTTGCAAAGGGGCGTCGATCCAGTAACCGAAATGACGACGGCTTTCCACTTTCAACTCGGAATTTTTCTCTGAAAGTTTCTTGCGCAAATTTTTGATGGTGACTTCGACCACGTTGGATTCCACATCGCTGTGCACGTCCCACACCTGATCCAAAATTTGAAACTTGCTGTAGACGCGCTGAGGATGTTCCATGAAAAGGCGCAACACTTCGTACTCTTTGCGCGACAAGGACAAACGCGTGCCGCCGACGAAAGCCGACTGCTGAACGAAATCAATCAACGTGTTCCCGTATTGAAGTTGCTTTCCACTCGTCGTTTGGTAACGGCGCCTCAACACCCGGATGCGCGCCGTAAGCTCTTCCAGGGAAATCGGCCGGCTCATGCAGTCGTCCGCGCCCTCGTCCAAAAATGTGCACTTATAATGAGGACTGGTTTCCGTCGACAAAACCAAAATCGGCGTTTCCGACCAATGCTCTTTCAAACGGCGCAAAAGCGGATGCGCGGAATCGCCGTCCAATTGGGAGTCGAGTAAAATCACATAGGGATTCGGAGCTTCCTTTTGCGCCAACAAAGCTTCGATGTCTGAAATTCGAGAAAAAGAAGAGACGGAAAATCCTTCTTGAGAGAGACCCTTTTTTAAAAAGGACGTCAGGTCCTTATCAGGCTCTAAAAGGAGCAAATACATGGCGAGGCCAGTTTCACCTCAGCCCCGCCAGAATGCAACAAAATCTCAGAACCGCTTAGTGAGTGGCTCTCTTTTCTTTGATGCAAGCAGCCAGTTCTTTGCCTTTTTTGCCTTCTTTCTTACAAGCAGCTTTCGCGGCATGAAGAGCGTGCGCAGCCATTTTCTTTCCGGCGGGCATCGCTTTAGCAGCGGGGGCCGGAGCGGTGGCTTCGTGAGTTTGGGGCTCACCGGCGCCAGTGTCTTCCTGGGCAAAAGAAGAGAAAGAAAAACCAAGCATCAGAGCGGCAACAACTAATAAGCCCTTCATGTTATTTACCTTGAGGCTTCTTGGAAGGTTGGCCTTTAGCTGCTTGGGGAGCTTGAGGGGCCTTGTTTTGATTGGGATTAGCCGGTTTGTTGTTTGGCTTGTTCATGTATTTCTCCTTGGAGACAACATTTGAGCCGCGTGATTGCGGACTCAATCCCAGAAGCTACGCCTCCAAAATGAAAGGAAGATGAAGTCGACCTAAGAAATCGATGAAGATCCCGAATCAGCCCTTAAGGATGGGAAAGCTTTCCAGCACTCCGTCCATCACGAACTGAATGGCCAGGCAGGTGACCAAAAGCCCCATTAACTTGGAAAAAGCCCTCATGGTCGAAGGGCCGATCCAGCCGAGAAGTCGGCTGGAATGTCTCAGGATCAAATAGGAAAGAAAGAAGTTCACCAGAATGGCCACGGAAAGCAAAACGTGACTGATCAGTTGCGGGTATTTCTGCACCAACACCAAAACGGTCACGATGCTTCCGGGACCCGCAAGCAAAGGAATCGCCAGGGGAAAAACGCTGACTTCATCGGCATCCTCGAGAGCGGACCCTTGCGCCTTTTGGCGGACCATTTCCATTCCAACCACCAAAAGCAAAAAACCTCCGCCGATGCGGACGGCTCCCATGGAAATGCCCATCACTTTGAAAATCAACGTGCCCAGGAAAACGCAGGAAACCAAAATGCCGAGGGAAGTCCAGCAGGCGTTCATCGCCACCCTTTTGCGTCCCACCTCATTTTGATCGCGGGTCAAGGCCATGAAGGGGCCCACGACCCCCAAAGGATTCACGATGGCGAAAACGGAAGGACAAAAGACAAGAAGGAAGGTTTCCCATGGAGACATGACCGATGATTTACAGCAGAATTTCGCGCGCGCAAAGTGAAGAGTTTACCCTCACAAAAATCTAAAGAATGTCAGTGCCAAAAACCAGTGCCAAAACGAAACTGAATTTTTCATTTCCGCTCCAGCGGTCACGCCACTCCGTAAGCTTGCAGTCCCCGTCCTCTTTGGGTGAGAGATCCATGACCGAAAACCCGATTGAACTCGGGGCTGATCACCTCATCCACGGAGTGCACCTCACTGTGAGTGATGGGTTTCACGGGACTTTTCATTTTCTTCTCCAAGATGGAAGCGAAGAGATTTTGTTCGGACATAATGCCTCCTTAACTTGTCTTAGAATAAGTAAAACCCGGCCGTAAAGAATCGTTCAGGTGTTTCGGATTTGTGTGATTTTCTTGTCAGTTCCGCGACCTTCGGCGAGGA
>Ga0182744_1004701_pt1 | contig 10100 bp, 11 predicted proteins | sample eDN3rd30CKraftMG_FD_128525 | JGI IMG/M metagenome (GOLD analysis project Ga0182744, IMG submission 128525) | Enriched Miracle-Growth compost microbial communities from Emeryville, California, USA - eDNA 3rd pass 30_C Kraft MG (version 2) (version 2) ... | reverse complement strand
CGGCAAGCGCCGTTATGACCCGACGCTATGTCGACCTGCCAAAAAGATAGTTCGGCCTGCACGGACCGCTGCCTACAATCTGTAGGTCCCGTCCCGAAAGCATGCCATGCCGCCCACTATCCTGGATTTGTTCATCGCCGCGTTTGGCCAGAGCCTGTTGATGGTAGGCGCGGCCGGCCTGCTGGCCGCCTTGCTGGGACTGCCCTTGGGCCTGTTGCTACATGCCGGCGATCGCGCGCTTTCCAGAACGCTGCCCTCCGGCCGCATATTCGCCGTGGTTTGCGCCGCGCTGGGCTCGGGCCCCGTCATCATGGCGCTGGCGATCGCCGTGCCACTGGCGCAGCATGCCCTGGGCGGGGACGCCGGCCTGGGCGCGGCCATTGCATCGCTGACCATCATCGCCACACCCTTTCTTGCCCTGCGGCTGCGGGACGCGCTCAGCGCCATGGATCACCGCGACATGGAAACGGCGCGCCGCCAGGGCGCCGCGAAACAGCAGCTGCTTTTCGCAGCGCCGCTGCCGCAGGCGTTCCCGGCCATCGCCCGGGCGCTAGGCCTGATGCTGGCGGCCCTGGTGGGCTATTCGAGCATCGCGGGGGCGTTGTTGGGCCTGGGCCTGGGCGACCTCGCCTTGCGCCATGGCTACGAGCAATTCCAGCCCATGGTCATGCTGTCGGCGGCGATCGCATTGGTCGCGCTGGCGGAGGCGGCGCTGGCCATGGGAAATCTGTTGGCGGCGCGCCTTCAGAGCGGGCCCGGCATCGCCCACCGGACCGCAGCGCACCGGCTGCCGCCGCGGTAGACTATCCGGGTGCAAGTCTCGGCCCGGATGGATGCCTCACCATGGATGACCAAGTAATAGCCGCGATGGCGCGGTGGCCCAATGTGCCGGCCGTATATGGCTGGCTGTCCCTGACCGCGCGCGGAGAGTGGCGCCTGCATCCGCGCGGCGAGGCGCTGAACGATTCGGGCAGCCCGGGCGAAGCCATTACCAGTCCGCCCATACTGCAATTCATCGGGCGCAACTATGCCGGCGATGAAAAAGGCCGCTGGTATTTCCAGAACGGCCCGCAAAGAGTCTATGTGCGGCTGGACGCCGCGCCTTACATCCTGCACACGACCAGCGAGCCCGCGGACGGCGGAGGCTTGCGCACTCACAATGGCTTGGCCGTGACCGCTGTGTCGGGATGGTGGCTGGACAGCGAGGGCCATTTGTATGCGCGCACCGAGCACGGTCCGGCATTGGTCGCGGGGCGCGACCTGGCGGCGGTCATGGCCATGCTGCAGACGCCGGACGGTCCCGACATCATGGACAGGTTGGCGCAGGGGCCGGTCGCCGCGGACGCGATCCCGGTGGGAGCCGACGGCGCGCCGCTAAACTTCTGCCCGGCGAAGGACATTCCCGCAGTGCTGGGCTTCGAGAGATATCCGCAGCCGGATCGCGCCGCGCCAGGCCGGGTCGCGCCAGACCGGGTCGCGCCAGACCGGAACGGGCCGGCCAAAGGCGGCCCCGGCAAAGACGCATAACAAGCTAGAATCATTTCTGTCGCACACTACGCACACTCTTGCGCGCTTTGGGTAGAATCTTTCCATGACAGCCGATGCTCCGAATTTCTACTTTCCCGCCCCGCGCCTTCAAAAGTTCTGCAGCCAGTGCGCGACGCCCATTACCCACCGCATCCCGCCTGACGACAACCGCGTGCGCGACGTGTGCGACCATTGCGGTGCGGTGCACTACCAGAACCCCCGCAACGTCGTAGGGGTATTGCCCATCTGGAATGAAAAGATACTGCTTTGCCGGCGCGCCATAGCCCCCCGGTACAACACCTGGACCTTGCCCGCCGGCTTCATGGAGCTGGGCGAAACCACCGCCCAGGGCGCCATGCGGGAAACCCAGGAAGAGGCGGGCGCGCAAATCAAGCTGGGCCCGCTATACACCATCATCGACGTGCCGCATGCGGAGCAGGTGCATTTTTTTTTCCTGGCCGAGGTGCTCAGCGCCGAGCTGTACCCGGGCCCGGAAAGCCTGGAAGCCGCCTTCTTCGACGTGCAGGACATCCCCTGGCCGGATCTCTCTTTCCGCACGGTCATCACGACGCTGAGGCATTATGTGGAAGACCGCAAGACCGGCCGCTTCCCCGTGCATCACTATGACATCCCCCATCCTCCGCCGAAATAGAAGGCCATCGTGGCAAGCTTGACCTGGCTAGACGACACGACACCGTTTCCGGATCCCGACATGGCTTTGCCGGAAGGCCTGCTGGCCGCGGGTTCGCGGTTGTCCATACAGCGTCTTACCGATGCCTACAGCAAGGGAATATTCCCCTGGTTCAACCAGGGCGACCCGGTATTGTGGTGGAGCCCCGATCCCCGCATGGTGCTCGCCTGCGAGGATTTGATCATTTCGCACTCGCTGGGCAAGAAGCTGCGGCAGATCGCCCGCAACGAATCCGATCCCGAGGCTCGGATACGCGTGACGACGGACGCCGCCTTCGCATCCGTGATCGCGGCCTGCGCCGCACCGCGGGTCAGCGAACGCAACACCTGGATATCGCCCGCGGTGCAAAGCGCCTACCTTGCCTGGCACAAGGCCGGTGCGGCCCATAGTGTGGAAACATGGCTGGACGGACAATTGGTCGGCGGCCTGTACGGCGTCTGCCTGGGCCGCTTTTTTTTCGGCGAATCCATGTTCAGCCGCGCCAGCGATGCCAGCAAGATCGCGCTGTCCTACCTGGTGGCTTTCCTTCAGCAGCGCGGCATACGGCACATAGACTGCCAGCAGCAAACCCGGCATCTGGCGAGCATGGGCGCCAAGCCCATCAGCCGCCGCGCGTTCATGGCTTTGCTGGATCAGGCCTTGCAGCATCCCGCGCCGGCATGGACCGCGGGCCGCATCCTGCATACGGGCGAGCTTGCAACGATGGCTTGAATAAAGCCATAATGGTCCAGCATCGCATCCCCGAGTCCGCCATGAGCCACCCGAACGAGCCAGGCTTCGCCACCCTGCAGTTTTATTCGACCGCAGTCTATCCATGCAGCTATCTACCCGGGCTGAATGCGCGCTCCCAGGTCGCCGCGCCCACCCACCTGATCGATACAGCCACGTATTCCAGGCTGGTCGAACAGGGTTTCCGCCGCAGCGGCCTGTTCACATACCGGCCTCACTGCGACAACTGCGGGGCCTGCCTGCCCATCAGGGTGGACGCCCAGCGCTTCCAGCGCGGCCGCACGCACCGCAAAATATGGGCCCGCCATGGCCGGCTGTCCGCGCGCTCCCTGCCGTTGCACTGGAGCGACGAACACTTCGATCTGTATCGGCGCTACCAGCAGGGGCGCCATCCGGGCGCCGGCATGGACGAAGACAGCCGGACGCAGTACACGCAATTCTTGCTGACCAGCCGCGTGGAAACGCAGATGGTGGAATTCAGGCTGCCGACGGGCGCGCTGCAAATGGTTGCCATCATAGACGTGCTGGAAACCGGCTTGTCCGCCGTATACACGTTTTTCGATCCCGAGACCCGGGGCAGCCTGGGCACCTACGGGGTATTGTGGCAGCTGGAGCAATGCCGCAGCCATGGCCTGCCCTGGCTCTATCTGGGCTACTGGATAGAAGAAAGCCGTAAAATGTCGTATAAATCGCGCTTTCAACCTTATCAGATTCTGCGCAACGGAAGCTGGTCGGAACCCGTGCCCGACGCCGCGGCGCCGCCTGCTCGATAGCGCCTGCGCCGCCCGTGCGGGGCAAGCCCGCTCATCAGCCCGAGTCTGCAATCAAGCCCCAGCCATGTCACTGCTATTCAATACTTACCCGCTTGCCCGCAGCGCGCTCTTTTCGCTGGACGCCGAAACCGCCCACGAACTGACTCTCGCTTCTTTGCAAAAGGCCTACGATTGCCGCTTGACGCGCGGGCTGCTGGGCGATCGTCCGGTCTGGCCGGCCAGCTTGATGGGCTTGTCGCTGCGCAATCCCGTCGGCCTGGCGGCGGGGCTGGATAAGAATGGCGCGCACATCGACGCCCTGGGCAACCTGGGCTTCGGCTTCGTCGAGGTGGGCACGGTCACGCCCCTGCCCCAGCCTGGCAATCCCAAGCCGCGCATGTTCAGGCTGCCGCGCGCCCACGCGCTGATCAACCGCCTGGGCTTCAACAACCTGGGGCTGGACGCCTTTATCGCCAATGTGCGCAATAGCCAATGGCGCAGCCAGGGCGGAATACTGGGCCTGAACATAGGGAAGAATGCCGCCACGCCCATCGAGCGCGCCGTGGATGACTATATGCTGGGCCTGGAAGGCGTATACCCGCACGCCGACTACGTCACCGTCAATATATCTTCGCCAAACACCGCGAATCTGCGCGCCTTGCAAGGCCAGGACGAGCTGACCGGCCTGTTGCAGCCCTTGCGGGAAAAACGCAAAGAGCTCGCCGATCGGCACGGGCGGCGAGTCCCCATGGTGGTCAAGATCGCCCCCGACCTGACGCAGGAACAGATCGACATCATCGCCGACCTGCTGCCGCGCCATGGCGTGGACGGCGTCATCGCCACCAACACCACCTTGTCGCGCGATGCCGTACAGGGCCTGCCTCATGCGCAGGAAGCCGGCGGCCTGTCGGGTCCGCCGGTGCACGAATTGTCGCTGCGCGTCATTGCCCGGCTACGGCAGCAATTGGGCGCCGACTTCGCCATCATCGGCGTGGGCGGCATACTCAGCGGCAAGCAGGCCCTGGAAAAATTCGCGGCGGGCGCCAATGCCGTGCAGCTATACACCGGGCTGATCTACCGGGGCCCGGCCTTGATCGGCGAATGCGTGCGCGCCCTGCAAACCGCCAATCGGCCCTCGTAAATGAAAAAATCCCTGCGGCGCATGGCGCGTGCAGGGATTCATGTGCCGGCTACGGGCTACCGCCGCCGGCCTTTTGCCGCCGGCCTGCCTCGCGGCAGGCGGCTGCGAACCGGCCGTTAGGCGGCAGGCGCGCGGCGGGCGCGCGGGGCCGCCTTGGAAGCCGCTTCAGCGGCGTCGGACGCGGCCTTGAACGTGGCGTTGGTCGCGGCGGTTATGTTGGATTCAGCAGCCTCGGCGGCCTGGCGAGCGGCTTTGGCGACCGACTCGTACGCGCTGTTGGCGGTGGCCAGCGAAGACTTCAGCAGGGCGACGGCGCCTTCCGAACCGGTGGGGGCGCTCTTGGCGAGCTGTTCTATGGCTTCGGACACTTGCTGCTGGCCCAGGGCGATTTGCTCTTCGGTCAGCTTGGACAGGTTCACCTGTACGCCCGAGAAGATGTCGTAGACATGCTTGCCGTATGCCAGGGCTTTTTCGGCGCTGGGCTGCACCAGGCCCGAGGTGAAGGCCAGGGCTTCCTGGGCGTCCTTGACTTCGATGGCTTGCTGCGATTTTTCAGCGACTTCGTCCATCGTCGCCTTGATGACCTTGATGTTCAAATCGACCAGCTTTTCAAAACCGCCGAATACTGCGCCTTGCACGGCCAGCAGATTTTCCAGCGAAGCTTTCTGGCTGGCCAGGACTTGTTGAGGGATTGCGCTCATGATGTTTCCTTTATAAGTGAACCGTAATGCGGGTTCGTGTTGCCCGGCATTCCGGGACCTATGAATAAAGAAGGCTAAGCAAATCACCTAACACGTGAAAACCTTCCATGCTGCATCGCACAATCGAAATTGTACCGGATCGGGCAGGGGTGTCAAGGACTTTTTGTTGCATTGCAACAGAATAACGGGAGACCTCGCGCCACCGCTGCGGCGCGGCGGGAATAACCGAGCGAAGAACGGCGCGAGGGAATAAAAACCAGGCACGGCATAAGGGTTTTTATAAGGGGTATACCTAGGCGACAAACTCCGCCAATTGTCCTAGGATGGGCAACGTTGTTTTTACAACTCGATAAACTCTTTTGTTCGGCCAACCCGAACTCAGCGGAGATTCAATGAAAGCTTTTACCTTGAAGCTCGGTTCCACCCTGTTTCTCAGTACCCTGCTCTGCGCCGGCGCCCACGCCGACAGCTTCCCCGATCACCCCATCAATATGGTCGTGCCCTTTTCGGCAGGCGGCCCCACCGACAACGTGGCCCGCTCGCTGGCTGAAGCCATGCGGCCTTCCCTGGGGCAGACCGTGGTGATCGAAAACAAAGGCGGCGCCGGCGGCACGATAGGGACTTCGCAGGTGGCGCGCGCCAAGCCGGACGGCTACAACATCCTGCTCATGCACATAGGCTTCTCGACCGCGCCTTCCCTATACAAGAAGCCGGGCTACGACCCCTATGACAGCTTCGAGCCGCTGGGGCTGGTGGTGGACGTTCCGATGACCATCATCGCGCGTTCCGATTTCCCGCCCAACAACATCAAGGAACTGGTCGAATACCTGAAAAAGAACAAAGACAAAGTCTCGCTGGCCAACGCCGGCATAGGCGCGGCCAGCCACCTTTGCGGCACCATGTTCAGCAGCGCCATTGGCGTGGATCTGCTCACCGTGCCTTACAAGGGCACCGGTCCCGCCATGAACGACTTGCTGGGCAAGCAGGTGGACGTCATGTGCGACCAGACCACGAACACCAGCCAGCACATCAAGGCCGGCACGGTCAAGGCCTATGCGGTGACCAGCAAGCAGCGCGTCCCGACGCTGCCCGATCTGCCGACCATGGAGGAATCCGGTTTCAAGGGCTTCGAAGTGGGTATCTGGCATGGCATGTGGGCTCCCAAAGGCACCCCCAAGCCTGTCACGGACAAGCTTATTTCGGCCTTGCAGGCCGGCCTGGCGGATGCCGATTTCCAGAAACGCATGGCCGGCCTGGGCGCCAACGTGCTGACATCCGAAGCCAATCCTGAAGCGTTGACCAAGAAAGTGAAGCAGCAGGTCCCGCAGTGGGCCGAACTCTTCAAGAAAGCGGGCGTGGAAGCTCAGTAAACCCGCCCATGCGCAGCCGCCGGGCCGCGAGGCCGCTGCGGCGTCAGCTAAGCCGGCCCCCGCATATGCGGGGGCTGTTTGTTTTTGCCGTGATGTCGCAGCATCGACGAGTGGCCGGGTGATGGGTTGCCGGGCCGCCGGACCGCCGGGCCGCGGCCTTGTCAATGCTTGGCTTCGTAGCCCAGGGCTTCGGATATTTGCGCCGCGGTGCGCATCAGTATGGGGATCCATTCATCGCGCAGGCGCTCCGAGGGCGCGGAAATGGAAAGCCCCGCCTGCAGCTTGCCGCTGTCGTCGTAGATGCCGGCGGCGATGCAGCGCACGCCTAGCTCCAGCTCTTCGTTGTCGCGCGAATAACCCAGGCGCCTGACCTGAGCTAGGTCGCGTTCGAGCTGATCCGTCTGGGTGATGCTGTTGCGGGTGGTGCCCGCCAGGCCGGTGCGCATGGCATAGGCCCTGACTTGCCGCGGATCGCTGACGGAAAGAAAGAGCTTGCCGGTGGAAGTAAGATGCAGCGGCGCGCGGCCGCCGATGGCGCGCACTACCTGCATGCCGGAGCGCTCGCTCCAGGCGCGTTCGATATAGACGATTTCGTCGCCCTGCTGCAGCGATAGATTGACGGTTTGCCCCGTGAGCTTGTGCAGTTCCCGCATGGGTTCCAGGGCGACTTCGCGGACATTCAGGCGGCCTTTCACGAGCGAGCCCAACTCAAGCAGACGCATGCCCAATTGATACAGGCCGCTGTCCACCCTTTCCACGTAACGCCCCACGACCAGGTCGTTCAAGATGCGGTGGGCAGTGGAGGTATGCAGGCCGGTGGCGCTCGCCAGGTCTTTGAGCGGCACCGGATCGGCGTGCTTGGCCAGCACGTCGAGCAGCAGCATGGCGCGTTCGAGCACCTGTATGGTGATGGATGTATCGCCGGCGGACTGGGCGCCGTTGGGATATGAGACGAGAAGTGTGGATCGTGGCATAGTCTTTTTTGACGCAACGCAACAATTCCATAATATGAAAAAACCCTTCCGCCTGCAAGCATTATTTTTCCGGAGGCGTAAGCTGCCCTCCCAGGCGCAGGGCCTCCGACCGCAGGTAGGCCAGGGCTTCCGCCGCGGCGGCGGGTTCCCCCTTCACCCCCAGGTCGATATGGGGCTGGCCCGTCGGGCCCATGCTGGGCAGGCTGAAGGCCTTGACGCCCTGCCATCTTTTTTCCAGTTCTTCGAGCGCGGGCGTGATGCGCGATTCCGGCAGCTTGAACACCAGAAAGGAATGCTCCACCTGGGTGATTTGATGGTGCAGTTCGCGATAGCGGGTGTCCAGCGTCCATTCCATCATGGGCCAGGCCATGACGGGAAAGCCCGGCATGAAAGTATGGTCGCGGATGAAAAACCCCGGGATCTTGTTATAGGGATTGGGAACGATTTCCGCCCCCACGGGAAACACCCCCATTTGCAAGCGCTGCTGGTTTTCAGGCAGGGACATATCGCTGCTGCCCTGGCCGCGCCTTTCGTTGTCGGCGCAGCGTTCGGCGATCAGCCGCGCGGCCTCGGGATGCAGGCGCAGCTCCACGCCCAAGGCCTGGGCCGCCGCCTGTCGGGTCTGGTCGTCGGGCGTCGCGCCTATGCCGCCGCAGCAGAAGACCACGTCATTGGTGGCGAAACTGCGGGCTAGGACCCCGGCGATGACATCCCTGTCATCGGAAATGAACTCGGCGGCGAACAGGCGCATGCCGCGCTGCGACAACAGTTCGACGAGCTTGGAAAAATGCTTGTCCTGGCGGCGGCCCGACAGGATTTCATCGCCGATGATGATCAGCCTTACTTTGCGCGCAGCAGTCGTACCCACGGCGTGGCTCCTTCTGGTTGAGTGGCGCTAGTCCCGGATGTTCGATGCATGCGGCGCGCGGCAAGACACCGGCGCGCCGCATCCGGTCCGGTTATATCGCGGACCGATGATGCGGAAGTTTACAGGGAAATGGCGCGGCCGGCGCCCCGGCGACCCGGCGCTCCGGCGGCCGGCGCTCCGGCGGCGGGCGCTCCAGCCTCCGGGGGTCAGGCGTCCTGGCGCGCGGGCGCCCAGCGCCGGTACAGCCTTTGCGCGCAGGCATCCAGCATATAGCCCAGGCCGCCGATAAGCATGATGACCGCCATCAGCTCCGAATAGGCCAGCCGGTCGCGCGTATCCAGGATGAAATAGCCCAGGCCCGAACTGACGCCCAGCATCTCGCAAGGGACGATCAATATCCAGATGATGCCTATGGCCAGGCGTATGCCGGTCAGGATGTGCGCCAGCACGCCGGGCAGCACCACCCTGAACAGCACCTCGACGCGCGTGGCGCTCATGCTTTTCGCCAGCATGAGCCAGCGCCGGTCCAATTGGCGCACGCCCGCCGCCGTATTCAGGATGATGGGCCAGACCGCCGCGAAGCTGAGCAGGAAGTAGATGGGCGCGTCGCCTATGCCGAACACCATGACCGCGATAGGCATCCAGGACAAGGGCGAAATCATGCGCAAGAACTGGAATGCGCTGCTGGTGGCCGCATCCAGCGGACGCGTGGTGCCCACAGCCAGGCCCACGGGCACCCCTATGGCCAGCGCCAGGGCCAGCCCGATCAGCACGCGTTTCAGGCTGATCAAGGTATGCAGGGTCAGTTCGTTCCGCGCCAGCAGCTCGTACAGACTGACGAAGGTCTCGGGCGGACTGAGCGCCGCGGCCATGGGCAGCCGCTGGCCTAGCACATAAGTGCCCAGCCCCCATGACAGGACGAGAACCAGCAAACCCGCCAGGCCCAGCGAAAGACGAAAAACGATGCGTTGGTGGGAGTAAGTGCTCATGCGTGTCCTTCTGCCCGGCGCTGCCGGCGTCTGTGGCCAGGATCAGGCCGTGATGGTTTCCTGGCGGGTGAATGTATCCGGCAGGCCGAATATCGACATTCCGCCCGCGTCGATGATGGCCTGCTTCACAAAGCGATCATCGACCAGGTCCGAGGCCACAAACGCCGGGTCGAGGTCGGCCAGAAACTCATTGCGCCCCAGGACCACCGTCTGCTTGAGCTTGCGTATCAGTTCTTCGGTATAGCTGGGGAAGGGATATGGCTGAAAGTCGATGCGCTTTTCGTTCCAGGCCTCGTTGACGATGGCGCCGTCCTTCAGATACAGCGGCAGGTCCATCTTTTCGGGAACCAGCACCTGG
>Ga0182744_1004694_pt1 | contig 10112 bp, 10 predicted proteins | sample eDN3rd30CKraftMG_FD_128525 | JGI IMG/M metagenome (GOLD analysis project Ga0182744, IMG submission 128525) | Enriched Miracle-Growth compost microbial communities from Emeryville, California, USA - eDNA 3rd pass 30_C Kraft MG (version 2) (version 2) ... | reverse complement strand
GGAATGCGCCTCGAAAACATAATCGGTATAGGGAAATGCCCAATGGCTGAACTTGTCGGTAACGATGACCAGCGGCATTTCCATATCTTTGATCCTCTGGGCCAACTTGATGCTCCATCCCAAAGCTCGGTGGTGGCGAGACTATAGGTGATCTGCTCCTCTGAAATGTCCTCGCAATTTGGTTAGTCTGTTCTCCGGAGAAGGAGACGGAACATGAAACGATCCCGCTTCAGCGAAGAACAGATCATCGGAATATTGAAGGAGCATCAGGCTTGGATGTCGATAACCCCTAGCAAGGGGTCCTTATTCCATGCCGAATGACAACGTGGCTTTTAAAGTCAATTATTTGTAAGCGGAAACCACGATTTCAATCAGCGTATCGCCACCCAGATCAGCAACGCCAACGGTTGCACGGGTTGGCAGCAGCAAAGGATCAATCCATTCCTTCCAGACCTTATCCATTTCGGGCTTCTTGTTGAGGTCTGTTACGAAGATGGTGGCTGCCAGAAGCTTGGTCTTATCCGTGCCTGCCTGCGCCAGATAGCTGTCGAGCTTGGCAAGGATTTCGCGGGTCTGACCGGCCATATCCAGGCTTTCGTCATCACAGGTGGTTCCACCGACATAGACAATGCCATTGTGTTCGACGACGCGATGCATGATCGGCGTCTGAATGAAACGCTCAGCCATAGTTCAATCCTTTCAGGTGGTTGGGGAGTTATCCGGTTGCTCGCCGGTAACGGCGAAAATAGCATCGGGGGGGTGAGGCAGTGCTGCGATTTCGCAGAGCGGCACCGGTTTCACCGGAGAGCGCAGGCGATAGAAACCGACTGTTTGAGGCGCACGGTTTTGCACCTCGGCCAGAATTTCCGTGACGGTGGAACTGCACAAGCGACCCTGACAGGGACCCATGCCGCAGCGGAACATGGTTTTAAGCTGATTGGGGCCGGCAATATTGCAGGCCGCCGCGTCGCGGATTGCGCCTGCGGTCACTTCTTCGCAACGGCAGACAATCGTTTCCCGATCCGTTGGTGCGCGAAATGCCTGTGCAGGCAGATAAAGCGCGTCGATAAAGGATCGCCCGCGTTCGACGCGTCGGGCTTGCGCCTGCAGCTTTACGATTTTTGACGCCAACGATGTTGCCAGTGCCGGAAAGATATCCTGACAGGCCGCGAGCGCAGCGATGCGCCCGCTCTGTTCGGCAACCAATGCACCGCCAATGCCGCTGCCGTCACCAGCAATGTAGATGGCCGGTATGGACGAACGCCCGTGGTCGTCGAGTTGCGGTTGAAAGCATTTCTGGCCGTCGTTCCAAACCAGAGCGCAGCCCGAAGCATTGGCGAGATTGTTGTTGGGGATCACACCCTGATGCAGGAAGACGCTATCGACATCAAGCTTGTGCGTTTTGCCTTTGGCCGAAAAGCAGATCGCTTCTGCTTTGTCTTTCCCTTCAATGGTTATATTGGTGGCACTGGAATAAACCGGCACCGACTTACGCACCTTTAAGAGAAGCGAAAGCCCCTTCAAGGCATAGGGCGAGAAAAGGAACGAAAACAGGCTTGGCGCGGCTTTCATGTAATTTGCGCCGGGCGTCGTATCGAGCAATGCTGCAACCTTGCCGCCCGCCTGCAACAGTTGCGCGGCGAACATGTAGAGCAGCGGGCCTGTTCCCGCCAGAACCACACTTCCGTTGGGCAGGAGGCCGGAAGCCTTCAACGCAATCTGTGCTGCGCCGACGGTCATAACACCCGGCAATGTCCAGCCCCTGACAGGCATCGGGCGCTCCATCGCGCCGGTCGCGAAGATCACGCGGCGCGCCGAAACAATCCCGCTCTTGCCGCTTACCGATACGCGCAGATCAACGCCGTTGTTGTCCCCATCCTGTGGTTCTACACTCCAGACGAGGGCCTGCGGCACATAGGTGGCATTGCTGGCGATGAACGCTTTCAGGACTTCTTTGCCCCGCCAGTAGTCTGTGCCGAGAAACGGCCTGCGGGCAGTCGTATTGTGTTCGATGCCACGGTAAATCTGGCCGCCGGCGGCAGGGTTTTCGTCGAACAGAACCACGTTAGCGCCAGTGGCGCTTGCCTCTGCGGCTGCCGACATGCCTGCTGGTCCCGCGCCGATAATGGCGAGGTCGTAAAACGCGCCGAGCGCATGAATATCGGAAAGTCTCTTGAGCATTGTCGTCATGGTTCCACCCGACGCGCACCGGTCTGGGAAGAAATAATCATTCCATTGGCCACAAGCGTCATGCAAGCCTGGCGGTTCTGAATACCATCAATGGTGACCAGACATTCAAAGCAGATGCCCATCAGGCAATAGGGCGCTCGCGGTTGATCACCAACGACGCTGTTTCTGAGCCGGTTGATACCCTCTCCAAGCAGCGCTGCGGCGACAGTTACATTGGCAGGTACCGTCAAGGTACGCGCATCGAATGTGATCGTCACGGTTTCCTCTGGTGTCTCAGTTTTAAGGAACATTTTAGGAGACATGAAACCTCCGGCCTGAGAACGCCTCACCAGCAAGTTGTTTGGCATCGACTGCTATTTCCTGCGCCACGATCAGGGCATGGTTGGCTGCAAGCGTGACGCCGGAATGGCACATGACAGCGTAAGCGCCCGGGTGGCTTTCGGATTGTTCGTAGATCGGCAGGCCGTCCGGTGTCTTGACCCGAAACCCGGCCCAACTGCGAATAACATTGACCTCGGCCAGATGTGGGAATGTCCGCACTGCTCTGTTGGCCAGAACCGCGCTGATGTCCTGATTGGTGGCGATCCGGTCCGTGTGGGTTTCCTGACTGTCGCCTATCATGACGCCGCCTTCATCCGCCTGCCGCAGCGTCGCCGCCGTATAGGGAAAGAATGGCGCGCATTTCTCCGTTACAAGAATTTGGCCTTTGCTGCGCACAACCGGCGTATCAAGACCGACACTCTTGGCAAGCTCTGCATTGCCGTTGCCCGCAGCAAGAATGACGCGCTCGGTGAAGACCTCACCCCATGCGCCACTCAGGAGAAAGCCGCCGTTTTGCGGGGTGATGGACGAGACTTCGCAATGCGGTTCGTAGGCAGCGCCGAGTTTGATCATGCCCGTATGCAATGCGCGAAACAGGCGTAGCGAATTCACGTCGCCGTCCATCGGCGAATAGATCGAGCCGATCACATCCCGACCGATGGAGGGAATCATTTTGGCCGTTTCCTGATGGTCGAGCACGACATGTTCGGGGGCTTCATCGCCAAGTTCCCGCGCCACTGTCGCGACGTCTTCGGCAAACATTTGAAGCTCGCGCTCGTCGAGGCAGAAGGTAAAGGCACCCGTCTGCTTCAACGCCACATCAAGTCCGGTGACATCCCGCAATTCATCTGCAAAAGCGGGCCACAGGCGTGCAGATTGCATTGTCCAACGGGCATAGTGTGGTGCGCCTACGCCTTTGCCCTGTACCCAGATGAGCGCGAAGTTGGCACGGGATGCGCGCAGGGACAGGTCTTCTCCATCGAGAAGCATTGGACGCAGACCGGATCGGGCGAGACCCCAGGCGATGGCAGAGCCAACCAGTCCCGCTCCGATAATGACTATGTTCTGATCCGGCAATCTGCGCATTCGTAAGTTCAATCTGTTGTCACAGCGTTGTCAGGGGTGGGCCAGACGAGGGTCTGGCCCGATTGTGTTGGCTCAGTTTTGCGGGCTAACGTCCACCTTGAACCACTTCTCGGAGAGCTTCTTCACCGTGCCGTCGGCAATTGCCGCCTGAATGGCTGTATCGAAGCGACCCTTCAGGGTGGTATCTTCCTTGCGCAGACCGATGCCGATCATGCCGAAGACCTTGCCCGAAAACAGTGGGCCAGCCAGCTTCGCGCCCTTCATGTCGTCCTTTTCCAGCGCAGCAGCGAGAACCGTGGCATTGGCGACGACCGCATCCACACGACCGCTGGTCAGGTCGAAATTGTGTTCCTCCGCGGTTTTATACTCGCGTACATCCGCGCCATCTTTGAAATACTGTTCCATGAAGGCGGAAGCGGTTGTGGAACCCTGAACGCCGACGGTCTTGCCGTTGATTTTCGCGGCGATTTCCTCGAGCACCGGCTTGGCCGCATCGGAATCGACATTCAGCGGCTTGCCGCTTTCCGGCAAATCGGCGAGGTCGCTGTCATCCATGACTGCGAAGGAGTTGATCGCTGCCGCATAAGGCGACGAAAACGCGATCACTTCCTCACGCTTCGGCGTGATGCTCATGCCCGCCATGATGGCATCATACTTGCCAGCGGTCAGCGATGGAATGATGCCGTCCCAGTTCTGAGCGGTGATTTCGCATTTCGCTTTCAGGCGCTCGCAAAGGTCTTTGGCGAGATCGATCTCGAAGCCTTCCAGCACACCGTTCGGGCCGGAGAAATTCCACGGCGCATAAGCACCTTCGGTCGCGATGCGCACAACATCTTCGGCCTGCGCGGTCGGTGCGACGGCGAGAACGCCGAGGACAGAAAGGACGATTTTCAGTTTCATATGTTCACCTCTGTTAGAAAACCGATTGATCGGTTCATGCGTTTTGTTTGGAAATGAATTGCCGGAACCGTTCGCTTTTGGGGTTGCCAAAAACCTCGTCGGGCGTGCCTTCTTCTTCAATCACGCCCTGACGCAGAAACACGACGCGGCTGGAAACATCGCGGGCGAAGCCCATCTCATGGGTCACGACCAGCATGGTGCGCCCCTCTGCCGCCAGATCGCGCATGACCTTCAGCACCTCGGCCACCAGTTCTGGGTCGAGCGCGGAGGTCGGTTCGTCGAACAGCATGATCTTCGGACGCATCGCTAGCGCGCGGGCAATCGCCGCGCGTTGCTGCTGGCCGCCGGAAAGATGCGCCGGATAGAAATTGCGCTTATCGGCTATGCCGACCCGCTCCAACAGTGCTTCGGCTTCGGCAATGCACTCCGACCGGTTTCGCTTCTGCACATACACAGGCGCTTCGATCAGATTTTCCAGGATAGTCAGATGGGACCAAAGGTTGAACGACTGAAACACCATCGTCGCCTGACCGCGCAGCCGCTGAACCTGTTTCGCATCGGCTGGACGAGGCGTGCGTCCGGACTGTTGGTCGAGCTTGTATGCCTCACCGTGAATAGCCACGCTGCCCGCATCCGGCACTTCCAGCATATTGATGCAGCGCAGCAGTGTGGATTTGCCGGAACCTGACGCGCCCAGAATGGAGATGACTTCACCTTGGTGGGCCTGCATTGAAACTGAATGCAGAACCTTGTGCGCGCCGTAACATTTCTCGAGGTTCTTGATCTCGACTGCAGGCGTTTCGAAGCGTTGCATTATGAGTTTCCTCCGGCGGCATGCACGATGACAGGCTGACGCTGGGCCGCCGACAGGCGGTATTCCAGCAGTTTGAAGATTCTGGTGACCACGAAGTTCAAGAGGAGATAAATCGCGCCTGCACAGATGAAGACTTCGACGGGGCGATAGCTGGCGGAAATCAGCTTGGCCGCCAGCCCCGTTACCTCCATCATGGTGATGGTCGATGCCAGCGCCGTGGACTTCACCATCAAGATGACTTCGTTCGAATAGGCGGGCAGCATCTGTCGCAACGCTTGCGGGGCCAGAATGCGACGGACGAGAGTGATGCCGCTCATGCCATAAGCGCGCGCCGCTTCGATCTGCCCGGTCGCAACCGACAGAACGCCGCCACGAATGATTTCGGCGCTATAGGCAGCCGTATTGAGTGCAAGAGCCAGCACCGCGCACCAATAGGGCTCTCGCAGAAACGGCCAGAGAAAGCTCCGGCGCAGTTCTGGAAACTGGCTGAGGCCGTAATAGATAATGTAGAGTTGCACGAGCAGCGGGGTGCCGCGCAGCACGAAGATATAACCTCGTGCAATGAGGTCCAGTATCAGATTGCCCGACAGACGCATCGTAGCCAGTATGGTGGCCAGCACGGCGCCGCTGATAACTGATAGCGCCATCAGTTGCAGCGTCAGCGGAATACCCCGGCATAGCTGAACAAAACTGTCGAACATGAACGGCAGGTCGAGAAAGTTCATACCGCCCTCCGGATACCGCGCATGGCGCGCTTTTCGGCGTTCTTGAACAGCAAGCCCGATATGAATGTGATGACGAGATAAAGCAGCCCGGCGGTCAGAAAGAAGGTGAATGGTTTACGGGTTGATCCAGAGCCGATTTGCGCCTGACGCATCAGCTCAACCAGTCCTACGACCGAGATCAGCGCGGATTCCTTCAAAACGAGCTGCCACACATTGCCGATGCCCGGAATGGCGAAGCGCGCCGCTTGCGGCACCATAATGCGGCGAAACAGTAGACGCGGCGGCATGCCATAGGCCTTGGCAGCTTCGATCTCGCCTTTGGGGAGAGCAAGCACTGCGCCGCGATAAACTTCGGCCTGATAAGCGCCCGATACCACACCGATTGCCAGTGCACCGGTGATGAAGATTGGCGCACTGATGAAACCTTGCGCGCCGAACAAGGCGCCAATCTGGCCCAACACCGCACTGCTGCCGAAATAGAACAGGTAGATGACCAGAAGATCGGGGATGCCGCGAAGCACTGTCGAATAGCCGTCAGCCGCGATTCTGAGAATGCGCTGCGATGAGAATGAAGCGGCAGCGGCAATCATGCCGAATATTGCGCCTGCCGCGAAACCGCAAAAGGCTACCGCGAGTGTCATGCCGGTGGCCCGGAGCATATCGTAGCCCCAGCCGTCTTCAGCAAAACCCATCAAATCCAGATATGCGCTGACCGCACCCAACTGCCTAGTTCCCTTTTTATGTCCGGTGCTTTCACCGCGCCGATACGTTTATGGGAGTGGTTTGACAGGGGGGCTCAATACAGTCAAATTCGAAATGAAGCCTCAAGCATAACTAAATATTATGGTGAAACATGAACCTGCGTCAGGTCGAAGCGTTCCGAACCGTCATGCTGACTGGAAAAATGACGGCTGCAGCGGAACTGATGTCGATCACTCAGCCCGCCGTGAGCCGCCTGATCCGCGACTTTGAGATCGACACGAAACTCAAGCTCTTCAACCGTCGCGGAAACCAGCTGATCCCTACGCAGGCGGCCATGACGCTATTGCAGGAAGTCGAGCGGGCCTATGTCGGGCTCAATCGCATCCGGAGTTTCGCCGACGAGATTAGCCGTCAGAATGCGGGCATGTTGCGGATCGCGGCCATGCCTGCGCTTGCAAACGGGATCATGCCGCGCTTTCTCGCTCGTTTTCTCAAGGAACGGCCCAATATCCATGCCTCTCTCAACGGCATCCCCTCTGCGATGGTGGTGGAAGCCGTCGCATCGGGTCAGGTCGATTTAGGCTTTGCCGATGGTCCGCTTGACAGACCCGGTTTCAATATTGAAACCCGTGCGATACCGGCGGTCGTCGCTGTCCCGCTGGGGCATCGTCTTGCAGACTATCCTGTGGTTTCACCGGATGATCTCGCCGATGAACGCATGATCACGCTGGAGCCGGGGTCGCTTTTTGCCATGCGTGTGGAGGTTGCGCTTGCGCGCATTCCACGGTCGGCCACCATAGAGACCCGTCTGTCGCACACAGCGCTGACGCTGGTGGCGGAAGGTGTTGGTATAACAATCATCGATCCGTCGTCGGCAACGGATTTTCGCGGACGCGGCGTGGCGATCCGACCTTTCACAAGCTTCGTCGATGCTGGATTTCTGGTCATTCGCCGCAGTAACGGTCCCGATAATAGTCTGGCTCAACGCTTCATAGACGAGTTCTGGGCTTATCATGAAACGCTGCTGGCGCAGCCGTGAAGATAGGGGGCGTCCCCATCAATCCTGGTAGATGCGCTCATCAAGGGGCGTTGATGCAATGATGGATTTCAGTCCGGACAGCATGGCCTTTTCGGCCTTGTTGAGATTGGCTTCAGGATTGTGGATCAGGAAAACATCGATGGCAGGCGGATTATCATAAGGCGGCAGACGCCAGAGAAGGCCGTCATCGATTTCGCGTCGCGCGACATGCAATGGAAGCGGGCCGATGCCGAGACCGGTGATAATCATCCGGCGCACTTCCTCAAGGCTGGAAGAGGTGCCGACCACATCTGGCGAAAGTCGCGCCTCACTGCGCAATAGGGCTACCGGTCGCAGCGCGTCGGCAATATGATCGGTCTGGAATGAAACAGATGGTTCTCCCTTAAGATCGGCAAGGGTCAGTCCGGACTGGCCAAACATCCGGTGCCGAGGCCCGCAGAAAAAGCCGAAGAATTCACGATAGACCATGGTGTAGTCGAGCGCGGGATCGCGATTGCTCACCAGACCGAGGCCGAACGAAGCGCGCTTCTCCCGAACCAGCCGCGCGACTTCGGTACTGGCGGATACATTGATCGTCAGTGTCGCATTGGGATGTTGTTCATGAAACAGCGCGAGCGCCTGATCGAAGATCGGCGATATGATGTGGCTGGCGACAGAGATGGTGACATGACCGGTCACATTGTCACCAACGCCACGCACCAGTTGCGGCAGTTGCGAGATGGCGCCGAAGACCTCAATGCTCTGTTCGTAAAGCAGTTTGCCGACGTCCGTCAGTTCAAAATGGGTTGCGTCGCGCTCCACCAGCCGCTGGCCGATGCGGTCTTCCAATCGGCGCAACGCATTGCTCACGCTTGGTTGTTTGAGGTTGAGACGCTCTGCCGCGCGGGTGATGCTTTTCACTTCGGCGATCACCACGAAACTGCGCAGAAGGTTCCAGTCCAGATCCCAGACAAGGCGTTCGGGGCGATGAAGCGACATGGTTTTATCCATTCATGAAATCTATGCAATCTATTCCCATTATCTATTTGCGAAATGTATCCATAAAAGCAATCATGAATATTGGGAGGCATCAAAAAGCCTCAAGAAAAACAAACAAGAGGAAGTCGGGAACAGCATGTTTAACAAATTCACGGGTTTCATTGCCGCTGCCGCGATTGCAGCCACCGCAGTCTTTGCGGTTGCACCTGCACAGGCGGATGATCTTGAAAAGATCAAGGCATCAGGCGAACTGAAGATCGCCATGAGCGGACAGTACCCGCCGTTCAATTTCGTAAATGAGAAGAATGAAGTCGTGGGTTTCGACGCTTCCATCGGTTCGGCGATTGCCGAACGCATGCAGCTCAAGCCACAGCTTATTACCACGGCATGGGACGGTATCGTCGCCGGCCTTCGGGCAGGCAAGTTTGACACGGTGGTTGGCTCCATGACGATCACGCCGGAACGCGAAAAGGCGGTGGATTTTGTTGGACCGTACTATCACGCGGGCCGCGCGGTTTTCGTGAAGGAAGACTCTGGCGTTCAAAAGCTCGATGATCTCAAGGGCAAAACGCTGGGCGTGACGCTTGGTGAAACCCATGAGAAGTGGGCCCGTGAACAGGGTGGCTGGACCATTCGCACCTACAAGGGCCTGCCGGAACTGATGCTCGAACTGAATTCGGGCCGTGTCGACGCTATTGTTGTCGATAATATCCCGGTCATGGTGGCGATCAAGGAAACAGGACAGAAGGTCCGCAGGCTCGATACACCCGATATTGAAGGCGGCAGCGTTGCCATTGGCATCGCCATCCGCAAGAACAATCCGGAGCTGAAGGCAGCCATGCAGAAGGCGCTAGACGAGATCATGGCCGACGGCACCTACGAGAAGATCTCTATGCAATGGGTCGGCAGCGACATTCGCTGATACGCCGTCATCCCGGCCCGACATATGTTCGGGCCGGTTGAGAACCGATTGACCGGAGTTTTCCGATGGATTTTGCGTTGATGCAGCGCGTCCTCCCGTTCTTTCTGGAGGCGGCATGGATAACTGTGCAAATTTCCGCGCTGGCCCTGATCCTGGGCCTTGTGGTGGCTGCAATACTCGTGGCGGGCCGCCTGTCCCGCTCACCCATTCTGCGAGGACTGGCGGCGGCCTATGTCAGTGTTTTTCGCGGCACGCCCTGCCTTGTACAGCTCTTCATTCTCTATTTCGGCGGCCCACAGGTCGGTATCAATTTGGAACCGTTTGCCGCTGGTGTCATCGGGCTGGGACTGAATATCGGCGCATACATGTCGGAATCGATCCGTGGCGCGATCCAGAGCGTTGATCGCGGGCAGAGCGAAGCGGCGCGCTCCATCG
>Ga0182744_1004688_pt1 | contig 10119 bp, 8 predicted proteins | sample eDN3rd30CKraftMG_FD_128525 | JGI IMG/M metagenome (GOLD analysis project Ga0182744, IMG submission 128525) | Enriched Miracle-Growth compost microbial communities from Emeryville, California, USA - eDNA 3rd pass 30_C Kraft MG (version 2) (version 2) ... | reverse complement strand
CTGACGCAGAATGTATTTCGAATTGCGCATTACTGACTCCCTCAATAAGCCTTCGAAGCAGGATGGGTTTTTGCGGTCGCACGGAAAAATGCCGCGACGAGCCCGTGCATCCCTGCGCACGGACCGGAAACGGGGATTTTTCTGCGCGTATTGCCCTGCCGTCGCGAAAACCGCTCGAACGCCGTGGGCGCTCGATGCCACGATCGTCCTCCCTCTCTTGAAGTCGATCGCGGCCGGAATCCAAAACAGCCCGCGGCGCTGGAATAGCACCGCTTTGCTGTCATCAAGCTGACAAAAAAGGAGACGCCTGCGAGCGGCGCCGGTCAGTCGCGGCGCCTTTTGCGCCGCGTCAAAAAGAGCGACCGGAAATCCATGACGGACATCGCATTTTCCGGAGTCGCATTCCGCAGAGGGCCGCGAATGCACGGATATTCACGAGACGAATCGTCATCGTGATTTGCGCAAGCGCACATGATTTTCAGGCCCGATGGAAAACGTGATGCGATTCACATCGAATATCAGTCCGCCGGGCAACGGATGAGGCCGCGCTTACAGCATCCCGGTTTCCAGGCGCGCGGCCTCGGACATCATCGTCTGGTTCCACGGCGGGTCGAAGACGAGGTCGACGTCGGCCTCGGCGACCGTCGGAATCATCTCGAGCTTGGTGCGCACGTCGTCGACGAGGATCTCGCCCATGCCGCAACCCGGCGCGGTCAGCGTCATGCGCACGTTGACCTTGCGCGCGCCATCCTCGAGATGTTCGATGTCGCAGTCGTAGACGAGGCCGAGTTCGACGATGTTGATCGGGATTTCCGGATCGAAACAGGTGCGCAGCTGCTGCCAGACGAGTTTTTCGACGTCGGCATCGCTCGACTCGTCCACGAGCTCGATCGGTGCCGGCGTTTCCTTGCCAATCGCGTCGGCGTCGGCGCCGCGGATGCGGAACAGGTTGCCGTCCACGTACACCGTGAAACTGCCGCCGAGCGCCTGCGTGATGTAGCCGACCTGCCCCGCCGGCAGCGTGACCTCGTCGCCCTGCGGCACCATCACGGCGGCGCAGTCGCGTTCGAAGCGGATCGGTTCGGAGGTCTGGCTGTAGCCCATCGGTCTGTTCGTGAAACCTGCGGTCGCAAGCCGCCCATTATCGTCCATATGCGGGCCGGCGCGCGCAGGTTCAATCGCCTGCGCTATGCGGCCAGCCCGGTTTCGCGCAGGCAGCGGCCGAGCAAGCGCATCGCCGATTCGATGTCCGCGGGCGGCAATCCCGCGTAACCGAGCACGAGCCCGGGCCGCGGCGGCGGTTTCAAGCAGTACGGCGCGATCGTGTAGAGGCCGAGTCCGCGCGTGCGCGCATGCGCGACGAGGCGTTCGCATTCGCCGTGGTTCGCGCGAGCGAGCCATGCGGTGAGGTGCATGCCCGCATTGGAATCGACGACTTCCATCGCGCCATGCGTGTGCTGCGCGAGTCCGCCGAGCATCGCCTCGCGCCGCGCGCGCAGCGCAAGCGCGGCACGACGCAGATGGCGCTCGAAACCGCCATTGGCCATGAAATGCGCGAGCGCCGCCTGTTCGAGCGTGTTGCTGCCGCGATCCTCGAGCCACTTCGCCGCGACGAACGCGTCGCGCAATGCCGGCGGCAGCACCATGTAGCCGAGCCGCAGCGCCGGGAACAACGCCTTCGAGAAACTGCCGATGTAGATGACGCGGCCGTCGCGGTCGAGCGATTTGAGCGCCGCGAGCGGACGGCCGCCGTAGCGGAATTCGCCGTCGTAGTCGTCCTCGATGAGCCAGGTGCGTTCGCGCGCGGCCCAGTCGAGCAGTTCCACGCGGCGCGGCAGCGGCAGCAGCGCGCCGGTCGGAAACTGGTGCGACGGCGTGACCACGGCGAGCCGCGCGCCTTTCGGCAACGCGGACGGCACCAGGCCGTCGCCGTCGACACGGCAGCCGCGCGCATGCGCGCCGTGCGCGGCGAACACCTGGCGCGCGCCGCGATAGTGCGGGTCTTCGAGCGCGACCTCGTCGCCGGCTTCGAGCAGCACGCGCGCGGCGAGCGAAAACGCCTGCTGCGTGCCGTTGACGATGAGCACGTCCTCGGGCGCCGCCGGCACGCCGCGGCGGCGCGCGAGGTAGTCGCAGACCTGCACGCGCAACGCCTCGAATCCCTGCGCGTCGGGATAGTCGAGTTGCGCATGCTCGGCGGCGCGCGCGATCTCGCGCCGCCACGCGCTGGCCAGCAGCGGATTGGCCAGCGGCACGCCGTATTGCAGGTTGTAGCGCAGGTCGCGATGCTGATGGCCGGGGATGCGACGGCCATCGGTATTGACCTGCGCGCGCCGCGCGAATGCGGACAACGGCGCGACCAGCACGCTCGCATTGCTCTTGCGCGCAGCGGGCGCACCGACGTCGGCGACATAGCTGCCCGAGCCGACGCGGCCAAGCAAGAACCCTTCGACCTGCAATTGCTCGTACGCGGCAAGCACGGTGTTGCGCGACAGGTCGAGCTCGCGCGCGAGCATGCGGCTCGCCGGCAGGCGCGTGCCGGCCGCGAAGCGGCGATCGAGGATCGCGCTCTTGAGCGCACGGATCAGCTGCGCGTAGCGCGGGCCTTGTCCATCCAGTTCGAGATACACGATTGGCCCCGGATTCAACCAGAAACTTGGCGCTACAAGGTACCAATATCGAGGGCTATCGTGCACCTCGTTTCCACGCATCCGGAATCCAATGGACACAAAAGCGCAAGCCCGGCATCACGTCCGCCGCCTCAAGGCGCGCGCGCAGTACGACCGCGCGGACGTCCATGCGATCCTCGACGCGGGCATGCTCGCGCACGTCGCGTTCTGCGTCGACGGCCAGCCGTGCGTGATCCCGATGCTCTACGCGCGCGACGGCGACGCGCTGCTCCTGCACGGCTCGGTCGCGAGCCGCCTGCTGCGCGAACTCGGCAACGGCATCGAAGCCTGCGTCGGCGTGACCCATCTCGACGCGCTCGTGCTCGCGCGTTCGCATTTCAATCATTCGGTGAACTACCGCAGCGTCGTCGCGTTCGGTCGCGCGGCCGTCGTCGACGATCCCGTGGCCAAGGCCGACGCGCTCGCATGCTTCGTCGATGCCGTCCTGCCCGGTCGCGCCGCCGAATCGCGCGCGGCCGACGCGAAAGAGCTCGCCGCGACGACCGTGCTGCGTTTCGAAATCGTCGACGCCAGCGCCAAGGTGCGCGGCGGCGGCGCCAAGGACGCGCAGGACGATCTCGACCTGCCGCACTGGGCCGGCATCGTGCCGCTGCGCACCGCCTGCGGCGCACCCGTCGCCGAGGCCGATCTGGCCGCCGGCGTCGCCCTGCCCGGTTCGGTGCGTGCGTTGCTCGGAGAAGCTGAAAAGCATCGCGGCTGAAGCGCCTGCACTGCGTTGCTTCGCAGGAACGGCTTCAGCCGCGAACGGAATATCTGGCGCCAACGAGAACACGACATGATTGTCTACCGCGATAACGACATTCCTTCGCTCGGCGAAGCGCGCGAGCTGTATCGCGCCTCCACGCTCGGCGAACGCCGGCCGATCGATGACGACGCGCGCTTCGCGGCGATGCTCGCGAATGCAAACCTCACGATCACCGCATGGGACGGCGACGTGCTCGTCGGCATCGCGCGCAGCGTCAGCGATTTCGTCTGGGCGACGTACCTCGCCGATCTCGCCGTGCGCGTCTCGCACCAGCGCGGCGGCATCGGCAAGGAACTCATGCGGCGCACGCAGGCCGCCGCGCCGCAGGCGAAGATCGTGCTGCTCGCAGCACCTGCGTCGCGCGACTACTACGGTCACGTCGGCTTCGCGCACGCACCGACCGCATGGCTGCTTGCCGAGACCGCGCGCGTGGTTTGAGTCGCTGCGCTTCGCCCGCGGCACGATCCGCGGCTATCATCGGCCGGCGCGGCATGAGCTGGCGCGATGCCACGCCGATGGAACCGATGCCGCCAACCCCTCCGCTCGCTTCACCCAAACCCCGCCGCATCGGCATCGCCACCGCGCTCATGTGCGCGCTCGCCGGCGGCGTGCTGTGGTGCCTGCTCTCGCTGCGCGTTGCAGGCGACCTCGCGCCGTTCGCATTCGTCGTCGCGTTCACCGTGGTCTGGGTACTGCGCGCACACGGCTACGGCGGACATTGGGCCGGCATCGTGCTCGCGCCGCTGTTCGTCGCGCTCGCCGCCATCTACGCGTTCTACCTGCAAGCCGTCGCGCGCGTCGCCGGCATGCTCGGCGTGTCGATCCGCGAGGCGTTCGCGAAGATGCAGGGCAGTTTCGCGTTCGACATTGCGCGCGCGCATCTGGGTTCCACGAGCGCGGCGATCGTCGGCGCGGCGATCATCGCAGCGGCGATTGCGATGTGGCCGCGCGGGCGCGCGCGATGATGAATCGGAATAATTCGTTGTCGTCATGCCCGCGCAAGCGGGCATCCATTTGAAAGGCACTTTGGATGCCCGCTTGCGCGGGCATGACGTCCGTGGGATGTGAGGTTCTTTTCAGCCTTGCGCAGGCGTCGCCGCAATCTGCCGCAGCGCCTGTTCGAACACCTCGACCGGCTGTCCGCCCGAGATCAGGCTGCGCTCGTCGAAGATGACCGCGGGCACGCCGTGGATGCCGCGGTCGAGATAGTACTTCTCGCGTTCGCGCACGGCGTCGGCGTATTCGTCGCCATCGAGAACCTGCGCGGCGCGCTGCGCATCAAGCCCTGCCTCGGCGACGGCGTCGAGCAGGACAGTGCGAGCGGACACGTCCTCGCCATGCGTGTGATAGGCCGCAAGCAACGCATGCTTGAGTGCGAGCTGTTCGGCCGCACCAAGCGTGCCGGCCCAATGCAGCAGCCGGTGCGCATCGAAGGTGTTGTGGACACGTTCGCGCGAACCGAATGCGAAGCCGAGCGCCGCGCCGCGCGCGTGGATGTTTTCGCGATTCTTGTCGAGCTGCTCGCGCGGCATGCCGTACTTGCGCATGAGGTGCTCGGCCGCGTCCTCGCCTTCCGGCGCCATCTGCGGATTGAGTTCGAACGGCTGGAAATGCAACTCGACGTTCGCCGCGTCGCCGACGCGCGCGATCGCCTGCTCGAGCGAGGCGAGGCCGATCGCGCACCAGGGACAGGCGATGTCGGAAACGAAATCGATGCGGATCGGACGCGGCATGTCGAACTCCCGGAGCGACGGCGGAAAGCCGTCTGGATGCGCAGGAAATGGGCGCGATCGCGTGTTTCGCAAGGCGTGCGGCGGCCGCCGGATCAATCGGCGATGACACGATCGACGACGGCCTGTGCCTCGTCGAGGATGTCGCGCAGATGCTCGCGGCTGCGGAAGCTCTCGGCGTAGACCTTGTAGATGTCCTCGGTGCCCGACGGCCGCGCGGCGAACCAGCCGTTCGCGGCGACGACCTTGATGCCGCCGATCGCGGCGCCGTTGCCGGGCGCGCGGTCGAGCACCTGTTCGACCTTTTCGCCGGCGAGCGTGCCGACGTCGAACTGCGCGGGCGTGAGCGCGGACAGGCGCGCCTTCTGCTCACGCGTCGCGCGCGCGTCGACGCGGTCGAAGAACGGTTCGCCGAGATCGGCGCAGAGCATCGCGTAGTACTCGCCCGGATCGCGGCCACTGCGCGCGGTGATCTCGGCGGCGAGCAATGCGGGTGCAATGCCGTCCTTGTCCGTGCTCCACGCCGTGCCGTCGCGACGCAGGAACGAGGCGCCCGCGCTTTCCTCGCCACCGAAGCCGATGGAGCCGTCGAACAGGCCCTCGACGAACCATTTGAAGCCGACCGGCACCTCGTGCACGCGCCGGCCGAGCCGCGCGCCGACGCGGTCGATCATCGCGCTGCTGACCACGGTCTTGCCGATTGCGGCGTCGCTGCGCCACCCGCTCCGCTCGCGGAACAGGTAGTCGATCATCGTCGCGAGATAGTGGTTGGCCGGCATGAGCCCGACGCTGCGCGCGACGATGCCGTGGCGGTCGTGGTCGGTGTCGCAGGCGACGGCAACGTCGTAGCGCTCGCGCAAGGCGAGCAGGCGCTGCATCGCGGGCGCGGACGACGGGTCCATGCGCACGCGGCCGTCCCAGTCCAGGCTCATGAAGGCGAAACGCGGATCGACTTCAAGGCTGACGATGTCGAAGGCGATGCGCCAGCGCTCGGCGATGCGTGGCCAGTAGTTGACGCCTGCGCCGCCGAGCGGATCGACGGCGAGGCGCAAGTCCGCGGCGCGGATCGCGTCGAAGTCGATGAGCGCGTCGAGATCGTCGACGTAGGTCGAGAGGAAATCGAACTCGCGTGTCGTCGCCGCGCTGCGCGCCTGCGCGAGCGGCACGCGACGCACGTCGCGCAGGCCGTCGGCGAGCAAGGCGTTGGCGCGGTCCTGGATCCAGCCGGTGATTTTCGAATCGGCCGGGCCGCCATTGGCCGGGTTGTACTTGAAGCCGCCGTCCTCGGGCGGATTGTGCGAGGGCGTGACGACGATGCCATCGGCCAAGCCGCTCTCGCGGCCGCGGTTCCAGCACAGGATCGCGTGCGACAGCGCCGGTGTCGGCGTGAATTCGCCGCCGGTCGCGATGCGCGTTTCCACGCCGTGCGCGGCAAGCACTTCGAGCGCGCTGTCCTGCGCGGGTTTCGACAGCGCGTGCGTGTCGATGCCAAGGAACAGCGGTCCGTCGATGCCGGCCTGCGCGCGGTATTCGCAGATCGCCTGCGTGATCGCGAGCACGTGCGCCTCGTTGAAGCTCGCGTTGAACGAGGTGCCGCGATGGCCGGACGTGCCGAAACTCACGCGCTGCGCGGCGACCGAGGCATCGGGCTTCGTTTCGTAGTACGCAGCAACGAGACGGTCGACATCGACGAGCCGCGCCAGCGTCGCCGGTTTGCCCGCGAGTGGATGGAAATGAGGAGTCATGCAGACCTCGAAAAGGGCTATCTCAAAGAACTTCGCATACCTTCATTCCCGCGAAAGCGGGAGGAACTTCATAACAGCCGCAGGCTGGTCATCCCTTGCTCTGGGTTTCGCCGAAAAAATGGATTCCCGCTTTCGCGGGAATGACGAGAAAAAAGCAGGCTCTCGAAACGCTCTCATGCGAACGTGCCGCGCTGGCGGCGGTAGCGGCGGATCAGCGCATTGGTTGAGCTGTCGTGTGCGAGTTTCGGCGTCTTCGCGGCGGCCAATTCCGCGCCGATGCGTTTGGCCAACACCTTGCCGAGCTCGACGCCCCATTGGTCGAACGAGTCGATGCCCCAGATCGCGCCCTGCACGAACGTGCTGTGCTCGTAGAGCGCGACGAGCGCGCCGAGCGTGTGCGGGTCGAGCCGGCGCGCGAGGATCGTGCTGCTCGGGTGGTTGCCGGGAAACGTCTTGTGCGGCACGAGCGCGGCCGGCACGCCTTCGGCGCGCACTTCGGCGGCGGTCTTGCCGAACGCGAGCGCCTCGCCCTGCGCGAACAGGTTGGCGATGAGCAGGTCGTGCTGGTCGGCGACGGGATTGGCCGTCTCGCAGAAACCGATGAAGTCGCAGGCGACCTTGCGCGTGCCCTGGTGGATGAGCTGGTAGAACGAGTGCTGGCCGTTCGTGCCCGGCTCGCCCCAGACGATGGGACACGTCTGCACGCCGACCGGCCGGCCTGAGCGCGTGACGCGCTTGCCGTTGCTCTCCATCATGAGTTGCTGCAGGTAGGCCGTAAAACGCTTGAGGTATTGCTCGTAGGGCAACACGGCAACGCTTTCGACGCCGAGGAAATTCGCGTTCCAGACGCCGAGCAGGCCGTGCAGCACGGGCAGATTGCGCTCGAACGGCGTCTTTCGGAAATGCTCGTCCATCGCGTGGAAGCCGGCGAGCATCTCGCGGAAGCGCTCCGGCGCGATCGCAAGCATCGTCGACAGGCCGATCGCGCTGTCCATCGAGTAGCGGCCGCCGACCCAGTCCCAAAAGCCGAACATGTTGGCCGGATCGATGCCGAACTTCTCGACCTCGCCGCGGTTGGTCGACACCGCGACGAAGTGCTTGGCGATCGCACGCTCGTCACCGAGCGCGTCCAGGCACCAGCGCCGTGCCGCATGCGCGTTGGCGAGCGTCTCCTGCGTCGTGAACGTCTTCGAGCAGACCACGAACAGCGTTTGCGCGGGATCGAGATCGCGCGTCGCCTCGGCGAAATCGGTGCCATCGACGTTGGAGACGAAACGGAAATCGAGCGCGCGGTCGGAATAGTGGCGCAGCGCTTCGTACGCCATCACCGGACCCAGGTCCGAACCGCCGATGCCGATGTTGACGACATGGCGGATGCGCTCGCCCGTGTAGCCTTTCCACGCGCCCGAGCGCACGCGCTCGCAGAACGCGGCCATGCGCTCGAGCATCTCGTGCACGCCGGCGAGCAGGTCGCGGCCATCGACGACGAGGCGCTTGCCCTTGGGCATGCGCAGCGCGACGTGCAGCACCGAGCGGTCCTCGGTCGTGTTGATGCGGTCGCCGCGGAACATCGCGTCGATGCGGCCGCGCAGGTCGCGCGCCTGCGCGAGCTTGAGCAGCAGCGACAGCGCGCGCTCGTCGACACGCTGCTTGGCGTAGTCGAAGTAGAGTCCAGCCGCGTCTAGCGCGAAGCGTTCGCCGCGTTGCGCATCGTCCGCGAACAGGTCGCGCAGGTGGCGGCGCTTCAATGTCGTGGCATGGCGTTGCAGCGCCTTCCATTGCGGGCTTGCGGCGAGCGAATGTCCGGCTGCGGTGCGGCTCTTTTTTGGTTTCATGTCAAAGGATGTTTACAAACAAACTTTGAAAGCATCAGCTGTTCCTTCCCCTGCGCAGCGGGGGAAGGTGCCCCGGCAGGGGCGAAAGGGGGCGCTCTCGACGCGCAATGGCGGAATCAAAAGCGCCCCCTTCCGGCCTCCGGCCCTCAGGCTGCCGGAAGGCAGCCTTCAATCCCTGCTGCGCAGGGGAAGGAAAAGCAGACGTCAGTCCGGGACGAATCAATGCCCGCCACCGCCCTCGACCGCCTTGAGCTCGGAAATGAGCTGGTTTGCCGCGTCCTTGCCGTCGGCGTAGAGCATGCGCGTGTTGTCGGCGTAGAACAGCGCGTTCTCGATGCCGGCGAAGCCGGTGCCCTTGCCGCGCTTGATGACGATGACCTGCCGCGCGTCGACCACGTCGAGGATCGGCATGCCGAAGATCGGCGAGGCCTTGTCGGTCTTCGCGGCCGGATTCACGACGTCATTCGCGCCGATGACGATGGCGACATCGGTGGTCTTGAACTCGGGATTGATGTCGTCCATGTCGGCGATGAGGTCGTACGGCACGCCGGCTTCGGCGAGCAGCACGTTCATGTGGCCCGGCATGCGGCCCGCGACCGGGTGGATCGCGAATTTCACTTCCTTGCCGGCCTTGATCAGCGCCTGCGACAGTTCCCAGATCTTGTGCTGCGCCTGCGCCACGGCCATGCCGTAGCCAGGCACGATGACGACCTTGTCGGCCATGTACAGGAGCGAGGCCGCGTCGGCCGCCTCGATCGGCTTCTGCGAACCGGCGATCGCCGTGCCCTCGCCGCCGCCGCCGAAGTTCGAGAACAGTACGCCGCTGATCGGCCGATTCATCGCCTTGGCCATGAGCTGCGTGAGATACGTGCCCGCCGCGCCGACGACCATGCCGGCGACGATCAGCGACGGAATGCCCATCGCATAGCCTTCGAACGCGACCGCGAGGCCCGTGAACGCGTTGTAGAGGGAGATCACGACCGGCATGTCCGCGCCGCCGATCGGCAGCGTCATGAGCACGCCGAAGGCCAGCGCGAGCAGGAAGAACACGACGACGAGGCTCGCATCGAGCTTCCAGAAAACCAGCGCGAGTCCGGCCAGCACGGCCGCCACGAACACCGCGAAATTGAAGAACTGCTGGCCGCCGAACGTGAAACGCTTGTCCATGCGCCCGTCGAGCTTGGCCCAGGCGATGATCGAACCCGTCATCGAGATCGAGCCGATCAGCGCACCGATCACGGCCAGCGCCAAGGTCGCCAGCGGCGGCACGCCCGCGCCGGGCTGCGTGTACTTGAGCAGCTCGCCTGCTCCGATCGCCGCCGCAGAGCCGCCGCCCATGCCGTTGAACAGCGCGACCATCTGCGGCATGTCGGT
>Ga0182744_1004678_pt1 | contig 10139 bp, 9 predicted proteins | sample eDN3rd30CKraftMG_FD_128525 | JGI IMG/M metagenome (GOLD analysis project Ga0182744, IMG submission 128525) | Enriched Miracle-Growth compost microbial communities from Emeryville, California, USA - eDNA 3rd pass 30_C Kraft MG (version 2) (version 2) ... | reverse complement strand
GCGGGCAGAGCGCAGAATTTCCGCGCCCTTCAAGCCGTGCGCACCCAGAGCGGGTGGGCCAGCGGTCCGAGCGCATCGAGAAGTCCCTGCAACGACGACCTGACAGCCCCGGTCAGGCCCGCCTCGTTCCTGAACGGGCCCTGCTGCTTTGAAGAAGCAAGAAACAGGGTGCGCCGGAGCGATGGCATCGTGATCGGCCGCGCATCGAGCGTGCCCGCGCGAACCTCTTCGATCACCGAAAAATACGGCAGGATGCTCGACGCCGCGCCCCGGCTGACCAAGCTCTTCATCGCCGAGACCGACCGAACTTCGTAGGTGACTTTCAATTCCAGGCCCATGTCCCGCGCCGTCCGGCTGGCGAGCGTGCGGACGGTATCGCCCACCTCCGGCATGGCCAGGCTTTCGTCCAGCGCATCGACAAAGGCGATCGGCTCGCCCTTGCGCGGCCCCGGCAGGGTCACGAGAACGAGATCATCCTGCAACAGGGCTGTACGCGAGAATTGCGGCTGGTCCGGAACGTCATAACAGAGAATGAAATCCACCTCGCCCCGGGCCAGAGCATCGACCAGGACATGGCTCATCGCCTCGACGATGCTGAGGAAAACCTGGGGCAGATGCTCGCGAACGGTCATCGCAATCTCCGTCCCCGCGACCAGCATGAGCGCCGGCGTGATGCCCAGCCGGATGGCTTCGCTCTCTTCACGCTCGCAAGCCTGAATCTCCTTTCGGGTTTCCTCGATCGTTTTGAGGATCATCAGCGCCCGGGCATGCAATAGGCTGCCGGCCTTGGTCGGCTCGACGCCGCGCGAATGGCGCGTGAGAAGAGCGACGCCCAGATCTTCCTCGATCTGCCGAATCTGCATGCCTAATGCGGTCTGCGCAACATGCAGTTGCTCGGCCGCCCGAGTCATATTGCCGGCCTCCACCACCCGGACGAAATATCGAAGCTGACGCAGATTCATCAGAAGTTCCTTTGGTCCTCAAAGAATGAGGGACCGACGGCAAGGACGCAACTTGAATCCATTCGACGCCCGTCATTCGAACCCGCGGAAAATTCCATTTCAATTCGATCTTGGCTTTGCGTCGACGTCCACCAGGCGTCCCAAATCAAGCCTGGGCGCTAGCCGCTCCAGCTTGCCACCAGCATGTCGCGAAAGCGCTGTGCCACCGGCGACAGGCGGCTGCGACGGCGCTCCACAATGCCGATGGTTCGTGTCACCACCGGGCCGCTGATCGGCTTTGTCACGATGATCGGATGCTCGCCCTGGGGCGTGGCCAGCTTCGGCAGAACGGACGCTCCCAGCCCGGCCTCGACCAGGCCGAGCGAGGTCGACAGATGATTGACCTCGCACAGCCATTGCAGGCGGATGTTGCTCTTGCCAAGCGCGCTGTCGAGCAAGGCACGATTGCCGCTTGCCCGGCTGACGCCGATCAGCGGCGCATTCTGCAGATTGGCCCAGGTGAGATTCTCCGCCTGGGCGAAAGGATGGTCGCGGCGGCACGCCAGAACGAATGGATCGTCGGCGAGCGGCGTGAACGTCAGGTCCGCGTCGGAAGCGCCCATGAGATTCAGGCCGAACTCCACCTCGCCGCGTGCGACGCTGGCCAGGCATTCACTCGCACCCTCATCGACGATGCGAAAGCGGATCTTCGGATAGAGCGCGTTGAAGGCTTGTACGACCCGAGGCAGAAAATAGAAGGCCGCCGTCGGGATGCAGGCGATCGTCACCTGTCCCTGCTGCGACCGTCCGAGATCGCCGAGGGACAGCAGCGAGGTTTCGAACTCGTCGAGAAGACGCCGCACCAACGGCTCCAGCCCCCGCCCTGTGGCCGTCAGCGCCACGCGCCTTGTGGAGCGCTCGAACAAGGGCGCGCCGAGAACCGTCTCCAGCCCCTGAATGCGCCGCGACAGAGCCGGCTGGGAAATATTCAGATGCTCGGCAGCCTTATGAAAACCGCCGAGATCGATGATCGCCAGAAAGGCCCGCAAATCAAGCAGTTCGAAGTTGAGTTGCATGCCTATCAGTAGCCCGGCGCCTGCGGCGTCGCAAGCACGGCGGAACGCCTACATCTCCATCTTCGTCTTGCCGATCAGATCCGCCCAGCGCCGGGATTCCGCCTTCATCATAGCCGAAAATTCCGCCGGCTCCGACCCGATCGGCTCGGCGCCTTCATTGGCGAAGCGCGCCTTGACGTTCTCCTGGTTGATCGCCGTCACTGTGGCCTTTCGCAGGATCGCCACGACGCTCGCGGGCGTGCCCTTCGGTACGACGAAACCATACCAGGCCCCGGTGTCATATTGCGCGAAGCCGCTTTCGGCGATCGTCGGTATGTCCGGAAGCTTCTTCGTGCGCTCCTTAGTTGTCACCGCCAGCGCCCTGACAATATTGCCTTCGATCTGGCCCGAAACTGACGGCATGGTGGTGATCATGAAATCGGTCTGGCCGCTGACGAGATCGTTGAGGGCGGGGCCGGCGCCCCGATAGGGAACATGGGCGAAGTCGAGGCCGGCGAGCTGCGCCAGCAACACGACGGCGAGATGGCTGGCGGAGCCATTGCCGGCGCTGCCGTAGCTCAGCTTGCCCGGATTGGCTTTCGCCTCCGCGATGAACTGTTTGAAACTCGTGAATTTCGACTTGGCCGGCACGACGAAAACCAGAGGCGCCGATGTGATCAGGGTCACCGGCTCGAACGCCTGCAATGGATCGACCTTCATGGATTTGAACAGGTGCGGGTTGACGACCATCGGTCCCTGGTTGGCCATAAGCACCGTATAGCCATCAGCCGGCGCACCGGCGACCTGCTGCGAAGCGACATTGCCGCCCGCCGTACCATTGTTTTCGACGACCATCGTCTGGCCGAGTTGCTCGCTCACCGCTTGCGCGACGAGCCGCGCGATCGCATCCGTCCCGCCGCCAGCGGCGTAAGGAACGATCAGCTTGACCGGCCTTGCGGGATAGGTCTGCGCAAAAGCCGGCATGGCGGTTGCGGTGAATGCGCTAGCAAGACAAAGATTTGCCAGGCCGAAAGTCATCGAGCGGCGTGTCAACATGGTTCCCTCCTCAGATATTCAATTCCGGTCGACTAAATCTTCAGGCCGGGCCGAGCAGATCCGCCGGCACGATCACATTGCCCTCAAAAATGCGGCGCGCTGTGCGCACGAATGCGGCGCGCTTGATGGCGCCATCGCCGCCAAGCTCCATATCGATATCGATCCGCCCGCCCGGATGTTCGATCACGACCTGAGACTGGCTCACCGCATCCCCCTGTTGCGCGCCGGCCGCCTTGTTGGCGACGGTTCCGACACTGCGAACGGCAGCGGCAACACATAATGCGCCGGTCGCCGAATGAGCACGATGACAGGAATCCGGCACAAAGTAACGCGACGTGATCGTCCCGCCGCGCCGCGGGCGCGACACGACACCGATTTTCGGAATGACCCGGCCCGTGACATCGCCAAGCCCCATGCGCCGCCCGGCCTCGATCCGGATCGGCTCCAGACGGTCAAACAGATCGGCATCCGCATTGAGCGTCGCCGCGTCTTCGGCGCCATCCACGCCAACCGACTGAGCATCGATGAGAACCATCGGCATGGCATAATCGACAAGGGTAACTTCGACCCCATCGATCAGTTCGCTGCGCATACCTGTCGGGAACAACGCCCCGGTCTTCGAACCCGCTGCATCGCCGAAGCTCAGGCGGATCGGTGCGGCAGCGCCGGGCACACCATCGATGACGGCGTTGCCGTCATATTCGATCACGCCATCAGGCGTCTGCACCACGGCTTCGACGAGGCTTCCCGTATTGCGATTGTAAATTCGCACAGTGGTCTCACCGGCTATCGCTTCGACAAGACCCGATTCAATGGCAAATGGCGCGACCGCCGACAGCATGTTGCCGCAGTTCGGCCCCGTATCGACACTGGCCTTTTCCACCGACACTTGCGCAAAGAGATAATCGACATCCGCTTCCGGAACCGAGGCGCGCGAAACGATGGCAACCTTGCTCGTCAACGAATTGGCGCCGCCGATGCCGTCGATCTGCAATTGATGCGGCGAACCCATGATCCGCAGCAAAAGCTTGTCCCGCAAGGCAGGGTCGCGCGGCAAATCCTCTTCCAGGAAGAATGGCCCCCGGGAGGTGCCGCCCCGCATCAGCACGCAGGGAATGCGCCGCAGGCGCGGGCCTTTGTGCATCAGCAAAGAGGCCGCTCCGGGCACGCTCTTTAATAGGATTTGTGGATCAACGATCTTCATACTGCGCTAATAGCGCATCAAAATTGATCTGATAAATGCTAAGATTTCTATTATTGATGCAAAATACGGATCATATGAGGTCCACGCGGGCCTCCGCGATAAGCTGGCCCAAGCCACCAGAAGGAACGCGCACTGCCTAATTCCAGTTCGCGCTTGCCTCGCGTAGCGAATCCGCCAGCGCGCGCACGGGCCGGGCGCCGCGGCGCTGCGGATTGATCAGCATGCGCACATCCAGCGACAGCTCGGGCCCGTCGATGTCGACCACGCAAAGCCGGCCGGCTTCGATGTCGGGTGCGACGGAGGCATAAAGCGAACAGCAGAGACCCAGGCCCGCCTCCGCGAGATCGCGCACGACGCCGAACTCGGTCCCTTCCGCGACGATCCGCATCCGCTCGACGCCGATGCCGCCGAGCAATTTCTGTTGCGTCTGTCCGAACAGGGATGTCGCCACGGGCCCGACGAAATCATGCCGCGCCACTTCCGCCGGCGGCACACGTTTGCGGCCTGCAAGCGGATGGTCGGGTGTAGCGGAAACCACGAAACGCATGCGCGCCATGAGGATCGATGGCAGGCCCGCCGGCTCGTCGTTGGAAAGCAGGCATCCGATATCCGCCGATCCCATGCGCACGGCGGCGACCACCTCCTCCTGAAAGGCGATCCGCACCGACATGCGGATATCTCGGTTCTGGCTGGCGAACTGCGCCAGCGCGCCACGCATCACCGTATTCGACAGGGAGCGCTGGCAGGCAAGAGCCACATTCTGGTCGGCCGAGGCGCGCGAGGCAACGTCTTCCTCCATGCGCATCGCCTGCGACAGCAGTTCGCGTGCGTGCACCAGAAAGCTGCGGCCGATATCGGTGAGGACCGCATGCCGGCCGCTCTGGCGCTCGAACAGCCGGCCGTCGAGTTCCTTTTCGATCGCCATGATGTGAGCGCTGATCGACGGCTGGGCGATCCCGAGCCGGCGGGCCGCCGCGGCGAAGGAGCCGGTCTCGACAATCGCCACGAAAACCTGAAGCCGGCGCAGAGTGATGGATATCATGGATATAGTTATAGCTGATTAGCTATATTCAACCAAGCCTGGCGACGCCTTGCTTTGCCTCCCCCCATCGCTTCCTATCCGGGGCGAAACGAGCCTGGCGGTAAAGGTCAAGGCAGTTTCGCAAGCCCGCACTGGTTAACGGCCGGGCTTTCGCGAGGGAAACGCAAATGTCGGCATCGATGGCAGCATTAACTGGCACCATTCCACCAGAACTGGCACGCTCCCTCATGCCCGAAAATAATCCGGGCCCGGAAGCAGGGCACGCCCGCCGCGTGCCCCGCACTCGCTAATCAAGAACTGGAAGGGAAGGTAACATGACCAGAAAATCCGCATCTCGCACCGCCATTTCTCGCCGCACGGCCATTGCCGTGTCGGTTGCAGCGCCGTTCGTCGTCACGTCGCGCGCGTTCGCCGCCGATAAGCTGCGGATCGCCAAATCCGTCAGCACCTCCTTCCCGTTCTGCGGCGCCGACCTCGGCCTCGCCAAGGGCATGTTTGCCTCGGAGGGCATCGAGGCCGAAGTCTCCGTGTTCCGCGGCGACGGCCAGATGCAGCAGGCCTTTGCTGCCGGCGCCATCGATGTCGGCCTCGGCTCCGGCCCCGGCATGGGTTACGCTGCCAAGGGCGTTCCCGCCATCGCCGTGGCGGCGCTGGCCAGCGAGCCACGCAACATGTCCCTCGTGGTCATGAAGGACAGCCCGATCAAGAGCGTCGACGATCTCAAGGGCAAGCGCATCGGCGTCACCACCGCGGGCTCGCTGACCGACTGGCTGACGCGGAAATTGTCCGACAGCAAGGGCTGGGGATCCGCCGGCATCGAAGTCGTTCCCATGGGCGAAATGCGCACCAGGCTCGCCGCGATGAAGTCCGGCGATCTCGCCGGCAGCGTCAACTCCATCCAGGAAACCTGGAATCTGGTCGAGCAGGGCCAGGGCCGGCTTCTCACCACCTTCGCCGACGCCGTGCCCAATTTCCATACTCACGTGATCTATGCGTCCCGCCCGCTCGTCGACAAGAATCCGGAGCTGGTTCGCCGCTTCCTGCGCGGCTGGTTCAAGACCGCCCATTACATGCGCGACAACCGCGCCGACACGGTGAAGTTCATCGCCGCCACCATGAAGATCAGCGAGAAGGTGATCGACGAAAGCTACGATTACGAACTGAAAATGCTGTCGATGGACGGCGCCTTCAACCCCAAGGCGATCGAGACCATCCGCTACTCGCTGAAGGACCTTGGCATCCTCGACCGGGTTCCAGAAGCCAAGGAGCTGTACATGCCCGGCTTCGCGCCGGTCAAAGTGTAATTTCTCATAAGGTATCGGCGGGACGGATGACTCAGGTCGACAAGAATAGCGGCAGCAACGATATTGCGATCTCCATCAAGAATGTGACGCAACGGTTCGGCGAAGAAGGGTCGCCCGACAGCGTGCTCGCACTCGACAATATTTCGCTCGATATTCCCAAGGGGCAGTTCGTCTGCCTCCTCGGGCCATCGGGCTGCGGCAAGAGCACCCTCCTCAACATCGTCGGCGGCCTGTTCAGGCCGTCGAGCGGTTCGGTGACCGTCGACGGCCGGCTGGTCGACGGCAAGCCGCACCCCGACAAGATCGCCTTCGTGTTCCAGGAAAGCACTTTGTTTCCCTGGTACACGGTGATCGAGAATTTCCATATCGCACTCAAGTTCCAGGGCATTCCCAGATCCGAATGGGATGACCGCGCCATGACGGCACTGAAGGCCGTCGGCATGGCGTCCTTCGCCAGGCATTATCCCGATCAGCTCTCGGTCGGCATGCGCCAGAGGGTCAACATGGCGCGCGGCATCTGCGTCAAGACCGGCATCCTGCTGATGGACGAACCGTTCGCCGCGCTTGACGAACAGACCCGCATGGTGCTGGGCGAGGATCTGTCGCAATTGCTCGCCGAAACCGGCAAGACCATCGTCTTTGTCACCCATTCGCTTGCCGAAGCCGTGTTCCTTTCCGATCGCATCGCAGTGATCAGCGCGCGGCCCGGCAAGATCAAGACCATCATCGATGTGAACACGCCGCATCCGCGCTCGCCCGATTTCATGCTCGAGCCGCGCTTCAGCGAATTGCGCAACGAATGCTACGCCCTGCTGCGCGACGAAATCCGCGCTACCATGGCGCTGCAGCGCGATCCGCAACCGGCGGGTGCCTGACCATGCAGCGCGCCAGCCTGTCCTCACGTGCAGTCCAATACGTCTTCCTCGTGCTCGTCGCGCTCACCTGGTATCTTTTGACGGCGAGCGGAAACGTCAGCCGCCTGTTCCTGCCGCCGCCGGGCGAGGTCGTGACTGCGCTGACCAAACTGTTTCAGACCGGGTCGTTCTGGTCTGCCGTGCTCGTCACCTTGACGACCGTGCTGAAGGGCTTCGTCATCGCGCTCGTCCTCGGCGTCTTTGCAGGCTATCTCGTCACCCGTTCGAAACTGGCGATCGCCACGATCGAACCGCTGATCTCCGGCCTGTTCACCATTCCGATCACCCTGTTCTTCCCGATGTTCATCCTGTTCTTCGGCGTCGGCACCGGATCGAAGGTCGCCTACGGCGCGACTTATGCTTTCTTCCCGATCGCGCTGAACACGATCGCCGCCTTCTCCAACATGGAGAAGCGCTATCTTCTCGCCGCGCAATCCATGGGCGGCTCGCGCTGGGACATCTTCCGCTACGTCCTGATGCCCGGCGCCCTGCCCGTGCTGTTCACCGGCCTGCGCATCGGCTTTTTCATCTGCCTTGCCTCCGTGCTGGGCGGTGAAACGATTTCCTCGGTCGCAGGCATCGGCCGCAATATTGCCCTGGCGGCGGAACTCATGGAGCCGGCGCGCATGTTTGCCTGGATCCTGTTCGTCGTCTTCATGTCGGTGACGCTCAACCTGCTCGCCTACAGTTTCGAAACCAAGATCAGGTCGAGGTGAGCGGATCATGACCAGTCTCACCTCCACCCAACCGCGCACGGCCGGACCATCCGTCTTTGCGAAGATGCTCAAAAGCCCGTTCTGGCTGCGCGTCGGCCTGATTGCCATCGTCGTCGCGCTGCTGGAATATTACGGCCGCTTCCACGCCGATCCGGCCTTCATGCGTCCGCCGTCGGCGGTGCTCGACGCCTTCTTCACGTCGATCATTTCGGAACCCAAGATCATCGGCGCGCTCTGGCTCTGCGTCATGGAGATTGCGGTCGCCTATGCCATGGCGGTCGTTCTCGGCCTGCTGATCGGCCTCGTCATCGGCGCGACGAACTTCAGCCGCGCCGCCCTGTTTCCCATCGTGCTGATGCTGTTCGCCATCCCGCAGGTCGCTTTCATGCCGCTGGTCATCATGATCTTCGGCCTGGGACCGGCAGCCAAGATCGCCTTCGGCTTCTCGCACGGCATCTTCCCGATCATCGTCAATGTCGTCGCCGGCATGCGTGACGTGAAGGACCTGCACCTGCGCGCCGCCAGATCCATGGGCGCGACGAGGTTCGACACTATCCGCCATGTCATCCTGCCGAACATGGTGCCGAGCCTGTTCACCGGCCTGCGCCTCGGCATGACTTTGACCCTGCTCGGGGTCATCCTGGCCGAACTTTACGTCTCAACCGGCGGCGTCGGCTATTACACGCGCGTCTTCGCCGAGAACTACAATCCGGCGCCGCTGTTCGCGCTGACCCTCTGTCTGGCCATCATCGCTATCGTCTTCAACGAACTGGTGCGCATCGCGGAAAACAGGCTGACGCCTGGCAAACGCAATACCTCAAAGCCAATGGCGCCCAAAACCCAACTGTCGGAGTCCGGGAAATAATGAACATCGTAGGCGTAGATATCGGTGGCACTTTCACCGACCTGGTCGGATGCATCGACGGCAAGATCGTCACATCCAAGTCCTCCACAACGCCGGCGGACCCGACCCGCGGCGTCGCCGACACCCTGCGGCTCGCCAAATGCGACCTGCCCAGCCTCGGCGAGGTCCTGCATGGCTCGACCATCGCCATCAACACGGTTTTGGAGCGCAAGGGCGCGGTGACAGCGCTCATCACCACCAAGGGCTTCCGCGACGTCTACGCCATCGGCCGCGGCAATCGCATCGAGGCGTTCAATCTCTGGTTCCATCGTCCCAAGCCGCTGGTCGAACGCCGCCTGACCTTCGAGGTCAACGAGCGCGTCAATCACGAGGGCAAGGTCCTGACCGCCTTGGGAACGACCGAAGTCGAGGCCATCGCCAGGGACATCAAGGCCCAGGGCATCGAGGCGGTCGCCGTCTGCCTGCTCCACGCCTATGCCAATCCCGACCATGAGCGCATCATCGGCGACGTGCTGCGCCGGACCATCCCCGGCCTGTTCGTGACCCTGAGCCACGAGATCCTGCGCGAGTTCCGCGAATACGAGCGCACGTCGACGACCGTGCTCAATGCTTTCGTCGGTCCGCGCGTGCGCAATTATCTCGGCACCCTCGACGACTATCTCCGCAAGGAAGCCTTCGTCGGCAAGCTGCATCTGATGCGCTCGAACGGCGGCGTCATGTCGCTCGATCAGGCCAAGGCGCAGCCGGTGTCGATGATGGAATCCGGGCCCGTCGCCGGCATGATCGGCGCCGGCCGCCTTGCCACCCATCTTGGCCTCGCCAAGTGCATCGGCTTCGACATGGGCGGCACCACCGCCAAGTCCTCGCTCATCACCAACGGCCATCCGGCGATCGAAGAAGGTTATGTGATCGGCGATCACGCCTCCGGCCAGCCGATGCAATTGCCGGTCGTCGACATCGTCGAGGTCGGCAACGGCGGCGGCTCCATCGCCTGGGTCGATCCGACCGGCGGCCTGCATGTCGGCCCGCGCAGCGCCGGCGC
>Ga0182744_1004675_pt1 | contig 10152 bp, 8 predicted proteins | sample eDN3rd30CKraftMG_FD_128525 | JGI IMG/M metagenome (GOLD analysis project Ga0182744, IMG submission 128525) | Enriched Miracle-Growth compost microbial communities from Emeryville, California, USA - eDNA 3rd pass 30_C Kraft MG (version 2) (version 2) ... | reverse complement strand
CCGTCACTGCCGCGCGAGTAACTCCTCCGCCTCCTTCGTGCGCCCCTGCTTCTCCAGCAGCGCCGCGTACGATTTCGCGATCTTCTCCTCTCGCGGTGCTCGATCCTCACGGGTCGATGTCTTCCAGAATTCCAGCGCCGCGCGGTAAGCGGAGTCGGCCCGCGCGTAGCGTCCGGTGGCGCCGTACAGCTCTGCCAGCGACTCCAGCGTCTCGGCGATGTAGATGCTTCCCGGTTCCAGCTTCGCCTTCCGCAGCGCGAGCGCGGTGTCGAGGTCGGTTTCTGCCTCTCGATACTGATGCAGTCGCAGCTCGGTGATGCCGAGCTGGTTGTAGGTCGTGGCGATGAATGGGTGGTCCGGCGCGAGTGTCTTCCGGCGGATCGCCAGCGCCCGACGCAGCAGTGGCAGCGCAGCCGAATCCCTGTTCAGGGCGCCATAGGAAGTCGCCATGCTGGTGAGCGCCGCACCGACGTAGGGATGCTCCGGTCCAAGACTCTTCTCCCAGATGCTGCGCGCCTGCTCGAACAACTCGATGGCGCGCTCCTGATGCCCGCGACTGCTCTCGACGTTCGCGATGTTGTACAGATCGAGCCCGATCGTGGGATGCTCGGGCCCGAGTCGCGCGGAGTCGATCGCGAGCCCCTTGCTATAGAGCGAGTCCGCTTCGTCCAGCTTCCCCTGCTCATACAGCGAGCTTGCGAGATTGCCCATCGCTGTCGCGGTGCGCTGCGCGTCGGCGCCCGCCGTGCGTTCGGTGGACACGAGCACTCTTCGGAACAGCGACTCGGCGGCCACTGTGCGCCCCTGTTCGGCCTGCGACGATGCGAGGCCGCCGAGGTGCGAGATGACATCCGGGTCATCCGGGCCGAGTGCCTGCTCCATGATTGCGAGCCAGAGGCGCGAGAGCGAATCGGAGCTCGCGTAGTTTCCACGCTGCCGGTAGAGGTCGGCCAGCGACTCGATCGCGTCGGTGTACGCCACCCGCGGCGGCGGCAGCGGTTCCGACAGCGCGGCCGCCCGCACCAGCGTCGACTCGGCTCGCTCGTAGCGACCCTGCGCGCTGTACACGTCGCCGAGCGACGTCAGGTTCGTGGCCAGATCCTGTGCATTGTCGCCAGGGAGCTTCTCGCGCTGCGCGAGCGAGTGCACGAGGAGGCTCTCCGCTTCGGGGTAGAGGCCGAGCTCTCGATAGACGTCGCCGATCGTGTTCATGAGACGCGCCTGGATCGCCGGCTGGTCGGCCAGCTCGCTCTTCAGACGGACAGCGCCGGAGTCGAGGATTTCCCGCGCCGTGATCACGCTCCCTCTCGCGCGATCGGGCGCGGAGAGTCGGAAGAGGCCCACGAGGAAGCTCGACACCTGCTGCGCCGTCGCCGCTTCCTGAACAGCGCGTGCGTTGGCCCGCGTAGCGCGCACGAATCCGACGGTGGCTGCCGCGCCGCCCGCGAGAAGCGCGATTCCCGCCGCCGCAGCGGCGAGCGCGCCGGCTCTGTGTCGGCGGATGAACTTGCGAATCCTGTAGCTCGCCGCCGGCGGTCGCGCCTGCACCGGCTCGTCGGCGAGGTAGCGCGTGAGATCGGCCGCGAGCGCGCTCACGGTTTCGTAGCGACGGCTGCGATCCTGATCCATCGCCTTCATCACGATCCAGTCGAGATCGCCGCGCAGCGCGCGTCTGAGTCCGACCGCATCGGTGGCGCGCAGCGTGGCGAGCGTGTCGCGCACGTTCGCCAGCGTGGTGAGTCGGGCACTCGGCGTGGGCGGATTCGTCTCCCGCATGGAGAGGCGCATCAGGAACTGCTGCAGTCCCGTCTCCGCCGGGTCTTCGGGGAGGCGCCCCACGAGCAGCTCGTATAGCATCACGCCGAGGCTGTACACGTCGGTGCGGGTGTCGATGTCGGAGCTCGCCGAGTCGGCCTGCTCGGGACTCATGTAGGCGGGCGTACCCATGGCCTGCCCGATCACGGTCACGAGCGTCGCGTCGGTGAGGCGCTGGCCGGTCGCCTTGGCGATGCCGAAGTCGATGATCTTCGGCATTGGTCCACTGTCCGCATCCGTGACCAGCACGTTCGACGGTTTCAGATCGCGGTGAATCACGCCCTTCTGGTGCGCGTGCTGCACGCCGTTGCACACGGGAATGAAGAGCGCCACGCGATCGCGCACGGAGAGCTTCTGCCTGTCGCAGTACTCTGTGATGGGAATGCCGCGCACCAGCTCCATCACGAAGTACGGCCGGCCGGTCGCGCTCGCGCCGGCATCGAGCACCTTGGCGATGCACTCGTGGCTCATCACCGCGAGCGCCTGCCGCTCCGACTCGAAGCGCGCTATCACGTCGCGCGTCTCCGAGCCTGCCCGCACGACCTTCAGTGCGACGCGGCGGTGTACGGGCGCGGTCTGCTCGGCCTCGTATACGACACCCATCCCGCCCTCGCCGAGTACCTGCAGTATCCGGTACGGACCGATGTGGGCGGGTTGCCCGGACTCGAGCTCGTCTCCCTCGTGGGGCGCGGGGAGCGAGGAGGATGACTCGTTCGTCATGCGCGAATGCTCCGGTGGTCGCGGGGTTGGCGCCCCAAGTTACGACATCGATGGTCTGCCCGGCCAGAGCTACGGCGGGGTCAGGTACTCGATGAGTAGAGGTCCCGGCTGCCTTGCAGCCGGGACCTCTACTCATCGAGTACCTGACCCCGCCGTGATCTCCTCTCCGCCGCCTGTCCCCTTCACATACCTGTCGAACCACCCGATCCATCGCGCCCACAGGTCGAGATCGTTCTCGATGGCGCGCGGGGTGTGCGACTCGAACGGGTATTCGTACAGCGCGGCGGTCTTCCCGAGGCTGGTGAGCGCATGGATGAGCCGCTCGCTCTGGATGGGCCACGTGCCTGTATTGTTGTCGGCGGCTCCGTGGTACATGAGCAGCGGCGCGTTGATCTGATCGGCCGAGAAGAACGGCGACATCTCGATGTACGTCGAGGGCGCCGACCAGATGTTGCGGCGCTCCGCCTGGAAGCCGGTGGGAGTGAGCGATCGGTTGTATGCGCCGTCGCCCGCGATCCCGGCCTTGAAGAATGGAGTGTGCGCCAGCAGGTTGGCCGTCGCGAAGGCGCCGTAGCTGTGGCCTCCGTGGCCGATCCGATCCATGTCGATCACGCCGAGTTTGTCCACCGCGCGCATCGCACCATACATGGCATCGACCATGTTGGAGATGTACGTGTCGTTGTAGTTCTCGCCCACGATGGGGATGTCCGGATAGACGATCGCGTAGCCCTGCGTGAGCCAGAGCTCCGACCACCGCAGCCAGGTGAGGTGCGTGAACTGGTTGCGGTTGCGAGTGCGGATCGCGGCGCGCGTGTACTCGTCCGGCGTGGTGAATTCGCGAGGATACGTCCAGAAGATCGCGGGGACCTTCTCGCCCTCTCTGTGGCCGGGCGGCAGTGTCACGCGTCCCTGCACTTCGAGTCCGTCCTGTCGCGTGAAGGAGAAATCGATGTGCTTCGCGGCCGCCAGCTCGGGATACGGATTCCGGTTGTGCGTGAGATTCACGGGTTCCGCGCCGCTCGTCCACAGATAGCTGTCGGGAAAGAGCGTCACGCTCTCGCGGCTCACGATCATGCGCCGCATGTCGCGGTCGAGCGACGCGATCGGACGATCCCACGTCTCCTTCGAGCCCTCGAAGATTCGCGAGTGCGCCGTGTCGGACAGCGCCACCCGATCCACGAAGGGCTGCGGGCGGAAATCGGCGGTCAGGCCATCGCCGCGCAGGTAAACGGCATCGCCCGCTGACGAAGTGAGCACGTACTCGATTCCATTGCCGGTGCGCTCGGTCCAGAGCTCGCCGGGATCGGTGAGTACGCTGTCGCCACTGTGGAACCCGCTCAGCAGGCGGCGCTCCGCCGGCGTCAAGCCGAGGTTCCACTCCACGATGGCGTTGCGGTTCCTGCTCGATACGGTCGCGAACGCGCGCGCGCCATCGCGCGTGTAGACCACTCCACGCACGGGATCCTTGCTCACCGCTACCGTCTTCGCCCGTGCGATGTCGAACGGTGCTGCGAGGAGCATGATGCGGTCGCTCCCGGAGCTGTCGCGCTGCACCCACGAAAGACCGGCCGAGTCGGGGCGCCACGCGACCTCGCGCGGCGAAGAATCGCGGCCGCCGCCGGGTCTCCCGCCGCCTTCGCGCAGTTCGGTGGAGTCGATCGTGGCGAGTAGCTTGCCGGCGCGGTCGAGTACCACCGTACGGGTGGGGAAACCGCGATAGCTGGTGATGAAGGAGAAGGGGCGTTCGATGTAGGTGGCGAGTATGTACAGACCGTCGGGGCTCAGCGAGATCGACTCGTACATCCTGGGTTCGCCGATCGCGCGCACCTTGCCGCCGGGCGACAGCTCGGCGATCTGCGAGCGAGTGTAGAACTCGAAGAGGTCGGCGTCGTGCGCGTCGCGAAGCAGATTCGAAAAGGTACGTGTGGATGTAGGCTCGGGACGCGTGAGGCGCAGGACGGGACCGCTCGGGACGCTGTCGCGCTTCGGCTCGGCGCCGCGATTCGCAGGCACCGTGAGAGTGATCACGCGTCCGTCGTTCGTCCACTGCAGCATCCGCGAAGGGCGCATGTCGACGGTGGGGGCGATGTCTACCTGCGTCTGCGTGCCGATCGTGGCGAGGATGCGGGCGTCGGCCAGCCGCGACGCTTTCCCCGTTGCCGCATCGGCGGTCCAGAGCTGGGTGCCGGTCGGTAGATGCGCGAGGAAGGCGACCTTCTTCGCGTCGCTCGACCACATGAAGTCGCTGATGAAAGTTCCGGGCGGGAGTTTCACGTCGCGGAAGCGGCGCGCGTCGAGATCGTAGATGCGGAGTCCGTAGATGCCGAACGTATCGAGGTGCCAGAGCCTGTCGGTGGCGGGGCGTATCTCGAGCTCGGCGAGCCGGTACGTGGGGCGCGCCATGAGCCCGAGCGTGGAGAGCTGTGTGGCGAGCGGCACCAGGAAGAATCGCCCGTCGGGCGATGGAGCATCGAGCGTCGCGAAGTTGGGATCGCGATGAAAGAAGTCCGCGATCGGCGCCGGCGGCTGGATGTAGTGAGCCTCGGCCTCACGCACCGCCGCGAGCTCGGTCCGATTCACGGGAAGCTGCGCGGTCGCGCCGTTGCTCGAGGTGGCAGAGCGCTGAGCGGAGACCGTGGCGGCCGGGAACGTCAGGAGGAGCGCGACGGTGCGTGCCGCGGTCCACGAGCGGTAGCGCGCGAGACTCATTGTTACTCCGTATGGTGTGTTGATGGTCGGAACAGTCGAAACGTGGGTGCGGGCCGCGCCAATGTCGAGAGCGCCACGCGCGCTCGCACCCTCGCGTCGAGCCTTGCATCGTCCCATCTTCACGCGAGCTCGGGGAAGGCTTGACCCGGGCGCGGAGTCGAATTACCTTAGTACTAAGATTAACGTGGAGCGGCGAATGAGAGCACGGCCACGAACGGCGCGCAGGAAGGAGAATCCCGGGCGGGCTTCAGCGGTCGCGCCGGTGAAGGAATCGGCGGGCGCTCGCAATGCGCGCGGAGGCGAGGCGGCGCGACGTTCGGGTGCGCGGCGGGGCGCGGCGGCCGAGGAGGAGACGGCTCTCAAGTTGTGGGTGGTACTCGCGCGTGCGCAGCTCGCCGTGGCGCGGCACGCGGAGGCCGATGTGGCGCGCCACGGCCTGACTCTCACCGAGTTCGCCATTCTGGAAGTGCTCTACCACCGCGGGCCGCTCCTGCTCGGTGAGGTACAGCGGAAGATCCTCGTCTCCAGCGGCGGGGTCACCTATCTGGTGGACCGTCTGGCCGCGCGCGGGCTGGTCGAGCGACGCGAGTGCGCGCACGACCGACGGGCGCGCTACGCGGCGCTCACGCCGGCGGGAGAGAAGCTCGTGGCCCGAATCTTCCCTGAGCATGCGGAAACGATAGCGCATGTCGTGAGCGGACTTTCGGCGTCGGAGCAGGCACGCGCGATCACGCTGTTGCGCAAGCTGGGGCTCGCCGCGGCGGGGATGCAGGTCGCCGCGGGAACCGGGTGAATCTTTTTGTCGTTCCATTATCTTAGTACTGAAACTGTTACACTCTAACCCAAGGAGATTGGAAATGGCTGCCTCGACGGATGCCACCACCGGCCGCACCACCACCTGGAAGCTCGATCCGGTTCACACGCTGGTGGAATTCACGGCGAAGCACATGATGATCACCAACGTCAGGGGCCGCTTCGCGAACCTCGAGGGTGCGATCCGGATAGACGAGGCAAAGCCGGACCAGTCGTCGGTGTCGGTGGAGCTCGATGCCACCAGCATCGACACGCGCGTGGAGCAGCGCGATCAGCACCTGCGTTCGGCCGACTTCCTGGATGTCGAGAACTTCCCGAAGGTCACCTTCCGCAGCACGAAGGTGGAGGGCGCATCCTTCGAGTCGGGCGAGAGCTTCCGCGTCACGGGCGACCTCACCATTCGTGGTACGACGCGCGAAGTGGTGCTCGACGCCACGTTCGAAGGGCGCGGGCGCGACCCCTGGGGTGGTGAGCGCGTGAGCTTCGCCGCAGACACGAAGATCGATCGTCGCGATTTCGGCCTCACGTGGAACGCTGCACTCGAAGCCGGCGGCGTGCTGGTGAGCAACGATCTCAGGATCCATATCGAGGCGCAGGCGGTCCTCGAGGCCTGAGCCAACGACGCGGCGGACGCGGAACGCCCACGCGGGAGAGCGGGCTCCGCCATGGTGATGCCATGACGGAGTCCGCTCGCCTTTCCGGAGGGTGATCGCTCCGTCGATTTCGCGGAGGATGAAGATGGGACAGGTCAGGGGCATCCATCACGTGAGTGCGATCGCGAGCGATCCGCAGCGCAACCTCGACTTCTACGGGGGCGTGCTCGGACTTCGGCTCGTAAAGCGCACGGTCAACTTCGACGATCCGCAGACGTACCACCTCTATTACGGTGACGAGGTCGGTACTCCGGGTGGCATCATGACCTTCTTTCCGTGGCCACGCGCGCGCCCCGGCAGACAGGGCACCGGGCAGGTCGCGGTCACTTCCTTCGCCATCCTTCCAGGTGCCGTTGGATTCTGGATAGAACGTCTCCTTCGCCATGGCGTGCACTACCAGGGACCGGCGAAGCGCACTCTCTCGGACGGGAGCACGGAGCAGGTCATCTCGTTCAGGGATCACGATGGACTCATGCTCGAGCTCGTCGCCAGCGAGGAGGCGGAGTCGCGCGGCGCGTGGAGCGGTGCGCCAGGTATCTCGCGCGAGCATGCGATCCACGGTTTTCATCACGTGACGCTGTGGGTGGAGCGCCACGAAGCCAGCGAACGTGCGCTCGTGGACACGCTCGGCTTCCGCGCGGTCACCGAAGAGAATGGAACACGCCGCTACGCAGCGGGCGACGGCGGGCCTGGCGCGCTCGTGGATGTGCGCGAAGTCGGCGGTTTCCCGCTCGGCACCGACGGCGCTGGTACCGTACACCACGTCGCGTGGAACATCGGTGATGATGCGACCGAGCTCGCGCTGCGCGAGCGGATCGTCGCGTCCGGGATGCGTCCCACGCCCGTGATCGACCGGATGTACTTCCGATCGGTCTACTTTCGCGAGCCTGGCGGCGTGCTGTACGAGCTCGCCACAGCGGATCCGGGCTTTCTGCTCGACGAGCCGGTCGAGCAACTCGGCGAGCGGCTCATGCTGCCGCCGCAGTACGAAGCGCGGCGCTCCGAAATCGAGGCGGCGCTCCCGGAGATTCACGTCGCTGGCGCTGCGGCAGGAAGCTCGGCATTTGCCGACGCCAAAGGAGCGGAGAAGGAGAATCGCGCCGCGCTGGACTTCGTGCACCGCTACCTGCCATCGTCGAAGGATTCGGACGGCGCGGGGAGCACCACGCTCCTCCTGCTGCATGGGACGGGAGGAGATGAAAACGACCTGATACCGCTCGGCCGCGCGCTCCTTCCCGGAGCGGCCATGCTGAGTCCACGCGGAAAGGTGAGCGAGCGGGGAGCGGCGCGCTTCTTCCGTCGACTGGCGGAGGGCGTGTTCGATCAGCAGGATCTCGAGCGCCGGACCGGCGAGCTCGTGGACTTCGTGAAAGCGGCTGAACGCGAGTACGACATCGGCGCGCAGGGATTGATAGCGGTGGGCTTCTCGAACGGCGCGAACATCGCGACGAGCGTTCTGCTCAGGCACCCGGGCGTGCTGCACGGCGCCGTGCTGCTGAGTCCCATGGTACCGTTCGAGCCGGATCCGCTTCCCGATCTCCGAGGCACGCCGATCTTCATCGGTGCGGGGCGGAAGGATCCCCTGGTGGCCGAAGATGAAGTGGAGCGGCTGGCGGAAATTCTCCGTGCGGCCGGCGCGGATGTTACCGTTCACTGGCAGCCGGGCGGCCATACCATTACCGGCGAGGAGCTGGAGGCAGCGCGCGACTGGATCGAACGGCTCGCGTTCAGAGGGAGCACGGCCTGAAGCTCGAGGCGGCGGATTTCAGCTCGGAGAGATCCGCCGCCGCCAATCTCGACGAATCTCACGAGTGCCCGCCATGAATACAGAACGAGAGCTCATGCTCGCCGGGGAGCTCTACGATCCGTTCGACCCCGTCCTCGTCGCGGCACGCACCCGTGCGCGCGACATCTGCCAGGCGCTCAACGCCACTCGCGAAGCCGATACGGAGCAGCGCCGAGCGTGTCTGCGGGAGCTCTTCGGTGCCGGCGGCGATACCGTGTGGATGCAGCCGCCGTTCTACTGCGACTACGGGATGAACATCGAGCTCGGGGAGCGCGTCTACTTCAACTTCAACTGCGTGGTGCTCGACGTCTGCAGCGTGCGCATCGGCGACTTCACGCTCTTCGGGCCCGCGGTCCAGATATACACGGCAATGCATCCGCTCGACGCCGTGGCGCGTCGCGGGAAGGAGTTCGGCAAACCGGTGACAGTCGGTTCGGATGTGTGGGTAGGCGGCGGCGCCATCATCTGTCCGGGAGTGACGATCGGCTCGCGAGCGGTGATCGGCGCCGGGAGCGTCGTGACGCGCGACATCCCCGACGACGTATTCGCCGCGGGGAATCCCTGTCGGGTAATTCGACAAATAGGGGAGTAGCCTCTGGCTGCCGCTCCCCTGAAGGGGGGTTAGCCGGCACAGGTAGATCCATCTTTCTCTAAAAGAGATGAATAATTGGCTTTTAGAGAAGGATCAGTTACATTCTTCGCGTTCGTTCGTTGGATGCAGGTCGGGAGCTGTTCATTCCCCAACCCTGCCACGAGCCGGAGAGATGATATGAGAGATTCGAATGAAACGCGCGCGGAGCGGTACCTTCGCTTCAGCCAGTCGGGACTGGTCGTCACACTCGTCCTGATAGTGGTACTGGGCGGGATCTGCATTGCGATGGCCTTCGCTCCGGATGCCGGTGCGCGTTTGATGGCGCGCTCGGGATGGATGCTGGCGGTCGCCATCGCGATAGCGGTCGTGATGCTGCAGGCGGCGACGCTGCGCGGCGAGCGCTGGAGGCCCGACGCTCCCGAAGCCCTGGCGATCGCGCGCGACGAGTGGCGGAGGAACAGCATGGACCGAGCGATGCGCGCCGCCTTCCTGATCCTTCTCGTCGCTCAGCTCCCGCTCGCGCTCCTGTTCGCACGGCTTCCATCGCTTCGCGCGGTGACGGCGATGGCCGCCGCGACGGCTACACTCGGCATGGCCTCCTTCATCGTGCTCTTCCTCTTTCTGAATCGCGACTCGGGGGGGATCGATGAACGATGAGTCGTTGCGAAACACGCTGAAAGTGCAGCGCGCGATGCGAAACCTCACGCAGGCCGATCTGGCGGCGCTGGCGGGCGTCACGCGCAGATCGGTGAACGCGATCGAAACCGGTCGCATGGTGCCTTCCGTATTGTTGGCATTGAGGCTGGCGCGTGCGCTCGATGTCTCGGTAGACGCTCTCTTCATCCTCGATGGCCGCTCGCCGGCCGGTCAGCCAACTCTGTCCGCCAGGTAGTCCGGCCGCTGAAGCGCCGGATCCTCCACTTTCGCGGGCCGACTCTCGCTCGAAGAGCGAGTCCGCCCGGAGCCTCCCCGAAACCACTTTCCACATGTCCCGCATCAGGTCGTACGTCGCCGCCTTCGCAGCCGCCGTCGCTGCTCTGGCGTTCGCCCCCACGCAGTCGGTG
>Ga0182744_1004674_pt1 | contig 10152 bp, 9 predicted proteins | sample eDN3rd30CKraftMG_FD_128525 | JGI IMG/M metagenome (GOLD analysis project Ga0182744, IMG submission 128525) | Enriched Miracle-Growth compost microbial communities from Emeryville, California, USA - eDNA 3rd pass 30_C Kraft MG (version 2) (version 2) ... | reverse complement strand
ATTCGTAATGAGGGGGTCGGGGGTTCGAGTCCCTCTTGCGGCACCAGCCCGGTTGCGGACGGCAAGACTCCAACAAAACCTAAGACAGCAACAACACGCGCCTCAGCGCTTGTCTTTCGTTTCCTTCATCTTCTCGGCATCGGCAGCCGGCGGCTTCTCCTGCTGCGGGCCCTGACCCTGTTGCGTTGCCTCCGGGCCGGTTTCCGGCTTGCCGGTCTGCGAATCGTGACCGGAGGCTTCGTTCGCCTGCGCCGGCGCCGACTGCCTCGCGGGCGTCTCGGTGTTTGACGGCGCCGTATCGCGGCTTGCCGGCGGAGATGGCGATGGCGATGGCGACGACGTTTGCGCGAGCGCCGGCAGCGTGGCGAGGCTCAGGCCAGCGAGCGCGACGAGCATCGGCAGCGGACGAATGACAGGACGATGAACCATGAGAAGCAATCTCCGCTCGGCATGTGGGCCGGTCATGTGGATCGGTCGCGCCCGCATATCGCGAGACGCTTTCCAACAACGCGCGAAGGGCCGCGATGGTTCGCCCGCGACCGAGCCATAAACGCGACCCCGGCCTGCCGACACCGCTATCGGGGTACGACGACCGGCCCCGGCTGAAAATCAGAAGGAGATCGTCAACGGCGAGAATCCCTGGATCTCGACAAGAAAGGTGCTGTCCTTCGCCGCGCGCACCATGGGTCCGAGAGCGCCCGACAGTACCAGATCCCCCGCCTGCAACGGCCGGCCGACGTCGATCATTTTGCGCGCCAGCCATTGCAGCGCGTAAAGCGGGTGATCGAGGCATGCCGCGCCGGCGCCCACGGACAGCACGCCGCCCGCGGTGCTGCTGATGACCATTCCGCACAGGCGAAGGTCGAGACGATCGAGCGTCCTCGGCTCGTTGCCGATGACATAACCGGCCGCCGACGCATTGTCGGCAATGGTGTCGACGAGTTGGATATCCCAATCGGCGATGGCGCTGTCGACGATCTCGATGGCGGGAAGCGCATAGGCGACGGACCGGATCAGATTGGTGACGCCGACGTTTCGATCGACGATGCCGCGCTCGAGAACGAACGCGATCTCGCCCTCGATCCGCGGCTGGATCAGCGTCTCGGACGGGACCCTGGCTCCGCTCATGAATTCCGTGTCGCCCCACAGCATGCCGAAATCCGGCTCGTCGACCCCCATCTGCTGCTGCACGGATTTCGCCGTCAGGCCGATCTTGCGGCCCGACAGGATGCGCCCGCTGTCGAGATGCCGCTGAGTGTTGAGGTCCTGAATGGCATAGGCGTCGGCCGCAGTACGCACGCCGAACGTTTCGCGGATGGGCCTGATCGGCGTCCGCTGAAGTCTGGCATTGAAAATCGCCTCGGCGGCGCTCTCGGCTGTCGTCGGCATGACACGATCTCCTCGCGCGGATTGCCGTGAGGTGATCGCGATTTTTCAGGCCGCCGCAAGCGGTAGCAGCACCGCTGTGCACGGTGCGTACACAACCGACAGGGCTGTCGACCGGCAGCGGCCCGAGGTCGAATAATCGCGCCGGAAAACGCCTGAACCCAGCACGTTCAGCTTAAAACATCAGGGGGGAAATCGTGACCGCATTCTCGAAATTCGCGCTCGCATTGCTGCTGACGGCCGTTGCGCCGGCTATCGGCCTGACGCAGGAAACCGGCGTCAAGCTCGGCGTTCTGACGGACATGACCGGACCGGCCTCGACCAATACCGGCATCGGGTCGGTGACAGCCGCGAAGATGGCGGTCGAGGATTTCGGCGGCTCCGTCCTCGGCAAGCCGATCGAGGTGATTCAGGGCGACTTCCTGATGAAGGTCGATACCGGGGCGCTGCTGGCGCGCCGCTGGCTGGATCAGGACAATGTCGACGCCATCGTCGACGTGCCGTCATCACCACTGGCGCTCGCCATTCAGGATATCGTCAAGCAAAAGAAACGGATTTTCCTGATCAGCGGCGGCACCTCCTCCGATCTGACCGGAAAAGCCTGCACGCCCTACAGCGTGCACTGGCACATCGATTCCTATGCCATGGGCAACGTCGTCGGCCAGGAGACCGTGCGCCGCGGCGGCGACAAATGGTTCTTCCTCACCACCGATACCGCCTTCGGACATTCGCTGGAGCGCGACACCGCCGCCGCCGTCGAGCGGGCCGGCGGCAAGATTCTCGGCAGCATCCGCTTCCCGATCAACAGCCAGGACTTTTCCTCGCCGCTCCTGCGCGCGTCGTCGTCAGGCGCCAACGTCATCGCACTGGTCAGCACGTCGACGGATACCTCCAACGCGCTCAAGCAGGCGCAGGAGTTCGGCCTCACGGCGCCGGACAAGAATATCCGGTTCGTCACGCCGCTCGGCAATATCCATGATTTTCGCGGCGCGGGCCTCAGCGGCAGCAAGGGCATCATCACCGTCGACGGGTTCTACTGGGACCAGAACGACCAGACGCGGCAGTGGTCGAAAAAATTCTTCGAGCGCATGAAGGTGATGCCGTCGGCGGTCCATGCGGCCACCTATTCGGCCGTCCTGCATTACCTGCGCGCCGTGAAGAAAGCCGGCACCAAGGACGCCGATGCCGTCATCAAGGCGATGAAGTCGACGCCGGTCGACGATTTCTTCGCACCGGGCGGCACCGTGCGCAGCGATGGCCGGCTGATCAGCAACCGGCTTCTGCTCCAGGTGAAATCGCCGGAAGAATCGAAGGGCGACTGGGACATCTACAAGATCATCCGCGAAATTCCGGGAACCGAGATTTTCCGTCCGCTCAAGGACGGCGGTTGCCCGTTCGTCACCAACTGACCCCGGCGGCAAGCCGTCGCCGATAGAGTTCGGCAGAGCCTGCGCCATCCGCCGCCCGACGATATGATCGGGCGGCGGAAAACGTCGCATCGCTCGGCTGATGAATCGGCTATCGTCTCAACCGATGGCGAAACAATCACGATACCGGCACGTCCGCGCCCTCGCCCGCGGGCTCAACGTTCTGACCGAACTCAACCGCGTCGGTCGGGCGCGGCCGGGCGAGATCGCCACCGAGGTCGGGATCGACCGGACCACCGTTTACCGCCTGCTCGATACGCTCGAGCACGAAGGCTATGTGACGCGCGGCTCCGACGACTATTACAGCCTCACCTTCGGCGTGCGTCAGCTCAGCGAGGGCTACACCGCCCTCGACCAGGTAACGCGCGTCGTCGCCCAGGAACTCGGCCGGCTGTTGCCGAAAGTGCTGTGGCCGACCGATTTCGCCACCTTCGAGCAAGGGACGATGGTGATCCGGGAAACGACGCACAAATTCAGCCACTTTTCCATCCACCGTTCGATGATCGGCCGAAGCCGCCCCGTGTTGCGCTCGGCGATGGGGCGCGCGGTCATCGCCGGCGCTTCCGAGGCCGAGCGCGACGTCATGCTGGGCATCATCGCAAAATCCGGCTACCCGGACGCGGCCGAGGCCCAGGATCCGCGCTACATCCGCTCGCTGCTCAAAGAGACACGCGAACGGGGCTACGCCTCGGCGGTCGGACTGATCGAATCCCATATCGGCGCGATCGCCATTCCCATCCGATCGCCGCAGGGCATCGCCGGCTCCATCAATCTCGTATTCTTCGCCAGCGCGATGACGCCCGCCGAGGCAGCGAAACGTTATCTCGGCCACATGCGGGACAGCGTGACCGCCATCGAAGCCGAACTATCCAAACTGGCGATCGAGAAACCGCTGTACTAGAGCATGATCCCGAAAAGTGGGCGCCGGTTTTCGGAAAAGATCATGCTCAAACAAAAAGACAAGCGACGGGTCTGAGTCAACGGAGTTGAATCAGACCTTAGCGCGTGCGCGCTGTGCACAGCGGCGAACCGTGCGTTGCCGGCTCCCTCCCGCGCCCGTCAAATCCGGGCGAAGGGAGAAAATCACCGTGACCTATTCCAGCATGTGGACCGATTTACTCGGCGTGTCGTTCGCGCAACGCTGGGTCGACGCCAACGGCATCCGCACCCGCTACATCGAAACGGGGTCGCAGACACAGCCCGCCCTGATCTTCCTGCACGGCACCGGCGGACACGCGGAAGCCTTTTGCCGGAATATCGGACCGCACGGGCAGCACTTCCACACCCTGTCCGTGGATATGATCGGCCACGGTTTCACCGACAAGCCGGATGGCCCGCTGGAGATACCGCGTTACGTCGACCATCTCGTGCGGTTTCTCGACGCGATGAAGATCGACCGCGCGCATCTGTCGGGAGAATCGCTCGGCGGCTGGGTCGCCGCGCGATTTGCATTGACGCATCCCGACCGGCTGCATCGCCTGGTACTGAACACGACGGGCGGCTCCGCGGCTCGCCCCGAAGTGATGGCGCGGATCAAGGAGCTGTCGCAGCGTGCCGCCGACGATCCGAGCTGGGACTTCATCAAATCGCGCCTCGTCTGGCTGATGGCCGATCCGGCCAGCGTCACCGACGATCTGATCGCGACGCGGCAGGCGATCTATTCCTCGCCCGGCTTCGACGTGGCGATGCGCAACGCGCTGGTTCTTCAGGACATGGATATCCGCACGCGCAATCTGTTATCCGACGACGACTGGCACCGCATCGCAGCGCCGACGCTCGTTCTGTGGACGACGCACGATCCCACCAATCCGGTGGCCGAGGGGCAACGCATCGCCGATCTCATCCCCGACAGTAAATTCGCGGTGATGGAGCATTGCGGCCACTGGCCTCAATTCGAGGACGCGGCGACCTTCAACGCATTGCACATCGATTTTCTGCGCGGCCGATAGGGTCGGCTCCCATTGCCGCGCGGAGCGAGACGGTCAGTTCGTCGATCGCTTGCGGCGTCGGAGCGGACGCCGCGACAAACCGATCCGGCCGCAGCACCACCAATGACGCGCGGTGGTCGCCGAACCACTGTTTCAGGGCGCCGGTGTCGCCCAGCACCAGCGCATCGTCCAGTGCCGCATCCGCTTCGACAGAAAGCTGGACGGCCGGCATGACGGTGACGAAGCGCGCGCCCAGCTTTCGCCAGAACGCCAGCACCTCCTCGGTCATGGAGAGGCGCGGATCGACCGCCCAGGCGACGATGGCAAACCAGGGACCGATGGCGTCGTCGAATTTCAGCGTCTCTCCGGTTTTGAGACGGACATCGGGCTGGATGAAAAGCCGTCCGACCGGAGAGCCGCCGGCCGCGTGTTCGGTGACCTGCTGCACGACGACGCCTTGCGTGTAGCGGGGCATCGGCTTGAACCGCATCTGCAAGATGTAGCTCTTGACCGAGGGGATCGCATTGAGCAGCAGCGTCAAGCCGTCGCGCAGCAGAGCGACCCAGCGCCGCGTCGGCGAGAAGATCTTCCCGGCGGTGACCGAGATGGAAATCATCGCCGCGGCGTGATCCCGGCGTTCAAGATCGTAGCTGCCGAGGAGCGTATCGGATGCCAGGCCCTTGACGACCATCGCCAGCTTCCACGAGATGTTCGTGGCATCGCGGATACCGCTGTTATAGCCCTGCCCCTGCCACACCGGCATCAGATGCGCGGCGTCGCCGGCCAGCAGCACCCGGCCCTGGCGGAAGCGCTGCGCCAGCCGCGCATGATGCGTATAAACCCGGCTGCGGATGACGTCGGCCCTTTCGGGAAAGGGCATCACGATCCGCAACAGCGCCTCGATGCCTTCTGTCGAGCAGAGCTGCTCTTCCGTTTCCTCGCCGAACACCATGAACTCGACGCGCCGGATGCCGTGCGGCAGCGCGATCGACACATAGGGCCGGGCGGGCACGCAATAGAGATAGGCATCGGGAATGCCGATGGGATCGTTGCGGATATCGACCACCACCCAGCGCGTGGATTCCGTCTTCCCCGTAAACGGGATATCCAGGATCTTGCGGACCGTGCTTTTGCCGCCGTCGGCGCCGACCACATAACGGGCATGAATGTCTTCGACCGCACCGGCATCGTCGTGAACGTGCAGCAAAACCCCGTCGCCGGTTTCGGTCAGATCCGACAGCGTCCGACCGAACAGCACTTCGACATGCGGATAGCGCGACACCCCCGCCAGCAGTTCGCGGTCAACCAGCGGCTGGATGAAGGCATTCCGCCGGGGCCATCCGAACTCGCGCGTGCGCGGCTCCACCGACGCAAAGCACCGCCCGCGCGCGGTCAGGAAACGCACCCATTGATCGGGCGTCGTGTGCGGGCGCACGTTGTCGACGAGCCCGATGGACTGGAACGCCCGCAAGCACTCGTCGTCCATGCCGACGCCGCGCGGATAATCGATCAGCTCAGCGCCGCGCTCGATGACGACGGCCGAAACGCCGTACATCCCGAGGAAGTTGGCGATGGTCAGGCCGACAGGCCCGGCACCGACGATCGCGACATCGACACGCCGGACGCCGGAGGCGGTTCGAGGGGCGGCGGGAGGGGCTGGTTCCGAAATGACAGACGGCATTTTATCGGTTCGTGCAGAAACCAGAGAGAGAGTGCGCGAGCGAGAGAAGCGAAGCGTCGCCGCAAGGATGCCTTGCAAAGGTGCACCCAAGAGACGGCGGAGCCCTAGCCGCTTCTGATGCGTGTTCACGAGATGCACAACACGGCAGGCCGGCTTGCGCGCCGGCATCCACTCGTCATCCTCCGGTCACTGTCGATCCAACAGGGAATGACCGATGCCGATCAAAACAATTTGCATGTCGCACTCCCCCTTCATCGGCAGGGTCAGCGCCGGTGAGACGGTGGAGCGCGACGTCCGCAATAAGACAGCGCAGCTTGCCGACGAGGTGGCGGCGTTCGCGCCGGAGCTGGTCATCATGCTGGCACCGGACCACTTCAACGGCTTTTTCTACGACATCATGCCGGCCTTCTGCGTCGGCGTTCGTGCGCAGGCCATCGGCGACTACGGCACGCCGGCTGGAGCGCTGCGGACGGACGAGGACAAGGCCATCGCCCTCGTCGAAGCGATGAGCGATCAGGGGTTCGATCTGTCCCTCTCGTTCCGGATGCAGGTGGACCATGCCTTCGCGCAGCCGCTCGCCGCGCTGACGGGATCGCTGGATCGCTATCCGGTGATTCCGGTTTTCATCAATGCCGCCGCGCCTCCCCGCCCGAGCATGAAGCGCGTCCGCGCCTTCGGCACGGCGCTGGGCAATTTCGCGGTACGCAGCGGCCAGCGCGTTTTGCTGATCGGCTCGGGCGGGCTGTCCCACGACCCGCCGGTGCCGTCGATCCGATCGGCGCCGCCCGAGGTCCAGGAAACGCTGATCGCCGGCCGGAATCCCTCGGCGGAGGCGCGCCGGCAACGCGAGCTGCGGACGCTTCAGGCCGGAGAGGATTTCGCCGCCAAGAAGGGCAATCTGCGCGACCTCAACGACGAATGGGATCGCAAATTCCTGTCGGCGCTCCAGAGCGCCGATACGGACGCGATCGACGATTACCGCGACGACGCCATAACGCAGGAGGCCGGCCGCGCCGGCCACGAAGTCCGGACATGGGTCGCGGCATTGGCGGCGCAGGCGGCGGCGGGACCGTATAAGATGGACGTGATCTATCAGAAATCCATTCCGGAATGGATTGTCGGCATGGCCATGGCCAAAGCCGAAACAAAGACCGAGACAACAAAGGACGCACGATGAACCAGATCGACTTGTCGGGACGCTGTGCCGTCGTGACCGGCGGCGCCTCCGGCCTGGGCTATGCGATAGCGCAGCGGTTTCGCGATTCCGGCGCGCAGGTCGCGATCTGGGACCTGGATTTTCCCGAGAACCGGAAGGATTTGCTGCAAGGCTTCGTACTGGTCCGTGCCGACGTCTCCGACCCCGCTTCCGTAGACGCGGCAAGGCAGGAGACCGAAGCCCGGCTGCCGACGATCGATCTCCTGGTGAACAATGCCGGCATCACCGGCCCCAACAGCAAGCTCTGGGACTACGGGATCGAGGACTGGCGCAAGGTGATGAGCACCAATATCGACGGGGTGTTTCTTTGCTCGAAGGCGATCGTGCCGGGGATGCGACGGCGCAACTATGGCCGCATCGTCAACATCGCGTCGGTGGCCGGCAAGGAAGGGAATCCGAATGCGTCCGCTTACAGCACCAGCAAGGGCGCGGTCATCGCGCTGACGAAGTCGCTGGGCAAGGAGCTGGCGGACACCAATATCCGGGTGAACTGCGTCACCCCGGCGGCGGTGGAAACCCCGATATTCAGCCAGATGACGCAGGCCCATATCGATTTCATGCTGTCGAAGATTCCGCTCGGCCGTTTCGGCAAGCCCGAGGAAATTGCGGCACTGGTGGCCTGGCTAAGCTCCGAGGAATGCTCCTTCAGCACCGGCGCGGTGTTCGACCTGTCCGGCGGACGGGCGACCTATTGAGGTTTCGCCGGGTGCCGGAAACGATGCCGTGGGATCGGGGCAGGCCATGAGATCGTCGAGCGTTCGGTGGATCGACATCCATCATCACATTCTCCCGGCCCGCTACAAAAAATATCTGGAGCGGCTCGGAATCGATTCCATCGGCGGAGCCGCGATCCCCGACTGGACCTTGAGGGCGAGCCTGGACATGCTGGATCGTAGCGGCATCGATGCCGCCGCGCTGTCCGTGTCGAGCCCCGGCGCATATTCCGAGGACGCCGCCACGGCGGTCGAGCTGGCCGGGATTTGCAACGACGAACTCCTGCAAGCCGTCAGCGAGCGCCCGGACCGCTTCGCGGCCTTTGCCGTTCTGCCGATGCCGCATGTCGACGCCAGTCTGCAAGTCCTGCAACAATGCGCGCAGTTCGACGGCGTCGGCTTGATCTCCAGCTATGGAAACAAATATCTCGGCGACCCGGCCTTCATCCCGATATTCGAGGAACTCGACCGCCGGCAGGCCGTGGTGTTCATCCACCCGACGATCGGTCCGGGCAGCCTGTCGTTCGACATCGGCGTGCTCCCGGCCGCCGTGGAGTTTACCTTCGACACGACGCGGACCGTTCTAAGCCTCCTGCGCGGCGGAATTTTTCATCGATATCCGGCGATCAAATTCGTTCTGGCCCACAACGGCGGGACCATTCCGTTTCTTGCCGGCCGGATCGCCAGTCTCCTGGAACGGCGCTTGCCATACGAGACGTTCGCCCCGCGCGGCGTCGCTCACTATCTCAAGCAACTGTACTACGAATGCACCACCTCGACCTCGGATGCGACGCTGCAATGCGTGCAGGCATTCGCCGGAAGCAGCCAAATCCTGTTCGGCACGGATTACCCGTTCGCGCCGGAGGCCGTCGGCGTCAAAGGCAAACAGGACCTCGCGGCGTTCAGCAACTTTGATGAGCAGGACCGGCGGAAAATAGCCTGCGAGAATGCGGCGCGGTTGTTGCCCCGGCTCGCCGGGCAGCCCGCGGCCTCCGCGTAACGGACGCCGGCCGCAGCTTTGTGCATCGAATGCACAATAGCCGTCCCGCGAAAGACAGTCCGCCGGACGGTGCTTACTGTTTTTGATCCGTGCATTCGTTTTCGGCAACGATAGGGGAAAATCGCTGATGGGAAGCAGCAAGCGCGCCGTGGTCGGTATGTCTGTTGTTCTTGGCCTGATGGTCGGCCTGTCGGGCAGCTTTGCTCAGGCGGCGGACTGGCCGAACCGCGCGATCCGCTGGATCGTTCCCTTCGGGGCGGGCGGCGGTGCCGACGTGGTGTCACGGGTCGTCGCCGCGGATCTGTCGAAGCGGCTGGGCACGCAGGTCTATATCGACAACAAGCCGGGCGCATCGTCGGTGATCGGCACCCGCCAGATCGCCGAGGCCGATCCCGATGGCTATACGATCGGTTTGCTGACGATCGTTCATCCGGTCAACGTCGCCGTCGGCCAGAAGGTGCCTTACAATGTCGATGAAGATTTCGCCTATCTGACGCAGCTCACTCAGAATTCGATGATCCTCGTCGCCAACGCGAAAAAATCATTTCGGTCGTTGCAGGACGTCGTCGCCTACGCACAGAAGAATCCCGGAAAACTGACGGCCGCTTCCATCGGCGTCGCGACACCGCACCATCTCCTGCTGCAATACCTGGCAAGCCAGAAGCAGATGCAAATGGTGTTCGTGCCGTTCCGCTCGATTCCCGAGGCGCTTCAGGCAACCGTCAGCGGCGAGACCGATCTGATGCTGATCGGAGCGGGCGGCGCGGCGGACAAGTTCGTCGAGGAAGGCGCGCTGACGGT
>Ga0182744_1004668_pt1 | contig 10162 bp, 7 predicted proteins | sample eDN3rd30CKraftMG_FD_128525 | JGI IMG/M metagenome (GOLD analysis project Ga0182744, IMG submission 128525) | Enriched Miracle-Growth compost microbial communities from Emeryville, California, USA - eDNA 3rd pass 30_C Kraft MG (version 2) (version 2) ... | reverse complement strand
GGCGGGCGTGCCGCTGGTGGTCGTCGCCGGCAAGGAATACGGCACCGGCTCGTCGCGCGACTGGGCGGCCAAGGGCACCAAGCTGCTCGGCGTCAATGCCGTGGTGGCGGAGAGCTTCGAGCGCATCCACCGCTCCAACCTCATCGGCATGGGCGTGCTGCCACTGCAGTTCACCGACGGCATCACCCGGCAGTCGCTGAAGCTGGACGGCACCGAAACCATCGACATCACCGGTATGGAAGGCGGCATCAAGCCGCGCATGACGGTGACCATGACGGTTCACCCGACCGACGGCCCGGCGATGAAGGCCAAGCTGCTGTGCCGCATCGATACCGAGGACGAGGTGCAGTACTACCTCTCCGGCGGCATCCTGCACTATGTCCTGAACCGCCTGGCTGCCGAGTAGGGAGTACTTCTATCCGGTATATGCTCCTTATTACGTTGCCTTAACGGACAGCGGTAAGACTTGGCAGTCAGCGCCGGGACACCGCCCCCGGTTCGTCATTCTCGCGCAGGCGAGAATCCATTTGCCGATTCCTCCGCCAGCAAAACTGGTGGAGAGATCGCATGGACCCTCGCCTTCGCGAGGGTGACGGGTGGGGACAGGGGGTGGTCGGTCAATGGGTGAGGACCTTGCGGAGCGTGCGTTCCAGCTGTTCGGCCATCACCGGCTTGACGAGGATGGCTGCCGGATTGCTTTCGGTGATGCGCCGCATGGTCTCCGGCTCGTTGGAGCCGGTGATGTAGATGATGTGGGGATCGTCGTCGCCGTCCAGGATGGAGCGCGCGGCCTCGATGCCGTCCATGCTGCCCTTGAGGCGCACGTCCATGAGGATGGCGGCGGGATGCGTGTCCGCCGCCAGGGCGATGGCCTGCTGGGCGGTGGCGGCCTTGCCGCAGACACGGTAGCCCAGCACCTCCACGACGGACGCATAATAGAGCGCGGTGATCATGTTGTCCTCCACGACGAGGACCTGCTGCTGGTCGTTGCTCACTATCCTGCTCCCACCGGTTGCGCAATGGTGATGTCGATTCGTGTCCCGTTGTCCGCGGTCTCCCTCAGGTTGCCGTCGAGCTGGGCGACCAGAGCCGTAATGATATCTGATCCGAGAGAAATGCGTCCATTTTGGGGCCGTTCCACCCGGCCCACGCCGTCGTCGGCCACGGTCAGCCGCAGCTCACTGCCGACAGGCGCCAGCTCCACGGTCACGCGGCCGCCCGCGCGGCCGGTGAAGGCGTGCTTGAAGGTGTTGGAGATCAATTCGTTGGTCAGAAGGCCCAGCGGAATGGCTTCCTCCAGCGAACAGCGGGTGGCATGGCCGCGGAAGGTCACCGCGATATTGCGCTCCGCCGCGCCGAAGCCGGCGGCCAGGCTCTCCACCACGTCGCGCAGGAAGGCGTTGAGGTCCACCGAGGTGTAATCGGCGCCTTCCAGGATCTTCTGATGCACCATGCCGAGCGTGTGGATGCGCTGGCGGGTGGTATGGATGGCCTCGCGCGCCTGGTCGGATTCGATCTTGCGGGATTGCAGCAGCAGCAGGGCCTCCACCAGTTGCAGATTGTTCTTCACCCGGTGATAGACCTCGCGCAGCAGCAGGTCGCGCTGGGCGACCGCGGTCTGCAGGTCGAGGAGCGCCTGGGTGCGCAGCGCCGATGTCTGGTTCTGCCACATGCCGTTGAGCAGCAGGACCACCAGCAGTACCAGGATGCAGGCCGTGGCCACCAGCACCAGCCGGAAATTGGGGGTCAGCAGGGCGTGGTTGGAGGCCTGGAGCGACAGCCAGCAGAACAGCCACGGCACCAGCACGGCGGGCAGCAGGATGCGCCGGAAGGTGTAGCTGCCGTTGAGAGGCCCGGTGACGGTGGCCATCCACGACCATGTGGGCCGGCGGCACAGCAGGGCCAGGAAGAGGAGCAGCAGGCAGACGGCGGTATGCAGTGCGATGGCGCGCAGCAGTTCGATGGCATAGAGCGCCTGGACGTCGAAACTGTAGGCGATGAGGTCCAGAACGGCGATCAGAAGGCCGATGCCGGCCACCGCCTGATAGACGTGTTCGGCGCGCTGGCCGTATATGCGGTCCATCAGGATGCAGGTGGCGGCCAGCAGCAGGCAGAAGGCGGCCGTCGGTGCCGTGCTGCCCAGGCCCGCCGGATCCGCCGTGCCGTAGAGGAACTGCTCGATATTGATGCCGGCCGCGAAATGCAGGACGACCTGGGCGAAGCACACCATCGCCGTGACGCCGGCGAGCAGCAGCGGCAGCAGGCGCGCCGCGCGGCCGCCCCCCGAGGTGAGATAGACGGCGGCCCCCGTGAAGACGATAAGGAGCGCCGTGCCCGGCGCCATATGGCTGAAATTGGGGAACACCTGGCGCAGCGTCGGAATGCCGAACAATGTGCCGCCGACCAGGGAGAGAATGGCGATCAGCACCGCGACGCCGACCATCCAGCGCGCACCGTGCCGGTAGGCCCGCACCTTGGCCGGTGTGATGGTGAGCGGGCCGAGTACCCCGTTCTCCAGAAGTGGATTCCGGTTTGAAAGACGAGGTGAACCCTCGACGAGCATGTGGCCTCCCGCGCTGCATTCCTCCCCAAAAAAGGCCTTGGGCTCAGTGTATCCGTCATTTCCCCGAGCGTCCAACCGCAATATCCGGCCCGCTCCGCGCCAAAAACGAATTGCCCCACGTGGCTCATACGGTATAGTGCCCGCCATGACGCAGTTCGCGCCGCTTTCATATGCCCGCATTCGTGAATTCTTTCGCCTGGAGGCCGCCGGAGGCATCGTCCTCGGGGCGGCCGCGCTGCTGGCCATCATCCTGGTCAACAGCCCGCTCAGCCACCTCTACAACGCGCTTCTGGACGTGCCGCTCACCCTTGCCGCCGGCGGGTTCGGCCTCTCCAAGCCGCTGCTCCTGTGGATCAATGACGGGCTGATGGCGATCTTCTTCCTGCTGGTCGGGCTGGAGCTGAAGCGCGAGATCCTGGAAGGCGAGCTGTCGTCGAAGGACCAGATCCTCCTGCCGGCCATGGCCGCCCTGGCGGGGATGGCCGCGCCGGCGCTGATCTATCTCGCCGTGACCGCCGGCACGCCGGGGACCGCCAATGGCTGGGCCATCCCGGCGGCGACCGATATCGCCTTCGCGCTCGGCATCCTGAGCCTGCTGGGCAATCGCGTTCCGCTGGCGGCGAAGGTGTTCCTCACCGCCATCGCCGTGATGGACGATCTCGGGGCCATCGTCATCATCGCCGCCTTCTACACGGAAGGGCTGGGCTGGGTGCCGCTGGGGCTGGCGGCCGGGGCGGCGCTGGCCCTCCTGGTGCTCAACCGCTTCGGGGTGACGGCGCGCGCGCCCTATATCCTGCTGGGGCTGGTGCTCTGGGTCTTCGTGCTCAAATCGGGCGTGCATGCCACGCTGGCCGGCGTGCTGGTGGGCCTCGCCATCCCCCTGCGCACCACGGACCGGGAAGGGCATTCGCCGCTCCGGCACCTGGAGCACGGGCTGCATCCCTGGGTCGCCTTCGGTGTGCTGCCGATATTCGCTTTCGCCAATGCCGGGCTGCCGGTACTCGATCTACGGCCGGGCGACCTGGCGTCGCCGGTGCCGCTGGGCATCGCGCTGGGGCTGCTCCTGGGCAAGCAGCTCGGCATCTTCGGCATGACCTGGGTGATGGTGACCTGCGGCCTGGCGCGGCTGCCCAGGGGCATGGACTGGTGGGCGGTGTACGGCGTGGCGGTTCTGGCAGGAGTGGGCTTCACCATGAGCCTGTTCATCGGCTCGCTGGCCTTCGACGAGGCGGCCATGGCCACGCAGACGCGGCTCGGTATCCTGTCCGGCTCGCTGGTGTGCGGCGCGCTCGGATATGCCGTGCTGCGGCTGCGATTCCGGGGCGGCAACAGTGACGAAACTTTTACCGATCAGTGACTCGCCCTGCATGGTTCTCTCGGTTAGTCTTGCCCAATGATGATTCCCCGTTTCCTGGCTCTTGCCGCCATTCTTCTCGGTTTGGTGGGTCTGCTCCCCTCGGCAAGCATGGCGCAGGCTCTGCCCGTCGTCGTGGAACTGTTCACCAGCCAGGGCTGCTCGGCCTGCCCGCCGGCGGATGCGCTGCTCGGCCGCCTGAGCCGGGATTCCTCGATCGTCAGCATCAGCTGGCATGTGGACTACTGGAATGACCTGGGCTGGGAGGACACCCTCTCACGCGCCGATTTCACCGCCCGCCAGAAAGCCTATCAGAAGAGCCTGGACGTGCGCTTCATCTACACGCCCCAGATCGTGGTCAACGGCGCCTGGGAGACGGTGGGCAGCAAGGAGCGCAAGGTGGAGGACCTCATCGAGAAGGGCCGCAAGACCAGCCTCAGGGTGCCGCTCACCTATGAGCGCCGGCCCGACGGCCTGGAGGTGCATATCGAGAGCGGCGAGATCGAGGCGCCGGCCACCCTGTGGCTGGTCAACACCCGCTCCCGCGAGGATGTGGACATCGCCGCCGGTGAGAACAGCGGCCGTTCGCTCACCTATATCAACGTCGCCAAGGGGGTGCGCAAGCTGGGCACCTACACGGGCGCCGCGCAGACCGTGATGATCCCCGCCAACGACCTCGGCCGCGACGGCTCGGACGGTTGCGCCCTGCTGCTCCAGGAAGGCGGCAGCGGCCCCATCATCGGCGCCCTGGCCATCGACACGTCCGGCCTGAAGTAACCCCCGCACCCGCCATCTCCCATATGCCGGTCAGGGCTGTTCCTCGTCTTCCGGGGCCTTGGGCGGCGTCACCAGCACCTTGTCGATGCGGCGCCGGTCCATGTCGACCACCTCGAAGCGGAAGCCTTCCCGGGCGAAGGACTGGCCGGCCTTGGGCAGGCTGCGCAGTTCGGTCAGGATGAAGCCGGCCAGGGTGGTGTACCGGCCGTGCCCCAGGGCGGGATAGCCGATCAGCTCACCGGCCCGCAGCGCATCCATGTCGCCGTCGATCAGCCAGCTTCCGTCCTCCCGGCGGTTGGCCTCGGGCTCCCATTCCTCGCCGTGCTCGGCCATGCCGCCTACCAGCTCCGCCAGGATGTCGGAGGCGGTCACGATGCCCTCCACGGCGCCATATTCATCGATGACCACGGCCATGTGGATGGGCGAGCGCTTGATCTGGTCGAGGACGCCCAGGGCCGACTGCGTCTCGGGCACGACCAGGGCCTGGTGCACCAGCGTCTCCAGCTCGAAGCTCTCGCCGGCGATCACCCGGTCCAGCATATCCTTGGCCTGGACGACGCCGAGCACATGGTTGATGTCACCACGACATACCGGATAGCGCGAATGCTTGGTGGCGCGGATGCGGGCGACGGTGTCGTCATGCGGCTCTTCCACGTCCAGCCAGTCCACCTCCATGCGCGGCGTGAGGATGGCCCGCACCTTGCGATCGGCGAAGCGCATGACGGCGCGCATCATCTCCTGCTCCTGCGGGGCGAGGACCCCGGCTTCGGTGCTTTCGCCGATGACTGCCCTGATCTCGTCTTCGCTCATGGCGCTCTGCCGGGATTCGATGCGCAGCAGCTTCAATACGGCGTTGCTGGAGATGTCGAGCAGCCAGACCAGCGGCGCCGCCACGGTGGAGATCACCCGCATGGGGCCCGCCGCCGCCACGGCCATGCGCTCGGGATGCGCCAGGGCGATCTGCTTGGGCACCAGTTCGCCGATGATGAGCGAGAGATAGGTGATGCCGCCGACGATGACGGTCAGCGCGATCTCGTCGGCATAGTTCTGCGTGCCGGGATAGGTCCGCACCAGCCAGGCGGCCACGCGGGTGGCGAGCGTGGCGCCCGAGAACGCCCCCGCCAGCACGCCGACCAGGGTGATGCCGATCTGCACCGTGGAGAGGAACCGCCCCGAATTGTCGAGAAGGGCCAGGGCCCGCCGGGCGCCGTGCGATCCGTCCTGGACCATGGCCTGCAGACGGGCCCGGCGCGACGACACGACCGCCAGTTCCGACATCGCGAGAAAGCCGTTGAACAGGATCAGCACAACGACGATGGTGATTTCAATCCAGAGAGACATTCCAGGGGCTGTGTCGGCTTCCAGTGCTCCGGGGCGATGGCATCACTGCAGCTTATGGATGGCCGGCGCTCATCGCAATGGAAACATTGGACGAGGGCGGACGGCCCCTATTCCTCCAGCCCCCGTTCCATCACCGCCGCCATGCGGGTGATGAAAGCCTTGGGGTCCGGCAGCGGCTCGCCCTCGAAGATGCGGGCCTGATCGAGGAGCAGGTGCGCCGGGTCTCTCAGGGCATCCGCCGCGCCGTCCTTCGCCGCCAGGGCCGCCAGCCGCTTGACCAGCTTGTGGCCGGGGTTGATCTCCAGCACACGGGGAATGTCGCCTGCCCGGTTGTGGGCCTTCAGGATCTTCTGCAGGTTGATGTCCAGATCGCCTTCCTCGGCCACCAGGCAGACCGGGCTGTCGGTCAGGCGCTTGGAGAGGCGTACGTCCTTCACCGCGTCGCCCAGCGCCAGCTTGATGCCGGCGATGAGGGCATCCATGCCGCCTTTGGCGCTGTCGTCCTTCTCGTCGGTTTCGGCATCCGGCGTCTCCGCCAGGTCGGCGGCGCCGCGCGTCACCGACTTGAGGGGCTTGCCGGCATAATCGCCCACCGCCTGCAGCCAGAAATTGTCCACCGGGTCGGTGAGCAGCAGCACCTCGATGCCGCGCGCCGTGAAGCCTTCGAGCTGCGGGCTGCGCTTCGCCGCCTCCAGATCGTCGGCGGTGAGGTAATAGATGGCGCTCTGACCCTCGCCCATGCGCGCCACATAATCGTCCAGCGAGACCAGTTCATCTCCCTTGGAGGTGCGGAAGCGGGCGAGCTTCAAGAGGGTGTCCCTGTTGCCCGCATCCTCGTAGATGCCTTCTTTCAGGACGGCGCCGAAGGTCTTCCAGAACCCGGCATAGCGGGCGGCGTCCCTGGCCTCCTTCTCCAGGTCGGAGAGCACGCGCTTGGTCACCGCCTGGCGGATCCTGGCCACCACCGGGTTGTTCTGCAGCATCTCGCGGCTGATGTTGAGCGGAAGGTCCTCGGAATCGATCACGCCTTTGAGGAAGCGCAGATAGCCGGGCAGGATGTCCTCGCAGTCGTCAGTGATGAAGACGCGGCGCACATAGAGCTTCACGCTCGGCTTGCGCATGGGATCGAAAAGGTCGAAGGGCTGCATCGAGGGGATGAACAGGAGCCCGGTATATTCGATCACCCCTTCCGCCTTGAAATGCAGCCGGTGCCACGGATCGTCGAAGGCGTGGCCCACATGGTGGTAGAATTCGGTGTACTGCTCGTCGGTGATCTCCGCCTTGGGGCGCGCCCACAGGGCCGAGCCCTGGTTGACCCGCTCGTCCTCTCCCTCCTTGCCGGCTTCATGGAGGGTGATGGGAAAGGCGATGTGGTCGGAATAAGTCTGGATGATGTGCTTGAGGCGCGCGGCGTCCAGATATTCCCCGTCCTCTTCGCGGATGTGAAGGATGACATCGGTGCCGCGCCCGGCCTTCTCGGCGGGCGTGATGGTGTAGGAGCCGAGCCCGTCGGACTCCCAGGCCCAGGCCGTGTCCTCGCCGGCCCGGCGGGTGAGCACGGTCACCTTGTCGGCCACCATGAAGGCCGAATAGAAGCCCACGCCGAACTGGCCAATGAGCGAGGTGTCCTTGCGCGCGTCGCCCGACAGGCTTTCGATGAAGGCCGCCGTGCCGGAGCGGGCGATGGTGCCCAGATTCTCCACCGCGTCGTCATGGTTCATGCCGGTGCCGTTGTCGGAGATGGTGAGGGTGCGGGGCCCTTTGTCGAGGCTGACGGCGATGCGGAATTCACCGTCGCCGGCGGTGAGGTCCGGCTGGGTCAGCGCCAGGTGGCGCAGGCGGTCGCAGGCATCGGAGGCGTTGGAGATGAGCTCGCGCAGGAACACCTCTTTCTCGCTGTAGACGGAATGCACCATCATGTGCAGCAGGCGAGAGACCTCCGCCTGGAATTCATGTTTTTCCGTCTGGGGCGTGTTTGCGGTATCGCTGGTGCTCATCGCGCGGACATCCTCTGCATGGTGACTGGACAGACCCCGCATATAGGAATTCGCCCCGCACGATCAAGAGGTTCGGGTGCAAGACAAGGTTCCTTGGGGGACGACCGGGGACAAAAACAAAGCCCCAGCCGAAGCCGGGGCTTACATTTCGTCAAGTCTCGCCAGGGCGCCAAATTCCTGGATCTCTTCACCTTGCGGCTACTATACCCCTTGCGGGGTGCGTGAGGAGGCCATTCTCACCTCTAAGCCTTAACGCGGATCAGACTATAGTACGGATCGCTGGATTTATCAAGGGCGAATGCCGCCACGATCCTATAGCGCGACCAGATACTTCTTCCTGACTCGCGATAATACTTTTCGGGAATCAACAAGATAAACCGACTTTACATGATAAATTCCATTGCGGCTGCGGCGTAATGCTATTGCTACCATGACATGTATGCCATCACACGGCACCGACAAAACCACCTCGAACCCCGTACCTGTGTGTAACGGTGACTGGCCCGCATATGTGGGCGCCCGGATCGCCTGTGACAGATGGGGCAGGCAGATGTGAAAGTCCCTCGGGTGCCGTCTGAAGGCGTGCTTCTGGGCTGGTATGGAGAACCGCACCACCCCTGCCGGGAGCGGGATATTCAGGATGGCTCCGATAACGTCATGAGGGAGATGGCCGAGTGTGATCGGCTTGAATTTTGGAGTGGGAAGCTTCCTGTCCATCAGGAAATTTCTTACCCAAATCCGGCCTGCAAGAGAAGAATTAAAAGTGGAAAACCAGCCTTATTACAGTAACGTAGGAGGTCTGCTCCTACTTCTTCCCCGATTCCGGCTGGGATTTCGGCTCGATGAAGCTGTGCTTGTATTTGAGCAGGTCGAGAGCCTGGAAACGGGGGAGCTTGAAGGCCCAGCCGGCGAAGCGGGCGTTGATGTCCGCTGCTTCCGTCTGCGGATCGTCGCTGGCCGGGATGGCGGCGGCGCCGTCGCCTTCCTCGAAGCTCTTCCTTTGGTCCGCGTCGACGGCGGCGGAGATGGTGGTCCAGTGGTCGCCGTCGGTGCCGGTGATCCGGAAGGTGAGCACCAGGCCGTCGAAGCTCTCGACGGTGACGGTGGTCCGGGGCCGGTCGGCGGGGCGCTTGTCGGCCTTCACCACGTCCTCGAAGCGCAGGGAGGCGAAGGCGTTGCCCAGCACGTCGGCGGCGGCCTCACTGCGCAGCTCGTGGGTGGAGGGCATGTCCTTCACCGCGAAATGGCTGTCGGCGGGCGTTTGCTTGAGGATGGTGACGTCCTCGCCTTCCTCATCGTCTGCCGGATGGTCCACGGTGACGGTCATCACCCGGGCCGGCGGCATGCCGGGGAAGTCGGGACGCAGCCAGTCCACCGGCCGGGCGGAGATGTCGCCCAGTCCGGTCACCAGCCAGGCGCGGGGCTGGCCGCCGATGCGCACGAAGGTGCGCGCCATGTCGGGCCCGCCGGTGGTCGCCTGCGTCTTGCCGACGATGAGGGAGGCGAGGGTCGAGCCGCTCTTGTCGAAGATGGCGACCTGGCGGGCCAGCTTGTCGTCCTCGGGATCGCCCACGCCGATACGGCCATAGAGTGCGGGCTCGGCGGTCTTGGCCTCCTGGCGTTCGGCGGCGGCCATGCCGGAGACCAGCCGCCGCGCCTTCTCGATATCCACCGGGTAGCCGTCCTTTTCGGGCATCACCCATTCATCGCCCCGGGCTTCCAGGCTGAAGGCGGTGTCGGCGGTGGTGATCTCGATACGATTGACGTCGGACAGCCGGGCGTCGAGGCCGGGGAACAGCAGGCCCTCGGCTTCCGGCTTCACGCTCTGGGCCTCGCTCACGATGACCACGATGGCGAGGATGAGGCTGGCCAGGGCGACGGCGCCGGTGATGGCGAGGCTGCGCTCTCTCATGCCGGCCTCCGCGACCGCCGGTAGCGCCGCTGGCGCATGATGCCGAGAGCCACCGCCACGGCGGCCACGATCAGCGGCATGACCAGGATGTTGAGGATGCGCAGGCTCATGGCCAGCGCCTCGATATCCGAGCGCAGGCGGCGCTGCACCTCGCGCAGCTGCTTGCGGGTTTCCAGCGCCTGCTCGCGGAAGCCGGCGATGGCGTCCTGCTGCTCCGG
>Ga0182744_1004661_pt1 | contig 10169 bp, 8 predicted proteins | sample eDN3rd30CKraftMG_FD_128525 | JGI IMG/M metagenome (GOLD analysis project Ga0182744, IMG submission 128525) | Enriched Miracle-Growth compost microbial communities from Emeryville, California, USA - eDNA 3rd pass 30_C Kraft MG (version 2) (version 2) ... | reverse complement strand
TTGATCGCGTGATCGGCGCCGAGCTTGAGGCAGGCCTGGGCCTTTTCTTCGGTGCCCACGGTGACGATGGAGCGCGCGCCGAGCGCGTGGGCCAGCATGATGGCCGTCGTGCCGATGCCGGATGAGCCGCCGTGGATGAGCACGGTTTCGCCGGCGCTCAGTTTTGCCGTCATGAAACCGTTGACCCAGACCGTGAAGAAGGTTTCCGGGATGGCGGCTGCTTCGACCATGCTGAAACCTGTCGGCACGGGCAGGGCATGGCCTTCGTTGACGACGCAATATTCCGCATAGCCGCCGCCATGGGCAAGCGCGCAGACCTTGTCGCCGACCTTGTAGCGCGAGGCGCCAGGGCCGAGTGCCGCGACGGTGCCTGAAATTTCGAGGCCGGGCAGATCTGAGGCTCCGGGCGGTGGCGGATAGCGGCCCAACCTCTGCGAGACGTCGGGCCTGTTGACGCCGGCTGCGGCGACCTGAACGAGAATCTCGCCGTTGCCGGGCTGCGGCATCGGCCGGGTTTCAGGCTGGAGGACTTCCGGGCCGCCGGGCTCCTTGATGGCGATGCAAACCATGGTCTGCGGCAGATTCGACATTCTTGCTCTCCTGCGCCGGGACGGGCGTGTTGATCATGGTCGTAGCGCGGCTTTTCCTCGCACGCAACGCCGTTGACTTTCGCGCCTTGCCCGCGAAGATCGCGGCCCGGAGGAAACAAATGAAAGAAACCCTAGAAAAAGAAACCCTGGATTACGCATGCATGGGGGCGCGTATCCGCTATCGGCGCAAGGGCGCCGGCCCAACGCTCCTGCTGCTGAAAAACGAAGAAGCATTGCCGGGGGATACGGCCTTCATCGATGAACTGGCCAAATCCTTCGACGTGATCGTGCCCGATCATCCGGGCTTCGGTCTGTCCGATACGCCGGACTGGCTGAGGGGCATGGGCGATACCGCCTATTTCTATCTCGACTTCATCGAGGCGCTGGGGCTCGAGCGGCTGCACGTGGTCGGCTGTTCGGTCGGCGGCTGGATCGCGGCGGAAATCGCGGTGCGCGATTGCAGCCGGATCGCCTCGCTCAGCCTGCTGGCGCCCTACGGCGTGCGCAAGGGCGGCGTGCCGTTCGGCGATGTCTTCATCTGGACGCCGGAAGAGAACGTGCGCAGGCGCGTGCGCGACCAGAGACTTGTCGACGATTTCATGGCGCGGCAGAAAAGCAGGGAGGAGGAGGCGGCGCTGCTGAAGGATCGCTACGGCACGGCGCGGCTGGCGTGGAACCCGCGCTTCTTCAATCCGGAGCTGCAGCGCTGGCTGCATCGCATCAAGCCGCCGCTGCAGACCATCTGGGGCGACCAGGACGAGCTTGTGCCGGCTGAAGTCTTCGACGCCTGGAAGGCCGGACTGCCCAATGCCAAAAACACGATCATCGGGGAGTGCGGCCATCTTCCGCATTTCGAACGTCCGGAAAAGTCCGCGGCCATCGTCCGCCAGTTCATCAGCGAGGTGCGGCCGTGAAATTCTACGCTTTCCACCTGATGCCCTATCGCCATCTCGATTTCGAGAAGGCTGATGAATACAGGTCCTATTGGGTCAATCTGCCGAGCGGCTTCTATGATCCAAAGCTCGGCGCGAAGCTTTATCACGAATATATCGACCAGCTCGTCTATGCGGCCGATTGCGGCTTCGACGGCATCAGCGTCAACGAGCATCACCAGACGGCCTATGGGCTGATGCCGGCGCCGAACCTGATCGCCAGCGCGCTGATCGAACGCACGCGCGGGCGGAACACGAAGATCGCGGTCATCGGCCGCGCGCTGCCGATCGCCGGCAATCCGATTACCATCGCGGAAGAGTTCGCCATGCTCGACAACCTGTCGGACGGGCGCCTCATCGCGGGCTTCGTGCGTGGCATCGGCTGCGAATATCATTCGTCGGGCGTCAACCCGATCTATTCACACGACCGGTTCCACGAGGCGCATGACATCATCACGCGCGCCTGGGCGGCCGACAAGCCGTTCGCCTACGAAGGCGAGCATTACAATATCAACTATGTCAGTTGCTGGCCGCGTCCGGTGCAGCAGCCCGGCCCGCCGATCTGGATTCCCTCGCAGGGTTCGGGCGAGACGATCGATTGGGCGGCGGCGCCCGAGCGCAAGTATCCGATGATCATGGCGTTTAGCCCGACCGAGGCGGTCGTGCGGTTCCACGAGGTCTACAAGGCCAAGGCACGGGAATACGGTTATGAGGCGAGCGGCGATCAGCTGGGCTGGTCGACGCCGGTCTATGTGGCGGAGACCGACGAGATCGCCGAGCGCGAGGCCGGCCCGCACATCGACAAGCTGTTCAACCATTTCTTCCACATCCCGGTCGAATACCTGTTTCCGCCGGGCTACACGTCGGTGCGTTCCTTCCAGGCGATGATGGAATTCCGCAAAGGCATCGGCACCGAAAAGCTGGAATTGAAGGGCCTGCTCCAGCGCGGCAATTGCATCGTCGGCAGTCCGGCTACGGTGCGCGAGAAGCTCGAGGCGCTGCATGCGCGCACCGGCTTCCGCATCATGGCGCCGATGATCCAGTTCGGCACGCTGGCGGACGAACTGGTCAAAAAGAGTACGCAGATGTTCGGCGAGGAGGTGGCGCCGAAGCTCAGGCATCTTTGATATTGCCGCCGGCCGGCATAAATCCGGCCGGCGATTAGGTTTTATGGAGATGGCGGATGGTGAATTCTGACGATGACAACGTCTTCGGCGCGCCGCCGCGCAAGAAGACCACGCATGAACTGGGTGAAAGTCTCGACTTTCTGACGGCGGCCGAACTGCGCGAGCGGGTCGAGCTGCTGCGCGCAGAGATCGCGCGCCTGGAAGCGGCAGCCGCCGCCAAGGATGCATCCAAGCAGGCGGCCGACGCCTTTTTCAAGAAGTAAGCTTCGCCTTCCGCGATTCGTCCTGGGCCGGGATGCGTCTCATTCTGACGCGCCTCAAACCGGGACTTCGCGGCATTTCCGAAGCCACGTTTACCGGCCATTAAGGAGTCTAAATTATTAATGGGGACATCCTGATTTATCAGGATTTTGAGTGGCTCCTGTCCACTCTGTTTGACGCCTCCCTGTTACCACCTTTAGAGCCGCCTTTTGCGGCTCTTTTTTTGTATTTTGGGTCCGGATAGGACCCGGCTCAGGCAGCGGGCTGGCCATTAACGGGCCATTAATTAACGTTAACAAATGTTAAACACTCAAACTTGAGGCATTGGCGCTAGTATTGCTGTACCCGTTACAGGGTATTCGTCCCGCTGTCCGGGGACGCAGCCTTCCAACAGATGGAATGCGGCAATGTTCAACGTGCGTAATGAGGGGTCACGCAATACGGTCTCTTTCGCCAGCAGGCTGGCGAGTTCCGAGGCGTTCAAGACCTTGTTTCGGGAGGGGATGACGCTTGTCGAGGAAGCGGCCGCCTATCTCGATGGGCCGGGCCGGCAGGAATCGAAGCTTCTGAGCCGCTCCGACGCGCTTTCCTATGCGGCCGAAAGCATGCGGCTGACGACCCGCTTGATGCAGCTTGCCTCGTGGCTGTTGCTGCAGCGGGCAGTCAACGAAGGCGAGATGACGCAGGTGCAGGCGGCCAGCGAGAAGAACAAGGTCAAGCTGACGCGGCAGGACATTGCGTCCAGCGCCGAGGTTTTTGCCCGGTTGCCTGAGCAATTGCGCGATCTTACCACGCAGTCATTGCGGCTGCAGGCGCGGATCGTCCATCTCGACCGGCTGCTTTATTCCAAGACGGCGGAGGGCCCCGAGGCGCAGGCGCGCGCCGGCATCGAAGCGCAGCTTGAAAAGCTGCGGGCGGCCTTCCAGACCGGCGGCGACGGCAAGAAGGATCGCGACGCCTTCGGCTTCGGCTCCTGATCGGCAAAAGCCTTCGACGGGCCTTGCTATGACCTGCCTCCAAAAACCAAAAACCCCGGCCGTTGGCCGGGGTTTTGTTTTCTGGCGCCGAAACTCCGAAATACGTCCGATGTTTACTTCTTGGCCTGGCCGAGATTGCCGAAGCGCGAGTTGAACTTCGACAGACGGCCGCCGCGGTCGAGCAATTGCGCCGAACCACCGGTCCAGGCCGGATGGGTATTCGGGTCGATGTCGAGGTTCAGGGTGTCGCCTTCCTTGCCGTAGGTCGAGCGGGTCATGTACTCGGTGCCATCGGTCATGACGACCTTGATCATGTGGTAGTGGGGATGCGTATCGGCTTTCATCGGAACGTCCTTTGGAAAACTGGATTTGAGCCGGGCAGGCGCAGATGGCAAGCACGCGGCGGAAATTCTGGACCCTGACGGGTTTCGGCGGCCCGTATACATGAACCGGAGCATGTAAACAAGGCGCGACGAAACAGCCGCGTTTGCGATATTCCAACCGGCCGGCAAAGGGCGTAAACAGCAGATCATGACCGATGTTCCGCCCGTCGAACCGCAAGCTCCGCCGCGCGCCTCGCTGAAGGCGCTTTTGCCGCTGATTCCTTACGCCATGCGCTATCGCGGGCTGATCGCGGCGGCGCTGGCGGCCCTGACGGTCGCCTCGGCAGCCACCTTGACCGTGCCGGTGGCAGTGCGCGGCATGATCGACCACGGCTTTTCCGCCGCCGGGTCGGACCTGATCTCGAGCTATTTCCTCGCCATGCTGGCCGTCGTGGCGGTTCTGGCGATGGCGTCCGGCGCCCGCTATTATCTGGTCATGATCATCGGCGAGCGGGTCGTCGCTGACCTGCGTTCGGACGTGTTTGCCCATCTCGCGCGCCTTGACGCCTCATTCTACGATACGGCGCGGACCGGTGAACTGGTGTCGCGGCTCACCGCCGACACGACCCAGATGAAGTCCGCCTTCGGCTCGTCCGCCTCCGTCGCCCTACGCAATCTGTTCATGTTCGCCGGCGCGATCGGCATGATGGTCTATACGAGCCCGAAATTGTCGGCGCTCGTGCTCATCGCCATTCCCATCATCGTTTTTCCGCTGGTGGCCTCCGGCCGCAGCGTGCGGCGGCGGTCGCGTAGGGCGCAGGACACATTGGCCGAAGCGTCCGCTTTCGCGGCGGAAAATCTCGGCGCGATCCGTACCATGCAGGCGTTCAACGCCGAGCCGGCCACGATGAAGCGCTTCCGCCAGGCCGTCGAGGAGGCCTATCAGGCCGCACGCAATACCACCGGCGCGCGGGCGCTGCTGACGACGGTGGCCATCTTCCTGGCTTTTTCCAGCGTCATCGCGGTGCTGTGGCTGGGCGCGCAGGACGTTCTGGCCGGGCGCATTACCGGTGGCCTGCTATCGCAATTCGTTCTCTACGCTGTGTTCGGCGCCAGCTCGCTCGGCCAGTTGTCGGAAGTCTGGAGCGAAATCTCGGCCGCAGCGGGTGCTGCCGGACGCATCGCCGAAATTCTGGCGGTCAAGCCGAAGATCGCTGCCCCGACGCGGCCCGAGACCATGCCGCAGCCGCCGCTCGGTCAGGTGGCTTTTGAGAATGTGCGTTTTTCCTATCCGTCGCGGAGCGATACCGAGGCGCTGGCCGGGCTATCGTTCGAGGTAAAAAGCGGCGAGACGATCGCGCTTGTCGGGCCCTCGGGCGCCGGCAAGTCGACTGTGTTCCAGCTCCTGTTGCGGTTCTACGATCCGGTCGCCGGCGCGGTCCTCGTCGATGGCGTCGATGTCTCCACGGTCGATCCGACCGAGTTGCGGGCGCGCATCGCGCTGGTGCCGCAGGAGCCCGTGGTTTTCGGCGCGACCATCGCCGACAATATCCGTTACGGCAGCGAGAGCGCTCCCATGGCTGATGTGGTGGCGGCGGCCAAGCGCGCGGCGGCCGATGAATTCATCGTGGGCATGCCGGGCGGCTACGAGGCGCGCGTTGGCGAGCGCGGCGTGACCTTGTCGGGCGGCCAGCGCCAGCGCCTGGCGATCGCGCGCGCCATTCTCAAGAATGCGCCGATCCTGCTGCTCGATGAGGCAACGTCGGCGCTCGACGCCGAAAACGAAACCCTGGTGCAGGAGGCGCTCGAGGGGCTGATGGGGACGCGCACCACCATCGTCATCGCGCATCGGCTCGCGACGGTGCTGAAAGCAGACCGTATTCTGGTTCTGGACGACGGCCGTATCGTGGAGGAGGGCGATCACGCCTCGCTGGTGGCGCGCGGCGGGCTTTATGCGCGCCTGGCCAGACTTCAATTCGATGCGGCGGCGCAAGTGGCGGACGTGCGCGCGGCCGAGTGATCTGATCCATGTGACTTGGTCCATGCGACTTGGGCCGCATTCGGTCCACTCCAGTCAAGGCCACGCCGTCAAATCCTTCGTGAGCTATGGGAATCGTTAAGGTCTTTTGTTAAATCATCAGCTATCTTCTGGGGTTGCTGATGATCGAAAGACGATTCACCCGGTCCGGGATTCACGCCGGCATTTTGGCCGGTCTTCTTGCCGCCGTATCCCTGGCGGCGATGTCGACCACGGCGTTCAGCGCCTCTCATCGCAGTCGGCCAGTCCGCCAGGCGGTGGTTCCCGAGGCGCGGCCGAAGGGTCCGCTCACCATCGTCGTCTCGATCGCGCGTCAACAGTTGACGCTTTATGACGGCCTGACGCCGATTGCCACGACGACGGTTTCCACCGGCGTGGCGGGGCACGAGACGCCGACGGGGGTGTTCAGCATCCTGCAGAAGGATCGCCATCACAAGTCGAACATCTACGACGATGCGCCGATGCCCTACATGCAGCGGATCACCTGGTCGGGCGTTGCCCTGCATGAAGGCCATGTGACCGGCCGGCCGGCGTCGCACGGCTGCATCCGCATGCCCCAGGCTTTCGCCATCCGGCTGTGGAAGATGACCAGGCTCAATGTGCGCGTCATCGTCGCCTATGACGAGGTTTCGCTGGCAGAGATCGCGGCGCCGGATCTGTTCAAGGTCAGGCCCGAGGTGAATTTCTCGCTTCCCATCGATCCGCCGGCGCCGGTCTTTCTGCCGGCCACCGTCGATACGACGGCGAGCATTCCGCAATCCACGGACAGGCCCACGTCGGACAAGCCGGTAGCTGCCGCCAGCACGGATACCGCGTCTCCTGTTGCAAGCCTCGATCGTGAGACCGGCCTGGTGACGGAAGCTCCGGCGCCTCTGTCGATCGATATCGCCCCCAAGACGGCCGTGCCGCTGGTGAACTCCGTTTCGGTTGAAACGGCGTCGGCGGCGGAACAGAGCTCTGTTGCGGTTGCCGCCGCCGAGCCCGCGAAGGCCGAGGTCGTGGCGTCCGAGGATGCCGTATCGCCCGCAAGCGGGGCTGCGCCAGCGCCGGTCGAAGTGCTCGATATGTCCCTGCCGCCAGGCGTCGGCGTGCGCAAGCCGCTGGAGTTGAACAAAGGCCGCGGGCCGATCTCCGTCTTCATCAGCAAGAAGGAAGGCAAGCTCTACGTGCGGCAGGATTTCGTCCCGGTTTACGAAACGGCCGTGACATTCGAGGACCCGGAGCTGCCGGTCGGCACCCATGTCTTCACCGCGGTCGGTAAGGCTGATGGCAAGGCGGATGGCGAGCTGCTCTGGTCGGTCGCCACCGTGCCGTCCGCGATCTCCTTGCAGCGCGAGCGCGCGGCGGCGGCACGCCGGCTGCCGCGCAAAGCCGCCAAAGGGGCCGGCGTACAGGTGGCATCAAATGACGCGCTCGCCCTGCCGCTGATGATGCCGCAGGCGTCGGAAGTTCTGCAGCGGATCAAGATTCCCGAAGAGGCCAGCGATGCGATCGCCCGCGCGCTGACGCCCGGCTCGTCGCTGATCGTCTCCGATCTCGGCAACAGCCGCGAGACCGGCAAGGGCACGGACTTCATCGTCCTGGCGCGGTAAAGCCCTCATCCGCCCCTCGCGCCGCGAGGGGCGCCTTCTCCCGTCAGGAAACGGGCGAAGGCTTCAGGCGTGTCAGCTCAGCAGCGGGCCCCAGGAGGGGTCGGAGCCGAAGGACGGCGTCGGAACCGGGAATTCGCCGCGGCCGGTGATATCGGCCATGAAGATGTGCGCACCGCCATTGCCGCCCGGATCGCGGAAGAACATCAGGAAAAGGCCGTTCGGCGCAAACGTCGGGCCCTCGTTGTGGAAGCCCTCGGTGATGATGCGCTCGCCGGACCCATCGACACGCATGACGCCGATGCCGAAGGAACCGCTGCGCTGGCGGGTGAAGGCGATGTAATCGCCCTTCGGCGACCAGACCGGCGTCGAATAGCGGGCATTGGCGCCAAATGAAATCCGCCGCGCCGCGCCACCGCCGGCGCCCATGATGTAAAGCTGCTGGCCGCCGCCGCGATCGCTTTCAAAGACGATCTGGCTGCCGTCGGGCGAGAAGCATGGCGAGGTGTCGATGCCTGCGGTGTCGGTGAGCCGCGTCGTCGAGCGCGAGCGCAGGTCCATCGAATAGATGTTCGTCGACGAGCCGGACGACAGCGACATCACGATCTTCTGCCCGTCGGGCGAGAAGCGAGGCGAAAACGTCATGCCGGGGAAGTTGCCGACGACTTCGCGCTGGCCGCTTTCGACATTCAGCAGGCTGACCTTCGGATCGCCCTGGCCAAACGACATGAAGGTGACGTCCTGTGACGACGGCGAGAAGCGCGGCGTCAGAGCCAGGTCGTCGCCGCGGGTCAGATAACGGATATTGGCGCCGTCCTGGTCCATGATCGCCAAGCGTTTGCGGCGGCGCTGGGCGGGACCGGTTTCGTCGACGAAAACGACGCGCGTGTCGAAGAAGCCTTTCTCGCCGGTGATACGGCTGAAGATGGCGTCGGAGACGATATGCGCGACGCGGCGCGAATTGTTCGGATCGGTGACGAACTGCTGGCCCGCTGCCTGCTGGCCGGTGGCGACGTCCCAGAGGCGAAAGTCGGTGCGCATGCGGCCATCAGGCCCGCGGCCGGTGCGGCCGGTGACGACATATTGCGCATTGATCGTGCGCCAGGCGTCCCATTGCGGCGGCTGATCGGGATTGGTGATTTTTTCGACGAACGTGCGCGGCTCGATCGGCGTCAGGTAGACCGAGCGGCGAAAGTTGTTGATGATCACTTGCGTCAGCGCCGGGCCCTGCTGGGCATCGCCGATGAAATCGGTGACGGCGATGGAGACCGGACGGAACTGGCCGCCGCGGATTTCGACTTCGCGCGGCGCTTGCGCGAAGGCGCGGCTGCCGATGAGCGGCAGCGTTGCCGCACCGGTGAGGAGCGAATTGAAGCGGCGGCGGGAAAAAGGCGAATTCATCATCGGATAAAATTCCGGTTCGTTTTCGAATGAAGATGGGACGCGAACGAGCTACGCGGCTGCAAGTTGCATGGTGCGCTCAATCGGACGGATCGAAGCTAAGCGGCATTTCCTTCCACTGTTCGTAGAAGGGATCGAAGCGCGCGGGAATGCGCATGGGGTTGCAATCGGGGTGGTTGACGGCGCGAATGGCGCTGTCGGCCAGCGAGCGTTTCGCGGGATCGTTGGTCGGATTGAGAAGACGCGGCGCCACTTCCAGCGTGCCGTTGCGTGCGAAGCGAATGGTGATCTTCGGGCGATAGCCAAGGCTTTCCGAATTCGGCGGCTTGCTGTCCCAGCAGCTGTCGTATTTCTCTTTCAGAAAGCCGAGAAATTGATCCCACATGGCCGGCGACATCTTCGCCGCATTGGCGTTCGGCGCGCCCAGCGAGGCGGTGCGGTTGAGTTCGCGTCCGGTCGCCGCGCGCTGGCCCGGATCTTCGCGTGTCAGCAGCCGCGAGATTTCGCCCGGATTGAGGCGGCGCTGCGGTTCGGCGTGTTCATCGCCGGATTTCGGCCGCGACGGCGGCTTCGCCGTTTCCTCGCGCTTGCGTTCGTTCAGCAGGCTAGCGATCTTGTCGGGCCGTAATTTCTGGTCCGGCTTGGCTTCGGTCTTGACGTCAGGCTTGGGTGGCGTCGGCGCGCGCTTCGGCGGCTCCGGAGCAGGGGCTTCGGCTTTCTTGGGCGGCTCGATCTTGGGGCGCACCGGCGGCTTCGGCGGTTCGATCGCCTCGGCATCCGGCGGCTTTGGCGGTTCCGGTTTGGCTTCGACTTTCTGCGGTTCGGGGGGGCGCGGCGCCGGCTTTGGCGGCTCCGGCTTGGCCGGCTCGGGCGCGGGCGGCGGCGGCAGGGCGGCGACGCGCTGGGGCGGCAGCGGCGCCGGCGGCGTCTC
>Ga0182744_1004658_pt1 | contig 10172 bp, 9 predicted proteins | sample eDN3rd30CKraftMG_FD_128525 | JGI IMG/M metagenome (GOLD analysis project Ga0182744, IMG submission 128525) | Enriched Miracle-Growth compost microbial communities from Emeryville, California, USA - eDNA 3rd pass 30_C Kraft MG (version 2) (version 2) ... | reverse complement strand
TCCGTTAACACCGAATAATGGTTTTGGCATGAATGTTGCATGTAAACCGTGTTTACGAGCAATTGTTTTAACAACTAACTTGAAAGTTTGGATGTTGTCGCATGCTTCAATTGCGTTTGCATATTTGAAGTCGATTTCGTGTTGGCCAGGAGCAACCTCATGGTGAGATGCTTCAATTTCAAAGCCCATTTCTTCAAGCTCCAACACGATATCACGGCGGCAGTTTTCACCAAGGTCAGTTGGCGCTAAGTCAAAGTAGCCTCCGTTATCGTTTACTTCAAGAGTTGGTTCACCTTTTTGATCTAGCTTGAATAAGAAGAACTCTGGCTCTGGTCCAAGGTTGAAATGGGTGAAGCCTAATTCTTCCATGTTTTTTAATACGCGTTTTAAGTTATTGCGAGGGTCACCTTCAAATGGTTTACCTTCAGGTGTGTAAATGTCACAAATGAAACGTGCAACTTTACCATTATCAGTAGTCCATGGGAATACCATGAATGTGTCAAGATCAGGATATAAGTACATATCAGATTCTTCGATACGAACGAAACCTTCGATAGAAGAACCATCAAACATCATTTTGTTATCTAATGCTTTGTCTAATTGACTTACAGGGATTTCTACGTTTTTAATAGTCCCTAAAATGTCTGTAAATTGTAGTCGAATATATTTTACTTCTTTTTCTTGAACTAGACGTTTAATATCGTCTTTTGTGTATTTACCCACAGTATTCCACACTCCTACTTTTCCCTATTAGCAAATGATAGCTCAATCATTTACCATTCTATTTATAATTTACGCGTATTATTGATAAAAACGCGATAAATCCCCTTGTCGCAACGATGTTTTTTGATGACGACCACTATTGATCATCTCTTCACGTAATATACGTCGCAATTCTGCATCAGAGATTTCCTCTTTTGCTTTCGCAGCTTGTACTGTCGGATTATTTCTCATATCAAATACTTTTTTAATTCCTGCCATGTTCACGCCTTGTTCTAACATATCTTTTACATCCAAAAGCGTATCCACGTCATTTAAGGAAAACATTCTTCTATTACCTTCCGTACGGTGTGGCTGAATTAAATCATGTTCTTCATAATAGCGAATTTGGCGCGCTGATAGTTCAGTTAATTGCATAACCGTACTGATCGGCAAAAGCGGCATGGATCTTCTTAATTCACTTGATCTTCTTTCACTACCCATTTAATCCACCTCCCTTACGACTATCTTACTCCCAGTGAGATAGAATGTCAATCTTGCGTAAGAAAAACTAACATAAACGGGAAGGTTATAATAAAAGCATTGATAAAAGAATATCCCTTAAAGATAACTTTTTCAATAGTTTTATAATTCTTTTTATTATGACATCAGTTGTCTGAAAGTTGATAATTCCTTACGTTTATTGTTATCTATAGACCTTTCCATGTTATCTTGTGTTCAACTATTCGACATAATTCATTTTACTGACAATTAAAAGACTGCAAATCGAGTGGTTAACCCATTCAATTTGCAGTATCGATGCATTTATTTTAACTTCATTATCTTCTTTTTCGATTTGAAACCAAGAGATTGATCAAGATAAACGCCAAGTTTAAATAGAGTCTTAGGGCAAAAAATAGAACTTCATTTTCACGGATAAATTCATTGCGGATACAATCCAGCTCATACACCGTGTAAAGCGCGAATGCTAACACAAAAATTCCCGCAACCACAAGGAAGAATGGACTGCTTACTGGGATAAAGATATAGATAAATGCAAAAACAACAAAAACAATCAATATCGTGAATGCATACATTAAAGCCTCTGAGATGCTGTATTCGATAAGTTTGATTCCCAGGAAGGCGATTGTCAGGAAAATAAGCACCGTTCCAATAAATACCGAAATGATTAAAGCTGCGCCCAGCCAGTCAATTAAAATGATGATTAATAAAAAGTGCAGAACACCGAATAAGATTGGTATTAAAAAAATCAACATATTGCCTAGACGCCACATAAATGTTGCAACGGCCATCGCAATTCCCAGCAGCCCAAGAATAATCACTACAGTAATTGGCAATAGCAAGGCAACCAGCAGCCCAATCACGCTCAAAATCCACATGCCCACAAAATAAAAAATTATGAGGTCGTAATTTCTATTCCGCCTATAATGCCCCATACAAAACCCCAATCTTAGATGATTTACTTACACTATATTTTTAAACAGTATATGTTATTAATAAATTTTTGATTGTGTTGGTAGATTTTCAGGATTTTCTTTAGGAGAGTAGTGGGTTTTTATTTTGTAACGGTTATTAGAGTTGCTATGTCTAGTTGCGAATGACCATGCGATTGCTTGAAGGAGTGGAAGTCCTTATACAAAAAATGCTCCTTTCGAGCACCTTCCCTTCACCTACAAAAAACAACGGCTTAGATCTCTCTAAGCCGTCATCCATGTACCTATTTCAATTTCTGTACTGCACTGCAAATTGCATACTTTACATGCTCATAAGTTAAGCCACCTTGAATAAACGCTGTATACGGAGGTCGGATAGGGCCGTCCGCAGTAAGTTCGATGCTTGAGCCCTGTACAAAAGTACCAGCTGCCATAATTACGTCATCCTCATAGCCTGGCATATAGGCTGGTTCCGGTGCAAAATGAGCATTAACCGGGGATGCTGCTTGGATTTCCTGACAGAAGGCCACCATTTGCTCCGCGGTTTGGAAGGAAACCGATTGAATTAAGTCCGTTCGCTTTTCTGCGTAAAGAGGATATGTTGTCATTCCCACTTCTTCCAGCATCGCTGAAGTGAAAATCGCTCCTTTTAAACTTTGCGCCACTATGTGAGGTGCTAAGAAGAACCCTTGGTAAAAGTCTGCTAATGTGTTCAAGGATGCCCCAGCTTCTGCCCCTATTCCTGGTGACGTCATCCGGTAAGCACATTTTTCAACTAATTCTGCACGCCCTGCAATGTACCCGCCGATTTTCGCTAAGCCTCCACCTGGATTTTTAATGAGTGAACCTGCCATTAAATCCGCGCCTACTTCAGTTGGCTCCATTGCTTCAACAAATTCCCCGTAGCAATTATCTACAAAAATGATGACATCCGATTTAATTTCTCGAATTTTTTCACACATCTTCTGAATGGCTTCAATCGTGTAGGAAGGACGTGTTGCATACCCCTTTGAACGTTGGATTGCTACCATTTTCGTGTTTTCATTGATCGCAGCGCGAACACCATCCCAATCAATTTCTCGATCATCAATTAAATCAACATGAGAGTAGCCGATTCCAAAATCCTTTAAAGAACCTGTATCTTTGTCTCCTCCATCTACAATCGATTGAAGTGTGTCGTAGGGCTTTCCCGTAATGTAAACGAGTTCGTCACCAGGTCTTAATACTCCGAATAAACTTAACGTAATGGCGTGAGTCCCAGAAATAATTTGAGCTCGTACGATGGCCGCTTCTGCACCAAAAGTTTGCGCATACACTCGCTCTAGATTATCGCGCCCCTCATCGTCATACCCATAGCCGTTAGAGGGATGCAAATGAAAGTCACTTACTTGATGCTTCCGAAATGCTGCCAATACTTTTTGTTGGTTGAAAAACGCCATTTCGTCCACTTTCGCATGGATGGGTCTAATTTTCTTTTCCACTTCATGTGCCAGTTGCAGCGTTTCTGGTTTTAAAGCTGATATAAATGTCATGATGATTACTCCGTTCTATACAAATCGCTTAAGCGAAACCTGTAATTTATGTCCTTTCTTATCTTAACAATTCTTGTTATCTTTTCAACCATTTTAGAATTTTACTGGTTTGCCTAACTAACTTTTAAATAAAATTAAACTATTATAAACACGAATCGACCATAATATCGCGTCTTTGCGGATTTCCATTAAAACTTAAACAATCCGCTAAAAAATTACTTTACGAAACTCTTTTAAACTGCTATTCTCAAACTTGCATGTTCATGTAAGGAGGCAATGCTAATGGCATGGGAAGTCTTTAGTATCATTGGTACCATCGCCTTTGCAATATCAGGTGCAATTGTAGCTATGGAAGAAGAATACGATTTGTTTGGTGTGTATTTATTAGGAATTGTGACTGCTTTTGGCGGAGGTGCTGTGCGAAACTTATTGATTGGTTTACCTGTTTCTACATTATGGAGCCAAGAAATGATGTTTCAAATTGCCATTGCTGCCATCACCGTATTTTTCCTAGTTCCTCATCATTTGATCAAGCACTGGAACCGCTGGGGGAATTTCACGGATGCAATCGGCTTATCCGCTTTTGCCATCCAGGGAGCGATTTATGCTGTTTCTCTCGAGCTTCCGATTAGTGCTGTCATCGTTGCGGCAGTTTTAACTGGGTCTGGTGGAGGAATTATCCGCGATTTATTGGCAAGAAGAAAGCCTTTGGTACTTCGCGATGAAATATATGCCGTATGGGCGGCAGGTGCAGGTTTAATCATCGGGCTGCAGCTTATGGATGGCGATATTTTCTTATACGCCCTATTCATTGTCATTACAGCATTACGTGTTTTATCGTATACAAGACATTGGAAGCTGCCTGTGAGATCCTTAAAAAAGTCCTTAACAAATGAAAATAAATATTTAGAGATTCATCGTGAACAGTAAGAACCTACAGCTCCTTCCGAGTGTAGGTTCTTTTTTGGGGTCTGGGACAGAAGTGAAAATTTCTTTAATAGTGGAAGAAACTATATAAAGAAATGGATAACTTGTTAAATTGATTGAATTGGATTGGGGGAGCGAATGTAGCTGTCGGCTGCGCCTTTCGCTACAGAGCAATGCCTTTTCTGACATGAAGAAAACATCATTTTCCACTTGAGGAAAATGACGTTTTCGGGTCTTGTCCCGGCCTCTTTTTTTATAGCAAGTAAATTGTATTCCCTTCTAAACCTAATGGAAGATTACCCATTTCTAACAATTCTATGATAGGTAAAAAGATATTTCCCTCACCTGCAAGTTCCGCTGTGCAAGCCATTACACTTAAGTACATTGCTACCCCCACTAAATACTCGATCGATTTCTTATCCGTTGCTAGTTCAACCATATGTGAAAAGGATGGATGAAAAATTAGTTCCGGTATATAATCGCCCAACTCAAATAGCCGCTTCTCTTGTCCGGCTTGCCTAATTTTTTGGCTTAACCGTTCCGGAATCTCTTTTAAAACATTCCATAGTTCACTTCCTTCAAATGTAAGACGACTAATTGTTTCCGGTAATTCTGCTTTTGATAACCATTTTATCGAATATGAACTCACATTAAGTAAATCCATAAAGCAGTTAACCTTTTCATCAACTTCTCCCATTTGCACTCCAGCATTTTTCCCCCAGTGAATTGTTTGTAATCTAGTTATCATTGTATCAATGGAAGTCTTCAAATCAATTTCTTCTATATTAGTAGTTTCAACCATTTTACCTGCTCCCTTCGATGAGGCAATAGCTTAATATTTTGTAGTTAATTCAGGTGGTCCAAATTTCGGACCATAAGGACCTTCATCCAACCAACGCCCTAATCTAGGTATAACGGATACAAGCGACGCTGCTAATTCACGTTTCATATTCATATCTGGAGCATTCCCCTGTAAATGATGCAAAGCTGTGCTTGAACCATCGCGATTCCATAAAGCGGCGATTCTACGTTCGTTTGCCACCTCATCAATGGCTTGAGCCCGTTCGTCCTCTGAATTTGCTCGGATTGCTGTTTCAATTCCTTTGACTGCCAACAAGGCATCCGGTACTCCAGAGTTAAGGCCGCGAGCCCCGAATGGTGCGAATAAATGTGCTGCTTCCCCCGCTAGAAGTATTCTGCGTTTTTCATCCGTTAACGAGTTTGCTACAACTTGATGGAAGCGATATGTTGAAACCCAAGTTATTCGATCTGCATATTTTGAATCCATCACTTTAGGCAGCCATTTTCTTACACCATTTATAGTAGAGAACTCCTCTGGATTATCTGACTCCAATAATTGCAGGTCCACACGCCATCCCCCTTTAAAAGGAACGAACATTACGTTGCGTCCTCCCATAGCCGGATGCTGATAATGGAATATTCTCTCAAGAGGAAGCGGATTTTCCTCATCTTCTTTAACATCAACCACTAAGAAAGTATCGTTTGTTCTGGGACCTTCCAGCTTTATGCCAGCCTGTTCCCGTACTACAGAGCGGGCTCCATCGCATCCAATAATGTATTTTGCCTCCCATTCCTCACCCGATTTCGTCGTGAGAACGACACCATTATCTTCTATAACAAGTTTTTCTACTGGTGAATCCCAGGAGAATTGTACCCCTGCTTCTACGCATTCCTCATAGATATACTTTTCAATTTCATCTTGATGAAGGGCAGTAAAATGCGGCAATTTATGAGAATCTTTGTTATTTGTCGGTCCATAATTACGTACATATACTTCTTTTCCCTTGTATAAGGTTCTTTTTACTGGCCAGATAATTCCGTTTCTCGCAAGAGTGAAACCCAGTCCAGTTGCAGTTTCTTCAAGAAGTTTTAATGTGGCACTGTGCAAGTAGATAGCACGGCTTCCTGGACGTTCACGACCAAATGGTTCTGCTTCCATAACAACAGAAGAGATTCCCTTTTTTTGTAACGCAAGACCTGCTACAAGACCAACCGGACCTGCACCTACAACAATGACATCACATTTTTTTCTACGCGACATTTCCTTCTCTCCTTTTATACTCAATTTTCTTCTTTATTTAATAGAGTAATTTTCGAAATCTTGCATAAGTCAGCTGCATTACTTATAGAAAACCCTAAATTTTTATAGGGAGAGTTTCTTAGGAATCTCCTTTTAAAAAAAGGCTCATATAGGTTACATTTCTCCTAATGAGCATCCAATAAATCTTTTTTTACTCAACTGTGTGATAAACACTTACTTCAAAACCGCCAATTTGCTCAATTTCAATTCTTACCGAATCCCCATGTTCAATTGGCCCAACACCTTCTGGAGTACCTGTTGCAATGATGTCCCCAGGATTTAACGTCATATTATTGCAAGCTACTTCAAAACATTTATAGCAATCATAGATTAAGTGTTTTGTACTGCCATCTTGACGAACTTCATCATTGACCCACAATGTCATTTTCAAGTCATTTGGATCTTCAATTTCGTCCGATGTTACAATCCAGGGACCTACCGGCGTAAACGTATCGAAAGACTTTCGCCATGTACGTTCTTCATTTCCTCTTATCGAAATATCCAGCAATGCAAAATAGCCAAATATATAATTTTTCGCATCTTCTGCTTTTACATTTTTTGCCTTCTTGCCAACAATATAGCCTAACTCCGCTTCATGATCGGTACGACGATCTTTGAAGGGAAGAATAATTGGTTCTGATGGTCCCGATAGTGAATCAGGCGACTTCAGAAACAAAGCCAATTCTTCTATTGTACGTGGCGCATTGTTGAACATTTCATTCATTTCTTTTTGATGGTTTTTATAATTAACGGGTGCTGCCCAAATTTTTTTAGTGGCAGGAATAGGTGAATGAAGTTTTACGCTTGATAAAGGATAAGCAGTACCAGTATGAAGAGAGTTCTCTATCCTGCCTCTTAACTCATCAAAGTTTTCGATGAGGTTTTGAAAGGATTCGCTTGGATTTGCCGGAATCCAATTGACAGCATCGGATACATCAATTACTACATTGTCTTTTACGATTCCAAGCAAATGATCGTTAAAAATTGCAATCTTCATTCCAATGCTCCCCCTTATTTAAACTGTGATATCTGGAACAAATACTTTCTCTACTATTTGATGACCGTTGTAATCTTGATACGGTTCGCTATACTCGAGCTCCAGCTTTTCCATAACGGGTTTGTCATTGAACGAAAATAGGAATGCGTCTTCTTCTCCAGTATTTGCATGCTCATGCAAACTCCAAGGCGGTAAAATAAAGAAGTCCCCTTTTTCCCACTCGAACTTTTCTCCGTTTATCACTGTGTACCCTGACCCTTCCAGAACATGAAAAATAGCACTGTGCACATGTCTATGTGCTTTTGTTTGCTGTCCTGGCTTAAGCTTTTGCATCATTGTACCAATCCGGGAATCCGCTGATCCTCCGGTTGTAGGATTGATATATTCTATTGCAAAACCATCATAGGGATCAGATTCAGATTCTTTCATCTCATCCAGCAAATATTTCACTCGATTAAATTTATAGCCAAAAATAGGTGAAGGATACCCCGGCTCCTTCGTTTCATTGAGCTTTTTAAATGCGCCCATCGAAAATTGCTTCGTTGAGTAATTTTCTGGTGCTGCCATTGGATAGCTTTCCTCTTCGTATGGTTCAAAAAATGACGCAGCCATTGTTTTTACTAGCCCCACATCCAGTCCGTCAAGCCAGAACATCGGCTCTGTTCCTTCGTGTTTATGCTCATGCCATGTCCATGCCGGAGTGAGTATCATATCTCCGCGCTCCATATATGTTTTTTCACCATTTACTGCGGTATATGCCCCGTCTCCTTCGATCACAAATCGAATAGCAGATTGAGAATGCTGATGAGAAGGTGCACTCTCCCCTGGTAATAATAATTGGATACCAGCATATAGAGTATGCGTACCATAACCTACTAGCCCACGTTTTAATAGGCTCGGATTTTGTAAATAAACAACACGCCGTTCTGCATCCCTCCCTGGTTTAAGCAGCTCCCCAGCCTTTAATACATACTGGCGAATTGTTTTCCATTTCCAAAGATATGGCTCAACATCATGGACAGGCTCCTTTGTAACCATATGACCCAAATCATACCAAAGCGGCCCTAAATTTTTTTCTTTCATTCCTTCATAATATTGATCTAGTTCTTCGTTAACCGCTACCTCGTTTTTCGGCATACTTCTCTCTCCTTTATTAAATGATGAATAGCATTGGGAAAAGCATTTATTTTCGCCGAGTATTCTCAAGCCTTTACTTGAATATCTGCTTCCAGCATGAGCATCTTTTCTTTTACTTCATCCGGAATCGGCTGCGCTTTTGGCGTATCTTTAAAGGAAGTCCACGCTCGAACTTCATACCCGCTCGCTATGCAAAATTCCCCTTTAAAAAATAGGTGACTGATTTTGAACACTTTATTTTTAATTTCTTGTACCGAACTTTGAATTCGTACATTATCTTCAAATAGAAGAGACTGTTTAAACTGGCAATTTGCCTCCAGTATCGGACACCCGATTTGTTGTTCTTTAAACAATATAGAAGAAGGAAAACCGATCGCGGCTAAATATTCATGTGTAGCTTCATCCATCCATTTATAAAAGTTTGGATAATATACAATCCCTGCCGCATCTGTATCTCCCCATCGCACTTTAAAGTCATAGTTATTTTTCATACATGCATCCTCTTTTGCTATTAGACTGGACGACCCAGTTCGCCTGCCACTTGATCGCGCAGTTTTAGTTTCTGAATTTTACCGCTCGCAGTAACTGGGAAGTCATTTGTAAAGATTACCTTTCCAGGAAGCTTATAAATAGCTAGCTGCTCTTTTAAAAAGCCTTTTATTTCTTCTTCCGTGCTGCTTACTCCCTCTTTTAGGCGAATCACGGCACATACAATTTCACCGAGCGTCCCATCCGGGAGACCGATAACGGCTGCTTCAGCTATTTTGAAATGCCTCAACAATACCCCTTCAATTTCTTGTGGATATATATTGAAACCACCTCGTATTATCAGTTCTTTCTTCCTGCCAACTATTGTTAAATATCCTTTTTCGTCTAATATTCCTAAATCTCCCGTATAGAACCATCCTTCATGATCCAGGACTTTAGCAGTTTGTTCTGGCAGCTTGTAATAGCCCTTCATGATGCCAAACCCTTTTATCGCAATTTCACCTACTGTACCATTTGGGAGCTTTTCCCGTTGATCGTTAACAATTTTCAGCTCTACACCTGGAATAGGTTTACCGACTGTTTTACAAATTCTAAATTCATCGTCATCAAATGGCGTTAGCGTGACAGAAACCGTTTCAGTGACTCCGTATGATTGGCAAAGATTGATACCCAATCGCTCCCTGATTTCCTTCATTTTTTCTGCCGATATAGAAGATGCTCCTACTATTCCAGCCCTTAAGGAGGATATATCGTACCGGTCAAAATTTTCAGCTTCCAGTACTTTAATAAACATTGTCGGAACACCTTGTTTAATCGTAATTTTTTCTTGTTCAATC
>Ga0182744_1004657_pt1 | contig 10173 bp, 10 predicted proteins | sample eDN3rd30CKraftMG_FD_128525 | JGI IMG/M metagenome (GOLD analysis project Ga0182744, IMG submission 128525) | Enriched Miracle-Growth compost microbial communities from Emeryville, California, USA - eDNA 3rd pass 30_C Kraft MG (version 2) (version 2) ... | reverse complement strand
CTGGCGCTCATGTTTTCGCTCTCCTTCATAAGCCCCCGGTGTACGGGCGCGCGGCAAGGCAGGCAAGTGACGGCTCGGCCAACCGTCTGCGTCAGACCGGCGCCAAGGTCTTGATTCCAGAAACATCGACTTCCTGCTCGGCATGCCAGAGGTCGTAAGCGGTCTGCATATTACTCCACAGGTCGGGGCCGTTGCCGAGCAGCTTGCCGAACCGGACCGCCATGGCGGGCGATACCGGCTTCTTTTCGTCGAGGATATCGTAGAGGTGCTGGCGAGAAATCCCCAGCATCGATGCGATCTCGGTCTTGGTCTTCCCCGTCGCCGGAATGACATCTTCGCGTAACAGCGCGCCGGGATGGGTGGGGCAGCGGTCCTTGAACCGCACCGGGGCCTTGCTCATATCGGTCTCCATTTCAATGGTAATTCTCGTAATCCACCCGTGAAGCGTCGCCGTTTTCGAACTCGAAAGTAATGCACATCGGGCCGTTGACGTGGATCGTGTATCGGGTCGGCTTGAAACCGCGCAAGGCGTGGAAATCAAAGCCCGGAACCTGACGGTCTTCCACTGAGCCGGCGGCATTCAGAGCATCGAGGCGGCGCAGAATGCGGGCGTGCATCCTCGCCTCGATTTTCGACTTCCCTGTCGTCCAAAGTGCTTCCAGGGGTTTTGATTTGAACGACTTGATCATGAAGGACTGTAAGCAAGTCGCTTACATTCGTCAACAAGTAGTTGACATCCATCCGATCCAGTTCTGCGCCCGTTCCCGGGCTGCGCTACGACAGGACGGTGCCCCACGAAGCGGGTCAACCTTGACCAGTTGTATCTTGCCCCCGGCACGCGCTAGATAGGGCATAAACATGGGGAGGACGGTCATGCTTGCAGCATGGGACCATACGCGCCGGGCCGCGCTTGCGGCCATTTCGGCGTTTGCCCTGATAGGGGCAGCCGCCGCGCAATCCACAATCCCGCCGACAATCCCTTCCTGGGCCGATCCCGCGCTTTTGAAAGCGGCCCAGGCCGAGGGCAGCGTCACGGTCTATTCCTCGGTCAACGAACAGGAAGGCCTGCCGCTGTGGCAGCTGTTCGAAAAGGCCACCGGCATCAAGGTCAATTACGTGCGCTCTTCGGACAACGGCCTGCTCAGCCGCATCCTGCTCGAAGGCCGTGCCGGCCAGAAGTCTTGGGACGTGGTGATGACGACGGCGGTGAGCAAACTGCCCGACGCGCTGCTGCAACCGTTCGAGCTGAAGGAAGCGGCCGGGCTGCGGCCCGAAGCGATCAGCAAGACGAAGCGCTGGTACGCCGTCTATTCGAACTACAATTCGCCTGCCATCAACACGCGCAGCCTGAAGATCGCCGACATGCCGACGAGCTACGAGGCGCTGGCGAAGCGGACCGATCTCGCCGGCAAAGTCGCGTTCGAGCCGACCGATTCGCAATGGGTCTACGCCATGTTCCAAATGTACGGCGAGGCCCGTGCGCGTACCATCATCGGCGATCTGATGACCAATCTGAAGCCGGTGCCCGTCGACGGACACCTGGCGCTGGCGCGCGCCGTCGGCCTCGGCGAATACCAGATGGCGATCAACAATTTCACCAACCTGACGATCAACGTCGGCATGAGCGGCAACCCGACCGACTACTGGGTGATGGCCCCGGTGGCGCTGTTCTACGGCCAGTTCGGGATCAGCGCACAGGCACCGCATCCGAAAGCAGCACAGCTTGCCGCCCATTTCGCCATCAGCAGGGAAGGCCAGACCCAGATCGCATCGCAAGGCCGCATTCCAGTGCGCCGCGACGTGCCGACCAACCCGCCAGGCGTCATCGACCGGCTGGAGAAGGGCAAGGTCATTCCCGTCGTCTTCACGCCCGAGGACGAGCGGAAATGGCAGCAGATCACCAAGCAGTTGCTGAATGTCCGATAGGATGTCTGTGGCGTCCCACCCTCATCCGACCCTTGCTGCGCAAGGGCCACATTCGCCCGTCCTGCGGGAGAGGATCAAGAGCACTCTCAGCCGCTGGCTGTCGTGGCCGCGGCTGATCGCGATCCTCGGCGTCGCCATCGCCATCTGGCTCGTGCTGGTGCCGCTGGCCGCCTTGTTCTTCACCGCCTTCAGCGAAGACACGGTGTTCGGCCCGGGCAATTTCACGCTGGAGAATTTCACCACCGCCTATTCGCGCTGGCATCTCCTCGAGATGACGATGAACTCCTTCGTCTTCGCTATCGGCGCCGCAATGCTCACCCTGCTGATGGGCGCTTTCGTCGCCTGGGGCACCGAGCGCACCGACATGCCCGGCCGCGAAGTGTTCCACACCCTGACCCTGCTGACCTTCGCCCTGCCCGGCCTGCTGACGACGATGGCCTGGATGTTGATCCTCAGCCCCAATGTCGGCTGGCTGAACGCACTGATCGGCAATGCCCTGGGCCTGAAGCAGGCGCCGTTCAACATCTATACGATGGCCGGCATGATCTGGGCCCTGGCGGCGCATTACTTTCCGCTCGCCTATCTGCTGCTCGGCCCGGCGTTCCGCGCGCTCGATGTTCGTATGGAAGAGGCAGCGCAGACATCTGGTGCCAGCCAGCGCCAGATCACCTGGCGTGTGACTTTGCCGATGATGCGGCCGGCGGTGCTCTCCACCCTGTTGCTGCTGTTCATCCGCGGCCTCGAATCCTTCGAAGTGCCCCGGCTCATCGGCCGGCCGGCGCGCATCGACGTGTTCACCACCGACATCCAGGACGCCGTGCGCGCGGCACCGCCGGAAATCGGCGTCGCCAGCGCGCTCAGCCTGACCCTGCTCGCCATCTGCATCCTGACCGTGTTTCTCTATCGCCGCTCGGTGCGCAATGCGGAGGCTTTCGCGACGATCACCGGCAAGGGTTACAAGCCCGTTCGGATGCCGCTCGGCCGCTGGCGCTGGCCGGTGGCGATTGCCATGGGAGCCATGTTCTTGTGCACCCTCGGCCTTCCGCTGTTCACCTTGTTCTGGCAATCCCTGTTCGAAAAGATCGCCCAGCCCTTCGTGCAGAGCGGCGGCAGCATGACATGGAACAATTATGCCTTCGTGCTGGGCTATCCGATTTTTCTCGATGCTGTGAAGACCAGCGTCACCCTGGGCGCCGCCAGCGCCACACTCGTCGTCGCGCTGACGTTTCTGATGGCCTGGGTGGCGCAACGGCAGTTGAAGAGCTTCGGCTGGATGCTCGATGCCATCGCCTTCCTGCCCATCGCCATGCCCAGCATCATCATCGGCGCCGCGATCCTGTTTGCCTATCTCATCCTGCCGATCCCGGTCTACAATACGATCTGGATCCTGCTCATCGGCTATATGACGCTTTACATGCCCTACGGCATGCGCTTCGCCTCAGGCGGCATCGCGCAGATCCATCGCGAGCTGGAAGAGGCGGCGCAGACGAGCGGCGCCGGACAGGGGCAGATGGTCCTGCGCGTGCTGACACCGCTGCTGGCGCCGGTGGCGCTCTCCGCCTGGATCTACATCTTCGTTCTGGCCGTGCGGGAACTCGCCGCCTCGATCATGCTCGTCGGCCCCGGCACCCATGTGCTCGGCTCGATCAGCCTGACGATGTGGGAGGAAGGCGGCAGCTACGGCGCCGTCTGCGCGCTCGGCATCATCCAGATCCTGCCGCTGATCCTGATCGTCGCCGTGCTGCGGCGGCTGGAGCGGCGCATATCGAATGTGGGATAAACTGCCAACAGGAGAACAGTATGAGAATTTGCCGTTTCGATGAAGACAGGCTGGGTGGGGTCATCGGCGAGAACGTTCACGACGTCACCGCCGCGCAGGATGAAATCCGCAAGCACGCCCGCTACGACATGATGGGCGATGCGGTGATCGCCGCCCTGCCGGAGTGGCGCGGGCGCATCGAAGATATGGCCAGGAAGGCACCCGGCAAGCCGATCTCGCAGGTGAAGCTGCTGCCGCCGGTGGCGCGCTTCTCCAAGGTGATGGCGGCACCGACGAACTATCACGATCACATCGCCGAAATGGCGGCCCGCCAGGGCACGCCGGCCGATGCCCATCGCGGCATTCAGGCTGCCGGCATCTTCCTCAAGGCAAATTCCTCCGTTATCGGCATGTCCGAAACGATCCCGCTGCGCTTTCCCGACCGGCTCAACGAGCACGAACTCGAAATCGTGATGATCATCGGCAAGAAGGGCACCGATATCACCATGGACAAGGCGCTCGACCATGTGGCCGGCTATTGCATGGGTCTCGACATGACGGTGCGCGGCAAGGAAGACAGAAGCTTCCGCAAGTCGATCGACGGCTATTCGCCGATCGGCCCGTGGATGGTGACGGCGGACGAGATTCCAGATCCCGACGATCTCGACATCGAGCTCACCGTCAACGGCGTGACGAAGCAGAAGTCGAACACGAAATATCTCATCTACAATTGCCGCAAGCTGATCGAGTTCGCGTCCTCGCACTATACGCTGTATCCGGGCGACCTGTTCTTCACCGGCACGCCGGCCGGCGTGTCCCCGGTCAAGCCGGGCGACTGGGTGACGGCCGGCTCGCCGAAGATCGGCGAGCTGAAGATCCAGGCGACCGCACACAAGTAACCGCAGGGTTGTCATTCCCGACGCGCCGCAGGCCCGAGCGGGAATGACACACTGAAGCCGAAACGAAATAGGGAGAGACGCATGATCCAGGTGAGGCGCATCGGCCACGCGACGCTCGAGACCGCCGATCTCGAGCGCATGGTGGACTATTACAGCGGCGTGATCGGCCTGGCGCTCACCGAGCGCAGCAAGGATCGCGCGATTTTCGCCAGCCGGCAGGGACAGGAAGCCATCGTCATCGAAAAAGGCGAGACCGGGCATCTGTCACGACTTGCCTTCCAGGTGGCGCCCGGCAGCGACCTTGGCGAGCTTGCGGCCAATCTGGCGCAGCATGGCGTGAAGGCCGAGAAGCGCAGCGGCATCACGCCCGGCGTCAAGGACGCGATCGTCTTCAAGGATCCGAAGGGAACGCTCATTGAGGTCTATGCCGAATATGAGTTCCAGCCCGACGACGGCAAGGAATGCGGCATCTCGCCATTGAAGCTCGGGCATGTGGCCTATCGCTGCCTCGACGTGAAGCCGGTCGTGCAATTCTATTGCGAGGTGCTGGGCTTTCGCGTGTCCGACTGGCGCGGCGATTTCTTCGCGTTCCTGCGCTGCGGGCCTGACCATCATTCGATCAATCTCGTCAACGATCCCAAGCCGCAATTGCATCACATCGCCTTCGAGGTGAAGGACTGGCCTGAAATTCACCGGGCCGCCGAATATCTCGCCAAGAGGGACATCCGCCTGGTGTGGGGTCCGGGGCGGCATATCCTTGGGCATAATATCGCGATCTATCATCGCAACTCCGACGAGGTGCGCGTCGAATTCTTCACCGAGATGGACCAGATGAAGGATGAGGCGCTCGGCTATTTCGATCCGCGCCCGTGGCATCAGGACCGGCCGCAAAGGCCGAAGGCCTGGGGACCGGAGACACTGCGCAACTACTGGGGCTTCGGCTCGGACCGCAATTATCCCGGCTATCCGTAATGCGCTGAGGACAGAAAAAATAACAACCCGTCGAGAGAGACGTTCAATGCTCAGGAATATGCCGGTCGTCGCCATCGAGGAACATTACTGGGACAAGGAACTGGCCGATCTTTTTGCTGCCGGCGAAGCGCCACGCCGGCCGGACCAGTTGCAGCGTCTCTATGACTTCGACGAGTTGCGCATCGGCGAAATGGATGCGGCCGGTGTCGACATCCAGGTCATTTCCCATGGCGCGCCGTCGACGCAACGGCTCAAGGGACAGACCGCCGTCGACATCGCCATGCGGGTCAACGACAGGCTCGCGGCGAACGTGGCGCGCCATCCCACCCGCTATGCCGGCTTCGCGGCGCTGCCGACCGATGTGCCGGAGGCCGCCGCGCGCGAACTCGAACGCTGCGTCAAGCAGTTGGGTTTCAAAGGCGCGATGACGCACGGCCTCAGCAACGGCGAGTTTATCGACATGCCGCGCTTCCGTCCGATCTTCCAGGTCGCCGATGCGCTCGACGTGCCGATCTATCTCCACCCCGCCAATCCGAATCCGATCGTCGCGGATGCTTATTACAACGACTACGCCAAGACCTATCCGATGGTGATCCGTCCCGCCTGGGGCTTCACAGTGGAGACGGCGACGCAAGCGATCAGGCTCGTGCTTTCGGGCGTCTTCAAGGAGTGCAGGAACCTGCAGATCGTCCTTGGCCATTTCGGCGAGACACTGCCGTTCCTGCTGTGGCGCATCAACCAGGCCTTGTCGCGTCCAGGCCAGGAGGAGATGCGGTTCCGCGACATTTTCTGCAATCATTTTCACGTGACGACGAGCGGCCATTTCTCGACGCCGGCGCTGCTCTGCACCATGCTGGAAATGGGTATCGACCGCATCATGTTTTCGGTAGACTGGCCATTCGTCGTCCATGACGGCGCCATGGACTGGGTCAAGTCGCTGCAGATGAACGACAACGACATGGCCAAATTCCTTGGCGGCAATGCCAAGCGACTGCTGAAGCTCTGAACGACCAAGAATCTGAACGATTAATAAAACGACGAAGAACAAGAGATCACACGATCTCATCCAGGGAGAAACAAAGATGCCGATCCAACGTCGATCGCTAGCGCTCGCGCTTACCGTTCTGTCCGTGTCCTGCGCCTCGGCGCGGGCTGACGCCGTCTCCGATTTCTATCACGGCAAACAGGTCAGCATGATCATCGGCACATCGGCCGGCAACGATTACGACTTTCGTGGCCGGCTGCTGGCGCGGCACATGGGCCGGCATATTCCCGGCCAGCCCACCATCGTCGTGCGCAACATGCCCGGCGGCGGCGGCATCGTCGCGGCGAACTGGATGACGAGCATCGCGCCGCGCGACGGCACCACCCTGCACATGATCATGTCGAACATGATGGCGGCCCAGGCCATGGGCACGAGTGGCGTCGAATTCGACACGCGCAAATTCATCTGGATCGGCAACACCACCGAATCGCCCAACGTCACCAATTCGTGGTTCACCTCGGGCGTGCGCACCATCGACGATGCGCGCAAGCACGAACTCGTTCTCGGTGCGCCGATGGGCACGTCTGGCGTCGTCTACGCAACGCTGATGAATACGCTCGCCGGCACAAAATTCAAGATCGTCACCGGCTATCCCGGCGGCAACGAGGTGAATATGGCAATGGAGCGCGGTGAGGTACAGGGACGCGGCTCGAATTCCTGGGCGTCTTGGAAATCGACCAAGCCGGAATGGCTGAAGGACGGCAAGGTCATCCCTCTCGTGCAGATCGGATTGAAGCGCCATCCCGACATGCCCAACGTGCCGCTGCTCCTCGAGCTCGCCAAGAACGACGAGGACCGGGCGGTGCTGACCTTCCTGTCGTCGGACACCGCCCTGTCGCGCTCGACCATCACTACGGCGGACGTCCCGCCGGAGCGGGTCGAGGCCCTTCGGCGCGCCTTCGATGCGACGATGAAGGACCCTGCCTTTCTGGCCGAGGCAGAAAAGGCCAGGATGGACATCAGCCCATCGACGGGCGAAGAGGCGCAAAAAATTGCCGATTCGATCGCCAACGCTCCGCCCAAGGTTGTGGCGCGGGCGAAGGAGATTCTGGGCGATCTGGTGAGGTAAAGGCGGACCGCCCCGCTTCAGCCCATGGGTGACCGAATCAGGCGATCCGTGCCATAAGCGCTCATGGCTTCGCGCTTCCCGAATTACGATCCAGGCTTTGGGGTCTACGTCCACTGGCCCTTCTGCCTGTCGAAATGCCCGTATTGCGACTTCAACAGTCACGTGCGGGCGCAGCCGATCGACGAGGCGCGCTATGTGGCCGCCTTCCGCACCGAGCTGGCGCATCGGGCTTCCCTGGCGCCGGGACGCACGGTCAATTCGGTCTTTTTCGGCGGCGGCACGCCCTCGCTGATGAAGCCAGAGACCGTCGGCGCCATTCTGGAGGCCATCGGCAAGCACTGGCAGGTCGCGCCCGATGCCGAGATCACGCTCGAAGCCAACCCTACCTCGGTGGAGGCGCAGCGCTTCAAGGGCTACAAGGCCGCCGGCGTCAACCGGGTATCACTCGGCGTGCAGGCGATGAACGACCCCGATCTCAAGGCCTTGGGCCGCATGCACACGGCGGCCGAAGCGATGACGGCCGTGGGCGTCGCCTCGGCGATTTTCGACCGGTTCTCGTTCGATCTCATCTATGCGCGGCCCGGCCAGACGCCGGAGGCCTGGCGCAGCGAGTTGAGCGAGGCGGTGAAACGCGCTGGCGGGCACATGTCGCTCTACCAGCTCACCATCGAACCGGACACGATGTTCGAGCGGCTGGCCGCGGCGGGCCGGCTGAAGACGCCGGACGAGGAGACATCGCGCGCGCTCTGGGACGTCACCCAGGAGGTGATGAACGCGGCCGGCATGCCGGCCTATGAGATTTCCAACCATGCGCGGGCGGGCCAGGAAAGCCGCCACAATCTGATTTACTGGCGCTACGGCGAATATGCCGGCGTCGGCCCCGGTGCCCATGGCCGGCTGGTGACGCAGCGCGGTCGCCTCGCCCAATCCACCGAGAAACATCCGGAAATGTGGCTCACCGTCGTCGAGAGCGACGGCAACGGCCTCGTCGCCGATGAAGTACTGACCCAGGAAGAGCAGGCCGACGAAATGCTGCTGATGGGCCTGCGCCTGACGGAAGGCATCGAGGCGCTGCGCTTCGAGGCGATCCGCGGCCACAAGCTTGACGAAGACCGCGTCGCGAGCCTGATTCAGGACGGCATGATCGAGATCACCGACGACGGCCGCATCCGTGTCACCACATCGGGATTTCCGGTGCTCGACGCGGTGGTCGCGGACCTGGCGGCCTGATCAGCCCCTCCGGCCGGGATTACGCTGAAACGGCGGCAAGTCTTCAAGTCCAGGCCAGACTTCGTCAGCCGTGGGCTGCGGCACGATGGCCTTGGCCGGTTTCGGGCCGATCGGCATGCCCAGCAGCAGAGAGCCCAGCGTCGCAGCCTCGGCCTCATCCAGCGTCACTTCGACCTTCCGGTTGTCGTCGTCGGTCAACATCATGATCACCTGTGCACCGACGCGGCGCACCGTTATCTCAGACATTCCGTTTATCCCCGCGCCGCGCCATGCCGTCAGGTGCCCGGCGCAGTGGTGAATTTCTGTTGCGCCGGGCTGACGACGGTCGTCGTGCCGTTGCGAATCTGCAGAACCGAAAGGCCGCGTTCGTTCTGGCCATCGGTGCGGAAACGAAACAGGCCGTCAGCGCCCTTGAAACCATCGGCATTGGTGAGGGTCGCCTCGCTGAAGCCCTGCCCGCCCTGCATCTGCGCCAGCGCCGCCAGCAGCGACACCGCATCGTAAGACAGCGTGGCGATGCGTACCGGATCGGAGTTGAACTTGGCGCGGTATTTCTGGGCGAAGATCGAGAAGCCGGCATTGTCGGGCGCGGCGAACAGAGCCCCCTGCAGCGCCGGCAGCCGCATGACGCGCGCGTCATTCCATATGCCGGTGCCGAGCACCTGGATGCGCTTCACATCGAGACCGGCGCCGGTGATGGCGCTGCCGACGGCCGCCATCTGGTCGGCCTGCTCGGGCACGAACAGGGCGTCGATACCGTCGGCGACCGCTGCGATCTTATGGGCCGCCGCGGCTGCGCCGCCGGGACGATAGCGCTCGATCGCCTGCACGCGCACGCCGCGTGCAGCGGCAACCGTCTGGAACTGCGCCAGCGCGATGTTGCCGTATTCGCTCTCCGGCACCAAAGCCGCGAAGCTCTTCTTGCCGCGCGATGCCGCATAGTCGACCACGCGGGTGACCTGCGTCTCGACCAGGAAAGACAGCGTGTAAACACCGCGGGCGGCAGCGCTGGTATCGGTGGAGAAGGCGATCACCGGCTTGTTGGCAGCGCGCGCCAGGCGGCCGACCTCGCGCATGCTCGGCGCGAACAGCGGCCCGATAATGGCTTGCGCCCCTTCGTCCAGCGCCGCCTGGGCGGCGGCGCGCGCGCCCTCCGGCGTCGACTGGTCGTCCTTGACGAGAAGAGTGATGGCGTTGGAGCCTGATTCCGACAGCGCCAGCTCGGCAGCGTTGCGAAGCGACTGGCCGACGCCGCTGGGACCGGAGGCCTGCG
>Ga0182744_1004655_pt1 | contig 10179 bp, 10 predicted proteins | sample eDN3rd30CKraftMG_FD_128525 | JGI IMG/M metagenome (GOLD analysis project Ga0182744, IMG submission 128525) | Enriched Miracle-Growth compost microbial communities from Emeryville, California, USA - eDNA 3rd pass 30_C Kraft MG (version 2) (version 2) ... | reverse complement strand
TCGTGCCGCAGGACCATACGGACGCCGTCGTCGCCGCGCTCGTGGCCGTGGGTGCCGGGGCGCTCGGAGACTACGAGGGCTGCACGTGGCGTACCACGGGCGTCGGGACCTTTACGCCGCTGCCCGGGGCGCACCCGGCCGTCGGCGAGGTGGGAAGGCCCGAGACCGTCGTCGAGGACCGGGTCGAGCTCGTCGCCCCCCGACGCGAGCGGGCCGCCGTCGTCGCCGCGCTGCGGGCCGCCCACCCCTACGAGGAACCCGCCTTCGACGTCCTGGAGACGGCGCCGACCGCGCTGCCGCAGGGCATCGGACGGGTGGGGCGGCTCGACGCACCCGTGACGCTCGAGGCTTTCGCTCGCGGCGTCGCCCGGGCGCTGCCCGCCACGCCGCAGGGTGTGCGTGTCGCAGGTGACCTGCGGGCGCTCGTCGAGACCGTGGCCGTGGTGGGCGGTGCCGGTGACTCGCTGTTCGACGCAGTGCGGGCCAGCGGCGCCGACGTCTACGTCACCTCCGACCTGCGCCACCACCCCGCCATGGAGCTGCGCGAGCGGGCCGAGTTCGAGGCCGCGGCGCGCGGCGACGCACCCTCGTCGGGCACGCCCTACCTCATCGACACGGCGCACTGGGCGTCGGAGAGCCCGTGGCTGGCGCTCGCGGCCGTCGCGCTCGAGCGCGACCTCGCCGACACGACGCCGTCGTCGGCATCGTCGAGCGTCGAGCCGAAGATCGGCACCAGGATCGAGACGAGGGTCAGCGCGCTGAGCACCGATCCGTGGACTGCCCGGTTCGACTCGTAGACTGGCGCTCGCGGGACGTTCGCGCGTCCCCACGGGGCATCCCCAAGGGGGCACCGCACCAGCACACCGCACGACCCGCGCCACCCGACCACACTGAACATCGACCCGGCTCCGTCGCCCGGTCCCGAAAGGATCACCCTGATGGCATCCGCACCCGTGGCCGACCAGCGTCGCCTCCTCGACGTCCAGGCGCTCGACACCCGTGTCAGCCAGCTCGACCACCGCCGCCGTACGCTGCCCGTGCTCGAGCGCATCGCCGCGCTGGACACGGACCTGGCCGACCTCGACAAGGCGCTCGTCGTCTCCCGCACGGAGGCCAGCGACCTGCGCAAGGAGCTCTCCAAGGCCGAGACCGACGTCGAGCAGGTGCGTTCGCGTGCCGAGCGCGACCAGAAGCGGCTCGACAGCGGTGCGGTCGGCGCCAAGGACGCTCAGGCGCTCGTCTCCGAGCTCGAGTCCCTGGCGCGCCGCCAGGGGGCGCTCGAGGAGGTCGAGCTCGAGGTCATGGAACGCCTCGAGGCGCACGAGGACGCGCTGGGCAAGCTGGACGAGGCCCGCAGCAAGACCGTCGCCGCCCGGGACGAGGCGGTGGCCCTGCGGGACACCGAGACCGCGACGATCGTCGCGGAGCTCAGCGAGGTCCAGGCGCAGCGGGCGGCCGTCGTGGCGGGGATCGACGCCGGTCTGCTCGCGATCTACGACCGCCTGCGCGGGCAGCTCGGCGGTCTCGCCGCGGCCCGGCTCGAGGGCCGCCAGTGCGGTGGCTGCCGCATGGAGCTCAACCCCACGGACCTGCAGGTCATCAAGGCCGCCGCCCCCGAGCAGGTCGTGCGCTGCGAGGAGTGCGGCCGGATCCTGGTCCGGGACGCGGCATGAACGGACCTGGCACGGACGACGCGGCATGAGCAGGGCGCCTGGCTCCACGATCCACTTCGGCACCGGTGAGCCGGTGACGGTGGTCCTCGTGCGCCACGGCGTCACACCGATGACGACGGCTGGGGGCTACTCCGGGTCGTCGACGCCTGGCCCGCACCTGACCGACGAGGGCCGCGACCAGGTCGCGCGCGCCGCCAACCTCGTCGCGCGCGTGGGTCACGACCTGTGGCCGGACGTCGCCCCGGCCGCCCGCGTGATCGCCTCACCGATGGTTCGCACCCAGGACACCGGCGAGATCCTTGCCGCACGGCTCGGGGTCGGGACGACCAGCGATGCGCGGCTCGCGGAGTGCGACTTCGGCCGGTGGGAGGGCCTGACCTCCGACGAGGTCGAGGAGCGCTGGCCCGGCGTGCTGCGCGAGTGGCACGAGACCGGCACGGTCCCCGCCGCCGGCGGGGGAGAGTCCATGGCCGACGTCGGCCTGCGGGTCGACGGCCTGCTGCGCGGGCTCGCCCGCGACTGCGCGGGGCAGACCGTGGTGCTGGCGACGCACACGGTGACGATCCGGGCCGCCGTGGGTCGTTCGATCGGGCTCGACCCCGGGCGCTGGTACACCCTGCGGGTGCCCCCGGCGTCGCTGACGGCGCTGCGGATCTGGGACGACGGGCACGCCGAGCTCACCGGCCTGGGGCTCGTCGACGAGCTGGGCTGAGGCGAATCGAGCCGGTCGCCGCAGCGCAGCTCGTGACGCTCAGGCGGTGACGACGGCGAGCGTGCTGCGCCCGCCGTTGCCGGGCTCCAGCTCTACGGCCACGACCGGCTCGCCCGACACGCTCGTGCCCACCAGCTCGCGCGCGGCCCGCAGGACCTTCCGAGCCGACGTCGGCTCGGCGCCGCGCCGGGTGAGCAGGTGCCGCACGAGCACGCCGCGCAGGTGCTTCGCGTGGTGGGAGACGACCGTGCGTCTGCCGTCGCGCTCGCGCAGCACCGAGACCGAGACCCAGTCCGTTCCCGGTCGCGGGCGCCAGGCGCCCACGTAGCTGCTCGAGCGGCAGTCCACGACGACGTCGCCCGACGCCGCGTCGTCGAGCAGCGGCGCGAGGTGCGGCTGCCACGAGGTGGCGAGCGGCCCGATCCCGGGCAGCGTGACCCCCATCGAGAGCCGGTAGGCGGGGATCCGGTCGCCTGGGCGCACCGCACCCCACAGGCCGGAGAAGATGCGGACCGTGCGCTCCGCGCGGGCGGACTGGGCCCGGGTCAGGCGGTCGAGACCGGCCGCGGCGAACAGCACACCGGTGTAGACCTCGCGGGCAGGCCCGGTCGGTGCCGTCAGCAGCTCGGTGTTCCGGGCGACGTCCGCGGCGACGGCAGGACCGACCTTGAGGACGTCGGCGGCCTGGGGGAGAGCGCTGAGCTCGGCGAGCGCCGCGGCGACCGTGGCGCGCCGCTCGGCGAGCGAGGGGAACAGCAGGTGCTCCGGGTCGTAGGAGGGGCCGCTGACCGGCACGGTCTTGCCCTCGGACGGCGGCAGGAGGATGAGCACGCCGTCACTGTAGCCACGTCCGGGGAAGCCCGGCGCGCTCGTCCGGACGCTGGTCGACGGCGTCGGTCCGGGATGGCGGCGTCAGTCCGTGACGACGGTGAAGAGGTCGCTGACGCGCAGCGTGTCGAGCTCGTCCACGAGGTGCGCGGGCGGGTTCAGGAGCGTCGCGCGCCGACCCTGCTCGGCGACCACCTCCGCCGTCTGCCACAGGAACGCGACGCCGGTCGGGTCGATCGTGTGCAGGTGCGTGGCGTCGAAGGCGACCGGGACGTCTGCGACGCTCGCCCGAGCGAGCGCCACGCTCGCCTCGTCCCGCAGCGCCGCGCCGACGTCGCCCGCGAGCAGCAGCACGAGGTGGGTGCCGTGGTCCTCGACATGGATGTTCCCGGTGGGTGGTGCGACGATGCGGTAGGTGGAGGTGGTCATCGGTCTCTCCTCGGCGGTCGGACATCTTGCACGATCGGGACTGCTGCCTGGTGGACGAGTGGTTCGTCCATGACCCGATCATGACCCTCGAGCCTGCGAAACAGGCCCTGGACCGCTGAGGAATCGCTGGGAGCGGACGTCGCTCTTGCGGTGCGGGCAAAAAACTGCTTATGCTGCACACGAAGTGTATGACATACACAAAAGTGTGCGATGTAGACCTACCTCGCCGGAAGGCGACGAGAAAAGGAGCGTGCGATGACTGGACCGATGATCGAGATCGCCGGGCTGCGGAAGGCCTACGGGCGCACGCCCGTGCTGCGCGGGGTCGACCTCGTGGCACCGCGGGGATCGATCCACGCGCTGCTCGGCCGCAACGGTGCGGGCAAGACCACCACCGTCCAGATCATGACGACGCTGGTCCAGGCCGACGCCGGGACCGTGCGGGTGTGCGGGGCCGACGTCGCCAGGCAGCCGCGGCGCGTCCGCGAGCTCGTCGCGCTGACCGGCCAGTACGCGTCCGTGGACGAGTTCCAGACCGGTCGGGAGAACCTCGTGATGATGGCGAACCTCGCTCACCTCCCGCGGCGCGAGATCCCCGCGCGGGTGGACGCGCTCCTCGAGCGCCTGGACCTGGTCGCGGCGGCGGACCGTCGGGTGGCCACCTACTCGGGCGGCATGCGACGCAGGCTCGACCTCGCGACGAGCCTGCTCGGGCGGCCGGCGCTGCTGGTCCTCGACGAGCCCTCGACGGGTCTCGACCCCGCGTCCCGCACGCAGCTGTGGGAGCTCGTCAAGGACCTCGCCGACGAGGGCACGACGATCCTGCTCACGACGCAGTACCTCGAGGAGGCGGACCAGCTCGCCGACACCGTCACCGTGCTCCACGACGGGGTGGTCGCGGCCTGCGGCAGTCCCACGAAGCTCAAGGGCCTGGTCTCCGGTGCGCACGTGCGAGCCGTGTTCGCAGACCAGCGCGACCGTGACCGCGCGCGCGACCTCGCCCCGGACGTCGCGCTCGAGGTGGGGGAGACGGACGAGGACGAAGCCTCCCTGACCGTCCGCGCCGCGGACCCGCTCGGCACCATCCGCGCGCTGCTCGGCATGGCGGACTCCCACGGCCTCTCGCTCGAGGGGGTCAACGTCGTCCGGCCCACGCTCGACGACGTGTTCCTCGCCCTCACCAGCCCCGGCGTGACCCGCGCTGCTACCACCTCGACCGGAGTCACCACCACGACGAAGGAGTACGTCCGATGAGCTTCATGACCACCGCGCCGACCACCGTCTTGGCTCCTGCGCCCGCTACCGCACCCCGCAGTCCTGTCACGAGCGCGGTGCGCGACGTCACCGCCACCGTCGTGCGCGAGCTGCGCCGCACGCTGCGCAGCGTCGACGGCCTCGTCACCGCCTTCGCCATCCCGGTCGCCATCATGCTCGTGTTCGTCGTCATCTTCGGCGGCGCCATCGACCCGACCGGCAACTACATCGGCTACGTCGTCCCGGGCACGCTCGTGCTCTGCCTCGGCTTCGGCTCGGCGATGACCGCGGTCTCCGTCGCGCAGGACATGACCTCGGGGACGATCGACCGGTTCAAGACTCTTCCCATCTTCGGTCCCGCCGTGCTGTGGGGCCACGTGGTGGCGAGCGTGATCCGCAACCTCGCCTCGGCCTGCGTGGTGCTCGCGGTCGCTGTGGGGCTCGGGTTCCGCACGTCCGTGGGTGTCGGCTCCGCCGTGACGATCGTCGGCTACGTCGTCCTCCTGGTCCTCGCATTCACCTGGTTCAGCGCCGCGGCCGGGCTCGCCCTGAGCGTGGACGCCGCCGGCTCGATCAACATGGTCTTCCTCTTCCTGCCCTACCTGTCGAGCGGGTTCGTGGACGTGTCGACCATGCCGAGGTGGTTGCACGGCTTCGCGGACCACCAGCCGTTCACTCCCATCATCGAGACGCTGCGGGGGCTCTTCGTCGGGCACGTCCCCTCCTCGACCGCGCTCACCGCCCTCGCGTGGCTCGTCGGGATCCTGGTGCTCAGCGTGTGGGCCGGCTCGCGGGCGTACCGTCGACGCACCGCGCGATGAGGAACGCCGTGCGGCCAGCGGCAGTGGTGACGGGTGCGGCCGGCGCCTCGCGTCGGGGATGATGTGGGGATGAGCGACTCACCCGACCTTCCGCACGGCCTCGCGCTCGCCTGGGGCGTCGCCGAGCGCCCCCACCGTGGTCCTCGGCGCGAGCTGAGCATCGAGCGGATCGTCGAGACCGCGATCGAGCTCGCGGACGCCGAGGGCCTCGGCGCGCTCTCGATGGCCAAGGTCGCCCAGCGGCTCGGTTTCACCACGATGTCGCTGTACCGCTACGTGACCAGCAAGGACGACCTGCTGCTGCTGATGCAGGAGCTGGTGCTCGACGTCGACTTCCCGGCGCCGCACGACCCGGCGGACTGGCGGGCCGAGCTGCGCGAGTGGGTGATGCTCGTCAAGGCGATGCTGGACGCGCACCCCTGGTACCTCGACGTGCCGGTGGCCGGCGCCCCCATGACGCCGGGCAACCTGCGCGTGGTCGACGCCGGTCTGCGCGCCCTGCGCAGCACTCCGCTCGACGAGGAGGAGAAGATGTCCGTCATCCTCCTCGGGTCGGGCTACGCGAAGAACGCCGCGCAGCTCCAGCGTGACCTCGGGCGTGCGGTGGCCGCGGGCGGCGGGGACGACAACGTGCTGGGCGGCGCGTACCTGGAAGTGCTGCGCGAGCTCGTCGACGAGGTGCGGTTCCCGTACCTGCGTCCGCTCGTGGAGTCGGGCTCGTACGTCGGAGAGGGGCAGCTCGACGACGTCGCCTTCGGGCTCGAGCGGCTGCTCGACGGGGTCGCGGTCTACGTCGAGGCACGAGACGCGGGAGCACCTGGCGCGGGGCGCGACTTCCGGGCAGCGCCCGCCGACGGGTCGGACGCCGTCGCCGAGAGCGATGCCGCGCAGAACCCGGACCACGTCGTGGTCACGGCGGCGGCGGACCTCGCCCGAGCCTATGCGAAGGACCCGAAGGTCAAGAGAGCGGTCACCAGGCGCCGTGAGGCCGACAAGCAGGTCCGCGAGGCCCAGAAGCGGGTCCGTGAGCTGCAGAGGTCCCTGGACGAGGCCGTGCGGAACGAAGCAGAGGCGCTTCGTTCCGCACGGGCTCGGGAGTGATCGTGCTCTGAGGGGTCAGGCGTCCCGACGCTTGGCGATGACGACGGCCGCGCCGAACGCGACGACGGCCCACACCACCATGACGCCGAAGCCCGCCCAGGACGAGAGGCTGCCCGTCGGGTTCGCCGTGAGGAGCTGGTTCCCCGCCTGCGACGGGAGGTACTCCGCGAGCGTGTTCATCCACTTCAGCGGAACCCCGGAGAACACGCCCGGGATCACCAGCAGCAGCGCGACGAGCGAGAAGATGGCGCCGGCGCTGTTGCGGACGAGGGCACCGACGCCCATCGCGAGCACGGCGATGGCCGAGAGGTACAGCGGGATGCCGACGAGCACGCGCAGCGTCGACGCGTCGCTCAGGTCGAGTGCGAAGACTGTCCCGGACAGGAACGGGACAGCGACCAGGTAGCTGATGACGGTCGCGACCCCGGTGACGACGAACGTCACGAGCGCGACCAGCAGCGCCTTGGCCAGCAGTGCCGGCGTCCGCCTCGGAACCATGCTGAACGTGGAGCGGATCATCCCCGTGGAGTACTCCCCGGCGATCGTCAGCGCGCCGAGCACGGCGATGGCCAGCTGAGCGAAATTGACCCCGATGGTCAGCGCGTCGACGCCCCCCAGACCGACGGCGTCGGGGTCCTGGGAGATCGAGTCGATGTTCGATCGCCAGACCGCGGCGATCAAGGCGGTGAACCCGACCATCACGACCACGGTGATCAGGAGGGTCCAGAGGGTCGATCGCAGCGACCGGAACTTGACCCACTCGGAGCTGAGCACGCGCCCGAAGGTCAGGTGATAACGGGATCCGGGATAGGGCTGAACGCTCGGCGCGGGCGCGCCGGCAGAGGTGGCGGTGGTCATCGGGCTTCTCCCTGCGTGGTCGGAGCGGTCGGCGCGCCGGTCGTGTGGTATTCGACGGAGTCGGCCGTCAGGGACATGTACGCCTCTTCGAGGGTCGAGGAGACGGGGGACAGCTCGTGCAGCGTCAGTCCCGCGGCGGCCGCGGCTTCGCCGATCGCCGCCGCGTCGATCCCGGTGGCGGTCAGCAGGCCGGGTTCGTCAGCGGCGGTCACGGTGACACCGTCGCGCGCGATCAGCGCGGCGAGCTGGGCCGCGTGCGGCGAACGTACGCGCACCGACCGGGTGGATCCACCGTCGATGAACTCCTGGACCGGGGCGTCGGCGAGGATCTTGCCCCGACCGATGACGAGCACCCGGTCGGCGGTCAGCGCGACCTCGCTCATCAGGTGGCTGGAGAGGAAGACCGTGCGGCCCTCGCCCGCGAGCTGCTTGGCAAGGTTGCGCACCCACAGCACGCCCTCCGGGTCGAGACCGTTGACGGGCTCGTCCAGGATCAGCGTCTTGGGGTCGCCGAGCAGCGCGGCGGCGATGCCGAGGCGCTGGCCCATGCCGAGCGAGAACCCGCCGACCCGCTTCTTGGCGACGGCCTCGAGCCCGGTCATCTCGATCACCTGGCCGACGCGAGACTTCGGCAGGCCATGGGTCGCCGCGAGCGCCAGGAGGTGGTTGTAGGCGGAGCGCCCCGGGTGGACGGCCTTCGCCTCGAGCAGGGCACCGACCTCGGTGAGCGGGGAGCGGTGCTGCACGTAGGGCTTGCCGTTCACCGTCACCGTGCCCGCGTCGGGCCGGTCGAGGCCCATGATCATGCGCATGGTGGTCGACTTGCCCGCGCCGTTCGGTCCGAGGAACCCCGTCACGCTGCCGGGCTGGGCGGTGAAGCTGATCCCGTCGACGGCTGTCTTGCTGCCATAGTGCTTGGTCAGGCCTCTGGCCTCGATCATGGTTCCCCTTGAGATCGTCGCGGTGGAGTCGTCGGCACAGCGTGGTCCCGACACCCCGACACTAGGGGACCACGCTGCTCAGCGCCCACAGAAACTGCGCCTCGCCGCCAGAGTTCAGGGACGATTCAGGGTGTTCTCGGGGTCTGGCCGACGTTCTGCACCAGATGCGCGCACGCCGGACGGCGCGCAGGCTGGGGGTACCTGAGATCCAGGGGAGTGGTCGGACGGAAGGTTGCGAGGATGAACGCACTGGTGAAGGTGGCGACGGCGCTGACCATCATCGGCGGTCTCAACTGGGGGCTGGTCGGCTTCTTCGACTACAACCTCGTCGACGAGATCTTCGGCGAGGGGTCGACCGGCGCGAAGGTGGTCTACTGCGTGGTGGGTGTCGCGGCGGTGATCACGATCGCCGAGCTGTTCTCGACCCGCCGCGTCGCACGAGACTGACGACTGGCGCACGCCCCGACCTCCGCCCAGGAGGTCGGGGCGTGCGTTCGTCTGTGTGGCGGGGCAGTGCCGCCGTCATGGCGGTCCTCGCCGCAGGTCACCAGCCCGAGGGCGGATGAGTCGGCCGGTACGCCGGGTTCTGTGCCTGCGGGCCGTTACCGGCCCGCAGGTGACGGCCATCCATCTACGAGTGCCGTTGCCGACACCCTCCAGCGGTCTACCCGGACGCTCGGGCGAGCAGCCCTCGAACGCGTCCTGTCTGACCTTGCTCCAGGTGGGGTTTACCTAGCCGCTCCGGTCACCCGGAGCGCTGGTGGTCTCTTACACCACCGTTTCACCCTTACCCCACGGCCCGGCGGACCGGACCTCGGGGCGGTCTGTTCTCTGTGGCACTGTCCCGCGGGTCACCCCGGGTGGGCGTTACCCACCACCTTGCTCTGCGGAGCCCGGACGTTCCTCGGGAGGCGCGAACGCCCCACGCGACCGTCTGGCCGACTCATCCGTGGTCCAGTCTAGGCGGTCCGCACCCTGGTCGAGACGGGTACCGGCACGTCAGGCCGGCTCCTGTCGCCGGACGATCTCGGCGATCCATGTCGGCGCGAACGGCGAGGTGCAGCCCGGCGGTGTCGGGTAGTCCTTCAGCACCTCGAGCCGTTCACCGATGTCGATGGCACGGTCGCGCAGCTCGGGACGGGAGATGCCGATCTGCGCGAGGCAGTGGTTCATCTCCCACTGCAGGGGGCCGGGCGCGTCCTTCATGCTCGCCTCGACGCGCTCCAGCAGCCCAGGCAGGTCGAGTCCCTCGGGCGACCTCGCGACGCGCTGCGCGGTCAGCGCCCAGCCTGCGGCAGCGACGTACGGGTCGGAGTCGTCGAACCACCTGCGGCGCAGCTCCTCGGCGTGCGGGCCCTTCTTGACGACGTAGGCCACCAGCCAGTCGCGGACCTTCGGCGTCGCTGCCTCGCGCAGCATCGTGTCCAGCTCGTCCTGCCCGAACGTTCGTGGGCGGCACACCAGGATCGCGAGCAGCCGGGCGGCGGCGTCGCCGCTGCGCCACAGCTCGACGGCGAGCTCGTGCTGAGTCGTGATCTCCTTGGCGAACGCGCGGAGCCGGG
>Ga0182744_1004652_pt1 | contig 10182 bp, 6 predicted proteins | sample eDN3rd30CKraftMG_FD_128525 | JGI IMG/M metagenome (GOLD analysis project Ga0182744, IMG submission 128525) | Enriched Miracle-Growth compost microbial communities from Emeryville, California, USA - eDNA 3rd pass 30_C Kraft MG (version 2) (version 2) ... | reverse complement strand
TAAGCCGCCTCGATGCCGCCTTCCAGCGGCAGCGAGCCCCAGCGGCCGGACACCCAGGCGTAGCGAAAGCCGAAGCGGCCCGCTGGCTTGTGGACGGCGCCGGCGACGCCAAAGGCGTTGCGGACGATCATGGTGCACCACGGCACCGTGGTCTGGTTCATGGCGGCGAGCGCCCTGACGCCCCAGCGGATGGTGGCCGCCTTCTCCGCCTCAAGGCCGATGAGAAAGCCGGGGCAATCCAGCATGTAGACCACCGGCAGGTGGAAGGTCTGGGCCAGATCCATGAAGCGGATGGCCTTTTCGCAGGCGTCCGCCGTCCAGGCGCCGCCATAGAAATACGGGTCCGAGGCCATCACCGCCACCGGCTTGCCGTCGATGCGGGCAAGGCCGGTGATCAGCGAGCGGCCGAACATCTTGCTGAGCTCGAAGAAGCTGCCCCTGTCCACCACCGCCTCGACGATCGGGCGCATCTTGTAGACCTTGCGGATGTCGCGCGGCACCGCCTTCAGCAGGCTTTCCTCGCGCCGCTGCGGATCGTCGGTCGGGGCGATCACCGGCGGCAGCTCGTGCACCGAATTGGGCAGATAGGACAGGAAGCGCCGCGCCGCCGCGAAGGCTTCCTCTTCCGTATCCACCGCCATGTCGATGGCGCCGGAGCGGGTCTGGATTTCCCAGCCGCCGAGGTCCTGCTTGCCCAGCGTCTCCACCGTCTGGCCAAGGCGCGCCACCAGCGGCGGGCCGGCGACGAACATGGCCGAAGTCTTCGACATCACCGAGAAATGGGTGGAGGCAAGGCGCGCCGCGCCGAGGCCGGCGACCGAACCAAGACCAAGGCCGATCACCGGCACCTCGGCCAGATTGCTGGTCATCAGGTCGAAGCTCTCGCCGCCGCCGATGCCGCCTGGCAGATTGGCGCGGCCCTTGGTCTCGATGGTCTTCACCGAGCCGCCGCCGCCAGAGCCCTCGATCATGCGGATGATCGGCATGCGGTATGCGGCGGCCATCTGCTCGGCCATCTGCGGCTTGGCGGCGATGGAGGCGTCAGCGGAGCCGCCACGCACGGTGAAGTCGTCGCCAACCACCACCACCGGGCGGCCATCGATCCGCGCCCGGCCGAAAACGCAGTTGGAAGGCGTGAACGCCTTCAGATTGTTCTGCTCATCATATTCGGCCATTCCGGCGACGGCGCCGGTTTCATGGAACGTGCCGGCGTCAACCAGCCGCTCCACGCGCTCGCGCACGGTGAAGCGACCGCCGTCGTGCTGGCGCTTCACCTTGTCGGCGCCGCCCATCTCATGCGCCAGGGCCTCGCGCCGCCGCAACTCATCGATTTCCGCCTGCCAAACCATCGAACGCTCCTCCGTGCCGGCGGCGGCTGGCGTTTCACCGGCAGGCAAAACCAGACCCGGCCCGTGATGTCACGGCCGCTGAGTCCCTGGTCCCTCCCCGCCGGGCGGGCGCGCCGCTCCGGACTTCACGGGCCAGCGCGGCCCGTTTCTGTTATGCGAAATCGTTATACAAAATTTCATTTTGCTTGCCAGCCATGCAGAGGCGCGCCATCGTTCACCCGAAGCGCCCGCGGCAGGCGCGTGGGTGCAGATCGGCAACCGGACAAGCAACAACCTATTGACGTAATTCAGCTAACCACGCGCGCGCGCCGCAAGGGCCGGCGCCATAAAGAATCCGGGCGCAGGCGTTCATCCACAGCCGCCGGCGCCAGTTCTGGAGACGTTGCCAAACCAGCCGGCGGGTCGACGCCGGAAAATCAATGACACGGGGCGGCGCGGACCAGCCCCGGCAAACAATATGCAGGAGGAAGCCACATGCCGCTCAACGGCTTGCGCGTGGTCGAGGCGGGCTGTCTGCCCGCCGCTGGTTATACGGCGCAATTGCTGGCCGGGTTCGGGGCCGAGGTGGTGAAGATCGAGCCGCCAGGGGGCGATCCCCTGCGCCGCCAGGCCCCATTCGCCGGCGGGGCGACCAGCGCGGCTTACGCCTTTCTGGCGGCCGGCAAGCGCAGCGTCGTGCTGGATGGCGACAAAGCCGCCCAGGCTGGGGCGCTGGAGCGGCTGATCGCCGGCGCCGACGTGCTGATCGCCTCCGATGGCCCGCCCTTCGACCATCTGGACATCGCCGCCATCGCCGCGCGGCGGCCCGGGTTGATCATCTGCGACGCATCGTGGTTTGGCCGCAGCGGGCCCTATGCTGGCTGGCAGGGCGCCGACGCCGTCTGCCGGGCGCTGGCGGGCCTGGTTGAGAATGTTGGCCCGGCGGAAGGCCCGCCGCTGGCCCCGCCCGAGTTTCAGGCGCTCATCACCGCCGGCGTCTCGGGCTTCATCGGCGTCATGGGCGCCCTGTATGGGCGGGCGCGTCATGGCGGCGGACGGGCGCTCGAACTCAGCGTATTCGAATCCTGCATCGCCCATTCGGAATATCAGTGCGCCGACGGCTGGCTGCGCGGCGCGGGGTTTCCGCGCGGCGGCGTCAACCGCTTCGCGCCGACCTACCCGCTGGGCGTCTACCGCGCCGCCGACGGCTGGATCGGCCTGACGGTGGTGACGCCGGCGCAGTGGCGCGAATTCTGCAATCTGCTTGGACTGGAGCACTACGCCGCCCGCGCCGACATGGCGACCGGCGAGATGCGTCTGGCCTTCGCGAACGAACTGGACGCGATTTTCAACGAACGCCTGTCGCAGCGGCCGATGGCGGAATGGTTCGCCGAAGCGCTGCGCCGCCGCCTGCCGATGGTTCCCGTCTGGGACATGGGGGAGATTGTCGACAATCCGCAGTTCCGGGCGCGCGGCGCCATCGTCGACATCACCGTCGACGGCCGCACGGCGGCGGCGCCGGGCTGTCCGCTGGCGCTCACCGCCACGCCGCCCCGGCGCGGCGGCGTGGTCGAGGCGACGGGCGCCTCCGTCCTGCCCGACTGGCCAGCAAAGCCCGCAGGCCAGGCCGCCACGGGTCTGCCGCTGGCGGGCGTCACCGTCGTCGATCTTTCGATGGGCTGGCCGGCCCCCTGTGCGGCCGGTTCCTCGCGGACCTCGGCGCGGACGTCATCAAGGTTGAGGCCTGTCGCTATCCGGACTGGTGGCGCGGCGTCGACGCAACGGAAGAAGTGTTCCGCGAGCGGCTTTACGAAAAGGCCGGCCGCTTCTGCGCGCTGAACCGCAACAAGCGCGGCGTCACCCTCGACCTCACCCACCCGGACGGGGTCGCGGCGCTGAAGCGGCTGGTCGCCAGGGCCGACGCGCTGATCGAAAACTACGCGGCCGACGTGTTGCCGAAGCTCGGCCTCGACTACGCCGTCCTGCGCCAGGTCAATCCACGCCTGGTGATGACTTCCATGTGCGCCTTCGGCTCGTCCGGCCCCTGGAAACAGGCGCGCGCCTATGGCTCGACCCTGGAGCAGGCGTCTGGCCTGCCCGGCACGGTGGGCCGGCCGGAAGACCCGCCAACCATGGGCCACATCGCCTATGGCGACGCCACCGGCGGCCTCAATGGCGCCGCCGCCACCCTCGTCGCCCTGCTGCACCAGCTGCGCACGGGCGAGGGCCAGCACATCGACCTGTCGCAGGTGGAATGTCTGATGCCGATGACGGCCCCGGCGATGATCGCCGCCTCCCTGGGCGCGGCGCCGGCCCGAACCGGCAGCCGCCACCCCGCCTTCGCGCCGCACAACTGCTATGCCTGCGCGCCGGACCCGGCGCCGGCGTCCTGGCAGGTTCAGGGCGCGCCGATGCCGGCGCCGAGCAATCCGCCGCCCGGGGCGCGGGCGGAAGGCTGGGTGGTGATCGCCGTGACCGACGACGCCATGTGGCCGGCGCTGGCCCAGGTCATCGGCCGCGCCGACCTGGCCGGCGATCCGGCGCTGGCGACCGCCGCCGGCCGCAAGGCGCGCGAGGACGACATTGACGCCGCCATCAGCGCCTGGTGCTCCGGGCGCACCGCCACCCAGGCCATGGCCGCATTGCAACAGGCCGGCGTGGCGGCGGGCCGCGCCAGGCCGGCGCTCGACCTCTATAACGATCCGCATCTGGCGGCGCGCAACTACTGGCGCATTGTCCGCCGGGCGTGGATTGGCGACTTCCCCCATGGCGCCACGCCGTTCCGCGACGCCGGCGCCATGGAGGCGCCGCCGGTGCGCTTTCCCGCGCCGACCCTGGGGGAGCACAGCGTCGCCGTGCTGAGCGAGGTGATGGGCCTGTCCGACGCGGACATCACCGCCTTGTTCGCCAGCGACGTCACCGGCACGGAAGCGCTGCCGCCGCGCCCGCGCAGCATGGCGGCGGAGTGAAACCGGACGGGTAAGGGCATCCCCGAGCCCTGCCAGTTGCGGGGCTCGCCTGACGGCGGCGCCGGCGCTACACAGGACGCAGCAACAGGGAGGAATGAAACGATGACCGTCAACCGGCAATGGGTGCTGCGGCGCAGGCCCGACGAGGCGATTTCGGAAGGCGATCTGGACCTGGTTGAACGGCCGTTGCCCATGCTCACCGACGGCGAGGTGCTGTGCCGCAACATCTATCTGTCGCTTGATCCGACCCACCGCATCTGGATGAGCGACCGGGAGCAGTACCTGCCGCCGGTGGATCTCGGCCAGCCCATGCGCGGCGGCGTCATCAGCGAGGTTGTCGACAGCCGCTCCACCGCCTTTCGCCCCGGCGACATCGTCAAACCGGCGTCCGGCGCCTGGGAGGACTACACCATTGCCCCGGAAAAGCTGCTGCGGCCATTGCAGGACCTCGGCGGCGCGCCGCTCACCGCCTGGATGAGCGTGCTCGGCTCCACCGGCCTCACCGCTTTTTTCGGCCTGATGGATATCGGCCAGCCGAAGCCCGGTGAAACGGTGGTGGTGTCCGCCGCCGCCGGGGCCGTGGGCTCGATCGTGGCGCAGCTGGCGAAAATGCAGGGCTGCCGGGTTGTCGGCATCGCTGGCGGCCCCGACAAATGCGCCTGGCTGCGCGACGACCTGAAGCTGGACGGGGTCATCGACTACCGCAACGAGGACGTGGGCGCGGCGCTCGACCGGCTGTGCCCGGATGGCGTCGACGTCAATTTCGAGAACGTCGGCGGGCCGATCATGGACGCGGTGTTCAGCCGGATGAACGATTTCGGCCGCATGCCGCTGTGCGGCATGATCTCCACCTACAACAACGACGGACCCACGCCCGGCCCTACCGATTTCAGCCGCATCCTGATGCGTCGCCTCACGGTGAAGGGCTTCATCGTCATCGACTATTTCCCGCGCGCCGCCGAGGCGCTGGGGGTGCTGACGCCGCTGGTGCGCGACGGCAGGCTGAAATGGAAGACCCATGTGGTGCAGGGCCTGGAAAACGCCGCCAGCAGCCTTGGCCTGCTGTTCAGCGGCGGCAACGACGGCAAGCTGCTGGTGCAGGTCGGACCGGAGCCGTGAGGCCGAAAGCCGATGAGCCGGGCCCCCCGGGCCAGGCAGGGAGATTTTGACGAAGCATTGGCGGCGCGCATGGCGGCGCAATTGCGCCTCCGGCAAGGGCGTGCGTCAGGCCGGGTTGAGCGGCGCGAGAACGCGCATGCGCCAGCGTCCGCCATCTGGCGCAGGCGCCGCCGGAAAGGAAAACGCGGCGTGAAGCCGCGATGGACAGACAGCCATACAGGACAGGGGACGCGACAGGTGGATTTGCAACTTCAGGACAAGGTGATTTTTGTCGCCGGGGCCAGCCGGGGCATCGGGCGCGGCATCGTCGAGACGCTGCTGGCGGAGGGCGCCAAGGTCGCCATGACAGCGCGCGGCGCCGAAGCGCTGGAGACGGCGCGGGCCGAACTGGCGGAACAGTATGGCGCCGACCGGCTGTGGTCCTTTGCCGGCGACATGCGCCAGAGCGCGGTGATCGACGACGCGCTGGCGCGGACGGAGGCTGAGTTCGGCCCGGTGTGGGGGGCGGTGGCCAATGTGGGCCTGCACCCCTGCCCGCCCGGCTTCGAGGTCGATGATGAAACCTGGGACGCCGGCTTCATGCAGAATCTCGACTCGGCGTTTCGCCTGGCGCGCGGGGCGCTGCGGCTGATGACGCCGCGCAAGGACGGCGCCCTGCTGATGATCAGCTCCATCGCCGGCCTTGGGGCGCTGGGCACGACGCTGACCTATGGCACGGCCAAGGCGGCGATGAACCACATGACCAGGGAGCTGGCCCGCATTGCCGGCCCCAGCCATGTGCGGATCAACGCCATCGCGCCCGGCAACATCATTTTCCCCGGCGGCGACTGGGAAGCCCGCGCCAATGGCGAGCGCGCCGAGGCCTGGAACAAGTGGATCCGCCGCGAGGTGCCGCTACGCCGCTTTGGTCATCCGGAGGAGATCGGCGCCATGGCCGCGTGGCTGCTGAGCCCGCGCGCCAGCTTCGTCACCGGCGCCATCGTGCCCGTGGACGGCGGCCAGACGCGCTGAACCGGCGAGGCGCCATCTCCGCGCCATGCCCGCGCCATGCCCGCGCCTGTCGCGGGCATCCACGGCGGGCGGCGTCAAACCGAAGATGCGACGCCCGTCGTGGGATGGCCGGGGAGAGTCTGGCCATGACGGGAACGGCGCTACGGCAGAGTTGCGCGATGTCCGGGCGGCGTCCGTTTCGGCGGCGCGCCGGCCCCCCGCCCCCGCCAGCATCACGGCCAGCCTGCCCGTCACACCTTGACCGGGCCCTGACCAAGGCGCCGGCCAGCGCCCTGCCTTTTGGCGCTACATGCCGACGCCGCCGTCGGCTTCGATGATCTGGCCCGTGATGTAGTCGGACTCCGGCAGGCAGAACAGCAGCACCGCGCCGGCGGCGTCCTCGGGCGTTCCGCCCCGGCGCAGCGGCGTTTGCGCATACAGGTTATCGAGAATTTCCCGGGTCAGGCCGACCCGGTGGCTGCGGCCGCCAACCTCGATGCTGGTTTCACCGGTGATGACCTGGGTCAGGCGGGTCTCAATCAACCCGAAAGCCACGGCGTTGACCGTGACGCCCAGCGGCCCCCACTCGCGCGCAAGGCTCTTGGTGAGGCCAATCAGCCCGGCCTTGGCCGCGGAATAGCCGATCTGCTTCCAGGCCCCGTGCGTGCCGGAAACCGAGGAGATGTTGACCATCTTGCGGGCCTGGCGCCGCGCGCCCTCCTGCTGATCTGCCGCCTCCGCCCGCGCCCGTTCGACCAGCCACGGGTTCCAGGCGCGGGCGATGCGGAACGCCGCCTTCAGATGCACGTCCTGCATGGCGTCCCACTGCTCATCGGTGGTGGCGCCGACGCCGGCGTTCCAGATGTAACCAGCGTTGTTGACAAGAATATCGGCGCCGCCGAAGCCGTTGACGCCCGTGGCGATGAAATCTTCCGCAAAGCCGGGCCGGGTTACGTCGCCGGCGAAGGCCAGCGCCCGTCCGCCCCCGGCGGCGATGGCGGCGACGGTTTCCTCCGCCGGCGCGGCGTCAAGGTCGTTGACGACGACGGCGGCGCCTTCGGCAGCCAGTTTCAGCGCCAGCGCCGCGCCGGCCCCGCGACCCGCTCCTGTGACCAGGGCGACCTTACCTTCAAGTCGTTTCATGCATGCATCCCGTTATGGCTGGCGCAGCCTGGCCAATCTGGACGCGCGGCGCGCCCGGTTTGCCAGGCTCACCGGCGGGTTTCCCCGACAAAGCGCGCGCCAGCCTGCGTCAGGAAAATCCCTCAAGGCAGAGATCCCCGGCAGAGATCCCCCGGCAAAGGTTTCCAGGCGAAATCCCGGCTCCGCCTGGGGGATTTTGCGCCAGGGGGTCCTGCGCCCTGAACGGCGCGGAGCAGGGATCAGTCGATGAAATCCCAGCTTTCGCCGTTGAACCTCTGCAGCTTCATGTAGGTGATAACGGCGTAATCTTCCGGCGTCGTATTGATGCGCCCTTCAGGAAGCAGGAACGGATTGCGGTAATCCTTCATGTTGGCGGCCTGCTTCATGACGTTTTCGCGCGTCAGGTCATCGCCTGCCTTCTCCAGCACGTGTTGCAGGGTCATGGCGTAAGCGACGCCGGCCATGTACAGCGTGTCGGTGAGATCAGCGTTCGGCAGATTTTCCTTCCCCCACGCCTTGTACCATTTGATGGTTTCATCATCGGCCCACTTCGGATCGGTGGGATCCTTGATGAAGCCGGCGGTCATCACCCCTTTGGAGTTCTGAAGCCCGGCGGGCTTCAACGTGGCGCCGACGGAGGCCGAACCCAGATGCAGGAAGGTGGCCGGCTTCCAGTTCAGATCGGCCAGCTTCGAAATCGCCTGGGCCGCCTGCTTGGAATAGGCGAACAGGAACAGCGTATCGACGCCGGCGTTCTTCAGAATCACCAGCTGGCTGTCGATGGTGGGATCGGTGGCCTGGAAGCTCTGGGCGCTGACGATCAGCTTGTCCGCCTTGTCGCCAAGCCCCTGGCGCAGACCGTTGAGCAGATCCTTGCCGAAGTCGTCGTGCTGGTAGAGGACGCCGATTTTGGCGTTTGGCGTGGTTTTCAGCAGATGTTTGGCGTAAAACGCCGCCTCGTTGTTCAGGGCCGGCTGCCAGCCCATCGTATAAGGGAAGTGTTTGGGATCATTGAAGGCGGAGGAGCCGGCGGCGATGAACAGCAGCGGCACTTTTTTGGCGTTGAGATAGGGCCGGATCGCCATGTTGATCGGCGTGCCAAGGTTGCCGAAAATCAGCGCGACATTGTCGTTTTCGACAAGGGCGCGGACATTCTCCACCGCCTTGGAGGGCTGGTAGGCGTCATCGCGGCTGATGAAATTGATCTTGCGGCCGTTCACGCCGCCCTTTTTCTCATTCAGCCATTTGAAATAGGCGGCCTCGGCCTGGCCCAGCCGGCCGTAGGCCGAGGCGGGACCACTATGGGCGATGGTCTGGCCGACCTTGATTTCCTTGTCGGAAGTTCCGGGGCCATATTTGGCCTCTGCGAATGCGGCGCCGGCGGCAAGCGTCGCGCCGGCCAGCGCGGCGACGGTCCCAAACCATGCGCGCGCGCGCCATGAGTAGCGTGACATGCTGTTCCTCCCCGATGTGGGCGGGTCCGTTGCCGGACCCGCCTGTTTTGCCATCATGAGAGTGCATGGCCGCGCCAGTTGTCAATCCACGAAGTCCCAGCTTTTTCCATTAAATTTCTGCAACTTCATAAAGGTGACGATGGCGTAATTGTCCGGCGAGGTGTTGATGTAGCTGCCAGGCAGCAGCAACTCCGGGCGGAACTGCTTCAGGCTGGCCACCTGCTTCATGATGTTCTCGCGCGTCAGGTCATCGCCTGCCTGCTTCAGCACCTGCTCGAGGGTCTGCGCGGCGGCGTAGCCCATGGCGTAGAGCGCGTCATTGGTGTCGGCCCCTGGCATGTTCTCCTTCATCCACGCCAGCCATTCCTTCACCGCCGGATCGTCCTTCCACTGCGGATCGCTTGGGTCCTTGGCGAAACCGGCGGTCATCACGCCCACCGATTTGTCGAGGCCAGCGGGCTTCAGGGTGGCGCCGATGGACGCGGAGCCCAGATGCAGGAAGGTATGGGGCTTCCAGTTCAGGTCCGCCGCCTTGCTGATGGCCTGGGCCGCCTGCTTGGCGTAGGTGAACAGGAACAGGGCGTCGGCGCCGGAATTCTTCAGGATCACCATCTGGCTGTCGACGGTCGGGTCCGTCGGCTGGAACATCTGGGCGCTGACGATCATCTTGTCGGCCTTGTCGCCGAGCCCGTCCTTCAGCCCCGCCAGCATGTCCTTGCCGAAGTCGTCGTTCTGGTACAGCACGCCGATCTTCGCGTTGGGGTTCAGCTTGAGCAACTGTGTGGCGTAGAATTTCGCCTCATCGTGCAGGTTCGGCTGCCAGCCGGTGGTCCAGTGATACTTTTTCGGGTCGTTGAAGGCGGACGAGCCGGCGGCGTTGAACAGGTGCGGCACCTTCTTGGCGTTGAGATAGGGCCGGATCGCCATGTTCACAGGCGTTCCCAGCACGCCGAAGATCAGCGCCACCTCATCGCCTTCCACAAGGCTGCGCACGTTCTCGACGGCTTTTGGCGGCTGGTAGCCGTCATCGCGGCTGATGAAGGTGATCTTGCGGCCGTTAATGCCGCCCTTCTTCTCATTCAGCCATTTGAAATAGGCCGCCTCGACCTTGCCGAGATTGCCATAGGCCGACGCCGGACCGCTGTAGGCGATGGTCTGGCCGACCTTGATTTCCTTGTC
>Ga0182744_1004651_pt1 | contig 10183 bp, 5 predicted proteins | sample eDN3rd30CKraftMG_FD_128525 | JGI IMG/M metagenome (GOLD analysis project Ga0182744, IMG submission 128525) | Enriched Miracle-Growth compost microbial communities from Emeryville, California, USA - eDNA 3rd pass 30_C Kraft MG (version 2) (version 2) ... | reverse complement strand
GCTCGCCGCGTTCGACGGCGTCGTGCTCGCGACCGGCGTGATCGCGCGGTACTCGAGGCCGGACAGCATCCGCACGCCGGCGTGCTGCAGCGCGCCGACGTTCACCCATCGGCTGGTGATGCCGATACCGGCGCCGAACCTCCCGCTGCGGCGCAGCAGGGTGACCTCGGTCCCGTCGCGCGGCACCGCACCCGTCGCGGCGGGACGTCCGGAGACCGGCGCCGGCGCGGACAGCCCGAAGCGCGCCGCGAAGGCGCGTGCCCGGACGCCCTCGTCGCCGCTCTCCACGAGGAAGGCCGCGACGTCGACGCCGATGCCGCCCCCGCCGATGATCGCCGTCGGCCCCGGGGGCACGCCCTCCCGCAGCGCGCGCTCGTAGCTGAGCACGTGCGGCAGGCCCGCGCCGGGCATCTCGACCTCCCGCGGGATCACGCCGGTCGCGAGCACGACGCCGTCGAACGCGGCGAGCTCGTGGGCCGTCGCCCGGGTGCCCAGGCGCAGCCGCGCGCCGCCCGCGGCCAGCCGCCGGGCGGCGGCGCGGACGGCCCGCCCGTAGTCCTCCTTGCCGGGCACGCGCGCCGCGAGGGCGAACTGGCCGCCGAGCTCGGCGCGCTGCTCGAACAGCGTGACGCGGTGCCCGCGGCGGAGGAGGTCCTCGGCGGCGGCGATCCCGGCCGGCCCCCCGCCGACGACGGCGATGCGCCGCGGCGCCTCGACGCGGAGGGGGAAGGCCGTCTCCCGCCCGGCGCGCGGGTTGACGAGGCAGGAGACCGGCTGGAACACCAGGGAGCGGTCGATGCAGGCCTGGTCGCAGCCGATGCACACGCCCACCCGGTCGTGGTCGCCCGCGAGAGAGCGGCGCACGAGGTCGGGGTCTGCCAGGAACGGACGCGCGAGGGCGACCGCGTCGACGCGTCCCCGCGCCAGCGCCGCCTCCGCGTCGCGCAGGTCGACGATGCGGTTGCTCGCGATGACCGGCAGGCCGGGGCGACGCGCGTGGACGACGTCGGCGACGCGCTCGCCGTACGCGATCCACGCGCCGCGCGGCACGGACGCCTGCACGGTCGGCACCGTGGACTCGTGCCAGCCGACGCCCATGCCGAGCGCGTCGACGCCGGCGTCGGCCAGGGCGAGGGCGAACGCGTCGACGTCGTCGTCGCCGCTCGACCCCGGCATGAGGTCGGCGACCGAGAGGCGCACCGTCACGGGGAAGTCGTCGCCGACGGCGGCGCGGACCGCGTGGTACACGGCGAGGGGGAAGCGCATCCGCGCCTCGCGATCGCCCCCCCATTCGTCGTCCCGCCGGTTGGTGAGCGGGGAGAGGAACTGGTTGAGCAGGTAGCCCTCCGACGCCATGATCTCGACCGCGTCGAATCCCGTGTCGCGGGCGAGCACGGCGGCCGTGGCGAAGTCGCGGATCGTGCGCGCGACCTCCGCCCCGGTGAGCGCGCGCGGCACGATGCCGCGCGCGGCGCGCCAGGGGAGGGGGCTCGGCGCGACCGCCCACTCGCCGACGGCGTACCGGCCGGCGTGGAACAGCTGCGCGGCGAGAGCCCCGCCGGCATCGCGCACGCCGCGCGTCGAGCGGGCGAGGCGCTCGCGCACGGCGCCGTCGGTCATGACGGCGTAGTCGGGACCGCCCCGCGCCTCGGCGTTGACGGCGATCCCGCCCGTGATCGCGAGCGCCGCGCCGCCCTCGATCCGCTCGCGGTAGAACGCCGCGAGCGCCTCCCCGTCGCCGTCGAGCTCGAGACCGGTGTGCATGCTGCCCATGACGACGCGGTGCGGCAGCTCGAGGGGGCCGATCCGCCAGGGCCGGCGCAGCGAGGGCAGCCCGTCGGCCACTACACCCCGTAGACGGCGTCGTGCAGGTCGCCCGTCGTGTCGGACCAGAACGGCGGCGCGATGATCGTGAGGCCCCCGTCGACCGTCAGCACCTGCCCCGTGATGTAGCCGGCCTTCTCGGAGAGCAGGAACTGCGCGGCGTCCGCCAGCTCCTCCGCCCGGGCGGGGCGTCCCAGCGGCAGCTTCTCGACGACCGACTCCATCGGCGCCATCCCGGGCACGCGGTTGTAGAAGTAGTCGAGCGAGTCGGTGTCGATGAGGCCCCCGTTGACCGCGTTCACCGTGATGCCGCGCGGGCCGAGCTCGACCGCCATGTACCGCACGTACTGCTCGCTCATGGCCTTCGCGGCGCCGAGCGCGGCGTAGGTGGGGAACGCGCGGAGCGACCCGTAGCTGGAGACGTAGAGGATGCGTCCGCCGTCGCGCATGCGCTCCGCCGCGCGCTGGGCGCCCAGCACGAAGCTGCGCACGTTCATGGCGTGGTTGCGGTCGAGGTGGTGGGCCTTCAGGTCCCGCACGGGCTTGAAGGCGGCCGCGGCGGCGTTCGCGACGAAGGCGTCGACGTGGTCGTAGGACTCGTCGATCCTCGCGAACAGCGCGTCGATGTCCTCGGCCTGCTCGACGTCGGCCTGCACGACGATGCCGTCGCCGCCGGCGGCGCGGACGGCGGCCAGGCTCTCCTCGGCGAGGGCGGCGTTGGCCTTGTAGTTGATGACGACGTGCGCGCCCTCGGCGCCCAGCTTCTGCGCCAGGAGCCGTCCGATGCCGCGGCTCGCGCCCGTGATGACGACGACGCGCGTGGCGCTCACCACAGCAGCGACCCCTCCGTGCTCACCGCGCCGGACAGGACGCCCCGGCCGATGATCAGCTTCTGGATCTCGTTCGTGCCCTCCTCGAACCGCTGCGCGCGGGCGTCGCGGTAGACCCGCTCGATCGCGTTCTTCTTCCAGTACCCGCGGCCGCCGTGGACCTGGAGGGCGTTGTCGGTCACGGTCGCGAGCATCTCGACGGCGATGAGCTTGGCGGCGCTGGACAGCGCCGCCGCGTCGGGGGCGTCGTCCTCGAACGCGCGCGCGGCCTGGAGGACGAGCGCCTTCGCCGCCGCGATGCGGGCGTAGTTCTCCGCGATCGAGAACTGGACGGCCTGCCTCTCGGCGAGCCGCTTGCCGAACGTCTCCCGCTCGCGCGCGTACGCCACGGCGAGCTCCTGCGCGCGCTCGGCGAGTCCCACGGCGCTCATGGCCACGGCGACGCGGCTCGGCAGCAGGAACCCGCCGAGGGCGACCTCGAGCCCCTGCCCCTCCTCGCCCAGGCGGTACCGGGCCGGCACGCGCGTCTCGGTGAACGTCAGGTACGCGTGATCCGTGCCGCGCACGCCCATCGTGTCGGAGTCGTCGACCACCTCCGCCCCCGGCAGCCGGTTCGGCATCGCGAAGGCGACGGTGCCCTCCTGCCCGCGCGTCCCCTCGAGCCGCGCGAAGATGAGCAGGTAGTCCGCCTTCACGCCGAACGTGATGAGGTGCTTGACGCCGTTCATGACGTACTCGTCGCCCTCGCGGCGCACGGTCGTGCCGATGTCGGCCCCCGTGCCGTGGTCGGGCTCGGTGAGGGTGAACGCGACGAGCCTCTCGCCCCGCACCGAGGGCCGCACGACCTCCTCCAGGAGCTCGGCGCTCGCGTAGGGGAGCATGGCGCGCCAGGTCCCGTTGACGACGTGCACCAGCATCCGGATGGAGCCGTGGGACTTCGAGACGATCTCGAGGATCTCCAGGTAGCGGCTGAACGGGATGCCCCGGCCGCCGAGCTCGACGGGCGCCGCGAGGCTCAGCCAGCCGCGGTCGCGCAGCTCGGCGAACAGCTCGGGCGGCACGTCGCCGGTCCGCTCGATGCGCTCAGCCCACTCCTCCCCGGGCCCGGCCACCCACTCGGCGACCTCCGCCTTGAGGGCGTCGAGGTCGGTCTGCTCGATCGTCGTGCTCACTGGTCCTCCGTCTTCCTCTCCGATGCGGCGACGAGAGCGGCGGCCGCCTCGCGCAGCAGGTTCTTCTGCACCTTGCCGACCGCGTTGCGCGGCAGCTCGTCGATGTGCTCCACGCGCTCGGGCCAGTAGTACTTGGACACGCCCGACCGCTCGAGGTGCTCCCGCAGGGCGGCCAGCTCGAGCCGCTCGTCCTTCCTCGCGTCGACGACGAAGGCGCACGCGCGCTCGCCGAGCCGCGGGTCCGGCATGGCCACGATCGCCACGTCGGCGACGAGCGGATGCCGGTAGAGGAGGTTCTCGATCTCGGCCACCGGGATCTTCTCGCCGCCGCGGTTGATGACGTCCTTCAGGCGGCCGGTGATGCGCAGGTAGCCGCGCTCGTCGAGGGAGGCGAGGTCCCCCGTCCGATACCAGCCGTCGTCCGTGAACGCGTCCCTCGTGAGGTCGGGGCGGTCCAGGTATCCGCCGAAGGACGTCGGCGACCGGAACTCGTAGTTCCCCTCCGCCCCCGGCGGCACCTCGCGCCCCTCGTCGTCCACGATGCGCAGCCGGACGCCGTCGAGCGCGCGGCCGTCCGTGCCCCACATGTCCTCCGGCGCGTCCGCGGGCCCCGAGAGGGTCGCCAGGCACGTCTCCGTCGTCCCGAACGCGCCGAGCACGGCGGTGTCGAGCACCTCGGTCGCCTTGCGGGCCAGCTCGCGGGGGACGGCCGCCCCCGTGGCGACGAACATGCGCAGGCTCTCCGGCCGCGGCCGTCCGCCGGACTCGACGAGGTCGACGAGATCCATGAGGAAGGGCGTCGCCGCCTGCACGAAGGTCGCCCCCGCGTAGCCGAACGCCTGCTCCAGCGCGGCGTCGGCGTCCCACACGGCCTGCACGACCGTGGGGCTGCCGGTGCGCCAGGCCAGCATCATCCCGTAGAGGAACCCCGTCTGGTGGGCGAGCGGGCTCGGGACGAAGACGCGGTCGTCCTCGCCGAGGCCCGACCGCTGCACGTGCAGCGTCGTGGCGAGTCCCAGCGTCCGGTAGGGGTGCTGCACGCCCTTGGGCTCCCCGGTCGTGCCCGACGTGAACAGGAGCTGGCAGACGTCGTCGGCGGACGGCATCCGGCTCGCGATCAGCGGGAGGTCGGGGGCCATGCTCGCCAGCGCGGGCTGGTAGTAGCGCCAGCTCCACGCCGCCGCGTCGGCGCGGGCGAACGCCGCGTCCGGGATGGGGGGCAGGTGCGTGATGTCGCTGCCGTCGCGGTTCTCCGCCTGCAGGACGACGACGTGCTCGAGCCGGAGGCGTCCTCCCGTGCGCTCCGCCTCGTCGGCGGCCGCGAGCAGCTCGATGGCCGCCCGACGGCCCCGGAAGATGTTCGGCAGGAAGAGGATGCGCGCGCGGGAGCGGACGAGCGTCATCGCGATCTCGCGCGGGCCGAACACCGGCATGATCGGCGTCACGACGGCGCCGATCTGCATGGCCCCCAGCGAGATCGCGATGAACTCGCGCCAGTTGGGCAGCTGCACGGCGACCGTGTCGCCGGTGCCGACGCCCAGCTCGATCAGCAGCTGGGAGACGCGGTCGGCCTCGGCCTGCAGCTCGCCGCGCGTCGTCGTGACGGGCGCCGCGCCGCCGACCTCGATCACCGCCGGCTCCTCGGGCTTCAGACGGGCGCGTTCCCGGACGATCGCCGGGAGCACGAGCGGGTCGATCCCGGCGGCCGGAGCCTCGTCCGGCGGGCGATGCTCGTCGTCGTCCTTGGCCGGCGCGTCGATGTCGATGTCGAGGCCGATCGAGCTCATCGCGTCGAGGAACTCCGGATACGAGATCCGGTAGGCGCGCGGGTAGGTCAGCCGGGTCTCGCCCTCGGCGCGCGTCCCCGCGATGGCGAGCGACATGAGCACGCGGTGGTCGTTGAAGCTCGAGAGGGCCGCGCCGCTCCACCGCCGATCGGGCGTGCCGGTGATGTGCAGCTGCGTGGGCTCCTGCACGAGCTGGCCCCCCATGCGGTTCAGCTGGAGCATGGCGGCGACGCGGTCCGACTCCTTGAGGCGGACGTGCCCCACGTTGCGCAGATGGCTCTCGCCGTCCGCGAAGGCGCCCAGCACGGACAGGATCGGCACGAGGTCGGGGAACGGGGTCGCGTCGAGGTCGAACGGCGCCAGCGCGATGCCGTCGTGACGCACGCGCAGGAAGCCGGTGGCCTCGTCGATCTCGAGCGGCACGCCCATCCCCGAGACGATGTCGAGGAACTCCGCCTCCGGGTGGTCGATGTCGGCGGAGGCGGTGCGGGAGAGCCCCTCGAACAGCACGTCGGACGGATGGAGCGCCGCGGCCGCGATCCCGAAGGCGGCGGAGCCGATGTCGGGCGGGATCGCGTAGTCGGCCGCCCTCGGGGTCTGGCCCGCCGGGATCCGGTACGTGAGGCCGTCCGCGTCGGCCTCCACGCGCAGCCCCCAGTGGCGCATCATCCGCAGCGTGAGCTCGACGTACGGCCGTTCGTTGAGGCGCCCGTCCGAGATGCGGACGGTCGTGTCCCGCTCCGCGAACGGGGCGAGCAGCAGCAGGCCGGAGACCCACTGCGAGAGCGTGCCGGCGATGCCGACCTCGCCGCCGGCGGGTCGTCGCGGCTGCACGGTGATGGGCGGGCAGAAGTCCGTCGACTCCAGCTCGACCCCGAGCTCGCCGAGCGCGGTCAGCAGCGCCTTGATGGGACGGCGCCGGAAGTACTTCATCCCGGTCAACGTCGTCGGGCGGTCGGAGAGCGACGCGAGGCCGGTCAGGAAGTAGAGCGTGGTCCCCGACGAGCCGACGTTGAGCACGCCCTCCTCGCCGCGCGAGCCGCGCTCGTTCACGGCCGCGCCGTGGAAGCGGCCGCCCGTCCCCGTGACGGTGTATCCCTCCGCGTCCACGACGACGGTCGCGCCCAGCGCGCGCAGCACGCTGACGGTCCATTCGGTCTGCCGGGTCCGTGAGACGCCCGTGATCCTGCTCGTGCCCTCCGCCAGCGCCGCCAGCACCAGCGCGCGATGAGCGTGGTACTTGGAGACGGGGATATGCAATGTGCCGGAGAGGGTCTTCGTGTTTCCTCGCGCGATCAGCTGCACGGTGCCACGTTAGTACCGTCCCGCGCCCGGCGGCGCGACAGCGGAATCTGATAACTTTATCAAAGCGCCCAGATGCGATAAAGTTATCAGTGTGCGATCCCCGCTCACCTGCCCGTTCCAGCCGGGCTCCGACACCGTTCCGGCCGTGTGGGCAGGGCGTGTCGAACAGCTCAGCGACTGGCGCGATGTCGTGCGCCCGCGACGGCTCGCCGGTCTGCCCGAGCGAGGGCGCACGATCCTCGGAGAGGCGGGGCTGGGCAAGTCGTCTCTCGTCCGCCGCATCGCACAGGACGCGGCCGCCGCCGGCGACTGGGTGACGCCGCAGCTGCGGATCCCGTCCGGCGCGGACCCGCTGAAGGCGGTCGCCGCCGCGATCCTGGCTCTCGCCGAGGAGGCGGGGCTGTCCGTCTCTCGCGAGCAGCGGATCGCGGATCTGCTCGGGCGGGTCCAAGCGGTCGCCGCCAGCGGCGTATCGCTCTCGCTGCGCCGACGAGAGGGTCCTGAGCCGCACGCCGCGCTGACCGCGCTGCTCGTCGAAGTGGGACGTGCCGCGATGGCGCGGGGCGTCGTCGTGCTGATCCACATCGACGAGGTGCAGAACATCACCGACGAGAACGCGCTCTCGCAGCTCCTGATCGCGCTCGGCGACGCCCTCGCACACGAAGCGGCCGTCGTCGCCCCGGGCGGTGTCAGCGTGAGCCGGTCGCTGCCGATCGCCGTCTACCTGACCGGCTTGCCCGATTTCGCCGACATGGCGGGGGCGCGCAAGGGCGCCACGTTCGCGCGCCGATTCAAGACGACCACGCTCACCGCGATCGAGGACGACGACCTGGCGTCGGCTCTCCAGCCGTTCATCATCGACGGCTGGGAGGTGGCCGACGACGCGGGCGGCGTCGGTCTCATCCGCATGGAGCCGGACGCCGCAGCGGCGGTCATGCAGCTCTGCTGCGGCGAGCCCTTCCTGTTCCAGCTCGCCGGGGAGCAGGCGTGGTACGCCGGCGCCGGCGACGTCATCACGCGGTCCCAGGTGCTGGCCGGATGGAAGAGGGTCCGGCCGGAGGCCGTGACGCACGTGGAGCGGATCCTCGAGCGGCTCCCCGCGCGCGAGAGGGAGCTCGTCCAGGCGATGGCCGAACTGGATCCCCCGGAGCGCACGCTCACCCGTATCGCGGAGCGGATGGGCCTCCCGAAGGCGACAGACGCCGGCCCCACCTCGCAGCGCCTCGACACGGTGCGGGGAATCATCGGGCGGGGCAAGCCCTACACGTTCCGCCACCGTGCCGTGGAGGCCTACCTCACCAGCCAGTGGCCCGACGTCTGACGCACCGCTCGAGGAGCATCAGACGTCGACGCCGAGGCACTGCTCCGTGCCGACCTCGTCCATCTGCCGGAGATCCATTCACCACTTCTCCTTCTGGCCGGCATGATCCCCAGTTGTTGGACTTCTGGCCGGCGGGCTGCCTATCGTGAGAGCGCAGACCGCGGCCTCGAAAGGAACACCCATGCAGCAGCGACGAATCGGCGACCGCTCCGTCTCCGCCATCGGACTCGGCGGGATGCCGATGTCGATCGAAGGGCGGCCCGACGAGTCGCGCTCGATCGCGGCTGTGCACGCGGCGCTCGACGCGGGCGTGACGCTCATCGACACGGCCGACGCCTACCACCGCGACGCGAACGAGGTCGGGCACAACGAGCTCCTGATCGCGGAGGCGCTGCGCACGTACGGCGGCGACACGTCCGACGTGCTCGTCGCGACGAAGGGCGGGCACCTGCGCCCCGGCGACGGCTCGTGGACGCGGAACGGGCGGCCGGAGTACCTGAAGGAGGCCGCCAAGGCGTCCGCCCGGCGGCTCGGCGTCGAGGCGATCGGGCTGTACCAGTTCCACCGCCCCGACCCGGAGGTGCCGTACGCGGACTCGGTCGGGGCGATCCGCGACCTGCTCGACGAGGGCGTCATCCTCATGGCCGGGATCTCCAACGCGGACGTCGCGCAGATCGACGAGGCGAACGCGATCCTCGGCGGCCGTCTCGTGTCGGTGCAGAACCAGTTCTCCCCCGCCTTCCGCTCCAGCCTCGGCGAGCTGGAGCACTGCGCGCGGCTCGGCATCGCGTTCCTGCCCTGGTCGCCGCTCGGCGGCATCGCCCGGGCCGGACAGATCGGCGAGCGCCACGACGCGTTCCAGCGCATCGCCGACGCGCACGGGGTGAGCCCGCAGCAGGTCGCGCTCGCGTGGGAGCTCGCGCTCGCGCCCGTCGTCATCCCGATCCCGGGCGCGTCCCGCCCGGAGAGCGTCCTCGACTCGGTGAAGGCCGCGGACCTGGAGCTCGCCGCCGACGAGCTCGCCGCCCTCTCGGACGAAGGAGCACGACCGTGAGAGCCGTCCCCCTCGGCACGACGGGCCGCGTCGTCCCCAACGTCGTGCTCGGCCTCATGCGGATCGCCGACAAGACCGACGACCAGATCCGCGAGCTCGTGCGCACCGCGCGCGACGCGGGCATCGACTTCTTCGACCACGCCGACGTCTACGGCGGGCACATGCACGAGTGCGAGGAGCGATTCGCGAACGCGCTGCGGCTCGCGCCGTCGGAGCGCGCCGAGGTCACGATCCAGACGAAGGCGGGCATCGTCAAGGACGGCCCGTACTTCGACTTCTCGTACGAGCACCTCGTGGCCGAGGCGGAGGGATCCCTCCGGGCCCTGCGCACCGACTACCTCGACGTGCTCCTCCTGCACCGGCCGGACGCGCTCGTCGAGCCCGAGGAGGTCGCGCGCGCGTTCGACCACCTCGAGTCGTCGGGCAAGGTGCGCGCGTTCGGCGTCTCGAACCACACCCCGCGCCAGATCGACCTTCTGAAGACGGCCGTGCGCCAGCCGATCGTCGCGAACCAGCTCCAGCTGTCGATCACGCACGCGCCGATCGTCGCGCAGGGCGTCGCGTCGAACATGGCGGACTCCGACCAGTCCGTCACGATCGACGGCGGCGGCATCCTGGACTACTGCCGTGTCAACGGCATCACGGTGCAGGCCTGGTCGCCGTTCCAGGCCGGGTTCTTCACGGGCGTGTTCCTCGACAACCCCGAGTACGCGGAGCTGAACGCCGTGATCGACCGGCTGGCGGCGCACTACGACGTGCCGCCGCTCGCCGTCGCGACGGCGTGGATCACGCGGCATCCCGCGAACATGCAGGTCGTGCTCGGCACGACGACGCCGAAGCGCGTCGCCGACGCCGCGCGGGGCTCGGACGTCCCGCTGACGCGCGCCGAG
>Ga0182744_1004647_pt1 | contig 10187 bp, 9 predicted proteins | sample eDN3rd30CKraftMG_FD_128525 | JGI IMG/M metagenome (GOLD analysis project Ga0182744, IMG submission 128525) | Enriched Miracle-Growth compost microbial communities from Emeryville, California, USA - eDNA 3rd pass 30_C Kraft MG (version 2) (version 2) ... | reverse complement strand
TTCTGTTTTTCGGCCTCATAGTCGAAGAAAAATATGGTGATGTCGTACCCGCTTGCGCAGTCATGAAAAGAAACATTTTTATTATGAGCTATTTTAATCACGGGAATGCGGACAAGGACAGTTTTTTCGACCATGAGGCAACCGACGCATGCGCATTGTCGCCCGGCCGGCGCAGTTATTTTTTGATGCCGGCAAGGTTGAGTTTGCTCAGGACCTCCTCAACGCTTTTTGTTTCCGCGGCCAGCATGTCGTTGGTCTGGGCCGCGTTCAAGTAGCGCGGCGTCCATTGATTGATTTCCAGGAACTGCTGCCAATCCCTGCTGCGGGTGACATGCTCCAGCGCCGACTCCCAGAATTTAATTTGTTCGGCGGTAAGGCCTTTCGGAGCCATGACCCCCTGAGGAGACGACGTGACTACATCTATTCCCAGCTCTTTCCACGTAGGTGTATCCTTGAAGAGACCACCGAGGCGTTGCGGCGACCCAAGCGCCAACACCCTGACCTTGCCGGTCTGCATCACGGGAATGATCGTAGGCGTGGTTGCGCCTACGACATCGACCACGCCGGCGATCAAGTTGGTTATGGATTCGCTGGAGGACTTGAAGGGGACGAATGTCAGCCGGGAAATATCGACGCCGGCCCGCAGCAACGGTTTTGCCACCCCGACATGGATATCGTTCCCGAGGGATGCCGCGACGGCGATGTTCAATCGATCAGGCTTTTTCTTTAAAAAGTCCACCAAGTCTTGCGCTGTATGGAAGGGGGAATCGCTGCGCACCAGCAGGCCTACGTAGCCGTCCAGCAGCATGGCAATGGGAGTGTAGTCGCTGTATGACGCATTGATCATCCCGAGGTAGTTATTGTTGATGATGGAAGTTGGCAGCGTCATGAGATAGTGCGGATCACCGGGATGCTGATCCAACACATTCAAGGCGACCTGGGACGATGCGCCGGGCCGGTTCAGCACGATCATCCGATCGATCAGTTTCTCCCGAACCAGCAATTCCTGCAGCTTTCGGGCAACCATGTCGTTTGATCCGCCAGGCCCCGCTGACACAATGAACTGTACGTCTTTGTTGATGATCGTCGAGCCGGCCGGCGCCGATTGGACGGGTAGAAATGCGAGGCACATCAACCAGCCGATAATGAGCTTTTTCATGGAATGTCTCCTAGGTGGTGCTGCGCGGGCAAGGCCTAAAGTAGATGCCTCATCGGATGCTTGCTGTACATCTGTTCTTTGATGAACCTTGTGTGCGTATTGTTTTGCAAGAAGTCGCCTTCCTGGAGCAGGCGCCGATGAAACGCGAGGTTGGTGGTGATGCCTTCTATGCGCGATTCCCCCAATGCGCGCCTGAGACGGGCCAAGGCTTCATTCCGATCTTGTCCCCACACGATCACCTTGGCGAGCAGAGAGTCGTAATGGGTCGGCAGTTCGTAGCCGGCATACGCGTGCGTATCGACCCGGATTCCGGGTCCGGACGGCATGACGAAATCAGTGATCCGGCCGGCGCATGGAATAAAGCCTTTGTCGGGGTTTTCGGCGTTTATGCGGATTTCGATGGCGTGGCCTTGAATGCGTATGTCTTTCTGCTGCATGGGCAGCGAGCCGCCGCCGGCTATGGCCAATTGCATTTTTATGAGATCGATACCAGTCAGCAGCTCCGTTACCGGGTGCTCCACCTGTATGCGGGTATTCATTTCGATAAAATAGAATTTTCGGCTTGCGGGGTCCACCACAAACTCCACCGTGCCGGCGCTGCGGTATCCGACCGAGGATGCCAGCGCTTTGGCCGCTTGCCGGATTTCATCTTCGAGCGACTCATCCAATATGGCGGCCGGTCCTTCCTCTACCAGCTTCTGGTGCCTGCGCTGTATCGAGCAATCGCGGTCTCCCAGATGAATGACATTCACGCCGTCGCCGATTACCTGCACTTCGATATGCCGGATGCGTTCGAGAAATTTTTCGAGATAGACATCGCTCGAGCCGAAAGCAGTTTGCGCCTCGCTCATGGCGGTGGCGAGCTTGTCCCTGAGTTCGCGTTCGTTGTGCGCGACTCGCATCCCGCGCCCGCCGCCGCCGGCCGCCGCCTTCATGAGGACCGGATAGCCGATGACGTTCGCTATGGAGACGGCCTCTTCTTCCGATGAGATGGTTCCTTCGGATCCCGGGATGACGGGTACGCCCGCCCGTATAGCGCATTGGCGCGCTTCCACTTTATCTCCCATCATCCGGATGACCTCCGGTTGAGGGCCGATATACACGAGGCCTGCATCTTGCACCGCTGCGGCAAAATCGGCGTTTTCCGACAGGAAGCCATAACCGGGGTGGACGGCATCCGCGTTGGTCTGGTCGGCGGCGCGAAGCAGGGCGGCGCTATCGAGGTAGCTCTCCGCCGGCTTCGGGCCGCCGATGCACACGGCTTCATCCGCCATGCGGACAGGGGCTGTGTCTGCGTCGGCGCTCGAATATGCCTGTACGCTCGCGACGCCTGCCTCCTGGCAAGCCCGGATGATGCGGACCGCAATTTCGCCGCGGTTTGCGATCAATACTTTTTTGAACGGTCGAGCCATGGAAGCGTCCTTTCTAAGCGTGCCGCGAGTGAAAAAAACGGCTGTAGGTTCTCAGGGCATGCAAAGCGCGCGCTGCCGAGGGGAGGTCAAGAAATGTCGGAATGCCGGCCTGCATGGCAAGTTGCGTGTACTCCCGCCGCGTTTCTTCGTAGTCAGCCTGGCCTGTCGAGCGAAGGACCAGGAGCAAGCGGACTGCCGGAGAAAGTTCGCGCCGCAGTTCGAGCACGATATGCATCAGCTCATCCAGCAGGGCGCCTTGCCGGTAGCCCATGATTACCGGCATATTGATGTGCATGAGTATGGCGCCGGGCTGTTCGCGCAGCGCCACCGCCTCGAGGATGCTGCCGGCTATACGTCCTTTGCTGCGCTCCAGGATGTTTGCCGGCACATCCAAGGGGTTTTCAAGCCCTGCCCCGGCGGGCACGCCCAGCGCCTGGAGCGCTTGCGTCGTGCCGGAGCTCATGGGCGGTACATCGATACCGAGTTTGCCCAGCGCGTCCGCCGCCAGAACGCTCGCGCCTCCGCCGTTGCCGAATAGTATGGTGCGCCCGTCGAAGGGCGGAGCCAGGGAGCGGCTGCTTTCGAAGATCACCAGTGTATTGATGAAATCTTCCAGGCTGTCTACAAGTATGGAGCCGGTCTGAGCTGCAAGGGCTTTCCATACTTGTTCGCTTCCAGCGAGAGAACCAGTATGCGAAGCAGCCGCTCTCAAGCCCTGCGCAGTGCGGCCCCCCTTGAGCAGTACCACGGGTTTTGCCGCTTTTGCGTCGCGCAAGAGTTCGAAGAATTGCCGCCCGTTGCGGATGTCCTCGAGGTAGGCGCCAATGACACGGGTGGATGGATCTTCGAGATAATGGGCCAGCAGTTCGCACGGACCGATATCCAGACAGTTTCCTAGCGACACTACGCCGCTGAACCCCAGCCCGCGATATTCGCCGTTGCGGATGATGTCTACCGACAGCCCTCCGCTTTGGGAAAGAACGCCGACCGAGCCCGGCAAAAAAAGCTGGCCATCGATGAAGCTCATGCCCGCCGCGGGTGAATAAGTGCCGAGGCAGTTGGGGCCCAGTAAACGCATTCCGCCTTGCCGGACGGCGTCCAGCAGGTCCTGTTGTAGCGCCATGCCGCGTCCGCCTTCGCCAAAGCCGCTGGACATGACCTGGACGAAACGCACATTGCCCCGTGCCTGCGCCAGCATGGCGGGCACGCCTTCCGCCGGTATGGCAACGAAAGCATAGTCGACGGTTTCGGGGGTTTGGGCCAGGCTGGGGTAAGCCCGCAAGCCTTCCAGTTCGGTTTCGACGGGATGGATGGGGTAGATCCTGCCTTGATAGTTGGCTTGGCGCAGCCGGCGGATGAACTTGTTGCCTTGCCCATCGGACTTGCGCGACACCCCCGCAACGGCGATGGTGCGCGGGTGGAACAAGGCATGCAGAGAGGTGTCTTCGGCCGTTGCGGCTGCGGTGATCGTCATTGTTGCGTTACTCCGAGGCGAGCACTATGCGTGCATCCAGCGCGACCGCGCCCTGTGGCGATACGATCAAGGGATTGATATCCAGTTCACCGATGGCGTCGGACAACTGGAAAAACAAGCCGTTTTCTCCCCCTACCGACAGCAGTGCGTCCACCACTATTTCGTCGGGGACGCGCATGCCCCCCCGCGCGCCTCTCAGGAGGGCGGCGCCGCGCAGCTCATCAAGCATTTCCAGCGCGTCGGTCCGGGTAATGGGGCAAATACGAAAAGAGATATCGCGCAGGATCTCGACGAAAATACCGCCGAGCCCGAGCATGACGACCGGACCGAACGAAGAATCATGGAAGCCGCCGATGACGATTTCATGGCCGCCTTGAATCTGCTCTTCGAGCAGAAAGCCTTCGATGCGACAGCCTTTTTCTCGGCAGCGCTGCGACATGATCGCCATGGCGGCGCGAATTTCATCGCTGTCTTCCAGTCCCAGCGCCACGCCGCCGAAGTCGGATTTATGCAGGACCTCGGGAGAAATCAGCTTCAGCACTACCCGGCCGCCCAGTTCCTTCAGTACCGCGCCCGCATCGACGTCGCAGTCCACGATGGCTGAACGTGGCGCTGGTATTCCGTATAGGCCCAAGATGCGCTTTGCCGAGGGCTCGTCCAGCGCCTGGCGCTTTTGCCGCTTTGCATGTTCGAATATATGCCGTGCCGTATCCGCGTACTGCATTGCCGACTCCAGGTGTAGGTTGCACGATCTTGTTGCCGCGCCTATGCATCGAGTATGACGACGACTTCTCCCTCGGATACAGCCTGCCCCTCTGTCACCAAAACCTCCAGGACAGTGGCTGCTTCCGGCGCGGTGACGGGTATCTCCATCTTCATGGATTCGAGTATAAGAAGCGCATCGTCTTCGTCGACTTTGTCGCCGGCTTTGACCAATACCTTCCATACCGTTCCGGTGATATCGCTTGAAATTGAGAGTTGGGCCATGATGTATGCTCCGGGCTTTAAAGGGTTCAGTAGCTGGTGGGCCATCCGGATAAGCGATGCTGTCCTACGCCGCCCGACGGGCTTCTGGAATGAACGGCAAGGACGCTTTTCAGATAGGATCGCGTTTCCAGGGGATGAATGACATCTTTCAGTTCGTATAGGCTGGCAAGATCCCATGGAGCGTTGTCTTGGGCGATTTCTTCGACGAGCTGCTTGAAGCGCGCCGGGTCGTCTTCGTAACGCACGCCATACAGCACATTGACCGCTGTGCCAGGGTCCATGAAGCCATAGTCGGCACTGGGCCAGGCCGCCGCTTCGTCGCTATTGCGTCCGCCTCCCATGTTCAAATACGCTTGGCCATAGTTCTTGCGTAAAGTGATGGCGATCTTCGGGACGGTGACCTGGGAAATGGCGTTCATCCAGTTCATGATGCGTCCCGGCGCGCCGCGCTTTTCGCCGTCGATGCCAATGAGGAAACCCGGCTGGTCGGCGAGCAGGATGATGGGAATATTGAACGAGTCGCATAACACCAGGAAACTGGTGGCCTTCGCGCATGCGTCTATGTCGATGGAACCGCCCTTGAATTTCGGATTGTTGGCTATGACGCCGACTGTTTTCCCATCGATACGGCCCAGCGCCGTCACCAGCGATTTACCGAAGCGGGACTTCATTTCGAACAGAGTGTCCTTATCAAGGACGCGGCGTATGACCTCGCGGACGTCGTAAACCTGGCTGCGGGATTCGGGAACGATGTCGAGAATGTCCAAAATCGTTTCGTCCGATCCTTCAGGCACCTCCACCCTGGGCGGCGCTTCCTTGTTATGGCTGGGCATATAGCCGAGAAAGCGCTTGACCAATTCGATCGCTTCTTCGTCGGTGTCGACCGCCGCATCCACGAGGCCGGTCGTGCCTGTGTGCAGTTTCCATCCGCCCAGCTCTTCCGGGTCGACGGTTTGCTTGATGGCCAGTTCCGTGACGCGGCTGCTGGCGACCGCCATGGTGGCGCCCTTGCGCATCACCACATAATCGGACAGACAGGCATACCAGGTCGATGATCCGTAACAACTGCCCAGCAGCGCGGATACCCATGGAGTGCGCCGGTCCCGCAGGTATTCGGTTGGGTCTTGGCCGAGAATGGCGCGCCCCGCGGCACCCATCCTGTCGGGCATGCGTGCGCCTGCCGACTCCCCCAGGAGGACGAGCGGCATGCCGGAGTCGTTGGCCACTTGCCGGACATGCTTGATTTTTTTTCCGTTCACCACGCTGCTGGATGCGCCCAGTACCGTGAAATCATTGGAAACCACCGCCACCGGGCGTCCGTCCACCGTCCCGAATCCCGTTACTTTTCCGTCTGCGGGCGTTTTCTCTTTGGCCTCGGGTCGGTACGAGGTCGTGAGCAGACCGGATTCATGGAAACTGCCCGGGTCGAGCAGGACATCCAGACGCTCGCGTGCATTGAGCACGTTTTGGGCGCGGCGCCTGGCCAGCCGTTCCGGACCGCCCATGCCCAAGGCTTTTTGCCGGCGTGTTTCCAGCTCGGTGACATTAAATTTTTGATCCATGCGCTCGCCCTCCTTGTTCAGCCTGGATATATTGTAGTAGTAATAGCAACTACTAATCAACTGATTTCATCTCGCCGGATGCTGGATCTTGTGTGTCGGCCGTTTGCGGCAGTGGCAAAGACGGCCTGCGCGGTCCAGATCGGCGAGCCATCCATGCTTATTGAGGCTGGATATGGGCCTCCTTCGCGATCTTGGCGAAATTGGCGGTTTCCGATTTCAGAAGCTCGCCCAGTTCTTTGGCGGAGCTGGGGGCTGGTTCTAATCCCTTGTCCCTGAGCTGTTTGATGACATCCGGCATGCTCAACACCTTGCGGATCTCTTTGTTCAGGAAATCCACAGTCTTTGGGGGAATACCCTTGGGTCCGAAGATGGCATACCACTGGGTGTGTTCATATTGGGGATAGCCGGACTCGCGGACAGTGGGAACATTGGGCAGTTGAGCACTGCGCTCGGGGCCTGAAACGGCCAGGCCGATCAGTTTGCCCGCGGCGATCTGAGGAACGGCCTGAGAAAGGACTATGAACGAGAATGCCGCCTGGTCTCCGAACAGGGAGGAAAGCTGTTCGGGCGAACCTTTGTAGGGAACGTGAAGAAACTTGACGCCTGCCATCGACGCCAGCATTTCCGCTGCAAGGTGGCCAGATGTGCCGACCCCGGAACTGGAATAGGCGAGACTGCCAGGATCTTTTTTCGCGCGTTCTATCAAGTCTTTGACCGATTTGATACCCAGGGACGGCTTGACGACGAGCACCGAAACGGTGGTGACGACCCGGGATATAGGTTCAAGGTCGCGGATTGGATCATGGTTGAGGTTTTTATACAGGCTGGGCGCCAGCGCATTGTTGTAACCGCCTAGCATTAGATGGCTGCCGTCGGCGGTCGACTTCACCAATTGGTCGGTGGCAAGATTGCCCCCTGCGCCGGGTTTGTTCTGAACTACCACGGTGTTGGGCAAACTCTTGCCGAGCGCGTCGGCGATAACGCGGGCCGTCAAATCCATCGCGCCGCCCGCGCCAAACCCGACAGTTATATTGATGGTTTTATTTCCCAGGGGATTGTCCTGCGCAAGGACCGGTTGTGGACTGAACCACAGTGTTGTTGCGATTACTGCTACTTTTATGCCGCTTTTGGCCAGCGACGCTAAGCCGGGGCCTCTGTTTCGACGGGAAAACATAGCATTTCTCCTAGCAAGAATCCGGCCCTTGGCGGCCGGGTCGGTGTATTCTGCCATTAAGTAGCAGCTAGAACTACTATTATTTTCCCGAGGATGATCTTTTTTTCAGAATCCTTGGTGTTGACAGGGGAAATGTATCGACTCACACTTGGGGCATCTTCCCGGGCTGAACCATCCATAGAGTCTCCTCATGATCAAGCATGTCGCTACCAAGAACACCATCAAAAAACAGGCTGATGCCGTCGGTCCCGTGAGCGATCTCCAGCGCCTCGGATTTTCGGAATATGAAGCCTGCACCTATCTCAGTCTGCTGCAAAAAAGCCCTGCAACCGCCTACGAGGTAAGCAAGCATTCCGGGTTGCCGCGCGCGAATATCTACGGCGCGCTCGAAAGCCTGGCCAACAAGCGCGCGGTGCAGCCTGTAAGCGAAAGCCCTACTCGTTATGTTCCTGTGGAGCCGGCCGCATTGCTCGGCCGGATTTCCTCCGATGTCGGCGACATCTGCGACCGCCTTCAGCACACGCTTGAAAAGCTCGAACCCCAGGAAAGCCCTGATGTCGTCTGGAGCATCGCCGGTGAGGAGCAGATAGCGGCCAAGGTCGATGAGCTCATCGACAATGCGGGCCAGCACGTATGGATCAAGGCGTCAACCGATGTATTGCGACGCCATGCCGCCAGGTTGAAGAAAGCCGCCTCCCGCGGCGTCAGGCTGGTTTTTGTCGTTTTTGGGGATGACATCAAGTTCCTGCGGTTCGGCAAGAATACCAAGGTTTATCTGCATGAAGGGAACGGACAGCGGGTTGGCGGTGCAGACAATCTCTTCACAGTCGCCATCGACTACCGTATCGCCCTGACCGCAAATGTCGGCGAAACCTTGACAGGCGCATACACCACCAACCCGGCCATCGTGCGCATGGCCGAGACCCTGATCCGCCACGATGTCTACATGGCTGAAATGATGGCTTTTCTGGGCGAAGAAATCGAAGAGCGTTTCGGCAAGGGGCTGATCGAACTGCGGCGCAACCTGTTCTCGCCGGCTCAGATGGCCGAGCTCAAGGCCAACTTCCAAAAGAAGGACGAGTCCGAACGCCTGGCCGATGTGCCGAGCTGAAGCAGCGGCAATGAAATAGCGGCAAGCATGAAAAGAAGGGTGTTCGCATAGGCGGCGCGCTGCCGTGCGTGGCGCCGCCCGGGCTGCGGGGGCGGCGTTCGGGCGCAGGTCAGGCCGGATCCTTTTTGGCCGGCGGCGACAGGCCCGACATCAAATCGGGCATCGAACCGGATATTTCATCATCATTTAAAAATCCTCTAAAAAAGTAGTTGTCACAACAGCTACCATATGATTTAATTGCCTCACACAAGTGATAGTGCGGCGGGCAATTATGAGTCAATCTCTTCATGTTTCGCATTCAGGGCGCGAATTCGCTGCACCAGTGGTCGGTGGGCACGAAGTCGCCGCGGGACCAGCGTTCGATGTCGCATCCCCTTACGATGCTGCAGTTGTCACACACGGAATCGGCGCTACGGCTCAGACCGTGAAAGAAGCGGTCGATGCGGCGTACGCTGCAAAGCATCGAATGGCGGCCATGCCGGGCTATGAGCGCGCCGAACGCTTGCTCAGCGCCTCCAACAGCCTGCAGCAGGATGCGGAAAACGTCGCCAGGCTGCTTACCCTGGAAACCGGAAAAACGCTCGCTGAAAGCCGTATAGAACTCGCCCGTGCTGTCGATGTCATCCGCCTCAGCGCGCAGGAGGCCACCCGCATCGAGGGGCGGCAGATACCGCTCGATGCCAGTCAATTGGGAGCCGGCAAGCTGGCGGTGTCGATGCGCTTTCCGGTGGGCATAGTCGGAATGATCGTTCCCTTCAACGCGCCGGTGAATCTTGCATGCCACAAGCTGGCGCCGGCGCTCGCGGCAGGCAATACATGTGTCCTGAAGGCGCCGCCCGAAGCGGCCGGCACCATCAGCCGGCTCTTCCGGCATTTTCTCGATGCAGGCTTTGATGACGGCTGCATCAATCTGTTGCACGGCGGGGCGGATATCGGCCAGGCGCTCGTGGCGGATCCGCGGCTTGATTTCATTTCGTTTACCGGATCCTTGCGGGCCGGGCAGTCGGTCAAGGCAGCCGCGGGCATGCGGCCGTGCACGCTCGAGCTGGGCGGGCTTGGCCCCACCGTCATACACCTCGATGCGGACCTGGACCGCGCAGTCGCCGCTTGCGTCGCATCCGGCTTTCGCCTTGCGGGGCAAAGCTGCGCTTCCGTGCAGAACGTCTTCGTCCATGAAGACGTCGCACAGCATGTCGAACAATCGATGGCCGAGCGGGTGCGGGCGCTCAAGGCTGGCGACCCGCTCGATCCTGGAACAGACCTTGGGCCAGTGATCAATCTCGCCGCGGCGGACCGCATCGCGGAACG
>Ga0182744_1004646_pt1 | contig 10187 bp, 10 predicted proteins | sample eDN3rd30CKraftMG_FD_128525 | JGI IMG/M metagenome (GOLD analysis project Ga0182744, IMG submission 128525) | Enriched Miracle-Growth compost microbial communities from Emeryville, California, USA - eDNA 3rd pass 30_C Kraft MG (version 2) (version 2) ... | reverse complement strand
TCCTCGCCGAGGCCTTCCGGCTGCGCCAGCCGGGCGGCGCCTTCATCCAGTTCACCTATTCGCCCCGCCCGCCACTCGCCGACAGCGTCGCCGACGCGCTGGACCTGGGCGTGGAGCGCGTCGGCACGATCGTGCGCAACGTGCCGCCGGCCACCGTGTTCCGCTACCGCCGCATCGCCGACATGGTTCGGGATTGACGGGGGTTCGGGATTGACCGGCGCCCTCGCCAGCATCTAGACAACGCCCCGTTACGGGTCCCCATGCGAATGGGGGGCAAGAGGGAAGTCCGGTGCGTGGGCATGTGCCCGCCAGTCCGGCGCTGTTCCCGCAACTGTAACCGGCGAGCCAGGCGCCAGCATGCCACTGCGTTCAGGGAGCGATCCCGGCGTGGGAAGGCGGCGCCGACGCGATGACCCGGGAGCCAGGAGACCTGCCCGCTGACAGTCTGTCCTTCGCCGGTCGGGATGTGCCGGACGAACGGGGCTGAAACCCTCGCGTGACGACATCAACGAACGACGCCGCTGCCGGCCCCGCGCGGGCCGCGCAGGCCGTCGCAGGGATGAGGGACGTCACATGGGGGACGCGAAATATCTATGGAATGCGCCGTTGCTGGCGCTGGGCCTGCTGGCGCCGGGCATCGCGCTGGCGCAGGATGAGGACGCGGGATCGCCGGTCATCGTGGTGACCGCCACCGGCGCGCCGCAGGACCGGGACCTGAGCGGGCAGGCGATCAGCGTCATCGACGCCCGCACGATCGAGACCAGCCAGGCGCGCAGCGTCGCCGACATATTGGCGCGCGTGCCCTCGGTGCGGGTCAATGCCAATGGCAGCCTGGGCTCGGTGACCAGCGTGTCGCTGCGCGGCGCCGAGGTGGGGCAGACGCTGATGCTGCTCGACGGGGTGCGGATCAACGACCCCAGCTCGACCAGCGACGCGGTCGATTTCGGCAATCTGCTGATCGGCAATATCCGCCGCATCGAGGTGATGCGCGGCTCCAACGCCATTCCCTACGGCTCGGACGCGATTGGCGGCGTGATCGACATCTCCACGCGCGACCCGGATGCGCCGGACGGCGTCTCGCTGCGCGCCGCCGCCGAGGGCGGCTATGCGGACACCTACAGCGGCACGGCCGATATCGGCTGGCGCAGCGGCGACCTGCGCGCGGACGCCGGCATCGCGGCGCTGCGCACGGACGGCATATCGAGCGCCGACCGCCGCCTGGGCGCGACCGAGCGGGACGGGCTGGACAATGTGACCGCCCATGCCCGCATCGAGGCGCCGCTGGGCGCGGGCGTGAGCCTCGACCTGCGCGGCTATTTCGTGAATGCCGATCTCGACTATGACAGCTTCTTCGGCGCGCCGGCGGACAGCACGGACAGGAGCCATTTCCGCCAGTTCACCGGCTATGCGGGGCTGAACGCGACCAGTTTCGGCGGGGCGCTCGCCAGCCGGCTCGCCTTCACCTGGCTAGACAACAGGCGCGACTATCGCTTCGCGCCCGACGCGCCGGTCGATTTCGGCTATCGCGGCGAGACATGGCGGATCGACTATCAGGGCAGGCTGGCGCTGGACCCGGCCGCCAGCCTGATCTTCGGCTATACGCATGACGCGCCCGCCTACCGCTTCTTCGGCTTCGGCTCGGACGAGACGCATGAGGCGAACACGGACAGCGGCCATGCCATGCTGGTGCTGCGGCCGTTCGAGTGGCTCTCGCTGAGCGGCGGGGTGCGGCATGACGACCATAGCCAGTTCGGCGGCGTCACCACCTTCGGCGCCAATGCCAATCTGGCGCTGGGGGACGAGCGCACGCGGCTGCGCTTCGCCTATGGCGAGGGCTTCCGCACGCCCTCGCTCTACCAGCTCTACGACAGCTATAGCGGCAATGCCGAGCTGCGGCCCGAGCGCTCGCACAGCGTCGATGTGGGGCTGGACCGCGACATCGCGGACGGGCGCGGCCGCATCTCGCTGACCCTGTTCACCCGCACCACGCGCAACCAGATCGATTATGACATGGCGAGCTTCCGCTATGCCAATATCGCGCGGACGCGGGCCAATGGCGCGGAAGTGGAGGTGGCGGTCACGCCGGTGGACAGCCTCGATCTGGCGCTGGCCTACAGCCTCGTCGACACGCGCGACCGCTCACCGGGCGCGGCGACATTCGATGCGCATCTCGCCCGGCGGCCGGTGCACAGCGTCACCGCCTCGATCGACCAGCGCTGGGCCTTCGGCCTTGCCACCGGCGCAACGGTGCGGCTGGTGAGCGATGCCGTCGACCCGACCGCACCGCAGGGCGCGCTCGACGGCTATGTGCTGCTCGACCTGCGCGCCAGCCTGCCGCTCGGCGAGCGGTTCGAGCTCTATGCGCGGCTGGAGAATGCCTTCGATACGCGATACGAGACCGCCTATGGCTATGGGACCTATGGCCGCGCGGCCTATGGGGGCGTGCGGGTGAAGCTGTGAAACGCGGCGCGGCGCTCATCGCCCTGCTGGCGCTTGCGGCCTGCGGCGGGACGCCGCAGGCCCGGGCGCCCATGGCGGCGCCGCGCCTCATGTCGCTCAATCCCTGCATCGACGCGATCCTGGTGCAGGTGGCCGATCCGGCGCAGATCGTCTCGATCAGCCATTACAGCCACGATCCCGCCGCCACCTCCATGCCGCTGGCGCTGGCGCGGCGCTTCCCCGCCAATGCCGAGACGGCCGAGGAGGTGGTGGCGCTGCGCCCGGACATCGTGCTGCTGGGGCCGCATGTTGCCCCGGCCACGCAGGACCGCATCCGCAATGTGGGCGTGCGCATCGAGAGCGCCGGCGTGCCGGCGACCATCGCGGAGAGCCGGGCGCAGATCATGGCCATCGCGCGCGCGGCGGGGCATGAGGCGCGCGGGGCGGCGCTGGTGGCGCGGATCGACGCGGCGCTCGCCCGCGCCGCGCCGCCCGCCGGCGCGGCGCCGCTGCCGGCGCTGATCCGGCAGGGCGGCGGTCTGGTGCCGGGGCAGGGGACGCTTGCCGACGAACTGCTGGCGCGCACCGGCCTGCGCAACATGAGCGGCGCCTATGGGCTGGCGATGTGGGACATCCTCCCGCTGGAGCCGCTGATCGCCCGGCCGCCCGCGCTGCTGCTCACCGACCGCGCCCGGCCGGACCCGGGCGCGGCGCTGCTGGCGCGGGTGCCGGGCCTGCGCATCGCCGATTTCCCCGACCGGCTGCTGCAATGCGCCGGGCCGAGCCTCATCGAGGCCGCCGACCGGCTGGCGCGCATCCGCCGCGAGAGCCGGTCATGAGCCGGGCGGGCAAGCTGCTGCTGCTCGCGCTGGGCGTGGCGCTGGCCTTCGCGCTGTCGCTGCTCGCCGGCAAGGTGTGGGTGCCGCTCTGGGGCATGGCGGCGGGCGATCCACGCGGGCTCATCATGATGGACCTGCGCCTGCCGCGCGCCTGCCTGGCGCTGGTCATCGGCGCGGGGCTGGGCATGTCCGGCGCGGCGCTGCAGGGCTATACGCGCAATCCGCTGGCCGATCCGGCGATCCTCGGCATCTCGTCCATGGCGGCGCTGGGGGCGGTGGGCGCCATCTTCGTGGGGCTGGGCGGATCGGTGGAGACGGTCGCCGCCTTCGCCATGGCGGGCGCGGCGCTGGCGGTGCTCGTGCTCGGCCTGCTCGCCGGCCGCTCGGCCAGCGCGGTGGCCTTCGTGCTGGCGGGCACGGTGCTCTCCTCGCTGGCGGGCGCGCTGACGGCCTTGCTCATCGCCCTCTCACCCAATCCCTTCGCCATGTCCTCGATCATCAACTGGATCATGGGCGCGCTGACCGACCGGGGCTGGACGGAGCTGCGCATCGCCGCGCCGCTGGTGGCGGTGGGCGGCGTGCTGCTGTGGGCGCGGCGCGGGGCGCTCGACGCGCTGACGCTGGGCGAGGCGGTGGCGCGCTCGCTGGGCGTGGACCTGATCCGGCTGCAACTGGTGCTGGCGGCGGCGCTGGCGCTGATCGTCGGCGGCAGCGTGGCGGTGACCGGCGTGGTCGGCTTCGTCGGCCTCATCGTGCCGCACATGCTGCGGCCGCTGTTCGGCGCCGAGCCATCGCGCCTGCTGCTGCCGAGCGCGCTGGGCGGGGCGCTGCTGGTGCTGGTGGCGGACGCGCTGGTGCGGCTGGTGCCGGGCGCGGGCGAATTGCGGCTGGGCGTCGCCATGGCGCTGATCGGCGCGCCCTTCTTCTTCGCGCTGCTGCTGCGCTACCGGCGGGACCTGGCCTGATGCTGGCCGCCATGGGCCTCGGCGTATCGAGCGGCGGCAAGCCGCTGATCGCGGACATTGATGCCGCCGTCGCGCCCGGCCGGCTGACCGCCATCCTCGGCCCCAACGGCGCAGGCAAGTCCACGCTGCTCGCCTGCCTTGCGGGCCTGCGCGTGCCCGATGCGGGCGAGGTGCGCCTCGACGGGGCGCCGCTGGCCGGCCTGACGCCGCGCGATCGGGCGCGGCGGATCGGCTATCTGCCGCAGGATGCGCCGCTGCACTGGAACATCGCGGTGCGGCCGCTGGTCGCGCTGGGTCGCTTCCCGCATGGCGACGCGGCGAGCGCGACGGGACGCGCGGCCATCGACCGCGCTCTCGCCGAGACCGATCTGGCGCCGTTCGCGGGCCGGCTGGCGGGCACGCTCTCCGGCGGCGAGCGCGCCCGCGCGATGCTGGCGCGGGTGCTGGCCGGCGCGCCGGACTGGATCCTGGCGGACGAGCCGCTGGCCGCGCTCGACATCGCGCATCGTCATGCGATGATGGACCGGCTGCGGGCCATCGCCGCGCGCGGCGTGGGCGTGATCGTGGTGCTGCACGATCTGGCGCTGGCCGCACGCATGGCGGACGATGTGCTGCTGCTGGACGGCGGCAAGCTGGTCGCTGCCGGTCCGGTCCACGAGGTGCTGACGCCCGAGCGGCTGGGCGCGGTGTTCGGCGTGGACTTCGCTTATGTGGCGAGCGCGGATGGTGCGCCGGTGCTGGTCAGCACTTGGCGGGGCGTAGAAGGACGCCGACCATAACAGTGCTCCTGCGAAAGCAGGAGCCCAGGGCGCAAAAGCAGGTCCTTGCCGCCCTGGGCTCCTGCTTTCGCAGGAGCACTGAGGGGGGTGAGGCACGCATGTGCCGCAGAGTGCGGGAACGGCATATCCCCATCATCCTCCGCGCATTGCCCGTCGCCTTCCGCGCGCGAGGCCGCTAAAGCGGTCCCATGCAACGCTTCGATGTCATCATTCTCGGCGGCGGCCTGGTCGGGCTGACGCTGGCCATCGCGCTCGAGCGGCACGGTGTGACCTGCGCCGTGATCGACCCCGCCGAGCCCGCCGCGACCATGGCGCCCGGCTTCGACGGGCGCGTCTCCGCCATTTCGAGCGCGAGCTGGAAGCTGTTCGAGGCGATCGGCGTGGCGCCGCATCTGGCCGGCAAGGCCTGCCCGATCGACCGCATCTGGGTGAGCGAGGGGCTGACCGGCGGCGCGCTGGACTTCGAGCCGGACCCCGATGACGGCGCCATGGGCTTCATGGTGGAGAATCGCGAACTGCGCCTGGCCATCGACAGCGCCGCGCGAGCCGCGGCGGGCGTGACCCGCTTCCAGCCGGACCGGGCGCTGGACATCGAGCGCGGCGCGCATGGCGTGACGCTGCAACTGGCCGGCGGCGCGCGGATCGGCGCGAGCCTGCTGGTCGGCGCCGAGGGGCGCAACAGCCCGATGCGCGAGGCGGCGGGCATCCCGGTCGCTCAATGGTCCTATCCGCACACCGCTCTGGTGACGGCGATCGACCATGAGGAACCGCATGGGAACACCGCCTACGAGATTTTCTATCCCGGCGGTCCATTCGCCCTGCTACCCATGCTGCCGGGCACGCGCTCGGCGATCGTCTGGACCGTGCCTACCCGCCACGCCGCCGCCATGCGCAAGCTGCCCGAGCGCGCGCTGCTCGCCGAGGCGGAGAAGCGCATGGGCGATTTCCTCGGCGCCGTCCGCCTCGCCGCGCCGGTGCAGAGCTATCCGCTCGGCTATCATCGCGCGGCGCGGATCGTCGACACGCGGCTGGCGCTGGTCGGCGATGCGGCGCACGGCATTCACCCGATCGCGGGGCAGGGCGTCAATCTGGGCTATCGCGACGCGGCGGCGCTGGCCGAGGTGATCGTCGAGGGCATGCGCATCGGCCTGGAGCCGGGCGACGCGCAGCTTCTGGAGCGCTATCAGCGCTGGCGGGCACTGGATTCGCTGAGCGTCACCATCATGATGGACGGGCTGGTGCGGCTGTTCGACATTCCGGGCAAGCCCGCCTCACTGGCCCGCCGGCTCGGCCTCTCGGCCGTGCAGCGGCTGGGACCGCTCAAGGAGCGCTTCATGGCCGAAGCGCGCGGCGAAAGCGGCCCACGCCCGCGCCTGTTGCTGGGCGAGGCGATCTAGGATCGACATTCAGCCTCGGCTTACAAAACCCCGTCATGCTGAACCTGTTTCAGCATCCATGGTGCTTTGGAGACCTGATCCTGATGGCGAGATAGATGCTGAAACAGGTTCAGCATGACATGTGATCTGTCGGTTCGACACTGAATGTCGATGCAGCCCGGCGCCGGTCACGCTACCGGCATCGGCAAATGCCAGGCGGGGAGGTGATCCGGGCGATGCTTGGAAATTCCCCAACATCTTGGTGATTTCCGCCAACCCTTGAAAATCCATTCTCGCGATTGGGACAGGCCGCGTTCCGGTTCAATTCAGGAAAACCCTGCAATAGAGCCGATCGCCGGCATTTGGCACGGCACATGCCCATTTGGCACGGCACATGCAGAGGAGAGGGCATCACAGGGCCGGATGGATCGGCCGGCACATTCGGAGTTTCGACCATGCAGACCTATCAGCCTTCTCTCTTCGCCCGCTCCGACACGCTGCTGGGCGTCTGCGAGGCCATCGGCGGAGATCTGGGCTTCAATCCGCTGTGGCTGCGCGCCGGCTTCGCCTGCATGGTGTTCTTCAATTTCGCGCTCGCCATTGGCGTCTATCTGGGCCTGGGCGTGATCGTCGCCGCGATCCGCTGGTTCCACCCCGCGCCGCGCAAGCCCATGCCGCAGCCCGCCGCCGAGCCGGCTCAGGCCATCGCCGCGCCCGCCGATGCCGGGAACGACCGGACGCCCGAACTGCTCGCCGCCTGATTTCCCACGCGGCCTTTCCCCCTCAGGGCCGCATCAGGGCCGGCCGATCGCATCTCCCACCGCGATCGGCCGGTTCTTCATTGAGGGGAAGGCTCGTTCTTGCGAAAGGCGATCCTCAGCGCATGGCTTCCGTTGTGAAGGGATTTCGACGCACCGCTCGATGACCAAGCCTTGCCGCTGCTAGTCAGCTTCGATCAAACGGCGGACCTGGCATTGCCCGCCGACGCCGACCTTGGCCCGCCTGCTTCGATGCCGTCAGCCCTTACCCCGTGCTGCACCTAATCACCCACCAAGGGGACCGTAGGTTGTCGAGCGAGCCGCCCAGCGGAACGGCCGAGCGCTTCGACAGGGCCTTGGACTGGATCGGCAGGACCGTCGCCTCGTCATCGCTGGCTGCATAGAGGTCCGCACCCCTCGCATTCCGCACTGTCGGCATGACGTGCCAGCCGCGCCGGGAGAGCTCCCGCGCGACGTGATACAGGCCAGCGTTCCCGGTCAGTTGATGCCGCAAGCAAGTCCCCCTTCGTGCCAAATTGCCATCATGGCCGCCGCCCCGGCGCTGTGGCTTCCTCCGGCTGTGATTCGCACAAGGAGGACGACACATGAATAGCAAAGACTTCATCGCCCGGCTCGGCCGCTTCGAGGACTGGACGCCTGAACAGATCGCCTATCTGATCGGGGAGCTCGCAGACGGCATGGCACGGGACCAGATGCGACGCTTCGATGGCTATTGGGGGGCGGCCGCCGCGCTCCGCATGGCGAGCGCCTTCGTCGAACACGGGGACCAGCCGGACGCAGCGGAGGTTGCGGCAGCCGAGATCGGCATCCTTGCCCGTTACGCGCTGGACTCAACCTTTTGGGGCAGCGTCGAACACGAGATTTACCGCCGCGCGCAGGAAGGCTGGGAGGAACCCATCTATGGGGGCCGCCACAAGGAGAAGATCGTCGGCACCGTCCGCCGCTATAGCGACCGCCTCCTTGAACTCCGCGCCAAGGCCCTCCTGCCCGCCTACCGCGAAGTCTCCTCGGTGTCGGTGAACGGCCGCGTGACGCACAATCTCGATGCCGGTGTCTTGGGCGATGCTGTGGCGAGGGTCGCGGTGCAGATGGCGGAGAGCCTGCGCGCTGCGCTGCCCGCTCCGGTGAGGGTGATCGACCATGAACCGGGATAGCGCGCTGGACGAGCTCGCCGTGATGGTGGGCTTGCAAATGATGGGGCCGGACGGCCGCCGGGCGCTGCGTATCTCGCTGCTGATCGAGATGGGCGAGAAGGCCCCGGCCTCGCCAGAGCTGGCCGCGCTGTGGGATGAGGACCGGCTGATACGCGGCGAACGCGAGCCGGTGTCGCTCTATGACCGCTGGGTGCTGGCGCGCGCCCGTGAAGATGCCGAGCGCCCGCTGTTTGACGAACAATTCTGGCGGATGCGCCGTGCCGACCTGATCGGCGCGGGCTTCGACCAAAATGAGGCGCGCGACGTGATCGCGGCCATCCGTGCGTCCTTGGGCGACGCAGCCCCGATTGGAATGGAAGAAGGAGACGATCATGGGAATATTCAGCAAGCCGCAGCCTGACGCCAGCGGCCCGGAGCCGGACCGCCTGCGCGAGATCGCGGCCGACAAGATCGCGGCGGCCGAGCGGTTGTCCGCTGCCATCGTGGAGATGGGCGCGGCGACCACCGCCCTGCTGGACGCAGACCGGGCCTTCTGGATCGAGTGGCACAACCGGCACGGTGACTATGGCGAAAGCACCCGGCGCTTGATGAACCAGCTCCGCACCTTCCTGCTGGGCGACATCGTGCTGAACGCGCCCGAGATGCCCAACTACCTGAACCTGCCCCGCCAGAGGGGCACGACCGGCGCGACCATCGCCAGCCTCAACGGGAGGGGGGAATCATGTATCCAGTCAGCATCGGCTACGCTGGCGCTATCCAGCGAATCACCGACCTGATGAACAATGGTCATCACGCGGAGGCGCTCGTCACCACCGCCTTCACAGTCGAAAAGACACTCCGGCGAACGCTGCGGCAACTCGTGGTCTCGGCCGGATTCAGGTCCACGGACGCGGAGAAGATCGTGAAGGGCCTAGGCGGGCTCGAAAGGCTCAAGGACGCATGGGAGCTCTATGACCCAAAGCATCGCAAGCTGCCGTCCCTGATTGGCGCTGATTGGGCGACATTCGATGCGACCGCGAAGATGCGTAACAAGCTCGTCCACGGTGAGCGCGTTTACAATCTCGCTGAATGCCGGACGCAGGCCACCAACGCCCTCGCTGCCCTGAATCGACTCAAGACCGCGTTTGATGCCGAGTATGGCTACAGCGGCTGGGACCGCCTCAAGGTCCGCAGAGTGGGCCACCTCCACAAGGACCCCAAGATCAACTGGACGAGGTGATCGCCATAAAATTGGCCCATCCCACCGGACATCAGCGCCCGGTCCTGTCACTGTCCTAGTTCGTGATGCGGTTAGCCGTAATGCCGCTTAGCCGACCATCCTGATTCATAGGTCTCCCATGTCCGGGGCTACCGGACGCCAGCGTCTTGTTGCATAGGACGCTGGCGTCTGGTCGATGCGCTTGCGTTCCCCCGGAGATCGCGCCTACATGGGGCCATGAAAGGACGCAGCAATGAGCGCGAAGCAATCTGACGACGACAAGAAGGTGACGAACATTGCCGACCTCTTCGCGCAATCCGGCAAGCCGGACACGCGGAAGTCCTCGGAGAAGAAGTTCGGCAAGCCGGTGATGGATGTGGGCTTCTGCATCACGCCCTCGCTGTTGATGAAGGCGCAAGCGCGGATTGGGCTCAACCCGGTCCAGTTCAATATTGTCATGCAGCTCCTCGACCAGTGGTGGACGGCGGAACGGCGGCCGTGGCCCGCGAAGGCGACACTGGCCGAGCGCATGGGGATGAGCGACCGCCAGATTCAGCGACAGATCGCGGAGATGGAGGGCGTGGGGCTCATCAAGCGCATTCCCCGGACCAGTCCGGGCAAGGGCAAGACCAGCAACGAGTATGACCTCACCGGGCTC
>Ga0182744_1004645_pt1 | contig 10187 bp, 9 predicted proteins | sample eDN3rd30CKraftMG_FD_128525 | JGI IMG/M metagenome (GOLD analysis project Ga0182744, IMG submission 128525) | Enriched Miracle-Growth compost microbial communities from Emeryville, California, USA - eDNA 3rd pass 30_C Kraft MG (version 2) (version 2) ... | reverse complement strand
CGAGCTGGGACCATTGGTTCGGCACCGACGATTTCGGACGGGACATTCTCACCCGTGTCATTCTGGGCACCGGTAATGCCCTCGGCGTGGCCGTGGGCGTCGCTTCGTCCGCCATGCTTGTCGGCGTGCCGCTAGGGCTTCTGGCGGGCTATCACGGCGGCCGCTTCGGTGAAGCCGTGATGCGGGTAACAGATATCTTCCTGGCGGTGCCGAGCCTCATCCTCGCCATCGCGCTGGCGCAACTGCTCCATGCCGGTATCGGCGGCGCCATTCTGGCGCTCAGCCTGACCTATTGGCCGCACTTCTGCCGCAACGTCTATTCGGAGACGCGCAGCGCCAAGACGGCGACCTTCGTCGAAGCGCTGGAATCCATGGGGGCCAGTAGCACGCGCATCGTCTTCATGCACATCCTGCCGAACATCGCCTCGCCGATCATCGTGCGCGTCACCGTCGGCCTCGGCTACATCATCATGACGGCGGCTGTGCTCGGCTTTCTCGGCATCGGCGTGCCGCCGCCGACCCCCGACTGGGGGGCGGCCATCGCCAACAGCCGGCAGCATCTGCCGGAAGCCTGGTGGCTGGTCAGCTTTCCCGGCCTTGCGATCTTCCTCGCCGTGCTCGGCTTCAACCTGCTCGGCGACGGTCTGCGCGACATCATCGATCCCCGATTGAGGCGTGCCAGATGATCGCATCGGATCCCCTGCTGCGCGTTGCGCAGTTCGCCCTCGCGTTCCGCACCGAAGCCGGACTGCCCACCGTGCTCGATGGCATCGATCTTGAGGTCGCGCGCGGCGAGATCCTGGGCCTCGTCGGCGAAAGCGGCTGCGGGAAATCGACCCTGGTGCGGGCCATTCTCGGCCTCATGCCGCAAGGCGCGCGTGTGCTGGGAGGGCGCATCGACTTCAGCGGGCAAAACCTGCTCGATCTCGGCGAGGACGTGTTGAGCCGCGACATCCGCGCGGGGCGTATCGGTTTCATTCCGCAGGACCCGTTCCAGTCCTTCAACCCGCTGTTTCGCGTCGGCTCGCAGATGCTGGAGATCATGCGCTGGCATGCGCCGGCGGAGGTCGGCCGGTCGCGTTCGGCCCATCGCGCCCGTCTTCTCGAACTGATGGAAAGAGTGCGCATCCCCGCGCCGGATGCGGCGCTGAAGCGCTTCCCGCATGAATTCAGCGGCGGGCAGTTGCAGCGGCTCATGATCGCGGCAGCGATTGCCTGCAAGCCCGACCTCGTGCTGGCCGACGAGCCCACCTCCGCGCTCGACGTGACGACGCAGCAGCAAATCCTGGCGCTCCTGGAAGAGCTGGCGCGGGAAATGAACACGGCGGTCATTCTCGTCACCCACGATCTGGGGCTCGTCGCGCAATATTGCGATAGGGTCAGCGTCATGTACGCCGGGCAGACGGTGGAAAGCTTCTCACACGAGCGCATGCTCGATGGCGTCCGTCACCCGTATACGCGCATGCTGCTCGACTGCCATCCAGACAGGGCCGGCGCACTGAAGGGCATTCCGGGCATCGTGCCCGGCATCGCCCGCATGCCGCCGGGGTGCCGCTTCGCTCCCCGCTGTCCCGCCGTGCTTCCCGTTTGCAGCACACAACGCCCGAAGGCGGAACTGCTCGAGGCTGGCCATTCCATCCAGTGCTGGGCCGTCAGCGGTTCTGCCGCCGCAAGGGTGCTCGCCGATGCCTGACATCATCCTCGAGGCGCGCAACCTGACGACCATCCTCGGCGGCAAGGCCGGGTTTCTCCAGCGCGCCCGCTCGCAGACCCGCGCCGTCGATGACGTCACCCTGCAATTGCATCGCGGCGAAACCCTCGGTCTCGTCGGAGAGTCGGGCTGCGGAAAGACGACGCTGGGGCGCACCTTGCTCGGCCTGCTGCGCGAGACGTCCGGAGAAATCCACCTCGAAGGCCAGCGCGTCGACGGGCTGGCACCGAAGGCCGCGCGCCAGGCGCGCCGCGCGATCCAGTATCTGCACCAAGACGCGGTGGGCGCGCTCGATCCCTGGTGGAGCATCGGACGCACCCTGGGCGAGGCGCATCTGCTGTCCGGCGTTGCAGGCGATGAAGCTGCGATCGACCGCATGCTCGGCGCCGTCGGTCTCGATCTCGCGGCGAAAACGCATTATCCGCATCAACTCTCCGGCGGCCAGCTCCGCCGCGTGGCTTTGGCGCGCATCATGCTGCTCGCGCCGAAGATCGTCATTCTCGACGAGCCGACAGCCGGCCTCGATCTTTCCATCCAGGCTGCCGTCCTGCGTCTTCTCCAGGACGTGAAGACGAAGTTCCAGCTGACCAACCTGTTCATCTCCCATGACATGTCGGTCGTGCGCCTGATGTGTGACCGGGTGTCGGTGATGTATCGCGGCCGTATCGTGGAATCCGGCCTGGCGCAGGATATCTTTGCCGCGCAGCGCCATCCCTATACCCGCGCACTCGTTGCGGCGACGCCGCGGCTCTCGACGCGCGTCCCTGTCGTTGCGCTTGATGGCGATCCTCCGGGCCTTGGCCAGGACATCCCGGGCTGCGCCTTTCATCCACGTTGTGCCTTCGCCGTGGATCTTTGCCGCACACAGAAGCCTGATCTGGAACAGGCCGAAACAGGGTCGAGCGTGGCCTGTCATCGCTGGCGCGAGCTTGCGCCGGCCAAGGATGTTGGAGGAAAACGAAATGCAGACCTATCTGGGGCCGCGCCCGCCTATCAAACTGCCCGGTGATGCACGCATCTGCGTGAGCGTGACGATCGCCTTCGAGGCGTTCATGTACCACGGCCACTATGGCCATGCCTCCACCAAGCCCGGAAGGCCCAATCATTTCTCGCTGTCCTATGCCGAATATGGCCCGAAGGTCGGTTTCTGGCGCATTCTCGACAGCCTGAAACGCCACAAGCTTGCGGCCACGTTCGATGTCGGCGGACTGGCCGCCGAACGGCATCCCCATATCATGCGCGCCATGCGCGACAACGGCCACGAAGCCGCCGGCCACGGCTGGGCCAATGACGTGCACACCAGCGACGATGATCCCGACGGCGAGCTGAAGTCCATCCGCCAGACGTCGCAGGCTATCGAGTCAGGCTTTGGCGAAAAGCCCGTGGGCTGGGTGAGCCCAGGCAGCGTCGGTTCCGCGCGCACCATGCAATATATGATCGATGAAGGTTTCCTGTGGAACGGCGACGATGCCTCGGACGATCTGCCGTTTGTCCGCAACATCGGCGAGAAGCCCCTTGTCATCCTGCCGCGTATCAACTTTCCGACTAACGACCTGATCATCTGGCAGAAGCCGCAGAATCCGCCGAGCGCCTACTACGAAGGCTTCAAGGAGACCTTCGAGTTTCTCTATGAGGAAGGCCGGCGCGGCAGCCCGAAATGGATCGACCTGCTGCTGCATTGTGATCTCGGCGGCCGCCCAACCTTGATGCCCATCTTCGAACGCGCCATCCAATATGCCCAGGCCAAGGAAGGCGTCTGGTTCGCCCGCCGGCGCGATCTCGCCCAACTGATCATGGACCTCGAAGGGCCGCAGGCGAAGCGCTGAGGAGATGGCGATGAGCGAGACAAACAACGCGACAGCCGAAAAGGAATTCGCCGATCGGTATGTGGACCGCAACGCGCGCGCCGCGGCCCTGCTGAACGACAGCATCTTCTATTTCGGCGAACTCGGCATGCAGGAGCGCGAGACCAGCGCGCTGATGACATCACTGCTGGAAGAGGGCGGCTTCAAGGTGGAGCGCGGCATCGGCGGCTTTCCGACGGCCTTTTGCGCCACCTACGGCTCCGGCTCGCCGGTGGTGGCCGTGCATACCGAATATGATTCCAACCCCGACAATTCGCAGCAGCCTGGCGTCCCGGAGCCGGTCGCGATCGTCGAGAATGCGCCGGGTCACTGCGAGGGGCACAATTGTAACGGGTCCGTGCTGGTGACGAGCGCTCTTGCCGCCAAAGCGGCGATGGAGAAGTTCGGCCTCAAGGGCACGCTGAAGATCATCGGCGCGCCGGCCGAAGAGCAGCTTGTCAGCCGCCCTTATCTCGTCCGCGATGGTTACTTCGACGATGTCGACGTGGCCTTCACGCCCCATGTCGGCGCCCAGTTCGGCGCCGGATACGGGCTCGTCCAGAGTGCGCTGATCTCCGCGATCTTCACCTTCCATGGCGAGACGGCGCACGCCGGCGTATCGCCATGGAAGGGACGCGATGCGCTCGATGCGGTGGTGTTGATGGACGTCGGCATGGCGGAATATCGCGAGCACATGCTGCCGGGCACGCAATGCCAGCGGGTGATCACCAATGGCGGCCAGCAGCCCAATGTCATTCCCAAGACGGCGGCCATCTGGTGGTATTTCCGCGCCCCTGACGCGAAGGGCGCGACGGCGGTCTTCGAGCGGGCGAGGAAGGTCGCGGAAGGCGCGGCCATGATGACGAACACCAGTGTCGAGGTCGACGTGCAGAGCGCCGTCTGGCCGGTGCGCGGCAACCAGACGCTCGCCGAACTCATGCAGGCGGAATACGAGCGCATCGGTCCGCCGGACTGGTCGGTTGAGGAAGACGAACTGGCGCGCACGCTGCAGAAGCGCGCCGACGTACCCGTCGAAGGCCTGAGCCGCAAGATGACGCGCATCATGGGGCCGGCCGGTCAGAAAACCTCTGCCAATGATGCGGGCGACGTCTCCTGGAAGGTGCCGATGGTGAAGTTCTATTTCCCCTCCAATATTCCAGGCATCAGTTATCATCACTGGGCCGCCGGCGTCGCCCTGGCGACGTCGATCGCCCACAAGGGCGTCGTGGCGGGATCGAAGGTACTGGCGTCTGCGCTGCTCGAATGTTTCCGAAATCCCGATGTCGTCGCGCAAGCCAAGGCGAGCTTTGCCAAAGAAATCGAGGGCAACGTCTTCTTCAGCATGTTGCCCAAGGACCAGAAGCCGCCGGTCCAGCTCAATTTCACGGAGATGGAAAAGTACCGTCCGGCGATGCGTGCGCACTATGTCAAGGAGCGGCCGCAGTATTCTTAAGGCTTACCCTTCTCCACCACGCCGATGATCGGGCCCATCGGGCGCCAGCGGTCGTGGCGGCCGATTGACGGTGCGTAGAGCGAGGAAATCGATCCGTCGAGAAACAGCGCGTCGCTGCAACCGAGCTTGTCGCGGAACAAGGTGGCGAATTCGTAGAACGTCACCGGCTCGTTCGAGATCGCAAAGACGATGCGGCCGCCGGAGCAGGCGCCGACGCCGTTGCGCGTCTTCTTCGACGTGCCTTCTTCATTGATGCGCGGATGGATGCGCCCGCCGATCACCAGCATCGGCCCCGATTGCGTGGCGTAGCGCGTCTCGCTGCGGCGCGCCGCGAACTTGTCGCTCTCGACCACGCCGGCGCCGTTTTTGGTGACATAGAAGACGCCGTTCGGCTTGAGATGAAAATTGCCGGGGCCGTTGCGCGTGTTGAGCTTCGTCTTCTCGATGCCGCCCTCGATGAACAGGCCGGCCGGCCGGTAATCGGGATGATACATGCCGGCGTTCATGGCGAAGACCAGCTTCTCGCCCTGCCGCGCCAGGGCATCCGAGACCGCACTGAAGGAACCGAAGACGGCGCCGTCGGGATCGTCGAGAAAGATGCGGATGTCGGACTTGCCGGCGGTGAACGTGCAGACGGAATAGGGCGCGTTCTCCCAGCTCGCCTCTTCGCACTGCGCCTGCGCCGGCGCCTGGCTGATGCCGAACAGAATTGCCGCGAGGCACAGCGCCCAGGCGTAGCGCCTTCCGATCCCGTGGATCGGAAACAGGTGCCTGGCTATTGAAAGGAGTGCATTTTCGTTACGCGAACCGCCGTCCGCTTGGTTTGAAAATGCTCGGGAGAATCCCGTCATTCGTCATGTCCTCTCGTCAGATTCTTTCCATCAGCGCGGACACATGCGCGGCAACTGATTTGCCCAGCGCATCGAGATCATAACCGCCTTCGAGCACCGATACGAGCCGCCCGCCGCTGCGTTTTTCCGCCACATCGAGCAGTTGCCGAGTGGCCCACGCGAAATCCGCCTCCACCAGGCCGAGTTGTGCCAGCGGATCCCTGCGATGAGCGTCGAAGCCCGCCGAGACGATGATCAGGTCGGGCGCGAACGCATCGAGCCGTTTGAGCACGACGCTGCTCATGGCGTCGCGGAACTGTTCGCCCTCATCGCCCGCCCGCAGCGGCGCATTGACGATGGTGCCATGAGCGCCAGTCTCGCCTTTGGCGCCGGTTCCCGGGTAGAGCGGCATCTGGTGGGTCGAGGCATACATGACGCTGCCGTCGTTCCAGAAGATCTCCTGCGAGCCGTTGCCGTGATGGACGTCGAAATCGACGATCGCCACCCGCTCCGCGCCGTGCGCGGCCTTGGCATGCCGCGCCGCGATCGCCGCATTGTTGAAGAAGCAGAAACCCATGGGGGTCGCGGTTTCGGCGTGATGACCGGGCGGGCGCATGGCGACGAAGGCATTGGCGGCCTGCCGGCTCATCACCGCATCGACAGCCTGGCAGGCCGCGCCGACCGCATGCATGCAGGCTTCCCACGTGCCCGTGCTCATGGCGGTGTCGGCGTCGAGCTGGACGATTCCCTCCCTCGGCGCAGCCTCTTCCAGCGTGCGGACATAGGACTCGGGATGGACGCGGAAAATCTGCTCTGCCGTGCCGCGGGCTGCCTGCTCGCGCAACAGCATCTGGAACGGCTCGGCGCCAAGCGCTTCTTCGATGGCGCGCAGGCGTTGCGGCTGCTCGGGATGGCCGTAGCCCATGTCATGGCCGAGCCCCCTGGGATGGGTGATGTAGAGCGTCGTCAAGAGCGAAACCTGGCAAGCGGCGAGCGCACATTTTCGAGCGAAGTGGGGCACCGGTTCGCGGGAAGAAAATGCGCTCCCTTCAAATAAACGGATGCGTTTTTCGACCGGATCGAGTCGCAAACGCGATGACGGCAGGAGGCCGGACGACTGTGTCTTTTCTGCAACGTCATAGTTAGATTTTCCACTTATACCTCGCCTTGCGGCAATCATATGGTAAGAAAATCCCTAATAATCTTGGTCTTACGGACCGAATCGGGGCTAACTTCATGAGATTCAAGGGGATGGCGATCGCACTTTTGGGTGCGATGTTACTCGCGGGCTGCAATTACAAAAGCCTTCCAGATCCGGCCCTATCGGCAAAAGATGCCGAATGGATGGCGCTTGTGCCGGCTTTCGACGTAGGCCTCGAGCATCAACGTTACGAGGTCGACGATCCGACCGGCGAAGCGCCCGGCACGATCGTTGTCGATACCAAGGCGAACTTCCTTTATTTCGTCCTGCCGAACCGCAAGGCCATTCGTTATGGCGTCGCGACGGGCGCCGAGGCCTATGGCTGGACCGGCACTGCCACAGTCCGGCGCAAGGCCGAATGGCCGCGCTGGATGCCGCCGGCCGACATGCTCGCGCGCTGGCCGCATCTCAAGCCCACGGCCGCCGCCGGCGGTCTCAACGGCGGTCCGGACAATCCGCTCGGTGCCCGCGCGCTTTATCTCTACGAGGGCAACAAGGACACGCTCTACCGCATTCACGGCACCAACGAGCCGGACAAGATCGGCCACAGCGTCTCCTCGGGCTGCATCCGCATGCGCAATATTGACATCGTCGATCTCTACAACCGCACGCCGATGAACACGAAGGTGATCGTCCGCTGAACCTGCGCGCACGGATGAACGTAAAACGGCCGGGAAAACCCGGCCGTTTTCATGCGAGCCCCTTCATGTGATCAGCATCGGCCCGCCGAGTTCGACGGTGACGATTTCCGGCGGCCGGAACAGGCGTACCGGCAGCAGCGAGGTGCCGAGGCCGGCCGAGACGACCATATGCTTGCCGTTGTCGTCGAAATGTCCGTAGGTCTGTGACCATTTCACCCGGTCGCTCATCCAGGCGCGGCTGAAATCCGGCAGCCGGACCTGGCCGCCATGGGTATGGCCGCTCAGGGTCAGGCAAACCCGTGCCGGCACTTTAGGGAAAATATATGGTTCGTGCGCCAGCAGGATCACCGGCGCGTGGTCGCTCACCTGTGCCAGGCAGCCGGGCAGATCGTCGAAGCCCGAGCCACCGCGCGCCGCTGCCGAGGGTATCAACTGGTCGGCAAGGCCGACCAGCCAGAAGGTCTCTCCATCCTTGTCGATGCGCAGGGTGTGGTTTTCCAGCAGGCGGACTCCGGCGTTGCGCAGCGCGCGCCGCACCGGCTCACCGCCTTCCGCCGGCATATCGGGAAGGGCGCCGTGCATGAGATCGTGGTTGCCCATGATGCCGTAGACGCCGAGCGGCGCCCGCAGCACGCTGAGCGCCGCGCCCCAGGCCTCCGGCATCACCGGCCCCGAGACGATCATATGGCCGCCGACATAATCGCCCAGCAGGACGACCATGTCGGGCCTCAAGGCATTCACGTGCATGCTGATCGAGCGCACCCGGTCGGCGGACATCCACGGCTCGCAGGCATGGATGTCGGCGATCACGGCGATTTTCAGCCGCAGGCCCGCGGGCCAGTGCCGCGGCGTCAGCCGATAGGAGGTCAGCTCAAGAAGAAAACCGGGTTCGATGCCGAACGCATAGCCGCCGGTGGCGATGACCCCCGCGCCGCCGCCGGCTGCGGCGCGCAGGAAGCCACGTCGTGTCATGAGCGCCATGAACGTCCTGTCAGCTCAAACCTCGACCGCTCACATTTTAGCGGTCCGGAATGAGGTGTATCAGGCCGCCTGGTCGTCTTCACGCAAAAAGGCGGGGACGTCTTTCACGCGCGGCCGAATGCCGCCCGGCTGAAGAATTTCATGCTTGTCGGAGCGCACTTGCAGGGCGGCGGCAACGGCCGAAAGGCCGATTTCGCGATAGAGCTGGGTCAGCAGATCGCGGGCATCTTTGGGGGCATTCTGGGAGGCATTTTGGGAGGCTTGGGGCGGCTGGCTGTTATCGGTCGACATGGCGGAAACTCACTCTGTTACAATAGCGTTTTCCGATCCTCTTGGATCGGAAAAACGCGTCTGACTCTTAACTGAGCGCATTTTCTTCACGCGAACCGGTGTCCACTTCGCTTGAAAATGCGCTCGCATGCCGGACGGGGTGGACAGCACGCCGATTAAGATTGTTGGATGCCAGTTAAGGCCCCCTTAACAGTGCTAGCCTGGATCGATCCCGGCCGCTGTGCGCCAGAGCACGGCCAATGATGTGGAACCGCGCCGCCGCGCCCGGCCTTTGTAAAGCTGGAGTTTTCCGTCGTGCGGATCGCTGTCCACAGGGCGTGAAAATGTTGTGGGCTACGGCATCCGCCAGCGGCAATAATGCGATCCTGGACGCCGTGCGGCGAGATCGATGTGCATGTGGTCTTCGTGATAGCCGTCCGAGCCCGGTCCGAGCACCGTGGCGAAAGTCTTGCAGGCAGACGTAAACAGCGCTTCCGGTATGGGTGATGCCTTGTCGCCGACGAGCGCCTGACCGCCGCCGGCAAACTTGACGCCGCGGATATCGAGGGCATTGCCCCGGCCATGCTCGCTAAGCTTGGCGCCGGCGACCCGGTTGCGCGGCCGGCACTCGTAGGACGATCCGGTGACGATGGTCTCGATCTTTCGATCGCCAGCCTCGAGGATCGTCGAAAAGTCACCGGCGGCCCAGGTGGCGAATTCCTTTGCCAAAGCGCAGCCCATCACGCCAGAGGCGGCGACGGATATTTTCCGGCCGTCGGGACGGATGATGGCTGAAATCGTCACCGGCTCGTCGATGCCGCAGCCGGGTCCGGCCGGCGGCGCTGGTGCGCGCCTGGCTTCGACGTGTCCGGAAACCAGAAAGCCGCTGCAGGATGAAGAGATGACGGGCGTCACGGCCTCTTGCGGCGCCGGCGCGGGAGCGGCTTCCTTGGCATTCTCCCTGTCAGCTTCCTTGGGAGCCGCTTTCGGCACCCCGCCAACCTGTTCATGCGCCTGATCCTCGGCTTGGTCCTTGCCCTGTTGTGGATCGATGCCGGCCGGGCGCGGCGGCGGCAAGGGCGGCAAGGGCGCCTTGACGGGAGCGGCGGCCGTGGCTGCAGACAGGGCCATCGCCGACAAAAGCAAAATCCCGACGATGCGTGGTCCGGGCCAGACCGATGTCATACGGCCCGAATGCGGGCGGCGGCGCTGCGCCGTGGCGGCATGGCGGATTTGCTGGTGGAAGCCGCAACCGG
>Ga0182744_1004643_pt1 | contig 10189 bp, 5 predicted proteins | sample eDN3rd30CKraftMG_FD_128525 | JGI IMG/M metagenome (GOLD analysis project Ga0182744, IMG submission 128525) | Enriched Miracle-Growth compost microbial communities from Emeryville, California, USA - eDNA 3rd pass 30_C Kraft MG (version 2) (version 2) ... | reverse complement strand
CCGAACCCATGACTATCCCTCCGGGCTTTCGCGCCCTTCGCGTATGCGATGTACTCTCCTCGCACGTCATACCTCGACAGTCGACAATACGATGCAGTCATTGTTGTCGAATGTCAAGGTATCTCGCGCACGGTAGGCAGTGCGGGGGGCGCGCGCACCGCGCGCGCCCCCCGCGCCATCTTTGCGATGCAGCCATGGACCCGTGGGGCTGACGAGATTCGACCGTTCGAACCGTCCAGCCCGGTTGCGATCGCCCGTCATCGGGCGTATGCTCGCAAGCGTCACCACCGATGACGCGACCCACCGCCCACTCCCGATCCCATGAGCTAATGCGCGCTATCATGCGCCTCGCACTCCCCTTCCTGGCCGCGTTCGCCATCGTCACCTGCGGCGGAGACAGTTCGACCACGGAACCTCCACCCGGCAATGGTCGAATCGCCGGCATCCCTCCGGGCTGGGTCGGGTCCGGCAACGGCTACGAGATCGGACGAGACAACGGGGACTCGCACGCTGGCGAGACGGCGGCCTACATCACCGCCTCTTCGCGCAACGAGCAATCGTTCGCGGTTCTCGTCCAGATGGTTCGGGCCGACGCCTATCGTGGCAAGCGCATGCGCTGGTCCGGGTGGGTGAAGCACACGGATCTGGCCGGGGAAGACATAGGACTGTGGATGCGCGTGGACGGGCCAGGAGAAGTCGCTTCGTTCGACAACATGAGCACACGTTCGCTCACAGGCAGCTCGGATTGGCACTAGATCTCGGTGGTTCTGGACATTCCCGACAATGCGATCGGAATCGCCATTGGCGCACTGATGGCCGGAACGGGTACGCTGCCGATCGACGACTTGAAGCTGGAGCAGGTGGCTCTCGACGTCCCTGCAACGAATATCTACGATTCTCCCCAGCCCGGCCCCGACTCGGCAACGACGGTCGCCGCATATTCAAGGCGGCCAGGCGTCCCGGACAACCTCGATTTCGAGGGCCCCGCACCGGTTCCTCAGGCGGCCGTCGGATGGCTGCACGATAACGGGACGGTACTCGCCACCACCGATCCGGAGGCGGCGCTGACCGACCTCGATCCGCTGGAGGAGATGATCGGTTCAGCACACGTCGTGGGGCTCGGCGAAGACACGCACGGCACCCGTGAGTTCTTCCGCATGAAGCACCGCATCCTCGAGAAGCTCGTCGAGGATCTGGGCTTCACCTACTTCGCAATCGAGGCATCATCTCCGGAGGCGGACGACCTCGATCACTACGTCATGACCGGCGAAGGCAATGCAGCCGATCTACTCTCCCGATTGCACTTCTGGACGTGGAACACGCAGGAAGTGCTCGACATGATCGAGTGGATGCGCGATTGGAACGCCACGGCCAGCGAAGCGCACAAAGTGCATTTCCTGGGCTTCGACATGCAGTATCCGGGGAACGCCATGGACAGCATCGAAGCGTACGTGGCGCGCGTCGACCCGGATGCCGCCGGGTATGTGGGCGAACGCTATGAATGCCTCGGCCCGTTCCGCAATACTGCGGGCTCAGCTCCGGACCCGAGCGGTTATTCGGCTCTGTCGAGCACGGCGAAGAGTGCCTGCGCAACCGCCCTGCAGGAGGTATATGACATGATCGCCAGCCACGCCGCCGCGTATGAGGCCGCATCGTCCATCGCCCGTTACGAGGCGGTGCTGCACGCAGCACGGCTGGTGCAGCAATTCGAGACGGTGGCGTCGGTGGCTAACCAGGGCTCGGCCACCGGCAGGGCACGCGACGCCGCCATGGCCGAGAACGTCGAGTGGATACGTGAGCATGCGCCGCCCAACGCGAAGATCGTACTGTGGGCGCACAACGGCCACGTGAACAGCATCACCGGCACGATGGGCGGCCATCTTCGGTCGGAGTATGGCAGCGAGTACGTGAACCTGGGCTTCCTCTTCGGACGCGGCTCGTTCAACGCGGTCAGCTCCGCCAGCGGCGGGCTGCAGGTCTGTACGGTCGGCGACCCGCCGACCAACTCGATCGAGGCGATCTTCACGGCGACGGGAGCGCAGTTGCTCATGCTCGATACGCGGGAGATCGCGAGCGGCGGTGGCGCCGCGGCACCACTGCTCGGTCCGATCCCCGCACGATCGATCGGCTCCACGTACAATTCATCTGCAGAGCAGGCGTACTTCCAGCCGATGCTTCTCCCCGACGATTTCGATCTTCTGATATACCTGAGCACTTCGTCACCCAGTACGCTGCTGTGACGAGGTGACGAGGGGTCAGGTACTTCGTCTAGAGGCCCCGGCAGCGACGCTGCCGGGGCCTCTACACGAAGTACCTGACCCCTCGTCACCGTCAGAAGTTCGGGTTCGTGTCCAGCTCTCTCTGAGGTACCGGGAAGCAGGTGTCATCTCCCTGTTTGCCACCCGGGAAGAGATCCACGCCGTCCTTCAGGAAGCGGCGCAGCGTGGGCAGCCGCTCGCCGGTGAGCCAGAGCTCGCGCGCGCGCTCACGCGCGAACACGGGGAGATCGGTCGAGAGCGTACCCGTGAACGAGATCGGGCCGAGTCCCCAGTGATCGCTGCGGAGGTCGTTCACGATGTCCGCGGCGTCGCCGGGAGCGCCGCCGCGCAGCGCGACCTCCGCCTCGATCAGCCTCGCCTCCGCGCCCGACGCCATGACGATGGGTACATCGGCCGTGGGATACTTGAGCTGCAGTACTACTGGCACCGCAGCGTTGAACGAGGTGAGATCGGGACGCACCTCTATCAGCCCCAGATCCTCCCACTCATCGAAGTAGGCCCACTTCTCGTGACCGGTGAAGTCGAGCGTCCCATCGCCCACGGTAAACCGACGCGCTTCGTCGATCGCATAAGTGAGTCGCGTGATCTTGTTCTTTTGCGCGACGCTCGCCGTGGAGTAGTACGCCTTGAACGAAAGCGAGTTCGGTACTGCGGCTGCAGCGGTTGCCGCGGCCGGATACTGGCCGAGCCAGAGATTCGCCCGCGCCTCGCCGAGCTTCGACGCGGCCACGAGATCCGCATCACCGGCGGCCTGCGCCGCGCTCCCCGCGGCCTGGAAAGCCGTGAGGGCATCGGCCATACGCTCGTCGGACGAGAGACCCGCCTCGCCGTTGATCGCGCTCTGACAGAACGCCTCGGCCAGCAGCATGCGCGTATACGCCGCATAGTACTTCGCGAGAGCAACGCCCTCGAGCCGCTCGTTCTCGTCTCCAGTGCCTGCCGCGGCGTCGAGGATCGCCACGGCGGTGTCGGCCATGAAACGCGCGGTGGAGAGCGGCGTGTACAGATCGCCCAGCAGCCCCTCGTTGTTCGACGTGATGCTCCGCGCATCCATCTCGGCGCGGTACGGGAACGTACCGGCGAGGATCATCTCGTCGGTGAGGATCGCCGTATGCATCACGTAGTAGTCGAACATCGACTGGAACGCGCCGCGAACACCGTTCACGGTGAGCGCGGTCGACCCTCCCTGGAGATCGTCAGGGGTGAGGTTCACCGGATCGTCCACTCGCAGCAGGTCATTGCACGCGGCCGCGGCTACGAGTCCGAGTCCCACGAGCAGGGCGCGCGCGGCACGTGCTGCCGTGCGCGTCGTGAAAGGTGCCGTACGCTTCTTTCTTCCCAGCAGATCGGCACCGCTGGATTCCATATTAGTCATCACCGGGTGCTCAGTAGTTGAGGATGACACCGAACGAGACGGCACGCGTCTGACCGGCGCTGAAGAAGTCACGCTGCGAGGCGTTCTGACGTCCCTGACTGTTCACTTCGGGATCGGGACCTGGATAGTCGGTCCAGGTGGCGAGGTTGGTGCCGGTGACGCTGAGGCTCGCGCGCGAGGCTCCGAGTCTCCCCGCCCAGCGGTCGGGGAGCGTGTACTGCGCCGAGAGCGAACGCAGCTTCACGAAACCGCCATCGTACAGGAACATGTACGGCTCGAAGTTGGACGCGGGATCGGCCTTGAGGCGCGCCGTCGTCGTGGGGTTGCCGTTGGCATCGCGCTCGTACTTCGCGGCGCAGGTGCCGAACGACTGGCGGCACTGGTACACCTCTGTGTAGTTCACCTGCTTGTTCCCCTCGGAGAAACCGAGCTGGCCGAAGAAGGTGAGCTTGTTGCTGAAAAGCGACAGAGTGGACGAGAGCGAGCCGGTATAGGTCGGAGTGGGCTGTCCCACGTAGACCGGAGTCGCGGCCACCACCACGTTGTCGCTCCCGTCGATGCTGACCGGGCGCATGAAGTAGGCGCCGAAGGCGTAACCCTCGCGGTGCTCCTGCAGGCCGCGCCCGCCCACCGCGATCGGCGCCGCCAGTTCGGTGATCATGCTGGTGACGTGCGTGGCCGCCACGCGCATGGACCACATCGTGCCCTCGCTTCTGAGCAGAGTCGCGTCGACCGCCGCCTCGAAGCCCTGGTTCTTGACGCCTCCCACGTTAGCCCAGACTCCCGACGGGAAGCCGTTGGAAGGCGGGAGCGGACGCAGCACCAGCGCATCCTTCGTGAGCTTGTCGAAGTACGTGAACTCGACGCCGAGGCGATGGTCGAAGAGCGAAGCATCGAAGCCCAGCTCCAGCTCCTGGCCGCGTTCCGGCTTGAGCTCCGGATTGCCCTGCCGCTGAGTCGCGAAACCGGACGCCGCCGATCCATCGGGGAGCGTCACCGCCGTGACCGCGAGCAGCGTGGTCGCGTCGAACGATCCGGGCTGCTTGCCGGAAGTACCCAGCGCGCCGCGCAGCCGGAACTCATCCACCGGAAGCGCGGGGAACCACGACTCCTCACTGATCACCCACGATGCGGCAATCTTGGGATACGCCACCGAACCGAGGTTGTTGCCGAACGCGCTGTTCCTGTCGAAGCGAACGGCGGGTGTGATGTAGAGCCTATCGGCGAAGCTGAGCTGCTCCTGCACGAACACGCCCATCGTGCGGACCTCGTTGAAATCCTCGCCGCCCGCCGTGGCCGCGCCGTTGCCTACGGTGTACGCGCCCGGGGGGAAGCCGTACGCGGTGGACGACGCCGCGCGAAGCTGGCGCGTGTAGTACTGGCCGCCGAAGGTGGTCTGCGACACCCAGTTGTCGGTGAGATTGAAATTCAGCGCGGTCGTGGCTTCGAGAGTCAGCGTGCGATTCTGCACGTCGTTCACGTTGCGCCACGGATCGCTGTCGAGGATCTTCATCGGCACGTTCGGGATCATGCTCCAGCCGTACTCCGAGTAGGCGTCGTAGCCTACCGTGAACCGGTTGGTCCACACGCTTCCCTCGGTGTGCGTGACGCTGGCCGATCCGGTGTAGCGCTCGAGCTTGACCTGGTTGTCCATCGTCTCGAGGCGCGCGAAGTTGTTGCTCCCCTGGAAGGTGCGGTCGTAGTCGCACATGGCGGCCGTCACGTCCGCCAGCGGGTCGGTCGTTATTCGCGCTTCCTCGAGTGCGCGCGGGCAGGTCTCCATCGCTGCGCCGCCGGCGTTCGGATCCACTGCCATGATCGGCGTCCACATCGGCTGACCCAGCGTCACCGCGCCTATGTAGCCCCAGCTCTCGCCGTCGTTGTAGTTGTAGGCGGTGGAGCTCGTGGTGTAGCCGTTGGACACGGCGATGGTGACGTTCTCGCGCGGCTTGAGCGTGAAGTTCCCGCGCACGTTGTAGGCGCGCTGGCCGTTAGTGGCGAATACGCCCTTCTGGTCTTTCCAGTCGAAGGAAGTGAAGTAGTTGTAGCTGTCGTTCCCGCCGCGCAGCGAGATGCCGAGCTTTCCAATGGGACCGTTGCGGAAGGGATCGTAGTACAGATCCTTGTCGGGGACGTTCGCCGAGCCCTTGAGGTTGTCGATGTAGTAGGTGGTGTCCTTGTATTGCGCACCGAGATCGACGTTCGGATTCCAGGCGCGGACCGAATAGTCATTCGGATCCCAGGAGATTCCATATTCGCCATGCGCGGAGAACTGCGCTCCGTCCGCTCCGCTTCCGTTCTTCGTGGTGATGCGGATCACCCCCGCGGCCGCCTCGGTTCCGTACAGCGTGGCAGCGGCCGGCCCCTTCACGATCTCGATCGAGGCGATGTTGTCGGGATCGATGTCGAGCATGCGGTCCGACATCGCGCCACCCACGCCGCGGCCGCGCGCGTCCGTGTTGATGCGCGCCCCGTCCACGTACACGATCGGCGTGTTCTCCAGGTTGATGCTCGTGTTGCCGCGGATCTTGATGTTCGCGGCGTTGCCGACCGTGCCGCTCGCGCTCGTGATGTCGACGCCGGTGGCGTTGCCCTGGATGAGTGTAGCGATGTTGCTGGGCGCCTTGAGCTCGGTCTGCCTCGCCGCGTCGATCGTGCTCACGGCGTTGCCGATCTCGCGCTTCCGCTGCTCGCCAGTCGCCGTCACCACGATCTCGCTCAGCGAAACGGCGGCGCTCGTGAGCGCGAAGTCCGCGGTGGCCGTCTGCCCCGCCGCAACCTGCACGCTGCGTGAGGTGGAGACGTAGCCGATGCGACGCACGTTCACTTCCACCGTGCCCGGCTGCACGCCGCTTATCGAGTACGTTCCCTCCGCACCCGTCGTGGTGCCGAGTGTGGTACCGGTGATGAACACCTGAGCGGCTACCAGTGGCTGGCCGGTTCCGGCATCCGTGATCGTTCCCGTCACGGTGCCGCCGCCCTGCGCACCGGCATTCGCCGCGGTCACGGCGATGACGAACAGTGGGAACGATAGCGGAATCGCGAGCAGCCTCGCGAAGCGCGCGAACTTCACTGGGGGCATACATACCTCCCTGACGCGGTACGGTGATGCGTGTGAGCGAGCTCCGCCGAAGGCAGCTTGCATGCCATGTACGGGAGCTCTCCGCACGACCGCGAGCTGCGCCGCCAACTCGCGAAGCCGTCTGCGATTACGGACCGGATCGCGACACGCCGACGGCGCCCTCTCCCGCTCACCCCGCGCTTCCCGCAATCCCGTGGATGCACCGTCCGCAGCATCCACGATGCGTCAGTGGCGTGTTCGACTCGTCCGTTCCGCGGACAAGTCGTCGGCCGGCCGTGCACCGTTCGTGCATACGTCGCGCTCGGCTGTTGCCAAGCGAAGCACGTTCGTTATGTTGGCACTCAGAACCCCCTCACCCGGAGCGCCCCGGTACCCGCCTGTGACTGAATCCCGGTCTCTTCGGCCGCTCGTCCGCGCCGCGCTTCTGCTGCTCGGCATCCTCGCGCTCGTGAACGTTCCCTTCTCCGTGCCATCTATCGGAGGAGGCGACCGCTCATTCGGATGGTCCACGAAGCGCCAGACCGATGGGAGCCAGGAGCAGGTCGTGACGCGCACGCTCCGTCGGGCACGCGCTGCCGGCCTTCTCCCCGGCGACCGCGTTCTGGTGATCGAGGGAACGGCGGCGGATTCCACCGCCATCGAGGCTGTCCGCCGCAAGGCGGTGGCGGGGGACACTCTCGATCTGCTCATCCGACGCGGAACCGAACAGCGGCTGGTACGTGTTCCGGTCAGCGACAGCTCGCCGAGCTATCTCGGGTTTCTCAGTTACGTGGTGCTGCTCGCGCTGGTCGCGTGGCTCGTGGGAATGGCGATCGTCGTTTGGCGTGGGCAGCGAACCGACGCGCTTCTTCTCGCCGCGGGACTGCTGCTCCTGCCGCCAAGCTTCTTCCCCAGCGGCATCCCCGGCGACGGCGTGCTCACCAGCATCCTTCGCATACCATGGCAGTTCGCCGGCGCGAGCTACGCCATCTTCTTTCCGGCGACTCTGCTGCATTTCGCAGTGGTCAAGGGCAAATGGCCGCGCGCGCTGAAGTCTCCCGTCGCATGGATACTCCTGTACGCCGCGCTTCTCGGTGTGATGGTGACGACCAGCGGATCCGTGAGCGATCTGCTGCGCTGGTCGCACGCCGGCGGCGGCCACCACGCGCGCGCCTTCGCATCCGTCGCGATGAGCGTCGCGGTAGCCGTCGTCGCCTGGCGCATCTACCACCGACAGCAGGTCTTCTCCTTCTCGATGCGCTGGCTGGCCGGTGCAATCATGCTGGTCGCCATCACCACCAGCGGTCAGATCCTGCTCGGGACCTACGCTCCAGCGTGGATCGGCACCGAGGCGATGGCGGAATTCGACTCGCTCACTCTTCTGCTCCTTCCCACCCTCACGGCGTTCCACTATTTCGTTCCGCGAACCAGTGATGGGGTCTGGGATTCACAGCGATGGGTGAACAGCACGAGCTGGATGGTGGTCACGTGGGTCTACGGCCTCGCGCTCATCGGCGTCACTGGCGCGGTTCTGCACATGACCAACCAGCGACTCGGCGGCGCGGAGTGGCTGCTGTTCGTCGCGATCATCGTGACGACGCTCGCGCTCTCGCCGGTGCTGCAGCGCGTACGCGAGCTGGTCGACAAGCGCCTGCTCGCCGACTGGATCGAGCGCGAACGCGCCGCGAACGGCTTCGTGGAACGGATCGGCCGCCAGCTCGAGCTCCAGCGCATAGCCGCGAGCGTGGCGCGCGAGCTGCCGGCGGTACTCTCGGTGGCGTCCGCCCGTCTGCTGCTCGCACGCGAGTCGATGGAGGAGTGGCTCGGCCAGGATCCGACGATCCCGCTCGTGGGTGTGAGCACGTCACCGCGCTCCGAAATCGCCGCCGCTGCGCTCGATGCCACCGCGCCCGGCGACACCGACGAGATCATGTTTCCGGTGCGCGACGCCGAGGACACCGTCGTCGGCGCGTTGTGTGTGGGACGGCGCCTCGATGGCCGCGACCTGGACGCCGCGGGAGACGGTCTCTACTGCCTCGTGTGCCAGGGAATCTCCAACGCGCTCGCGAATGCGCGATCGTACATCGCGCTGCACCGCGCGCGTGAGGAGCTGGCCGAATCCGAACGCATCGCTTCACTCGGCGTGCTCGCGGGCGGTCTCGCGCACGAGATCAAGAACCCGCTCGCCAGCCTGCAGATGGGACTCTACCTGCTCGAGCGCCAGGGAGCGGATGTGAGCAAGCTCGCACGCATTTGTCGCGATCTCCGACGCATCGACGACATCGTATCGGGCCTCCTCCGCTTCACGAACCACGAGCCCATCGAGCGCCCGGGACTGGTGGACGTTCGGCCGATAGTGAGCAACTGTGTGGTGGAGCTGAGGCCGCTCGCGGAAGATCGCGGCGCCAGACTCACCGAGCGCTATGCTTCCGGACCGGCACGCGTGCTCGGTCTTCCCGGTCAGATCAGACTCGCGATATCCAACATTCTCACCAACGCGATCGACAGCATCCCCGAAGGCGGCTCGATCCACGTGGAGCTGGAGCTCTCGGATTCGCACGTCGAGGTGAGCGTCAGGGATACCGGCCCTGGAATTCCATCGGAGCTGCGCGACCGGATATTCGAGCTCAATTTCTCCACCAAGCCGGGCGGCACGGGAATCGGGCTGGCGCTCGCCAGGCGCGAAACCGAGAGACTCGGCGGTCACATCGATGTCGAGAGCAACAGCGGCACGGGTACGTCGCTCCGGATAGTGCTTCCGCGCGCGTACCTGGAAGACAGCAAGACGGTAGCTTGAGGGTACGATGCCACTACATCGTTCCCTCCGGGCCGACACGAACGGCGTTTCCTTCGAGAGGTCATGGTGATGCGACGACCACGCTTTCTGATCATCGACGACGAGCGCAACTTCCGGGAGTTCCTCGCAGAGGCGCTCGAGGTCGAGGGGTACGTCGTGACGCAGGCAGCGACCGCGCGCGCGGGACTCGCGCTGGCGCGGCAGGAACTGCCGCAGATCGTGCTCCTCGATCAGAACCTTCCCGATGGCTCAGGGCTCGATCTCATCCACGGACTGCGCGACCTGCCGAGCAATCCGGTGATCATCATGATCACCGCGTACGCCGGCTACGACAACGCGGTGCGTGCGGTGAAGGCGGGCGCGTTCCACTACCTGAACAAGCCCTTCGGCTTCCCCGAGCTGCTGGACGTCGTGGCCGAGGCGTGCGTCGCGTTCCCGGCGCTCGGCCAGCCGGACGAGCTGGAGATGCTCGGCGCGCTCGTGGGCTCGCATCCGAGCATGGAGCAGGTGAAGCAGCGGATCGCGCGAGTGGCGCGCGCGCCGGTTTCCACGGTGCTCATCCGCGGCGAGTCGGGAACCGGAAAGGAGGTGACGGCGCAGGCGATGCACAGCGCGAGCGACCGCGCGTCCATGCGGCTGGTCTGCGTGAACTGCGCCGCACTCACCGAATCGCTGTT
>Ga0182744_1004641_pt1 | contig 10191 bp, 10 predicted proteins | sample eDN3rd30CKraftMG_FD_128525 | JGI IMG/M metagenome (GOLD analysis project Ga0182744, IMG submission 128525) | Enriched Miracle-Growth compost microbial communities from Emeryville, California, USA - eDNA 3rd pass 30_C Kraft MG (version 2) (version 2) ... | reverse complement strand
GCCTTGCAGAATTCCGCGAGAATCCATTTCAGGTGGCCGAGATGGGAGCCCTTGTCGATGACGAGGCCCTCGACCTGATGGAACATCGGCGTGTGCGTCTGATCGGAATCGGAGCGGTAGGTGCGGCCCGGAATGATGACGCGGATCGGCGGCTTCTGGGAAAGCATGGTCCGCACCTGCACCGGCGAGGTGTGGGTGCGCAGGAGAAGCCGCGAGCCGTCAGGCTTCGGATTGAAATAGAACGTGTCGTGCATCTCGCGCGCCGGATGGCCTTCCGGGAAGTTGAGGCGCGTGAAGTTATAATCGTCGGTCTCGATATCCGGCCCTTCGGCGACGGCGAAGCCCATGTCGGCGAAGATCGTGGTCAGTTCGTCGATCACCTGGCTGATCGGATGCACGCGGCCGGTTTCGATCGGGCTCTCGCGCACGGGCAGCGTGACGTCCACGGTCTCGCTGGCGAGGCGGGTGTCGAGCGCCGCGTCGGCGAGCGCGGACCGGCGCGCCGTCAGCGCGGCGTTGACCCGATCCTTGAGGCCATTGATGAGCGGGCCTTGCGCCTTGCGCTCGTCCGGCGTCATGGCGCCGAGCGTCTTGAGCAGCGCCGACACCGAACCGCTCTTGCCGAGCGCGCCGACGCGCACCGCTTCGAGCGCGGCTTCGTCGGCGGCGCCGGCGATAGCGGTGAGTATTTCCTGCTCGAGCGCGTTTACATCCGCCATGGGACCTACTCCGGCATCACGAACAGGTCGGTGTCGTGCGGCTTGCCGCCCGCCTGCGTGAGCATCGCATGAACCTGCCCGCGATGATGGGTCTGGTGATTGAAGAAATGCGTCACGAGCTGCCAGACGGGCCGCGTGACCTCCGCCCGCACCGCGCCGGAGAACCACGTCAGCTCGCCGGCGAGCCATGGCGGATCAAGGGCGTCCGCCCAGCCGACCAGTTTCGCGTCTACACCCGCGCGCTCCTGCTTGAGGTTTTCCCAGTCAGGATAGAGCGAGACCGAGCCGGCGATGCCGACGGAGAGCTTCGGCCAGTCGGAGAACCGGCTCATCCACACGCGGTCTGCCCACAGCAGGTGGCTCAGGGTCTTGTGGATCGAGCCGAAGAACGCGCCGCGCTCCTGCCGCCGCTCCGCATCGGAGAGGCGGTCGGCCACACCGTAAAGGTTTTCGTTCTGCCAGCGATTGTAACGCGCCATCCGCTGGACGTACGCGGCATCGATCATCGGTCGCCAGTCCGGCGCACGATCCGGAAGGAACCGTGCGCCCAAGATTTACGCCGCGAGGGCGCCCTTGACCTTCTCCACGATCGCCTGGAATGCCGCCGGCTCGCGGATCGCGAGATCGGAAAGCACCTTGCGGTCGATGTCGATGCCGGCCTTCTCAAGCCCGCTGATGAACTTGCTGTAGGTCAGATCGAACTGGCGCACGCCCGCGTTGATGCGCTGGATCCACAGCGCGCGGAACGTCCGCTTCTTGTTCTTGCGGTCGCGGAAAGCGTACTGGCCGGCCTTTTCGACGGCCTGCTTGGCGACCCGGATGGTATTCTTGCGACGGCCGTAATAGCCCTTCGCGGCCTTGAGGACCTTCTTGTGCTTGGCGTGGGAAGTGACGCCGCGCTTCACGCGAGCCATGACTGATCTCCTGTCAAAATCCGATTACGGGGAATGAAAAATCGCGATGCTGGCTCAGCCGTTGGGCAGCCAGTATTTCACGATCTTCTCGCCGTCGGTCTTGAACAGCACCGCGGTGCCGCGATGGTCGCGGATCTGCTTGGTGCTGCGCTTGATCATGCCGTGGCGCTTGCCGGATTGCTGGTACTTCACCTTGCCGGTGCCGGTGATCTTGAAGCGCTTTTTGGCGCCCGACTTCGTCTTCAGCTTGGGCATTTGGCTCTCCTGATTTGGACCGGTTCACTGCGCGCGGAAAAAGACCGCGCCGGACCGGCGGGTGCTCGAAAACCACGAGCGGCTCTGGATTGAGCGTTTTCGCCGCCACGGCAGCCCTTTTAGCCGGGCGGCGAAGGCCGGGGTTATGGCAGAAGCGCGCCGCGCTGACAACCGCGTCGCCGGCCCGCAAAGGGAGGGATCGCCCGCCGTGGGACAGCCAGTGGGCATAATTTCTGAATAAAAATTCATTTTGAAAATCAGTGCCCTAAGACGTTTAAGGGATTTCCTTGTATTTCATGGGGTTGCCACAAGGATAGTTAGCTCCTAGTTTCGCCCAATCGTGTTCATCGCTGGATAGGTGATCGTTCGCATTGGCCTGCGACCGCAAAATGGAGGGGTAATACATGGGGAATACTGTCAACTTCGCTCGTATCAACGAAAGTAAACAGAATTTCGATGATATTTACCTCAAGAACGATCCTAGAGACTATTTTCGTCACCTGGGCCAACTCGATTACATCATCCCCCATGTCGCGCAGCCGATCTTCGAGAAGCTGATCCGCGCGCGCGCCGAGACCCAGGACGGCCCGGTGACCGTTCTCGATCTCGGCGCGTCGTACGGCGTCAATGGCGCCCTCCTGAAATACGACCTGTCCTACGATGCGCTGCGGGCGCGCTATACGGCGCCGGCGCTGCAGGCGATCCCTCCGGCTGCGATGCTGGAACTCGACCGCGCCTTCTACCGGGGCTGGCCGGCGCACGGGAACGTCCGCGTCATCGGTCACGACGTCTCCGAGAACGCGATCCGCTATGCCGCGGACTGCGGCACGATCGACTACGGCATCGTGGCGGACCTGGAGGCAAACGATCCTTCGCCGGCCGACGCCGAGATGCTGGCGTCGGTCGATCTCATCGTTTCGACGGGATGCGTCGGCTACGTGACCGACAGGACGTTCCGGCGCGTGGTCAACCTGGCGCGCGCCGGCAGGACGCCCTGGATCGCGTCGTTCGTGCTGCGGATGTTTCCCTACGACCGGATCGCCAACATCCTGGCGGAGCAGGGGCTGGTCACCGAAAAGTTCGAGGGCGCGACCTTCGTGCAGCGGCGTTTCGCCAGCCGCGAGGAGATGGAGGCGACCGTCGCCGCCGTCGAAAGCCGGGGAATTGATACCCGCGGCCACGAGGCCGAGGGGCTTTATCACGCCGAGCTGTTCATTTCCCGCCCGCGTGAGGAGATCATGCGCTGCCCGATCCAGCGGCTGGTCTCGGTCGTCAGCGGCAGCAACAAGCCGTGGTCGGTGGGAACGAACGTGCTGGGTGCCTACGGCCCGGCCGCGCGCCAGAACGCACGGGCCGGGCGCATGCGCCGGGTCAGCGCGGCGCCAGCACCATAATCATCTGGCGCCCTTCGAAGCGGGCGTCCATCTCGATCTTGGCGATCTTGGCGACGTCTTCCTTCACCCGGTCGAGCAGCTTGGTCCCAAGCTCCATGTGCGCCATCTCGCGGCCCCGGAAGCGCAAGGTGACCTTCACCTTGTCCCCTTCCTCGAAGAACCGCTGCATCGCGCGCATCTTCACTTCGTAATCGTGGTCGTCGATCATCGGACGGAGCTTGATCTCCTTGATCTCGACGACCTTCTGGCGCTTGCGCGCCTCGGCCTGCTTCTTCTGTTCCTGGTATTTGTACTTGCCGTAATCGAGCAGCTTGACCACCGGCGGCTCGGCATTCGGCGAAATCTCGACGAGGTCCATTCCGGCAGCCTGCGCGTAGGCCAGCGCCTCCGCGATCGGAACATTGCCCTTGTTGGCACCGTCCTTGTCGATCAGATGAACTTCGCGGGCGCGGATATCCTCGTTGATGCGCGGACCGTCCTTGGAGACGGGCGCGGGGGCTCTCATGGGACGACGAATGGGGAAAAACTCCTGCTGTTGATCCGGTGATCCGCCCACATGCGGGCGGATCGCCTATAAAATCGGAATAAAGCGGCCGCAAGTCAACGGGACCAAAGGCGCGCCACGCGAAAGAAAGCGAAGTGTGGCTTTCGAGGTTCCGTTCGAATTTGCCGGAAATCCGGTGGGAATGACGATGACCGATACATCCGGGGAAGCGCCTCCCCAGTTCTTCGAGATCGGCGCCGGCGCGGCGCAGCGCCGGATCGCGGTACGGCAGACCGCGGGCGGCGAGCCGGGCGTGGTGTGGCTCGGCGGCTTCAAATCCGACATGCGGGGCACCAAGGCGCAGGCGCTCGCGGCGTGGGCGGCGCAGGAACGCCGCGCCTGCCTGCGATTCGACTATTCGGGGCACGGCGAGTCGGGCGGCGCCTTCGTCGATGGAACCATCGGCATGTGGCTCGAGGAAAGCCTGGCGGCCTTCGAGCGTTATTGCCGCGGGCCGCAGATCCTCGTCGGCTCGTCGATGGGCGGCTGGATCGCGCTGCTGCTGGCGCGCGAACTCAGGCGGCGCGCGGAAAAAAATCCGAAGGCGGCGCTTGCCGGCATGGTGCTGATCGCGCCGGCGGTCGATTTCACCGAGGAGCTGATGTGGAAGCGGTTCCCCGCGGCGATCCGGCGCGAGCTGGAGGAAACCGGCCGGTGGACGCGCCCCTCCGCCTACGGTCCCGAGGGCTACGTCATCACCCGCAAGCTGATCGAGGAAGGGCGCAGCCACCTGCTGCTCGGCGGCATGATCGAGACCGGATGCCCCATTCGCATCCTGCAGGGCGCGCTCGATCCGGACGTGCCGTGGCAGCATGCGGTCGAGCTGGTCTCGCGCCTCGCGCAGGACGACGTGGTGCTGACGATGGTCAAGGACGGCGATCACCGCCTCTCGCGTCCGGAAGACATCGAGCGGCTGCTCGACGCGGTAGGCGAGTTCTGAGCACGCCGACGGTCCCGCTTGGCCGCGCGCGCGAGGCGCCGTCAGAAATCCAGGTCGGCGTAGGTTTCCGAAGGCGGAATGCCGGCATGGATCTCCGCCAGCAGCACGCGGAACGACGGCCGCGACTTCACGCGCGCGTACCAGATCTTCGCCTGCTCATCGACCTTCCAGGGCACGTCGCCGAGATAGTCGACGCACGAGAGGTGCGCGGCCGCGGCGAGATCGGCGTAGCTCATGCGCTCGCCGGCGAGCCAGGTGCGCCCGCGCGCCAGCCAGCCGATATAGGACAGGTGGTAGCGGATGTTCTGCTGCGCGGCACGGATCACGTTCATGTCCGGCGGGCCGCCGCCCTGGCCCGACTTCATATGCAGCTTGAAGATGCGCTCGCCGATGAGCGGCACCGAGACTTCTTCCGCGAATTTCTGGTTGAACCATGCCGTGAGGCGGCGCACCTCGACGCGAGCGTTGATGTCCGTCGGCAGGAGCCGGGCGTCGCCCAGCGCTTCGCCGTGCATCTCGTCCAGGAACTCGCTGATGATGTCGGCCTGCGGAACCGGCGGCCGGCCTTCCTCGACCAGCACCGGCGTCGTGCCGGCGGGATTGAGGGTCAGGAACTCGGTGCGCCGTTCCCATACCCGCTCCTCGACCAGCACCGGCGTCTTCCCGTATTCCCCGAGCGCGAGACGGATGAAACGCGAAAACGGGCAGAACGGGTGGTGGAACAGTGTCAGCATCGATCAAGTCGTCGTCCGCGCCCGGCCGGGCAAGCCGCGCGCTACTGATACTTGATCCGGTCCAAAGGGCAAACAGGCAAACGTCAGTTCTTTATTAGCGGGTTGGCAGCTATACGCGAGCGGGGCGGAGCGAATCACCGAAATCGCGCAGGAGCCGCGTATGCTGTTCGATGTCATCAAGGCGGCGATTCTTGGCATCGTCGAAGGCTTGACGGAATACCTGCCGGTTTCCTCCACCGGGCACCTCCTGCTGGTCGATCATTTTTTCGGATTTGCCGACGAGGAATTCGGCAAGACCTTCGCCATCCTGATCCAGTTCGGCGCCATTCTCGCCTTGCTGTCGATCTACTTCGGCCGGCTGTGCCAGCTCGCGGTCGGGTTCTTCACCAACGCGCACGACCGCCGCTTCGTCATCGGTATCTTGATCGCGTTCCTGCCGGCGGCGGTGATCGGCGCGCTCGCGGGCGGCCTCATCAAGCAGTACCTGTTCAATCCCTGGATCGTGTGCTGCACGCTCATCATCGGCGGCGCGGTGCTGCTGTGGATCGAAAGCCTCGACCTGCGCCCGCGCTATGACGAAGCGAGTTCCTTCACGCTGCCGATGTATCTCGGCATCGGCGTTTGCCAGTGTGCCGCGATGATCCCGGGCGTCTCGCGTTCGGGGGCCACGATCGTCGCCGCGATGCTGTTCGGCGCGGACCGCCGCTCGGCGGCGGAGTTTTCGTTCTGGCTGGCGATGCCGACCATGGCCGGCGCCTTCGCCTATGACCTTTACAAAAGCGGCGCGCATCTTTCGAGCGACAACGAGATCATCATCGCCATCGGCTTCGCGACCTCGTTCGTGTTCGGCTGGATCGTCGTGAAGACGTTCCTCGGCTACGTGCAGCGCCACGGCTTCGGCCTGTTCGCGTGGTGGCGCGTGGCGGTCGGCACGGCAGGCCTGATCGGGCTGGCGCTGGGGAAATGATTTCCCTGCTGTATTGCTGTTAAAAGCGACAGCAAAGGACGGTTGCGCTGCGCTGCTCGCGTCGCGTACGACGCGGCGGCGCTAATGCCGGAAATGCCGCGTGCCGGTGAACACCATGGCGACACCGGCGTCGTCGGCGGCGCGGATGACTTCGGCGTCGCGCACCGAGCCGCCGGGCTGGATCACCGCCGTCGCGCCGGCCTCGATGGCGACGATCAGCCCGTCGGCGAACGGGAAGAAGGCGTCCGAGGCGACGACGGAGCCTTTCGTCAGCGGCGCCGGCAACCCCAGTCCCTTCGCGGCGTCCTCCGCCTTGCGCACGGCGATGCGCGAGGCGTCGACGCGGCTCATCTGTCCCGCGCCGATGCCGACGGTGGCGCGATCCTTCGCATAGACGATGGTGTTCGATTTGACGTGCTTGACGACGCGGAACGCGAAGTGGAGATCGGCCAGTTCCGTGGCGGTCGGCGCGCGCCTGGTGACGACCTTGAGCGGCATGTCCTCGATCACCGCGTTGTCGCGCGACTGCACGAGCAGGCCGCCGGCGACGGTCTTGGCGGTGAAACCCCTCGCGCGCGGATCGGGCAGCGCGCCGGCGAGCAGCAGGCGCAGGTTCTTCTTCGCCGCGACGATGGCGATGGCTTCCGCGCTGGCGTCGGGCGCGATGATGACCTCGGTGAAAATCTCGACGATAGCGCGCGCCGCCTCGGCATCGAGCGTGCGGTTGAGCGCGACGATGCCGCCGAAGGCCGAGGTGGAATCGCAGGCGAGCGCCTTGCGGTAGGCTTCGACGAGGCTCGCGCCTTCCGCAACGCCGCAGGGGTTGGCGTGCTTGACGATGGCACAGGCTGCGGTGCGCTGCGGATCGAACTCCGCGACGCATTCATACGCCGCGTCGGTGTCGTTGAGGTTGTTGTAGGAAAGCTGCTTGCCCTGCACCTGCCGCGCCGAGGCGACGCCGGGGCGCAGTTCGGGCGTGCGGTAGAATGCGGCGCTCTGGTGCGGGTTCTCGCCGTAGCGCAGCGCCTCCGCGAGTTTGCCGCCGACGGCGCGGTAGGCCGGCGCGGTATCGCCAAGCTGCGCCGCGAACCAGTTGGAAATCGCGGCGTCGTAGGCGGCGGTGCGCGCATAGGCTTTCGCGGACAGCTTCCTGCGCAGCGCGAGCGTCGTCCGGCCGCCGTGCGCCTCGAGCTCGGCGAGCACGGCGGCGTAGTCCTCGGGCTCGACCACCACGGCGACATCGCCGTGGTTCTTCGCCGCCGCGCGGATCATCGCCGGGCCGCCGATGTCGATGTTCTCGATGCAGTCGTCGAAAGCGGCGCCGTTCGCCACCGTGGTCTCGAACGGGTAGAGATTGACCACCAGGAGATCGATCGGCGCGATGCCATGCGCCTTCATCGATGCCGCGTGCCCGGCGTCGTCGCGGATGGCGAGCAGGCCGCCGTGCACCTTCGGATGCAGCGTCTTGACGCGGCCGTCCATCATCTCGGGGAAACCGGTGAGGTCCGACACGTCCTGCACCTTCAGGCCGGCGCTCGCGATCGCTTTCGCGGTGCCGCCGGTCGAGACCAGCGCGATGCCGCGCGCGGCGAGCGCGCGCGCGAACTCGATCAGGCCGGTCTTGTCGGAGACCGAAAGCAGCGCGCGGGTGACGGGGCGGAGATGCTCGGCGGCGGTGTCGTTCATGCGCGCGTGGTAGCACGGCGGCGAACGGCGCTACAACGGCAGTTCGGGCTCCTGTCCGCGCTGCGCGCTGCGCGTCCGCGCCGGGTGCGGCGTATGCGCCAGGCTCCAGCGCACCCGCGGCGCCTGCCGCGCCTGGCCGCGGATGACGATCTGGAAGGCGCGGCGGGGGCCGTCCTGGCCGCCGAGGAAAACGTCGTCCTCGATCTCGATCAGGTCCTCGACGGCATGGAAGTTCCAGACGTCGCGGTTCGGCAGCACCAGCAGCGCGCCGTGGCCGTCCTCGACGCGGGTGGCGCGTATCGCCGGATGCAGATGGAAGCGGATCGCGAAGGCGTCGGGATGCTTGTCGGGGATGTGGTCGCCGCGCGCGGGCAGGAACAGGTCCTCGCCCTCGAGCCGGTTGCCGTCCGCCGCGAGCGTCAGCGTGCGCTGGTGAAGCACGCCGAACCTGGCATAGCCGTCGTGCGAGACGCGTACGCGGATCTCGCCGTCCTCCTCGGTATGCCGCTCGACCGGAACATGGGTCGGACCGCTCAGCAGCGGCGCGCCGTAGCGGCCGCGCGGCGGCCGGCGCTCGGAAAAGCGGCACGACGAGATGTCGTTGAAGGTCGCCGTCGAATGGGCCGCGGTCGCGCGCGCGGTATCGCGCCAGTTCTCGCGGCCATTGGCGGGCAGGCCGGTGTTGACGACGATGCGCTGGTTCTTCGCGGAGAACTCGAACGACAGGCAGCCGGCCGCGGCGTCGTTGCTCACCGCGAGCGGCGGGATGCGCCCGGAATCCATCAGCACCACCGAGCTGCCGGCCTCCAGGCGCTGATAGCCGGCATGCGGCGCGTTGTGGACCGGGGTGCCGCGCGCGTCGTCATAGGCGATCAGGGTCGCGACGAGATCGGGCGGCGTCGGCCCCATGCCGTTGAACAGGCCGAAGGCACCGTCGCCGTGGCGGAAGAACCGCAGCATCGGCATCATGCGGTCGATGGCGTTGATGAGTTGCGTCGGCGGCGCGACGTTGCGCGCAGCATAGGCCTGCCCGAGCGGCAGGAGATCGAGCAGCAGCTCGATCAGCGCGCCCGGATTGCGGCTGATGTGCCCGCCGTCCGCGAGCACCTGGCGCTGCAGTTCATGGACGAGGCGGCCGGTGGCGCGGCGCAGATGGCGCGTCTGGTGCGACATGCACAGCGAGGCATAGGCAAGCGCGATATAGGCGGTGAGGCGGGGCACGCCGGGATGGGCGTCGCCGGCGGTGCTGGAAAGGAACGCCACCTGCTTGTCGAGGCTGCGCAGCAGGCGGCGATAGAAGCGGTCGTCGGCGTCGTCGAGGATCAGCGTCGATTGCGTCAGCCACGAGATGATGCGGCGCGCCAGCACGTCGGGCTGCCAGCCGGGACCGGTCCATGCGCGCTGCAGGCCGATCCATTCGTCCACCAGCGCGCGGGCATTGGCGCGCGTGATCGGCGCGTCGGCGGCGCGCAGATGGCGCAGCCAGCCGAAGCCGTGCAGCGCCTCGGCCCATTCGTCCGACGGCTCGATCATCTCGTAGGGCGAGCGGCCGTCGCACACCACCACCTTGCCGGCGAAGGCGAAGCGGCCGGCATAGATGTCGGCGGCGCGGGTCGGGTCCGCCGTGCGCAGGTCCTGCGGCGCGATGACGAGGCGGTTGCCGCGTCCCGGCAGCGAGGGAACGGCGACGGAGATCGCCTTCAAGCGGCCGAGCATGCGGTTGACGCGCCGCCGTGGTGCGCTCAGGAACATTTGCCGCGATCCGCGGTTGGGGCGCGGGACATCGAGGATGGCCTCTTCGCTCTGTCATGCGGAAGCCGCATCCGCATGTCGCCCGGTCACAGGATGAGACCCGCGCTGGAGGGACCCGGGCCGCCACCGGAAGCCCAGCGCTCCGACTAAGTATCCGTAACACTACGCGAAAACAGGGTTAAAAAGACGTGAACGCGGCTTATGCCCGTTCCAGTCGCGCGGCGAAGAACCCGTCGAGCCCGGACATGCGCGGCTCCGGGTCGGTCCACAGGTGGGGCAGGCTGCG
>Ga0182744_1004639_pt1 | contig 10192 bp, 9 predicted proteins | sample eDN3rd30CKraftMG_FD_128525 | JGI IMG/M metagenome (GOLD analysis project Ga0182744, IMG submission 128525) | Enriched Miracle-Growth compost microbial communities from Emeryville, California, USA - eDNA 3rd pass 30_C Kraft MG (version 2) (version 2) ... | reverse complement strand
ATCCCCTGGTCTCCATGCGCAACGCCACCCGCGGTGGCGCCGAACCGCTCAGGACAAGGCTCTGTCGCTGGGGCGATAAATTCGTGTATGAAATGGCCCTGTTGCGCCGCGATGGCAAAGTGGTGCGCGTTTTCGTCGATGCGTCGGATGGATCGCCGATCAATCCGTCGCGCTAGCCGATCTTTTGGCCCGGCTTTCCGGGCGAGGGGAGACATTTTTGCGCTTGCTGGTGATTGAGGACGACCGCGATTTGAATCGCCAGCTCGTGACCGCGCTCGAACAGGCTGGCTATGCGGTCGACACGGCGTTCGACGGCGAGGAAGGCCATTTCCTCGGCGATAGCGAGCCTTATGACGCCATCGTGCTCGACATCGGCCTGCCGAAGAAAGACGGCATTTCGGTTCTGGAGGACTGGCGCAAGGCCGGTCGTAAAACCCCGGTTCTGATGCTCACGGCCCGCGACCGCTGGAGCGACAAGGTGCAGGGATTCGACGCCGGCGCCGACGATTACGTCGCCAAACCCTTCCACATGGAGGAAGTGCTGGCGCGGCTGCGCGCTTTGGTGCGGCGCGCTGCCGGCCACGCGACCAGCGAACTGGTTTGCGGGCCGGTGCGCCTCGACACCAAGGCCGGGCGCGTCGTCGTCGACGGCAATCCGATCCGGCTGACGTCGCACGAATACCGGCTGCTTGCCTATCTGATGCATCATGCCGGCCGCATCGTCTCGCGCACCGAACTCGTCGAGCACTTGTACGATCAGGATTTCGATAGGGATTCCAATACTATAGAGGTCTTCGTCGGCCGCTTGCGCAAGAAGCTCGGCGTCGAAGTGCTGCAGACCATTCGCGGCCTCGGCTATCTCATCGCGCCGCCGGGCGAGGCGCCGCCGTCGCCCGCCAAGTCGAGCCGATAGGGCCGATGGCCCTGCCGCGGCGCGACGCGCTGTCGATCCCGACGCGACTGTTTTTATCGGCGGCGTTCTGGAGCACCCTGCTGCTGCTGATCGCCGGCATCGGCCTCGTCACCGTGTTCCGGCGCACGACGGAACGGGCCTTTGACGACAGGCTCTCGGTCTATTTGCGCGCCCTCGTCGCCGACGTGGCCTTGTCAGGGGACGAAACATCGAATGCGTCCGGCCAGCAACTCGGCGAGCCATTGTTCGAGCTGACGCGGTCTGGCTGGTACTGGCAGGTGACGCGCGTCGATGGCCCGACGCCGCAGATTCGCGCCTCGAAATCCCTTTTTGCGACGCGCCTGCCGAAGCTGGCCGATCTCGGCGTGCGGCCCGACCAAACCGGCCTGCGAAAGGGCTTCGTCGACGGCCCCGACGGGCGCAACCTGCGCATGATCGAGCGCGTCATCGATGTCGGAGACGACGGCACGTTCCTGGTCCAGGTCGCGGCGACCAATGAGGACGTCGAGGCGCAGATCCGGCGTTTCTCGCTGACCCTCGCATTGGCCTTCGCCATCCTGGCGCTGGCGCTGGTCGGCACCACGGCGCTGCAGGTCCGGTTCGGCCTGCGCCCACTGCGCGAACTGCAGGGCGAGGTCTCGGCGATCCGGCGCGGCGAAGGTGAAAAGATTGCCGGCGCCTATCCGCAGGATCTGTCGCCGCTGGCCAGCGAGCTCAATCTGCTGATCGCCTCCAACCGCGAAGTGATTGAACGGGCGCGCACCCAGGTCGGCAACCTTGCGCATGCGCTCAAGACGCCGCTCAGTGTCATCGCCAACGAGGCGGAGGCCGATGCCTCGCCCTTCGGCGAGAAAATCCGCGAGCAGACCGATGTGATGCGCGACCAGGTGACATTCTATCTCGACCGCGCCCGGCTGGCGGCGCGATCGAGCGTCATCGGCACCATCACCGAGGTCGAGCCCGTCCTCGATGCGCTTATGCGCACCTTCGAAAAGGTCCATGCCCGGGTCGATTTCGATTTCGACGGCGCCGCCGGCCTGCGGTTTCGCGGCGAGCGGCACGACCTCGAGGAAATGGCCGGCAATCTCATCGACAATGCCGGAAAATGGGCCAGGGGTCGGGTCGAAGTCCGGGCGCGAGCGGCGGACGTCGGCTATTTCGACGTGATCGTCGAGGACGACGGCCCAGGCCTGCCGCCGGAACGGCGGCAGGAGGCAGTGAAGCGCGGCCAGCGGCTCGACGAAACCAAGCCGGGCTCAGGCCTGGGACTGTCGATCGTCAACGATCTGGCCCTGGTCTATGGCGGCCTGCTGACCCTGGAGGACGCGCCGCAGGGCGGCCTCCGGGCTGTCTTGCGTCTGCCTTCGGCCTGAGATGCCCGGCGTCCCCAACGCGTGACGGCTCTCAGAACGGCAGCCCGACATAGTTCTCCGCCAGAGAGCGCATCGCGACCTCCGAGGAGAACAGATAGGCGAGTTCCGTATCCTGCAGCTTGTCGTCGTAGGGGATGTTATCGGGAAAGCGGTGCAGCATCGTGGTCATCCACCACGAGAAGCGTTGCGCTTTCCAGACACGCGCCAGGGCCCGCTGCGAATAACCATCAAGACCCGCGTCATCGCTCTTTTTGTAGTGATCGATCATGGCATGGTAGAGATAATAGATATCCGAAGCTGCGCTGTTGAGGCCGCGCGCGCCGGTCGGCGGCACGATATGTGCGGCATCGCCGGCGAGGAACATGCGGCCGTAGCGCATGGGCTCGACCACGAAGCTGCGCAACGGCGCGATGCTCTTCTCGATCGACGGACCCGTTGTCAGCTTCGCGGCGATGTCCTCAGGGAGACGCCGTTTTAGTTCCGCCCAGAACGCCTCGTCGGACCACTCGTCGACGGTATCCTCGAGGGGCACCTGGACGTAATACCGGCTCAGCACCTGGGATCGCATCGAGCAGAGCGCGAACCCGCGCTCGTGCTTGGCGTAGATCAACTCGGGAGACACCGGCTTGGTGCGTGACAGGATGCCGAGCCAGCCGAACGGATAGATGCGCTCGTATTCCCGCAGCACCTCCTTGGGAATAGACTTGCGGCTGACGCCGTGAAAGCCGTCGGCGCCGATGATGTAATCGCAGTCGATGCGGAACGTCTGTCCTTCGTGGCGATAGGTGACATAGGGCTTATCGGTCTTCATGTCGTGCGGCGTGACATCCTCGGCATCGTGGATGACCGTGCCGCCGGCGCGGTCGCGCGCCTCATAGAGATCGCGCGTCAGTTCGGTCTGGCCGTAGACGACGACCGAGCTGCCGCCGGAATATTTGTAGAGGTCGACGCGGTCCATGACGCCGTCGTGAGCGATATGGAACCCGTGATGAATTTCGCCCTCCCGGTCCATGCGCTCGCCGCATTGGGCTTCGCGCATCAATTCGGCGAAGCCGTGCTCCAATACGCCCGCCCGTATTCGGGCCAGGACGTGCTCACGATTGTACTTTTCCAGCACGACGGTCTCGATGCCCTGCAAATGCAGGAGCTGGGAGAGCAGGAGGCCTGACGGCCCGCCGCCGATGATGCAAACCTGGGTTTTCATACGGTTTCCTTTCCCGATGTTTGTTGGCTGATATTTCTTGCACTGCTGCACAATTGTGCCGGTTTATCCGCTGCGGGGAATGGACAGTCCTCGTATTGTTTTGCACAATTCGAACATGACTTTGATTTCACCGAGCCGATCCATTCAAACCTGCAACCTGTTCGGTGACGCGAGCGATCTGCCCGACGTCGTGCATTGCGAAACGATCGCGGCGCGCTCGGTGCTGCACGAATGGGAATTCTCGGCCCACCGCCATCCCCGGCTGCACCAGATATTGCTGATCGAAAGCGGCGGCGGCCAGGCGACGCTGGAGGGACGGCTTCATCCGCTGCGGTCGATGCGCATTGTGAACGTGCCGGTCGGTCATGTTCACGGCTTCACGTTTAAACCCGGAACCCAGGGCTGGGTGGTCACCGTTGCTGCGGAAATGCTCGACGAGGTCCTGATCCCGGCCGAGGGACTGCGCCGCGTTCTGGCGCATGCGACGGTTGCGCGCGGCACGTCCCAGATGCGCAGGGTCATGCAGCAGATATTCGCCGAATTCGCGGGGCGCCATTTTGCCAGGGCCCATCTGTTGCGGGCCTCGACGGCCACTCTGATCGGCCTCGTCGCGCGCGAAATGGCCGGGGAGAAGCCGACGCCGGTTGGAAGCATGAAAGTCGATCTGTTTCATCGGTTCGAAGCGCTTCTCGAGGAGCACTTTCTCGAGCATTGGACGGTGGCGGACTATGCTGACGCATTGTCCGTGACACCGACTCACCTCAGCCGCCTCGCTCGCGCGGCGACCGGGCACGGAGCATCTCAGTTGATCCTTGACCGGATCGTTCGCGAGGCGCGCCGCAATCTGGTCTACACCAGCTTGCCGATTTCGACGATCGCCTATGCCCTGGGTTTCAACGATCCAGCCTATTTCAGCCGCCTGTTTTCAGGGGCAACGGGACTGTCGCCGCGCAGCTTCCGTGACAACATCCACCAGGAAGCCTGAGCGGGGTGGCGGCGGAGAAGTTTTTCATGATCTTGAGCGGAATCGATCCAAAATCGTTGGAGCGAGGAGTATTTCGGCCAACATCTGCGTTCAGTTTGGGGTAAATGACCGCTGAGCCTGCATGTGGGACCAGGAGCGAAGTCCATGCGAATTTCGTTGGTTATGGCATTCTTGAGCTGCGGCCTGGTGGCCGCCTGCTCGCCGTCGGCGCCGCCCCAGGCGGCCGCTCCGGCGCTGCCGCCGCCCAAGCCGTTTCTCGACGGGGTCGTCATGGGCGACGCGGGCAGGAGCCTGACCGATCAGGACCGCCAGATTGCCGGTGAGGCGCAATATGCCGCCATCGAGACCGGCCAGCGCAAGTCCTGGCGCGGCAAGAGCGGCACCTACGGTTTCATCGAGCCCGGTGCGGAATCCGGTTCCTGCCGTGACTATTCTCACACGATTTATATCGACGGCCGGCCGAAAATCGGCAAAGGAAGCGCCTGTCGAGAGCAGAATGGCAACTGGAAATATCGCGGCTGACGACCAAATACTGCGCCTGACGGGCAAATGCTGCCCCTGACGATGATGTGACCATGTGACGGCTTTCCACAGCCGCATAGTCATGAAAGAAGCCGCCGCATGATCTGGGCCGTTTTCGCATTGATGACTGGTGCCGCGGCGCTTTGCGTCCTGCTGCCGCTGGCGCGCGCGCGCCAGGCGCAAACGGTCGCCGACGCCGATTTCTACCGCAGCGAACTGGCGGTCATCGACCGTGATGTCGAGCGCGGCCTGATCACCGCCGAGGATGCGCGGGCAACGAAGGCGGAAGCGGCGCGGCGGCTTTTGGCCGCGGACGCCGCCGCGCGTCAGCCTGCGTCCTCCCTTTGGCGCCGCCGCATCGCCGCCCTGGCCTCCATCGCGCTGATCGGAGGCGTCGGCCTGGGCCTTTATGGCGCGATCGGCCATCCCAATATGCCCGATCAGCCGCTGCTGGCGCGCCAGTCGGCGCCGCCGGAGCAGACCGACATCATGACGGCGGTGGCGAAGATCGAGACGCATCTGAAGCAGAACCCCGACGATGGCCGCGGCCACGAGGTCATCGCGCCGATCTATTTGCGGATGGGCCGTTACGAGGATGCGGTGAAGGCCTGGGCCAGCGCGATCCGCGTTCTGGGCTCCACGCCGGCGCGCGAAACAGCGCTCGGCGAGGCGATGGTGTTTGCGGCCAACGGCAGCGTGACGCCAGAGGCCCGCGCCGCCTTCGAGCGCGCGCTGGCGCTGGCGCCGGACTCGCAGCAGGCGCGCTTCTATGTCGGCCTTGCCGCCGCGCAGGACGGCGACAAGGAGAAGGCGCGCGGCATCTGGTCGAAGCTGATCGCCGAGGCGCCGCCGGGCGCCGCCTGGGCCGACATCGTCCGCGAGCGGATCGCCGGCCTCGATGCGCCGCAAGCGGGACAGCAAGCCGCGCAGCAGGACGATCCCCGGCCGACGAGCGAAGCCGGGCGCGTCATCGCCGACCTGCCCGAGGCGGATCGCAATGCCGCTATTCGCGGCATGGTCGACAAACTGTCGGCGCGTCTGGCGCAGAATGGACATGACGGCGCCGGCTGGGCCATGCTCATCCGCGCCTACACCGTTCTGAAGGAGCCCGGCCTGGCGCGCAACGCCGTCAACGATGCCCGGCGCGCACTCCAGGACGACGCCGAAGCCCGCCAGCGTATCGATGCGCTGGCGCGCGAACTCAAGATCGAAGGATGACATCATGACGCGCAAACAGCGCCGCCTCATCCTCATCGGCAGCGCGCTCGGCGTTCTCTTCGTCGCCGCCGGCCTGGTGATGTTCGCCCTGCGCGACAACATCGTGTTCTTCTACACGCCATCCGAAATCCTCGCCAAGGCGCCGGCGCCAGGCACGCGCCTGCGCCTCGGCGGTCTGGTCCGGCAGGGGTCCGTGGTGCGCGGCGACGATCGCGCCGTCACGTTCGATGTCGTCGACGGCGAGCGGCAGGTCACCGTCTCCTACAAGGGACTGTTGCCGGATCTGTTCCGCGAAGGGCAGGGCGTCGTCGCCGAAGGCGTGCTCGTCAGCCCGACGCAGTTTCGCGCCGACAACGTGCTCGCCAAGCATGATGAGACCTACATGCCGCGCGAAGTGGCCGACGCGCTGAAGAAGCAGGGCCACTGGCAACCCAACGGACCGCCTCCCGGCGCCGAAGCAAAGAAGTGAGCCCGGCGCAATGCAAAAAGTGAGCGCAGCGGTATGATCGTAGAGACCGGACATTACGCGCTCGTCCTCGCCTTCGCCCTGTCCCTGGTGCAGGGCGTGCTGCCGCTGTGGGGCAGCCGCAAGGGCGATGTGGCACTGATGGCGATCGGGCCGTCGGCCGCGATCATGCAGTTCGTGCTCATCGCCATCGCCTTCGGTGCGCTGACATGGGCCTATCTGTCGTCGGATTTCTCGCTGCTCAACGTGGTGCAGAATTCCCATTCGCAGAAGCCGCTGATCTACAAGCTCTCGGGCGTCTGGGGCAATCACGAAGGCTCGATGCTGCTGTGGGTGCTGATCCTGTCGTTCTTCGGCGCGCTGGTCGCGCTCGGCGGCCGCCGCACGCCGCAGGAACTTCTGGCGACGACGCTGTCCGTGCAGGCCTGGATCAGCGCCGCCTTCCTGCTGTTCATCCTGCTGACCTCCAATCCGTTCGCGCGCCTGGCGCTGCCACCGGTGGAGGGCAATGACCTCAACCCGATCCTGCAAGACCCCGGTCTCGCGATCCATCCGCCACTGCTCTATCTGGGCTATGTCGGCTTCTCGATGACGTTCTCCTTCGCCGCCGCGGCGCTGATCAACGGACGCATCGACGCGCAATGGGCGCGCTATGTCAGGCCGTGGACCCTGATCGCCTGGATTTTTCTCACGCTCGGCATCGCCATGGGCTCGTACTGGGCCTATTACACGCTGGGCTGGGGCGGCTTCTGGTTCTGGGACCCGGTCGAGAATGCCTCGCTGATGCCCTGGCTTGCCGGCACCGCGCTCCTGCATTCGGCGACCGTGATGGAGAAGCGCGATGCGCTGAAGGTGTGGACGATCTTCCTCGCGATTCTGGCCTTCTCGCTGTCGCTGCTCGGCACCTTCCTCGTGCGCTCCGGCGTCCTGACCTCGGTGCATGCCTTTGCCACCGATCCGCGGCGCGGCGTGTTCATCCTGGCGATCCTCGTCGTCTTCATCGGCGGCTCGTTCGTGCTGTTCGCCTTGCGCGGCCCTCTGCTCAAAGCGGGTGGCATCTTTGCGCCGGTGTCGCGCGAAGGCGCGCTGGTGCTCAACAATCTGCTGCTGACGACAAGTTGCGCGACCGTCTTTACCGGCACGCTGTATCCTCTGGCCCTCGAGGCGCTTACCGGCGAGAAGATTTCCGTTGGCGCGCCGTTCTTCAATTTCACCTTCGTGCCGCTGTTCATTCCGATCTTTCTCGCCATGCCGCTCGGCCAGGTGCTGGCGTGGAAGCGGGGCGACTTTCTCGGCAGCGCCCAGCGCCTGACGCTGGCCTTTATCCTCGCCATCTGCGTCGGCCTGCTGCTCGCGGCTACGCGCGGCGAGCCGGTCGTCTCAGCCGTCTTCGCCGGCCTCGCGGTCTTCGTCATCATCGGCTCTTTCGCCGAAATCTGGACGCGCATTTCCGGCAGCGGATGGGCGCCGCGCACCATCCTGTCGCGCGCCATGGGCCTGCCGTTTTCGGCCTGGGGCACGGCGCTTGCTCATGCCGGCGTCGGCGTCACGCTCTTCGGCCTCGCGGCGACCGGCTGGGGCGTCGAGCGCATCCTCGCCATGCGCGTCGGCGACCAGGTCGGCATCGGCCCCTATGCGCTGACGCTTGATGCCGTGGCGCCGCGCAAGGGGCCCAATTACGATGAGACCGTCGCACGCATGACCATCCGCAGAGGCGGCGTCGAGATCGGCCAGATCGAGCCCTCGCGCAAATTCTATCGCGCCCGCCAGATGACGACGACAGACGCCGGCCTGCGCACCTATTTCCTCGGCCAGATCTACGTCGTCGTCACCGAACAGAACGCCTCCGGCACCATCGACGTGCGCATGTACTGGAAGCCTTATGTGGCGATGATCTGGCTTGGCGCGCTGATCATGGCGCTAGGCGGCGGCATCTCGCTCGCCGACCGCAGGTTGCGCATCGGCGTCGCGCGCCGCGCCCGCGTGCGGCCTGTCGTACAGCCGGCGGAGTAGGGGCGATGCTGCGCGCCCTGTTCGCAAGCATCCTGCTGCTGATGGCGACCGGGAACGTATTCGCCGTCGAGCCGTCGGAACTGCTCGCCGACCAGAAGCTCGAGGCGCGCGCGCGGGCGATCTCGGCTGGCTTGCGCTGCCTCGTCTGCCAGAACCAGTCGATCGACGATTCCAGCGCGCCGCTGGCCAAGGATCTGCGCGTCATCGTGCGCGAACGTCTCGTCGCCGGCGACAGCGATGACGCCATCCGCGACTATCTCGTGGCGCGCTACGGCGAATTCATCCTGCTGAAGCCGCCGCTGAATGCCGGCACGATCCTGCTATGGGGCACGCCGCCGGCCATCCTTCTCATCGGCGCCCTGGCCCTGCTGCTGCGCACCCGCCGCCGTCAAGCCGATCACGGCGAGTTAAGCGAGGAAGAAAGCCGGAAACTGGCGGCGATTCTGGAAGAAAATCGCGGCTGAACCGCATTCAGCCAACCTTACCAAGAATTCATCTGGCGGAAATGGCGGGGAAAAGCGTCCCGCCCCATGTTCTTCCCCATGCCGGCACGGAGCCGGCCAGCAATTTCGGAGAAGAAGTCCATGTCCGCTCCTTTCCATAGCGAAGATCAGAACCAGCAGGATCAGGGTCGGCCTTTGCGCATCAGGAACAGGACGCCGGTTCGCGCGGCCCTGCTCGGCGCCGTCGCCGTTCTGGCTCTCGGCGGCGCTTTCGGCGCCGTGACTGTCATGCCCAACATATCGACGCCGGCCCATGCCGAAGCGCCGCTCCTGAACAATACGATGCCCTCGTTCGCCGACACCATCGATCATGTGCGCGGCGCCGTCGTGTCGGTCAAGGTCAACATCGTCGAGAGCGCCGATGACGACAACAGCGGCCGCCAGCAGATGCCGCGCCTGCAGCCGGGCGATCCGCTCGAACGCTTCTTCCGCCGCTTCGGCGAAGAGGGCATGCCGGGGATGCCCGGACCGCGCCACCAGCAGCGTCGCGGCATGGCCCAGGGCTCCGGCTTCATCATCTCGGCCGACGGCTATGTGGTTACCAACAACCATGTGGTGAAAAACGCCAGTGGCGACGTGTCGCTCGTGCTCGACAGCGGCAAGACCCTCACGGCCAAGATTATCGGCACCGACGAAAAGACCGACCTGGCGCTGCTGAAGATCAATGAGCCGGGCACCTATCAGTATGTCGATTTCGCCTCGGCCGCGCCGAGAGTCGGCGACTGGGTGGTGGCCATCGGCAATCCGTTCGGCCTCGGCGGCACGGTGACGGCGGGTATCGTCTCGGCGCGCGGACGCGACATCGGCGCCGGCCCTTATGACGACTTCCTGCAGATCGACGCGCCGGTCAACCGCGGCAATTCCGGCGGCCCGACCTTCAACGCGGCCGGCAGGGTCGTCGGCGTCAACACTGCCATCTATTCGCCGTCGGGCGGCAGCGTCGGCATCGGCTTCGCCATTCCGGCGAGCACGGTGAAGGACGTCGTCGCTGCTCT
>Ga0182744_1004638_pt1 | contig 10192 bp, 11 predicted proteins | sample eDN3rd30CKraftMG_FD_128525 | JGI IMG/M metagenome (GOLD analysis project Ga0182744, IMG submission 128525) | Enriched Miracle-Growth compost microbial communities from Emeryville, California, USA - eDNA 3rd pass 30_C Kraft MG (version 2) (version 2) ... | reverse complement strand
GCAGGTCCTTCAGGCGGGTGTAGAAGTCCAGATAGTCGGTCTTGCTGCGCATCAGGCGTGTGCGCTCGTCGTCGGAAAGCGCGGTCAGCACCGGGTTCATCCTGGGTGATGCCAAGTCGGCTTCATCGAACAGGCGGTCCAGCAGGGGCGCCAGGGGCGCGGTTGTCAGGTTTGTCATGATGGTCTCCGTTAAGTTGAGCTTGTCTCCCTTCAGAAAATACGACTAATTATTCGTGTTTCCTATTCGCATTGCCGGAGTGCGCCATGGCCGAGCGACCAAAGCCCCAGATTTCCTCGCGCAAACAGCCCCGGCAGGCCCGCTCAACGGAGCTTGTGGCAGCCATTCTGGAAGCGGCGGTTCAGGTTCTGGCGAAGGATGGCGTGCAGCGCTTCACCACGGCGCGGGTGGCGGAAAGAGCCGGGGTCAGCGTGGGATCGCTCTATCAGTATTTTCCCAACAAGGCGGCCATCCTCTTTCGCCTCCAGAGCGACGAATGGCGCCGTACCGCCGCCCTGATCGGCGGTATTCTGGAGGAGACGGGCCGCCCGCCGCGCGAGCGGCTGCGCGCCCTGGTGCACGCCTTCATCCGCTCGGAATGCGAGGAGGCCGCCGTCCGCGTGGCGCTGGGCGACGCCGCGCCCTTCTACCGCGACGCACCGGAAGCGCGCGAGGCCAGGAAGGCCATGGAGGAGACCTTTCGCCGTTTCATGGCGGAAAGCCTGCCGACAACTGATGACGCCACCCGCGCCCAGGCGGGTGACCTCATCCGGGCGACCTTGAGCCAGGTGGGCCGGCACATCTCCCAGACCCCGCGCGAGCCCCCGGAAATCGCCTCATGTGCCGATGCCATGGCGGATATGTTCTGCGCCTACCTCGACAGTCTCGAAGGCGGCTGAAAACCCGCGCGGGCGCCGCGATCAGGCCGGCATCAGGCTGTCATCGACCACCAGCTCGCCGATGGCGGCCTTGGCGGCGATGATGGATTTCTCGCGCTCCTGCGGCCCCAGCGCCAGCTTCTCGGCGCGGATATAATGGATATCCGTCACGCCGATGAAATTGAGCATGGACCGGACATGCGGCTCCTGCGAATCCATGATCTGCATCGGCCCGTCGCTGTAATAGCCGCCCTTGGCCAGCACCAGGATGGCGCGCTTGCCCTTCACCAGCCCTTCGGGTCCGCTTTCCGTGTAGCGGAAGGTCGCCCCCGACCGGAGCACATGATCGAACCAGGCCTTGAGAGTGGAGGGGATGCCGAAATTGTACATGGGCACGCCCATCACCAGGATATCCGCCGCCTGCACTTCGCCGATGAGTTCGTCGGAGAGGGCGCGGACCCGGGCCTGTGCCTCGTTCGAGGGCTCGCCGCGGATGGCCGTGGCGGCATCGGTCGTCAGATGGGGAATGGGGTTGGCACCCAGATCGCGGACAACCAGCCGGGTGGACGGGTCGCGGCGGCGCAGGCCGTCGACGACATCCCTCACCAGCTCGCTGGAGACCGAATGCTCGGCCAATGCGCTGCTGGTCACGACGAGAACAGTGGACATATGATCGTCTCCTTGGGCTATGGATGTTGGCGACGACGTTAGCGATGCATATAGTGCACCGCTAGAACCGAAATAATCACCAGACTGTTGCAGACGGGGAAACACGGGCATGAGCGAGCTGGACGATTTGCGAAGCCTCATCGAGGTTCTGGAGTGCGGCAGTTTCAGCGCGGCGGCGCACCGGCTGGGCCTCTCCAAATCCATCGTCAGCCGGCGTATCTCCCGCATGGAGGCGGAATTCGGCACGCGGCTACTCAGCCGCACCACGCGGGGCGTCAGCCCGACGGAGGCCGGCCTGGACCTCAAGGCCAGGGCCGAGCGCATCCTGGCCGACTATGAGGAGGCGCGTGACGCCGTGACCCACCGGGGCGGAGACGTCACCGGCCGCCTCAGGCTCTCCGTTCCCCTCTCCTTCGGCGTGCAGCACGTGGCGCCGCTGCTGGCGGAGCTGGCGGTCCGCCATCCGGGGCTGGAGATGGATGTGTCCTACAGCGACCGGCTGGTGGACCTCATCGGCGAGCGATTCGATGCCGCCATCCGCATCGGCAACCTCCCGGACTCGACATTGGTTGCCCGCCGCGTGGCGCCGGGCCGCAGCGTCGCCGTCGCCAGCCCGGACTATCTGGCGCGCCGCGGCACGCCGCAAACGCCGGACGATCTCACCGCCCATGAATGCCTGCTCTATTCCGGCAGCCTGACGGTGGGCTGGCAGTTCCAGTCCGGCAAGCGCACCGTCTCGGTGCGGCCCAACGGCCGGCTGCGCTCGGACAATGGCAGCGCCATCGTCGAATGGGCCAAGGCTGGGCTGGGCATCGCCCTCCTCCCCACCTTCCTGGCGTCGGACGCCATCGAAGCCGGGGCGGTAACGCCCATCCTCCTCGACCATCCCGCGCCGGAATATGGAATATATGTTCTGCGCCCGCCCGGGCACTACCTGCCGGCGAAGGTCCGCGTGCTCATCGACCTTCTGGCGGAACGGTTCGGCGGTCATCCCACCTGGGACAAATGCATGCGGTGAAGGACTGTTCGCCATATCGTAGAAGTTGTATTTTTCTATTAAGTCTCGCCTCTTTAAGGCTAATTTAAGGAATTGCTGCTGCAGTGAGGGGGATAGACCCCGACAGCAGGAGAGGAAAACATGTTCGGTCGCCTATTCGGTCGCTTCACAGGGCAACGGAACGGGACGCAGGCCATGCTGGCGGCGCTGGACAAGTCCCAGGCCATCATCACCTTCCGGCCGGACGGAACGATTGCCGACGCCAACCAGAATTTCCTCGATGCCATGGGCTACCGGCTGGACGAGCTCAAGGGCCGGCATCACCGCATCTTCGTGCCGCAGGACCATGCGGAAAGTGGCGATCATGAAGCCTTCTGGAACAGCCTGCGCCAGGGCCGTTACCAGACGGGAGCCTTCCTGCGCCTGGCCAGGGGCGGCCGTGAAATCTGGCTCAACGCCACCTACAGCCCGGTGACCGGCGCCGGCGGCAAGGTGGTGCGCATCGTCAAATATGCGACGGACATCACCGAGGCCCGCATGGAAAGTGCGGAGAACAAGGGGCAGATCGAAGCCATCGGCAAGTCCCAGGCGGTGGTCCACTTCCATCTGGACGGCACCGTCATCAGCGCGAACCAGAATTTCCTCGACGCCATGGGCTACGGGCTGGAGGAGATCGAGGGCCAGCACCACCGCATGTTCGTGGACCCCGCCGAAGCGGCCGACCCGGCTTATGAGCGGTTCTGGGAACGCCTGCGCAATGGCGAGTTCCAGACCGGTGAATACCGGCGCCGGAGCAAGGACGGGCGGGATGTCTGGATTCAGGCGTCCTACAATCCCATCCTCGATCCGAGAGGCCGCCTCTTCAAGGTGGTGAAGTTCGCCACCGACATCACCGCACAGAAGCGCCGCAATGCCGATTTCGAGGGCCAGATCGCAGCCATCAGCCGCTCGCAGGCCGTCATCACCTTCCAGCTCGACGGCACCATCACCGATGCCAACCAGAATTTCCTCGATGCCGTCGGCTATCGGCTGGACGAGATCAAGGGCCAGCACCACCGCATCTTCGTCAGCCAGCAGGAGGCGGCGAGCCCCGAATACGCCGCGTTCTGGCGGAGCCTGCGCGAGGGCGAGGTGCGGGCCGGGGAATTCAGGCGTCTGAGCAAGGGCGGCCGGGATATCTGGATCCAGGCGTCCTACACGCCGATTCTCGATCCCAGCGGCCGGCCCTTCAAGATCGTGAAATATGCGACGGACATCACCGAGCAGGTGATGGCCCGCACCAAGCGGGAAGAACTGACGCTGATCCTGGAACGCAATCTCGGCCGTATCCTGGAAAGCGTCGAAAAGGCCAACGCGCAGTCGCTGCAGGCCGCCAACGCTTCGCGGCAGACGGCAGAAACGGTCAACACCGTCGCCGCGGCAACCGAGGAAGTGGGCGTTTCCGCGCAGGAAATCTCCAAGAGCATGTCGGTGTCCCATGGCGCGGTCGAAGCGGTCATCACCGAGATCACCGGCGCAGACGCTTCCACCCAGGCGCTGGCCAATGCCGCTGAATCCATGACCAGCATCATCTCGCTCATTCAGGATATCGCCGGGCAGATCAACCTCCTGGCTCTCAACGCCACCATTGAATCGGCGCGGGCCGGCGAGGCCGGGCGCGGCTTCTCGGTGGTGGCGACAGAGGTCAAGAACCTGGCCAACCAGGTGGCCAGCGCCACGGATCAGATCTCCAGCGAGATCGCAGGCGTGCAGACCGTCTCCAACGAGGTGGTCATGCGCCTGTCCGAGATCACCAAATCCATCACGCCGGTGCAGGAGAGCTTCTCCTCCGTCGCCAGCGCCGTGGAGCAGCAGAGCTGCGCCACCCAGGAAATCTCCGCCAGCATGCAGCAGGCCTCCACCTCGGTGAACGAGATCAACAGCAACATCGCCGCCACCTCCGCCGCCGTGGAGGACATCAACGCGAGCCTGGATGAAATCCGCGCCGCCATGGCGGGGTAGACATTCAATTGTCCCGTGCCTTGCCCCTCATAAGAACTGCTATCATATTTTATGAGGTTTGACTTATTGCCGGGCCATTCATATGGTCTGCCGCAATTTTCCATCGTTTTTCGTGCGCCCGGGAGGCTCAAATGGCAAGGATCATCGGCGGTATCGCCTCGTCGCATACGCCCACCATCGGTTTCGCGTTCGACCAGAAGAAGCAGGACGATCCCATCTGGGCGCCCATCTTCAAGGGGTACGAACCCGCCGTGAAATGGCTGGAGGACAACAAGCCCGATGTCCTCTTCTTCATCTACAACGACCATGTGACGTCGTTCTTCTTCGACCATTATTCCGCCTTCACGCTGGGCATCGGCGAGGAATACCGCACGGCGGACGAAGGCGGCGGGCCGCGCCAGCTCCCGCCCATCAAGGGCCACATGGGCCTGGCGCACCATATCGGCAAGGCGCTGGTGGCGGACGAGTTCGACCTCTCCACCTTCCAGGACAAGCCGATGGACCACGGCTTCTTCTCGCCCCTGTCCATGCTCACCCCGCACGATCCGGAATGGCCCGCCAAGGTGGTGCCGCTGCAGATCGGCGTGCTGCAGTTCCCCATTCCGTCGGCCATGCGCTGCTACAAGCTGGGCCAGTCGCTGCGCCGCGCCATCGAGAGCTATCCGGAGGACCTGAAGGTGGCGCTTATCGCCACCGGCGGTGTCTCCCATCAGGTGCATGGCGAGCGCTGCGGCTTCAACAACACCGAATGGGACATGCAGTTCCTGGACCTCTACGAGAAGGACCCGGTGAAGATCGCCGAGATGACCCATGCCGAGCTTGGCGAGCTGGGCGGCTGGGAAGGTGCCGAGATCATCATGTGGCTGGTGATGCGGGGCGCCCTCTCCTCCAACATCCGCAAGATCCACCAGGCCTATTACCTGCCGTCCATGACCGGCATCGCCGTGGCGGTCTATGAGAACGAGGCCATCGAGCCCATGGGCTCCAAGGCCAACGAGCGCTATCTGGAACATATCAATGAGCAGGTGGCCGGCGCCGAGAAGCTGGAGGGCACCTACCCCTTCACCTACGAACGCAGCGTCAAGGGCTACCGCCTCAACAAGTTCATCCACAATCTCATCAACAAGCCGGCGCGCGACGCCTTCAAGGCCGATCGGGAAGCCGAGTTCGAGAAGGCCAAGCTGACCGAGGAAGAGCGCCGCATGATCCGCGACCTCGACTGGCAGGCCCTCATCCGCTACGGCGCGAGCTTCTTCATGCTGGAGAAGCTGGGGGCCGTGGTCGGCGTCTCCAACCTGCATATCTACGCCGCCATGAAGGGCATGACGCTGGACGAGTTCCAGCAGACCCGCAACGCCCAGGTGATGTATTCCGTCGCCGGCGACGAGGATAAGAGTGCGGAATGGGACAAGAAGACGGAGCCGGCCGCAAGCTGATCCCCCCGTCCCCACCGACCGTGACAATCCGCCGCCACCGGAACCCGTTTTCGGTGGCGGTTGCGCTTGTGCCGGACGGGGGTTCATGGTTGACTATGGGTATCGCCGTGTGAACCCCCTTTACCCCCCTTCGGGCACCGCGTGGTCCCCGATTCCTCACCGGCGATTGGCTTACATGCATACTCTTTGACGTTCACTGGGACGTTCACTGCCTTTGACGTCCATTGGGACAGACTGAGAAAGGAGCGAGTCCATGAGTACCGGTCTTCACTATCAAGACATCGAAAAACGGAGCTACATGATCTGGGAACGGCAGGGCCGGCCTCATGGTCATGACCTCGAGCACTGGCTGCAGGCGGAACAGGAACTGACACAGGAAACCATGACGCCATCCGAGCCAGCGAGCCCCGACCTGCCGAAAAAAGCGCCGGCGATGCGCAAGCGCAGGGTACCGGCGGACAAGCCGGCGCTGACGAACTGACGGCGCCGCGCCATCCGGCTTTCGACCCCCGGGCATCCCGGCGTGCCGCCGTCTTCCAGCGGCGCGAAGGGGTGCCCGGTTTTGCGAGATATGGCTTGAACCCGTGTCGCCGCGGGCTGACAATGGGGAAAACAGAGGAACCAGCTTGCCCATGAGGAGGGAAAGATGGGGACAATGAACAATCTGCTCGCTCTCACCGTTTCGCTGGTGCTTCTGGCCGGCGCCCCGGCCCAGGCCCGGGACTTCGATTCCTTCTCGCCCGGCAGCAGCCAGCAGCCCCTGCACCTGGAGCGCGGCGGATCACACGCCTCCAGCCGTCAGAACGTCCGCATGCTGCGCCTGGCGCATGAGGAGCCGGAACGCTTCCTCGGCAAGATGCTGATGCTCAATGACGGCCGCAAGGCCGGCCGTATCCTCACCATCCTGCGCAACCGGGACGACAAGCTGCTCTATCTCATCATCCAGGCGGAACCCTATTTCAAGGAGAAGGTGCAGTTCGCCGTGCCGGTTCTGGATGTCGACCGGATTCAGGACCGGATCGTCGTCCTCACCACGCTGCCGGGCAATTTCCTGCGCGGCATGGAATATGTGAACGCCGAATTCCAGCGGGCCGACACCTATGAGGATTGGCCTCTTGTCGTCAACCAGTAATGGTCTAAATTCAAAGGGTAACCGCCACCGCTTCCCCTTTTGAGCGGGAGAGACGGAGAGTTGAATGCCCTTGTCGCGCCGCGCCTTCCTGTTGCTCAGCACCGCCAGCCTGTCGTCCTTCATTATCCTGCGCCCGCTGGCCGCCGCCGGTGCGGGCGCCGCTGAACGGCTGGCGCCTTTCCTGGGCATCTGGACGGTGGAGAAGCGCTCGCGCCAGCCATCGGACGAGGATGAGAGGCGCCGCCGTCCGAGCCGCTTCCATGCACCGCCGGACGAGGATATGGAGCCCGACGACATCATCCCCGGCATGAGCCATGGCGATCGTCACGTCTTGCGTATCATGACCGATGAAGGCCGCGCCGCTTTCGAGGCCCTGGGCGCCGGCGATCTGCCCGGCGATGATGACTGCCGCGCTCCCGGCCTGCCCCGCCTCATCCGCCTGCCCGGCGCGCAGGAATGGCGCATGATGGACGGAACGCTGGAAATCCACCATGCCGATTACGATACGAGGCGCGTCGTGCATCTGGACCGGCGGGAGCCGCCCGCCGGCACTCCCCTCACGGAAGCGGGCTATGCCAACGGCTGGTTCGAGGGGGACCTCTTCATCATCCGCACCACGCATCTGGCGGCCGCGCCCGGCGGGCTGGCGCGGCATGCTCCCGCCAGCGACGCGCGCGTGGTGGAGGAACGTTACCGGCTGGGCGGCAGCGGGCGCGTCCTCAAGGGTGAATTCGCCGTCACCGACCGGAAGTTTCTCACCAAGCCCATCTATCTGCATGCCCGCCTGGACAGAGCGCCCGCCGGTGCGGTCCTCGAGCCCCTGCCCTGCGGCCCCCGGCCCTGAACCTGAAAAACCGCATGACGGCCTCATTTTTCCCGTCTTTTGCGCTATATCATTGGCGGAGGGCCGGAATGGCTGAAACAACAGGGGACGAACGATGACGGTTTCCAGAAATCTCTTTGCCACACTCATGAGCCTCGCGTCCGGTGCGGCGGGCGCGGCGGAGAGCGGCACACCGCCCCATGTCGACAGCCATGCCGGCGGTGGCGCCAACACCGAGGCGCTGCAGAAGGCCCGCGCCGACAAGGAGGCGTTCGTCGGCAAGGAGCTGTTCTTCAGCAATGGCCAGGATGTGGGCAAGATCAAGGATATCCGCCGCTGGACCCGCGACAACGAGCTTTACATGATCGTGGCCGCCCAGCCCTTCTTCAACGAGGATGTGGATTACGCCGTTCCCGTCGGCGATGTCAGCCGCGTGCTGGAGGACCGGGTGGAGCTGCCGGAGAGCCCCGGCATGCATCTGCGCGGCATGCAGTATTACCCGGAAGATTTCAAGGATATGGACGCCGGTGAGAAGGTTCCGCTGGTCGTGGACGAATAGGCCGGCTCAGCCTGCCCGGTTCACCAGATGCCGGAGCTTGCCCAGCGCCACGTCCTGGCTCTCATCGAAGCTGATGGTGCCGACGAACCCTCCCCTGGCGTCCATGAGATAGACCGAAGCGGTGTGGTCCATGGTGTAAGAGCCGCCGTCCAGCGGCACCTTCTTGTAATAGACCCCATATTCCTTCGCCATGACGGCGAGCTGCTCCGGCGTGCCGGTGAAGCCGCGGATGCGGTGGTCGAAATAGCTCAGATAATCGTGCATCTTCCTGGGCGTGTCGCGCTCGGGGTCCACCGAGACGAAGACGAAGTTCATCCGGTCGGCATCCGCCCCCAGCTTCTCCATCATGTCGGAAAGATTGGCGAGGGTGGTGGGGCACACGTCGGGACAGTAGGTGAAGCCGAAGAACATCACCGTCGGCCGGCCGAGGATATCCTCCTGGCTCACCGGCACGCCCTTGTCGTCCACCATCTGGAAGTCGCCGCCGAACTGCAGGCTGGCGTCGAGCTGATGCCTGACCGTGGCCTGCCGCTCGAACTGCGAATAGATGGCCCCCATGGTGGCAATGACCGCCGCCGCGACGAGCAGGAGCAGGATCGTGGGGCGATGCTTCATCAGTGGGCATGCTCCGTGGCGCCGCCGGACGGCTTGCCGCCAAGGGCCTGGGTGGTCAGTTCAACGGTCACCGAGGCGCCGCTCCTGAAGGTGAGGGTCAGGGGGACGTGCTCGCCCTCCGTCAGCGGGTGCTTGAGGCCGACCATCATGATATGCATGCCGCCGGGAGCCAGGGCAACCGTTTCTCCCGGCTGCACCGCCACGCCGGCCTCCCCCACGGGGCGCATGCGCATGACGCCGCCATCCACCGTCATGCTGTGGATTTCCACCTTGTCGGCGATGCCGGAGCGGGCGCCGATGAGCGCATCCTCCGTATCGCCGTCGTTGCGCAGCGTCAGGTAGGCGCCGGCCGTTTCCGCATTGGGCGGCGTGGCCCTCGTCCAGGGGTGCAGCACCGCCATGGAGCCGGCCATGTAATCATGGGCCAGGGCCGTGCCGGCGGAGAGCACCAGGGCCAGGGCGGCCAGCGGCGGGATCAGTTTCGTCATGACAGAGGCGAGAACTTTCATCATGAGGGGCACACTGGCCTTGCCGTCCCTTTTCGTCAATGCGTCAGAACACCGCCCCCTTCGTCCACCCGCCAAAAAAATGCCCGGCGCGAGGCCGGGCGAGTGCGCTGCACTGAAGGGAGGGAGTTCCTTCGCGCTATTGGGGCTCTGGGGTGGGAGCCCCGAACTTCCACGCGCCGTCGGGCTGCAGGCAGGCGGTGCCATAGGCTTCCACCTCCTTGCCGCCGACGACGATATGGGTCTGGTATTCACGGGTCTGCAGGCAGCTTCCCGTATCCTGGAAGGACACCGGCTGCTGCTGCGCAACGGGCGCCGGCTGATACCAGCCAGAGCCGTAATTGGTGTATCCGTAATCCTGGCCGTACACGTCGGGATTGCGCCAGGTGGGAGGGGCTTCCACCACACGCTCGCGCACCACCACGCGGTCCGGCCCGCTGTTCTGGTTGCTGGCGATGGCGCTGCCCACGGCCAGGCCGATGATGCCGCCCAGAACGCCGGCCGCCAAGGAATTGCCGCCGCCGTGATGATGGTGGCGGTAAACCGGCGGGGGGCGGTGATAATGATGCCCCCTGTAG
>Ga0182744_1004636_pt1 | contig 10195 bp, 8 predicted proteins | sample eDN3rd30CKraftMG_FD_128525 | JGI IMG/M metagenome (GOLD analysis project Ga0182744, IMG submission 128525) | Enriched Miracle-Growth compost microbial communities from Emeryville, California, USA - eDNA 3rd pass 30_C Kraft MG (version 2) (version 2) ... | reverse complement strand
TGGCGGCAGCCAGGTTATCCTTGTCCACTGGCTGGTCACAGGCTATAAACCACCTGTGCGCAAAAAAACTGCCATGTGGTTCACCGGTGACAGTAAATTCCGTAATGGAAAGATCCAGCTGTTCAGCCGCCAGCTGAATAGCTTTATTCATGTTGTCAACACTCAGGTGTTCACCTACCAGACTTAAGAAATGTTTAGTCCTGCCGGAAATTATAATCTCTGACCGGGATACATCGGTAAAACGGATGGTATCGCCCAGTAAATAGCGCCAGGCGCCGGCTGGTGTGCTGATCAGCAGTGCGTAATCCCTCCCTTCACAGACCTGATGGGCGAGTAGTATCTGTGGATCGTCCACCAGATCACCATCGGCGGTAAAATTGCGGTCGTCAAAAGGAACAAATTCAAAGAAGATATGATCACTGACGACCAGCCGCATGCCGCCATTGGCATCCTGCCGGTTCTGATAGGCAATGAAACCTTCGCTGGCCAGATAGGTCTCTATGTAAGTCAGCGGTTTGCCCAGCAATTTGTTAAAGCCCTTTTTATAAGGCTCAAAACTTACCCCGCCATGCACAAAATAAGAGAGATTGGGCCAGATTTCATGGATATGGTTGAGGTGGTACTTTTCAATGACCATCTCCATACACATTTGGACCCATGCCGGAACACCGACAATAAAGCCGATATCCCAATCTCTGGCGTTATCCACGATCTCTTCAAGTTTCTTATTCCAGTCTTTTTCCCGGGCAATTTCTTTAGTAGGTTTATAAAATGGCTGAAACCAGAAAGGTGATTTTTTCACGGTAATGCCACTCAGATCGCCCAGATAGTGCCCGATTCCTTTTTGCAGGTCCGTGCTTCCACTGAGCAGCAGCCAGCCACGCCCAATGGAACGGACATTGATATCGGTATAGTTACGCAGACTGAGCAGTTGCTTGATCATGACCAGTTTATTGCCCTGAAGCAGGTCATTGGTAATGGGCAGGTATTTACTGGCGGCATCGCTTGTGCCGCTGGAAAGCGCATAATATTTTACCTTGCCCGGCCAGCAGACATCGGGTTTATTTTCCAAAGAACGGTGCCACCACTCTTTATAAATAGAACTGTAGTTATAAATGGGCACGTTTTGCTGAAAGGCCCTTACCGGGTCAGGCTGCATTAATATATTATCAAAATGATACTTTTGTCCGAATTCTGTAAATCTGGCTTTATGCAACAACTTCTTCAGTATCCTTAGCTGATGCTTACACACATCCCCATTAGCCAGGCGTAATGCCTTTGCCATCCGGTTGGGAAGTTTAATATCAAAAATGGCCATTCACAAATAAATAAATTAAAAAATGGAAGCAAGCCTGATTCGTGTTTTGCTTAAAAGCGGAATCAGCTCACTATCGTACATTGCATCGTTAGGTGCAAAGATAGCCGAGTTTTTGTATATTCTCCCAGGAAAAATCTTGAGGTATGCCCAATTGTTAAAGGTGTTTTAATGCTTCCTGTAATAGCAGGTCCTTATCGATGGCAACTGTGCCTACCTGCTCGCACACAAGTCCGCCTGCAATATTGCCCAACTCTGCTGACAGTGCCATGTCGCCTGTTAAGGCAAAGACCAGGCTTATGACCGCAATGACTGTATCGCCTGCGCCGCTTACATCTGCAATATTTCTGATTTTGGCCGGGATAAGCTTAGGCATATCCTCGTTTTTCTGATAAAACACCCCTTTCTCTGAAAGAGTAAATAAAGAATAAAGATGGCCAAGCTGTTTAAACAATCCTTCGTGCATCGACGATAAGGTGTCTAGTGTTATGGTTTTTAATTGTGTCAGGTTCAAGGCTGTTTTAATTTCACCAAGATTAGGTTTAAATATGGTGACACCCTTATAAAGAAAGAAGTTCTGATGTTTAGGGTCTACTGCGGTAAGTACCCCGTATTGTGTGGCTAAACGGATTGCCTGCTCAATAATTTTTGGCGTAAGCACTCCTTTATTGTAATCCTCAAGGATTAGAAGCCGTGGTTTTTGTGTTTTAAAGAAGGTCTCCAGATTATCTAATATTAGCACTTCAAGGGCCTCAGGTAAACCCTCTGAAATCTCATTATCAAGGCGCATTACCTGTTGGTTGCGTGCCATGATCCTGGTTTTCCGGGTTGTAGGCCGTTCATGACTAAGCAGTATATGTTGAGCGCTGATTTTATGCTCCTCCAGTAATTCTATGAATGCACTTCCATAACTATCCTTGCCTGCGACAGAAAATAAATGAACATCCGCCCCCAGGGAAGCCAGGTTCAAAGCTACATTAGCAGCGCCTCCCAGTCTGAGTTCTTCCTTTTGGATATGGACGATGGGAACAGGCGCTTCAGGGGATATCCTGTCGACCTGGCCCCATAAATAGCTGTCAAGCATTACGTCACCCAGAACGGCTACGGTTATGTTTTTAAATGCTTCAAATACCGACCGAATCACGTACTCGGGGGTAGGGGAAGTGTCTTCTATTGCGGTTGAAATTGTATTTTCTGCCAATTTAAATAAGTTAAACGTTTTTTTTTAGAGCAGCGGCCAGATCATTATCCAAGTTTGGTAAGATTTAACCTGCTCTCCCTGCGGCTCAAAGTTAACAACTTCCTCGCTAGGAACGGTTTTATGAGAATTTAGGCGTCTAATATTTTTGCATGTCTTCAATCAGAGCATGCTTATTGTTTTTTGCCCATTTTCCTTTTCTTAAAATCTGCCACAGCTAAAAGCACCATTTTCAGCGTCTGCCATTTTTGGGGGCCGTATAACATATTATTTTTTATCCGGTGCATCAGGTCTTTTGTCCTAACCTTAAATACATGACCAAGTACATCCTTATATTTTTCACGTACATACAGAAAATTGCGCATCATATAATATAGCCTGAGAGGGGAATGGAAGCTGGTGCTTCTGTCTGTGCCCTGAACAGTTTTGATATTGACTGCCTCTCCCAACTGGTGCTGCAGGAAAATATGGGTAAACTGAATCACCTGGTAGCCTCTGACACTGGCACGATAGCAATATTCATGATCTACTTCATCAATAAAAAGATTTTCATCAAAGGGGCCAATATCTTTATATAAGGACAGGTTCAGCAGGCTACCTGAAGTGATTAACTGGTCTGCTTTTTCACTGAGATCTGCAATCAGCTCAGGTTTATTGACCGTTTCCACGCCAAACATGGCTACTGATTCATGGTCAGGATATTCTAACATATAATCAAAATAGGCCTGGATATGCTGCGGCTCAAAATAAGAATCCTGATCCATCGTCAGTAGCCAGTCATATCCCGCTTTAATGGCCATATCTGCTACCTGGTTTAACCTGACTGCGATGCCTTCATTGTTGCCATTATTGATCAGGGTGATTTTAGGGTTATCCAGAATGCCGGCGGAAAATGACAGTTTGGGATCGCTATTGTCTGCAATGTAAAGGTGATCTACCTCATTTAGATAGGTTTGGATATTATGATGGACTTCCGGACCAGGATTATATGTAATGACAATTGCGGCAATGGATCCCATGGATTAAATGAGTTTTAAACATTTATGGAGCAAATTATAATAAATAATTACTAAATAAAGCACAAAAAGAAATTTTACTTTAGAAATGTAACATAAATTTTTTTGACCCAAAAATTCGGCCAGGTTGATAAAAAGGCAAATGCGGCTCCTTTATTTAGAGCTAAAACCGGGTAAATTTGATGCCTTCCCCTTTAATTATTAGACCTGCCCCAACCTTGAAAAGGACCTCCCAATTAATTTAGCTAAAAAACAAACAAAAGCAAATTTTTCTTTGGATTACTCTTTTCAGAATAATCTTGGACTTACAATTCTAATAATTATCTTTATAACAAAGATCCTAACCCGTATATCATCAAGAGCAATTCGCATTTGTTTTTAACAATCATAATTAAAGTGAAATTTACAAAACGCAATTCAAAAAAATCTTTTTGATTATAAAATTTCTTTGATATTTGTAAGCATGGCATTGAACACCTTGGTTAAAATAAATGATCATAAATGAAAAAACCAATATGTTCAAACAGTTGGCACCAGTGAATTGAAATTAATATAATTACACAAAATAAATAATTTAATATGAACCGATTAATTTATTTATTTTGGAATAAAATTTTAACTTTTGGAACAAAGAACTTTACCATATATATCTATTTGTATCCCTACTTATAAAAATGTTTCATTTTTAAAAAGACTTTTGGATAGTATATCTATTCAGACGTATCGTGATTATGAAGTTATAATATCAGATGATAGTCCAGATAATTCAGTAGAAAAGTTAGTAACATCGTACAAGGACAAAATAGCCCATATTGTTTATTTGTCTAATTCTACGCCAAGAGGGATGCCGGATAACTGGAACCATGCTATCGCTAAATCCAAAGGTGAGTGGAAAAAAATAATGCACGATGATGACTGGTTTGCAGACGAAGAAAGCCTCTCTCTATTTGCGCAAGCGGCACAGCAAAGCAAGGCTAGTTTTATATTCTCCAATTATATTAATAAAAATCTTGAAAATGCCCGAACAAAACACGTTGTTTTCCCCAGATTTAAATTAGCCAGTTTAGAAAGAGTCCCATTGTTGTTAATGTCTGGTAATCTGATCGGGCCTCCTAGTGTGACCATGGTTCACCAAAAAGTTCTGGCGAAATATAATCCTCAATTACATTGGTTGGTGGACATTGATTATTACATTCAGATCTTGTTAAAAAAAAATGAAGTTGTGCACATAAATAAAGAGTTGGTTTATATAGGCGTCAATCAAGAGCAAATAACAAAAGCGGTTAAAAATAATCCTGCCATTGAGATTGGAGAAGCCAAAAAATTACTTGATTTATATGGGAATGAATGGTTAAGGGATATAAGGGTCTATGATGGCTGGTGGCGATTATTCAGGAATATGAAAATCAAAAGTTATGATCAATTAGTTTTTTTCGGTGGGAAAGATTGGCCAAATATATTAAAGCAGATGCTACACCATCAACAAGGTATTCCGGCTTCTTTATTAAAGAAAGGAATTTTTTCTAAATTATTTATGGTCAGCTCTTACTTAAGACAACTCAATAATATTAAAAGTATTAAAGCTAAATAAAATGGTGATTGGTAATGGTATGATCGCTGAAAGGTTTAAGAACTATCGACAGCAGGATAAATTTCTGATAGATGCTGCCGGAGTTTCGAATTCAACTTGTACGTCAGCGTCGGCTTTTAATAGAGAACTAGAATTATTATCGAAAAGTGCTGTCAAGCATCCTGACAAATATTTTGTATATTTCAGCACCTGTAGCATTTTAGATACGGAGCAGGCATTGATTCCCTATGTTAACCATAAACTCGCCATGGAAAAATGGATTCAGGAAAATATTGAAAAATTTATAATTTTCAGAATTTCGAATCCCATTGGAAGAACTACAAATCTGCACACATTTTTTAATTATTTTGTTGCCAAGATCATCAATCGCCAACCATTTGATTTATGGCGGTTTGCCGCCAGGAATATTCTTGATATTGATGATATGTACCTAATATGCGATTATATTTTACAGCGAGATTTGTTTAAAAATCAAATTATAAATGTCGCAAATATCACTAATTATTCTGTTTTGGATATCGTTGAGGCTATTGAAGTCCATTATGGTGTAAAAGGGAATTATACTATAATTGACAAAGGCAATGGCCCCCTGATTCCGACGAACAATATTCATTCTATCATCAGCAATCTGAATATAGACTTTTCGCATAACTATCTAGAAAGAATATTAAATAAGTATTTTTGATCCATGACACTTTATAAAAAAGCACAATCGAAACTCAAAATTGAATTATTATGCATGTGGCCTTTTGTCCAATTAGGAAAATTATATGGGAGAATTAAACCCTTAAAAGGTAATATAGATATCTTTTTTTTCTTCCCAAACGCTGATATTGGAGGTTCGCCAAAGGTCAATCTTGATATTGTTGATTGTGTCAAAAGTGAAAAGAATTGTATGATCATCTTTTCAAAAAAGCCGAAGAATAATTTATTTTCAGAAAGATTCAAGGCACTTGATGTCCCTGTTATTGATTTGCACAAAAAAATTGATAATAAGTTTTTTCATTATATCAACTTCTTTTACCGGGGGGTTATTAGTAGTTGGGTAGCTGCTCAGAAAAACCCAATTGTGTTTGGGGGTGAATGCATTTTTCTTTATAAAATAATTCCACATTTGCCGAAAGCAATAAAAAAAATAGAATTGATTCACTTACCTACCTGGATAGATTATTCTATAGCTTTTGCGCCATATTTGGATATTCGTTTATTCAGTACGCTGAATCTGATGAGGGAAGTAAAAGCTGTTTATAAAAAGGCGGGTGTCCCTGACCATTTTGAGAATAAATTTAGATTTATTGATAATACAATCGAAATTCAAGAGAGTCAACCGGTAAATAATGATATTTTGCAAGTGATATTTGTAGGTAGGGGCTCTTCACAAAAGAGGCCCGAATTAATTGCAAAAATTGCAAGAATTCTGGATGATATGGAAGCAAAGGTTCATTTTAGTTTTGTAGGTGATGTTGAACGAGTTTTTGACACAAAAGCTTATCCATTTTGTACATTTTATGGGAATATTAAGGAGGAACGAAGGTTATTAGATATTTACGAAACGTCTGACATTCTAATGCTTACATCAGCCTCTGAAGGTTTGCCAATTGTTGTTATGCAGATGATGGCATACGGGAAAATAATTGTTTCTACCGCTGTTGGAGGAATACCTGATTATATTAAGGATGGTGAAAATGGTTTCTTAATTAAAGAAATTGAAGAAGAAAAAATAATTGAACAAGGTGTTGCAATTATTAATCATATTATTCGCCATAAGGAAATTACCCGAAAAATGGGAGAGATAAATAAGAAAAAAGCCTATGATTTATTTGGCAAAGAAACCTTTTGCAAAAACTTCAGACAGGTATTATTAGGGTAATATTATAATCCCATTAGCACGCTCACTGCTTTTTGTGCAATCTTTTCCCAATCAAAATGTTCCAAGAATGCCTGGGGTGTCGGTTGATTCAGTTCAGCTCTGAGCCTGATAGTTGATTGTATAAAGGCAGAGATGTCGCCGTCAGGTACTATTGCAAGTTTTCCTTTTAATAAAAAAGGATTGATTCCAATTGCCCCGCTGGCAAAAGAAACGGCTCCGGCTCCCGCCGCCAATGCCTCGACTAATTTTGTTTTAATTCCTCCGCCAAGCCAGATTGGATTTAAAAAAATTTCCGCGGCCTGGAAGACTTCATTAATGTCAGGCACATAGCCCAAAACAGATAAATTGTCTGTTTTTTTGTTTTGGTATTGGTTGGGTATTGCTTTGCCACATATTAACAAATGAAAATTTTTGTCCATTTTTAAAAGGGCGGGATATATTTTTTCTATAAGTAGCTCAAGGGCAACATCATTAGGTTCATAACCAAAAATCCCATTAAACAACAGTAAAGTACAATGTTCAGGTATTCGATTTTTTCTTTTGAAATTTGTTATGGCATTTTGTTTTGCGGAATTATCCAAGGTTTGGCTGCGTTCCATTCCATAGGTTATTACGGATGTCGCAGATGCTTCGAGGCCATAGGTAGCCACTGCATAATCAGCGTCTTCCTGCGTAATAAAAAAAGAATGATTTGCCTTTTTGTGCGCCCACCGTTCATAATCGGCCAGTATACGCCACCACCATTTACCGAGCGCCTTAAAACGCAGGGCTTCAATATTATGGGACCGAATAACAAGTGGCAGCCCCGTCCTGAGCTTTAAAAGCCAGCCCAACCATGCTAAATATGGATGTTCAATGATTATTACCTCTATCTGTTTCTCCCTTATAAGCTTCTTTAACGTAAAATAATGAGCCGGATTGATATACCGTTTTATGCCACTTCCAAGTAAGGGCATTAGTTTAAAGTGTAATGGGACATTTAATTGACTTGGGTTATTATCACTAGTGGAAACACAAATCAGGTTCACTTCTTTCCCAATATGCTGATCCAGATAATAAACAGCCCTTTGGCCTCCTGAAGAGGCTGGTATAAACGTATAAGGTGCAATGGTCAGGATTTTTTTTTCATATCCTGTTCCAGCTTTAGCGATGGGTGAATGATGGATCAAAATATCTCTATTGCAGGTTTACTTTTTATATTCTTAATTTTTTGGTTGTGCTGTTTTGTTTTTGACTCTTCGATAACAAAAGAAAATAGAAACGAATATGGAAATCCAAAATATAATATTTGCGGTATATCCTGCCGTCTGGGAAGCGGAAATGACTGTCGGCTCAAATTTAAAAGTAACAGTGTGATTACCGGCAGGAACACTCAGGCCTCTCAACACATAATCCGTCTGAACATAATCTGTTTTTTTGCCATCAATATAGGCGTTCCAGCCGGCAGGATAATAAATCTCGCTTAATACCGCAAATTGGGGTGTTCTGGCAGAAGTCTTATACTGGATGGTGTCATTGTCATAACTTTCCAACTGAATACTGGCGGTACTGTCATAAACAGGAGAAGCTCCTAACTTTTTAATATCGGATTGCAGAATAAAGGCAGTATCTGTCGGGTTAAAATTACCTATGGCTTTAAGTGCATCTACATCGGTGGCAACAGGTTGTACGTGTCTTACAAACCAGGCAGCACCTAGCGCTCCCGGATTTTTCTGAACGGCGGTCTGTCCCTGTTTTTGACCAGGTATAATAATATACCGGGCGTCCAGCATATCCAAAATAGATTGATTGATCTGTCCACTCATATGGGCAGCCACCATATTTTGATAGATCAAGAGCTTCGCTGCATGATAGCCACCTAAAGACCGGTGATAATAGGAAGTGGAGGCATCTGTAAAAGGATCGCCTGTTGCCAGGTTGAGCACCCGGTAATGCGGGCTCTTGTCCTGTAAAATGGCCTGATCGGCGGCAGTCTCGGTAAATGCGGAGGATTCCGCTATTGAGGGTTCCATGTACTGGTCTTTATTCAGGTACATGCTATCGACCTTCAGCAAATCAACCATGGTGATTACTAACAGCAAGGCGATAATGACCGTCGGCTTCATAAGCTTTTTTGTATAGGCATAAATGGCCGCCAATAGGATCACACTAAATAATATGACCCGGCCTATACCAGAAAGGAACATGGATTTACGTGCACTTTCCAACGTGTGTAAAATCCCCGATCCTCCTACCTGTGGCTGATTTAAAAAGTCTTTTAACGGCGGATTATTCAAAGAATAATCATTGCCGATGTAGATTAATAGTAAAACGGCGATAAAGCCACCTAAGGCATACAAGATTTTTTTATGGTTCTTCGTAATAAAAACCGACTCCTCTTTATTGATAAATAGTTTTTGAAGTGCAATACCTGCCATCAGCGGTAAGAGTAACTGTGGAATGATCATGGCCATTGAGGGGGCCCTGAACTTATTATAGAGCGGTAAATGGTCAAAGAGAAACTGATTAAAACCTTCAAAATAATTGCCCCAGGCCATAAAAGTTGTAAGAACGGTCGCGATTAAAATCCACCACTTATGTTTGGAAGGACAAACCACCCAGCCGATGATAGCCAATAATACTATTAAGGTACCAGCATATATTGGCCCGGAGGTAAAGGGAATAACGCCGCCCCAGTATTTGGATAAAACACCCTGCAAAACCTGATTTAATTGTTGGGGTGGAAGTTTGCCATTGAGCTGTCCGCCCAGCTGCATCGCCTGATTGTACATATCTGAACCTTCATCAAACATATTGCCGGTATACCCTCCAAAAGCATTGGGCATGGCCAGTTCAAAGGTCTCCGCTTTAGCCAGGCTATATTGAAAGGCATAGCTTTCATCGAGCCCGGACTTTTTGTCGATTTGCTTGGGTGTCCCTGAGCTGAGATCTATTGCACTGCCTCCCCGGATGGTGTATTTAGCATATTGGTAGGTCGGGAATATAGCCATGGCCTGGTTGCCCAGTGCAATGGCTGCAGCCAAAACGGCCAGCGATAAGGCTACCGCCATACGCCTGTACTCAGCCATTTTAATCCAACGAACCAGATAGGTGATGGTCATAATGGCAATACAGATCAAAAGGTAATACGTTACCTGCGGATGATTGGCGCCAATTTCCATAGTGGCAAAAAAGGTCGTTACGATCATGCCGATGGCATACCTGC
>Ga0182744_1004629_pt1 | contig 10206 bp, 7 predicted proteins | sample eDN3rd30CKraftMG_FD_128525 | JGI IMG/M metagenome (GOLD analysis project Ga0182744, IMG submission 128525) | Enriched Miracle-Growth compost microbial communities from Emeryville, California, USA - eDNA 3rd pass 30_C Kraft MG (version 2) (version 2) ... | reverse complement strand
TTATCCCGGCAACTTCTTCGTGGCAAATCCGGATTTAAAACCCGAAGCCGCCGAAACTTGGGAAGTCGGTACGAAGAACTGGTTTCATTTTTCCACCGGCGTGCTCTCTTTGAACGCGACTTATTTCCAAACGCGCGCTCATGATTTTATTTCCCGCCACGTCGACATGGGTGCGGGGCAGACCACCTTTGAAAACTTGGATCGGGTGAAACTGCATGGAGCGGAAGTGTCCGGACTTTGGCGCACGGAATTTTTCGGGTGGGGACTTTCTTACGGCAGCGTGCGCAGTTGGAACCAAACCAGTGGGGAGCCTTTGGAAGATACTTTGCCGGATCGTTGGATGGGGAAATTTGAATTCCACCCTTCGGACGTTTGGACCTTAGGAACGGAAGTCGTGCTTTCGGACAAACAGCAGCGGGTTCCCTCGGGCGTGCAGACGACGGGCGGCTACTTTGTGCAGGATCTTTTCGCGGCCTACTCAGCCAAGCCCTATGAGATTTATTTCAGAGTGAACAACGTTTACGATAGGGAGTACCGGCGGCACGACTCGGCCATCAATGCGACGGGCCGGGACGTGCGCCTTACTTTGAGTCGGTTCTTCTAATTCTTTAATTGTACTTGCAGATGCGGTGTTTCGACGATTTTTTCGAAGCCGTTGGTTTTCAAGCGTCCAAGCATCCAGATCTCGTAAGTGCCGTCGGGAACCAGATTGGTTCTCCATCCCATCGTCATGTGATTGATCACCACTTGGGCTGAGCGCAGACGGTCTTTGCCATCGGGGCCGCGATAATGGAATTCGACGGAACTCATCGGGACGGCGGTGGAAGAAGACGCTTCGATGTCGAACTCAGGGCGGCCGGACAAAGGTTGATCCAGATTCAATCCGCCTTTGCCTTTGAAAGACAAAGTCAACTGAGGCTCCGTGTTGGCCACATAAAAATAATGGCGGCCCGAATGTCCAAGGATATTTCCATGCCCGTCAAAGGCCGTGGCTTGGGCTTCATAACGTCCGTCGATCAGCGCGGAAACGTCCACATCTTGAGCGCAGGTGGAGGAAGAACAGCTTCCGTTCCAAACGGCTTTTGAGTTTTGGTCAAACACGGTCAATGCCATGGAGCCTGCGTCCGTAAACGTGGCCTGTGCTTTCAGCGGCAATGTTTTCGTGACGGCGGTGGCATCCAAAGGCTCGGCCAAGGAAACGGCGCCGTTCATGGCGGGCAAATCGTAAGACCAAGTTTCATCTCCCACTCCGGAAGCGTCTTCATAGGAAACGTATCCGAAACCTTGTTCTCCCCATTCTTTTCCCCAGCTGTTGCGGATGATGAAGGCTTGTTTGGTGTCGTCATAACCGATGATGGAGATCGCGTGTCCTCCCAAGTAAGAACCGAGAGTGTGCTTGTAAACTCCTTCTCCGTAGGACATGAAGTCCTCGTAAACGGAGAGGGTGGTGACCAAGGGACCTTTTTGCAGAGCTTGTCTGACGGCTTCGATGTCCTTGGCGTAACGGGTGGGAGTGGTGTAGCTGGAGATTTTAACCACTCTTTCCGGATTCTGCGTGCAGGCTTCGGAGCAGGCCACGTCATCCCCGGTCGCGCCGGACATATAGGGTTGGCAGGCTTCATCGGGAATTCCCTTGCTCATCAGGTAGCTGGCCGCTCCGGAGGGCCACCAACCGAAACTGCAAGCGCCTCCCCCGCAGGAAAAAAGATTTTGCGGAGAAAGTTTAACGTTGTTATCGGCAAGACCCGAAGTGATCCGGTACTGAGTTTCCAAAGTTCCGACAGCGGCGAAAGCGACGCAGCTTCCGCAGTTTCCTTGATCCAGAATGGGAGAAACCCAGTTCTGTCCGTCTTTGTTTCTCCAGTCGAGCATGGCGGGCAGAGCGGATTTGATGTGTTGCTGAGGAGGAAGAACGAATTGAACGTCTTCGCGGGAAAGATCCAACCCCATGTGGCGGCGGGCTTCCTCAGGAGTGAGTCCCGTCAACGGAGTTTTCTTCGCCGTCCAAGTGGCTTCTTGTTGTTGAAGTTTTTGGTTCAGAACGGACACAGAGTCGGCTTGGGCGCTGAGACCGGTGAAAGCCAATGCTAGAGCCAGAGAGACTATTTGATTTTTCATGCGGGGATCCTCCTTCAGAGATGATCTGAAGGAGAGGAAATAACCTCAAGGACTCAAATTGGAACTGGACCTTGGGCGAGTCGTCCTTAAGGTTGATCGAGGTCCGGCTGCTCCCGAAGGATAAGAAGGGAATTCGAGGTGCTGATCTTCTGCGGCTGGTAAATACTCAACTTGATTTCGATGAGATTGGAAAGATCTTTTGGAAGTTTAAGCGTGTCCGGATGATCAAAGGTGGCCTCAAGGTCTTTGGGTGTCCTGAAGTCCCATACGACTTGAATTTGCGATTTCCCCAGATCTTTTTGGGGACAATCTCCTCCGGAAGGATTTTTCTCGATGCTTTCGGAAAGAAGCCGCAAATCTTTGCCGAAGATCCGATAGTGGCATGTGTCTGGGGGCAGTCTTTCATTTTCAAGAATGGAGTCGATCAGATTTATTTCCCGTTGGGCAAGAGTCACGCGCAGAACGCGGTCATCCACGTGAACCATCCGTCTTTTTTGCGCGAGATAAAGCGAGCTTGCTCCCAAGAGGGCGACCACGGCGATGCAGCTTGAAATAAGAACTTCCAAAAGGGAGAACGCCTTTTCGTTCGTGATCATTTTTGAGCCTCCATGACGGATTCCTGGCGCGTCCACAAAGCTCCCAAATAATTGTCCGGGTTGGTGGGGGTGCTGAGGGAAAATTTGTAGTCGCCGCGGTTGAGGGGGATGTAGTTAACGGATGTGCTCGCCTGGAAGGATCCGGCCTGCATGATCCAAGGATCCTTACAGAGCCGACCTCCTGGTCCTGTATTGGAAAAATAATGGGGATTGTCCCATACGATTTTTCGATCTCCCCAGTCGACGGGGTAGTAAGAAGCAGGGGCGTAGCGTCGCTCCCCAAGATCCCCGCGGGCGGCGTCCGTTCCGGAAAAATGAAGAACCACTCGACGGCCGGACAGATTTAAAATTGAATCCAGGAGAAGAGCGTTCTGATAGAAACGGTTGAAGACCTCCGCGACATAGGCAAAGTTGTTGATTTGGTTTCCATTTTTGTAAAACCGACTTCCTTCAGGAGGTAAATACGGGTTGGCATCAGAGGGTCGCGTTGCCGGTAAAGGGGGAAGACCCTCTACAAGAGGAGCGTCCGAGCCCGCGAAGATACAGGCATTTCTGACGCTTTGTTCGATTCCTGTTGAGAAGCCCGACCAGAGTCCTCTCATATAAAAGGTGTTATCAACGGGAACTTGGTCGCTGCTGATGATGGCCAAATTCGAAAGTTCGACAGATCTCAAACCGTATTTAAAACCGTCATTTTCCTCTCGTTGCGCATCCGTGAGAATGCTGGTCTTCGCCTTGAGCACTCCTCCACTTTGCGGATAAGCGGCCTTCAAATCGCTGAACGAGAGGGCTTGGTGGAAAGAGGAAACCACGGAAATCGGATTTCTGGTGAGGAAAACGAGTTTCAAACTGGGAACGGAAGAAGAGGAAGTGTCTTTGTTGAAAAAGAGCTTTCTCATTCTTGGGGTGGGATCATTCAGCGGGCTGGATCTTTCACTGAGGGGTTGATAGGGACGGATTTGCGTTTTTTGTTCATTGACGATCCAAATCGGAAGAATTCCACGGGTTTTTTTGTCTAAAGACGGCCACAAACCTTTCTCGGAGCTTTGAGCAATTTCAATGTCGGTATCGGCATAGATCACCCGACGGAGAGCCCTTCTGGGGGAAGACAGACTTTGATAAACTCCGGATGAAAAATGCGGAAATTTCGCCGTCCACTCCGTCAAGTCGGTTTGCAGAATGGGTTCGCAAGGATCGCTTCCAGTACTTATGTAAGAAAGCATGCGCTTTGAATCCGTCAGATCACAGTCCATGTACTTGAGGTGACTGGCCGTGGATGAAGTCACATTGATCCCGCAAACTTGTGCGTCTTCTTTGAGGGCGTCAAAGTTATCCCAATTAAGACTTTTGGTTTTAATCAGTTTCGCATCGGTGATGACGATGTTTTCAAGGCCCGCGCTTTTTCGCCAATTGTCGAAGCTTTTGGGAAATTTCAGGGAGTCCGAGCAGAACTGCCCGCTGCCTTGATGGTGAACGCAGGAAACGCTGGTATGCCATCCGAAATAGGCTCCATAGAGAAAATTAAAATCCGGAAGCCTGGAGGGATCGTTGAAGTAAGTCCCGGTGTCGGCGGCATTTTCCAGAGTGACGGGAAGGCTTGATCCCCCCATGGCATAAGGATAAACGCCTTTCATCAGCGGATCGAGTTTGCCGTCCCAGGGCCCGCCGTTAAGAGCCAATTTTACCGCTTGGGATGCTCGGTCATAGTCCGAGGTGAAAATGCTGTAACCGGAGGAGGCGGAAGGAACCAAGCCCGCATAAGGTTGGAGAGTGTTTTTTTCGTCTTCGTATTGGGGGGTCATGATGTCGTTTGGAATGACGCCGCGGAGATCGTCATAACGAATTCCCCCGAGAAGATACATGCGTTGGGATTGAATGAGCAGACGTATGTCCTTCGGCAGAAAGGGAGGTCTTACATCCGAAAAGCTTTTTGAGTAAGTTCTTCCATATATAGTGGACATACGAGTGTAGAGCTGAAGAGGTCCCTCCATGTAAATCATCTTGTCTTCCCCTAAAAGGGAAAGCATGTAGGGACTTTCGGGGGCCGCTTCCAGTTTTACCGGAGCTGCCGCCGACGAATAAAGAAGAATATCGCCAACGTCGAAACTTCGTAAGTACTTCACCATGGAAGCCGTTGATTTTCCCAAAGCGGCGCTACCGACCAAAGTGATCGTGTCGCTGTCGAAATCAACCGACGCGCTCGTCGTGAATTTGGAAGGACCGAAGGTTCCCGCGACGCCGAAGGTTTTTGCTTTTAAACACTGGTCGTCGGGGGGAGGCTCCCAGAGCCTTCTTTTCAAAGCTTCCTGCAGAATCAAGACGGCGGCGTGGGCGGCCTCTTTGGCCTGCAGCTGGTTCCATGTTGAAAGAGACAGCCCGTCAATTTGGCCGATGCCTCCTCCCATGGCGAGCATGACGGATAAGCTTATGGAGGAGATCAAGAGAACAAGAACCAAAAGAGCGCTTCCTTTTTGCCTCCTTTGGGGAGCTATTCTTTGCATGCGTCCTCCGTAAGGCGGCTGCCCTTTAATTTAATGGCCTTTGAATAGAGAGTTCTTTGAACGCCGTTTTCTCCATGTCCGTAAAGGGAGAGCCGCAAGACCTGAGCGCAAAGAGTTTTCTTCGCCCACTTTTCGTCATAGACGATTTCATACTTCCCCGTTTTATGAGAAGCCCGCCCGAATTCGATTTTCAGGCCGTCAAAAGTCTTTTTCGAATTCGCGAGGTTCATCAATATATTTACGCTTGCCGGAGCGTCGTCCGGAAAAGAGATGATCTTGTTCTTATCTTTTGAAATACAAATGTCTCTCGTCTGCGTGGTGTAAACCAAACTTCGCGGCGGGAAGTAAGTGGGAATTTCCGACTCCGTTTCATAATTTTGATTTTCGGCGTCTTTGAGCTCGACGTCGGCGGAATGGGAGCTTTTGAAGACCTTTTTTACCGTGGCGTTAAACCGCCGGTACAGGCCCAACTCGGAATCAATCAAGGTGACTTCGGAAGTTTTTCCGGAGTGAATCAGCGTGGAAATGGGGGATTGAAGATTGTCACTGTAGCTCATGCGGGCCGGGGGCTTTTTGCTTTCGTCCCAGGCGTTCTGGAGTTGGTCGGCAATCAAGGGGCCGACGATAAAGGTGTAACGCAGGACCGACATGGATTTTGACTGACCACACTGATCCGTGAAACGGGTCGGGGATTCGCTGGAGATGCCGCTGTAAATTTCGCCCGTGGGGGAAAGTTCATTCGGAAACAAAGTCATCAGACGTCCCAGTTGCTTGGATAAGGTGACTTCCAAAATAAGAGCTTCGCCGGTCAGTTCCATTTGATCGGACAGATTGTGGGACTGTTTGAAAATGGAAATTAAATTTTGATTCAAAGCCACCATCAGAATTCCTGAAATTCCAATGGCAATGATGACTTCGAGAAGAGAAAATCCGGATTGGCTCCTGCCCATGCTTTGAATCCCCCGGCATCAGGGTAGCGGAAACAAAGCGGCGCTTCAAACTAAAGCACCCCTAGTCCGGCTGGGGGGTGAACTTCCGCTCAATAAGGCTTTGGACTTTTTGTTTGTCCCCCATGAAGTATTCCGCCTTGCGGGCATTCATGCCTGTGACGTCCACGCAGATCAGGAAATCCACGGTGTTGAAGGTCGGATCGACGATGGCTTCGATGAAGCGCGCATTCAAAAGTCCGGGATAGTGCTTGATCAAAGGGGGAATTCCTTTGCCGGGTCCCTCAAGAGACTCGATCATCGTATTGAAATCGGAAATTCTTTTCGAAAGGATTTGTTCTTTGAGAGCGGCGGGAAGAGAAACCGCGTCGGTGAAGGGATGTTCGGGCTTCATCAGGTTTCTTAAGTTGTCCGGGTCTCCGTGATGCTTCATGAAATAATCCCTGATGAGGGCTTTAGACAGAGGACTGTAAGAGCCGCTCAGGCTGACGGGACCGCAGAGATAGCGCATCTTTTTATGCTGATAAAGGTACTCGGCAATACCTCCCCACAGCAGGGCCAAAATGTCGGATTGGTTTTGATATTTCTGAACGACGAAAGAGCGGCCCATCTCGGCGATCTCTCCCGTGAAGTGGCGGAAGAAATCGGGAGAAAAGTGAAACAAAGATTGGGTGTACATCAAATCCAGACGGCCCGTTTGCAAGGCCTTCTTGAATTCCCCCAGACGGTAAGCGCCGACGATGTCGTGGTCCGTCGCGCTCCAGACCAAAAGATGATCGTACCTTTTGTCGAAGGCGTCGACGTCGGCATCAAGACCTGAACCTTCGTCAACGGCGCGAAAGGTTTCTTCCCGCAAAACGCCCAAGTGATGCAACAGTTCCGGGTCCAAGTCCTTCCCGCGGATTTTATAGACCTGAAAAATTCCTTTTTGGCGGTAGAGTTTGAGCGTGCCGTTGTGAAGCGCTTGTTCAAAAAGCCAGATTCTTTTTGTCTTCGAAAGCTTTTTTCCCAAAGGCTTTAAAGCGCGGACGGGAAGGAGGGCCTCCCGGCAAACTTGATTTTGATAGGGGCTTAAATCCAGCTCCTCCGCCAGGCTAGGGACGCAAATTGTCGCCAGGCCCGTGAAAAGGGCCGAGAATAAAACCTGAAAAGAAATCTTTTGGGAAAAGAAGACCATCGGCAAAGGGGAATGCCAGATCCGTGCCTTAGGTCCAGACCAGAAATGGGACAGCCAGCCCTTTTCTTCCTCTAAGAATCCCAGGCCCCTCCTCGAAAATAAAAGCGACCCAAAAAATCTTCAAAGGAGAATCAGCGTGGCTTTTTGTGTCGTGAAAAGACTTTCCGTGGCGTTTGCCTTGGCTTTCGGTTTGGCGGGCTTTGCGGCGGCTCATGCGGACGAGCCGGTGAAAAAACCTTGGACCTTCCTGATCTACGTCAACGGTCATAACAACTTAAGTTCTTTGGGATATGAAGACATCAACGAAATGGAAGCGGTCGGTTCCACGGATCAAGTGAACGTGGTGGTGCAACAGGCGCGGGAAGACGGAAACACCCGCCGATTGTTCATTCAGCAAGACGCCGACATGAGCACGGTCACCTCTCCGGTGGTTTACGATTTCGGAACCAAGGCGGACATGGGAAGCGCGGACACCCTGACGGACTTTATCGTCTGGGGCGCTCAAAACTATCCGGCGGATCATTACTTCGTGGCGGTGTGGAATCACGGGGCCGGCTGGCATGATTTCCTTCAGCGCACGAAGGGCATCAGCTACGACGATGAATTCGGAAGTCATCTGACCACCAAGCAATACGCTGGGGCCTTGCGGGAGGCTTCCCATCGCATCGGTCACAAAATCGACGTGGTTGGAAACGACGCCTGCTTGATGGCCAGCTTGGAAGTGGCCGGGGAAATGAGTGACGTCGCCGATTACTATGTGGGCTCCGAAGAGTTGGAACCCGGAGACGGTTGGCCTTATGACGATTTTCTCAGAAGCTGGAACGCTCTGAATCATGCCACTCCCACTCAGGTGGCGCAGGCCTTGGTGCGGGATTATGTGGCGTCTTATTCTTCGGGAAGTCAGGGATCTTCTTCAGTGACTTTTTCAGCTTTCGACGTCAAAGCGCTTTCGCAACTGAATGAGCCTTTAAGTCGGCTGAAAGATGAGATCCTCAGCCTTTCTTCCTCTCAAAAAAAGCAACTGGTGACGGTAGCGAACAACACCCAGGATTTCTATGAATCCGACTACAAGGATTTGGGAGATTTTCTGTTGAATTTAAGAAGCGCTCCCGCTTTAACTTCCGCTCAGACCTTGGATGCATTGGACGGCGCGCTTTCCAAAGTGGTGATCGCCAATGCCACCACTTCGCACTATGCGCGGGCGAAGGGCGCCACGTTGTGGATTCCCACGTCTCAGTGGCAGTTTAAAAATTACCGGGACGATTACCGGGAGTTGAATTTCAATCAGTCCAATCAGTGGCTTCAAGCTTTGGAAAGTCTTTTCGCTTCGAATTGACTTAAGGCGCGGGCCGGAAACTGAAAGTTCTCATGGAGATCGACGCATTGTGGATCTCCTCGAACTCAAAGTGCAGCCGGTCTTTTTCGTCTGATGCGCCGAGGGCGTAAAGCAGAGGAAAATAGTGCTCAAAGGTGGGAATGCTTTTCTTTCCCGCCTCCGTTTGGCGGCAATCCGTGATGAACGCATTGAAATCCCGCTCTTCCAGTTTTTCCTTGGCCCATTGGTCAAACTCAATCGCCCAATCGTAAGGTTCGGGATTGGGGCCCCACTTGATCACATGCAGATTGTGAACGATGTTGCCGCTGCCGACGATCAGAATCCCTTGATCTCTCAACGGCTTCAGCATCTCGCCCAAGCGGAAGTGATAAGAGGGCGGCTTTTCCATGTGCAGGCTTAATTGTAAAACCGGAATCTCCGCTTCGGGGAAAATGTGTCGAAGCACCGACCACGTGCCGTGATCAAGTCCCCACATCTCATGGTCTTTGTGCACTCGAGGATCCGAAGAAATTTTCGAAACCAGATCGGCGATTTCGGGACTGCCCGGGGCAGGGTATTGAACTTCAAAAAGTTTTTGCGGAAAGCCGTAAAAGTCGTGAATGGTTTTTGGATTTTCCATGGCGGTGACCCAGCTGCCTTCCGTCATCCAATGGGCGGAAATGCACAAGATGGCCTTGGGAGAGGGGCAAGAAGCGCGCATCCCTTTAAGGCTTTGCGTGAAGGCGTTGTCGTCAATGGCGTTCATCGGTGAGCCATGGCCGATAAACCAAACGGGCATTTTTTCGGAGGAAGATTTCATGCCGTCATTAAACACCCCGGCCCTCAAAGCGCAAGGGAAGGTCCGGCGTGTTCTTTGCAATTTTCCCGTCCGGAAGCCATCCCGACAAAGGAGAAACCTTGTTTCGCTCTTACCTGAAAGTCCTTTTTTTGACCGGCGTGCTTTCTTTGGGGGCTTTTGCGCGCGCGGGAGAGGATTTGGGCCAGAAATGGCGGCCCGCCATTGAGACCCTGATCGGCCAGGGAGTGACACAAATTGGCGATTTCGATCTGAGGGAGTTCCAAGAAAAAGCCCATAAAATCCGTTGGGCGACTTTTTCCGGAACGTCGGATTTGAATCTTGATCTGGTGGGAAATCGACGTTCGGCCTTTTTTAAAACCAAGACGATGGAAGTCCGGGTGAGCGATCACCTGCCTACCGGCTTGAAGGAGTCGCTTCCTCTTTTGGAACTTCATGAAGCTTTGGGCGCCACCGGCTATAACGATCAAAACTACAGCTTGTCCACGGCGCTTCAGTTTCTGTCCCAACTTCCCAAGGACTCACGGCGCAACCAAATCATTTACAGTTACGACAAGGAAATTTTCGGAAACGCCCACATGAATTCCAGCGGGGACCAAGGCTCCGGCACCAGTGTGGGCGGAGGAGGGGATCTGACCGCGATCGCCGTCAAGTATGCGGTCTTGAAATCCGTCGTAAAAAAATACCGCAACGTGAGCATTGCCTTTCTTTCCCAGTATCCTTTGATCGGCTTTG
>Ga0182744_1004627_pt1 | contig 10210 bp, 8 predicted proteins | sample eDN3rd30CKraftMG_FD_128525 | JGI IMG/M metagenome (GOLD analysis project Ga0182744, IMG submission 128525) | Enriched Miracle-Growth compost microbial communities from Emeryville, California, USA - eDNA 3rd pass 30_C Kraft MG (version 2) (version 2) ... | reverse complement strand
CTGGGCGTGGATCAGCTTCGCGCGCTTTTCCTCGTTCATGGCGGAGAAGGGTTCCTCGGTCGCGAAGAGCTGGAGTTCGCGCTCGAGGCGTGTGCGGCGGACATAGCCGCGCGCGCCAGAGAGCAGCTCGAGCATGCGGACGGCGCCTTCGGCTTCGCCGCCGTCTTCCACATGATCCAAGGCGTCGCGGACTTCGGGCAGGTCCAGCAGATTGTCCGCCGTCGCCTCGTGGCGCGCGGCGAGCCCCTGCGCGCCGACGAGCTGCATGAACGGCGACGAATAGATCATATGGAACATGCCTTCATGCATGGCGTCGCGCACGTCGCGGTAGAAATTCCAGCTCTGTTCGATGCTGTCGGAAAGCAGGTGCTCCATCGCCAGGAACGGATTGTCGGGCTGAACCGGCTTGCGTTCGGCGCGGGTGCGCCCGGCAAGCTCCTTCACCGGAAGCATCATCGGGTTCAGATCCGAGAACGCCACGCGTTCCGTCCGCATCGGCTGGGCCGCAAAGAACTGTTTTGCCGTCTGATCGGTGACGAGGGCGCGGACCAGCGGCCGCACCAGGTTCTCATAGACCGTGGCATTGACTTCGGAGATTTTCGCCACCGCTGCGAACATTTCCTCGTCGCCGCGGCCGTCGTCGAGCCTCATGATGTCGTCGATGGAGCGTGGCGTGAATTTGACGTGCAGCCGGTCCTCGCCCTGTTCCAGGTCCAGTTCGTAGAGGCCGGGCGGCAGTGCTTCGATTGCCCGCATCGTATCGGTGATGGCTTCGTGTTCGCGGCCGGCGACTTTGGCGGAGACGAAGATGCCGAGATGGCCGATTGTCGGATGCAGGAGATAGACGATGCGCTGCCCGCGCGCCTTGATCTCGTTGACATCGTGATAGGTATCGGCGATCCAGTTCAACGCCTGGGGTGGCGGCGTGATGTTGTCGCCGTGCGAGGCGAATACGATGATCGGCGAGTGGATATTCTTCAGGTCGATGCGCTCGTCGCCGAAATAGGCGTGGCCGTGCGCCAGCCGGTTGCCGACGAAGAGGTTTTCGACGATCCAGCGGATCTCTTCTTCGTTCATCATGAAGAACCCGCTCCACCAGCGCTCGAATTCGAGGAATCGCTCGGCTTCGGTGTCGACCTTCGAGTAAAGATTGTAGAGCTTTAACCAGTGCGTGTTCGCAGGGTTCAGGTTTTCGAAGTTCTGTACCAGCAGCGAGCCGTCGAAGACGCCGTTGCCGAGATCCGCCATCAGCATCGCCGGCCAGACGCCGCCGACCTGACCGGCGGTGTAGCGCATCGGGTTCTTGCCGGACTTGCCGGCCCAGTAGGACATCGGCGCGCCGTTGATCGCGATCGGGCCGACGTCGTCGGGATGGGACGCGGCAAGCAGCATGCAGCCCCAGCCGCCCTGGCAGTTGCCGATGACGACCGGCTTTTCCGCCTGCGGATGACGGCGGTGGATTTCCTTCAGAAAAGCCGCTTCGGCATCGCGGACGTCGGCCAGCGTCTGGCCGGGTTCCGGCCATTGCCTGAAGATGACGAAGTACACCGCGTGGCCGTTTTGGAAGGCATCGCCGACCTGGCTCTCAGGTTTGAAACCGCCGATGCCGGCGCCATGACCGGCGCGCGGATCGACTATCATGAAAGGACGCCTGTCCGGATCGATCGTGACGCCTTCGGGCGGCGTGATCACGACCAGCGAGTAGTTGACCGGCTTGGGAAGGGACCGGCCGTCGATCACCGCGTCATATTGGAAGTCGAGTGCCGGGGGAATGTCCTTGCCCGATGCTTCGTTGAACGTGTTGCCACGCTGGCGCAGAACGTCGAGGAAAAGAATGCCGCGCTGCGCTGCGTCGGTCGCATAGGCGATCCAGGCGTCCCAGAGGTTGGTATCGTCCGGCCATTTGAATGCCGCCGCCTTCGTCGAGCGCGCATTGACGAGGGCGAGGTTTTCGTCGGCAATACGGGATGAGTGGTTCATCCACAACCGCGCCAGCGCTATCGTATTGTTCCGATTGATGGTGATCGCGTCGTTCAGAGATTGAAAGTTCATGGAATTCCCCGATCCATTAATCCGTCTCGGCGCGTGCCTGGCGTCAGGATGAAAGACCTGGTCTCGTGGGTCTTTCAGACGTAGGTGCGCCATCACCGCAACTATCGGCAGATCAGGTGACGCCCTGATGAACATCGAGCTGTCCCGAGACCTTCAAATTTGTGACAGAACCGACGACAGCCTGTCACAGACGCGCTAGACTGATGGCAGACAAAGTGTCCGTGCCTGCCGGCGATGGCGGGCGAGGCTCTAAAACAAGGTGGGCTTTCATGTCTGGTAAAATTTCGCGTGTCGGTATCATCGGGGCTGGGACCATGGGCAATGGTATTGCGCAATTGTTTGCGTCCGCCGGTTGCGATGTCGTTCTGAGAGATCTCAAGCCGGAATTCGTCGACCGCGGCATGGCGGCGATCACCAACAGTCTCGATCGTCTTGTGTCGCGCGGAAAATTGTCGGCGGACGAACGCGCTGCGACACTCTCCCATATCAAGACGACGACGGACATGGGCGATCTCGCCGATAGCCAGATGGTGGTCGAGGCCGTTTTGGAAAACTACGACATCAAGGCCGGCGTCATTCATGAGCTGGACAAGCTCTGCGCCGATGATGCGATAATCGCCACGAATACATCTTCCATCTCGCTGACTAAGCTCGCCGCGGCTTCCAAGAATCCCTCGCGTGTCATCGGCATGCACTTCTTCAACCCCGTGCCGCTGATGCAGCTTGTCGAGATCATCCGGGCCATGCAGACGAGCGACAGCGTCTGCGGTACCGTCGTCGAACTCACGGCCTCGCTCGGCAAGACCGCCCACGTCTCAAAGGACAGCTATGGCTTCGTCGTCAATCGTGTGCTGGTGCCGATGATCAACGAGGCCATCAATTGCGTTCACGAGGGCGTTGCGTCGCCGGAGGACGTGGATGAAATGATGAAGCTCGGCGCCAACCACCCGATGGGTCCTCTCTCGCTCGCCGACCTGATCGGCCTCGACGTCGTGCGCAACATCATGCAGACGCTACAGGCGGGTTTCGACGATCCGAAATATCGCCCGAGTCCGCTGCTGAAGCAGATGTGCGACGCCGGCTATCTCGGCCGCAAGACGGGACGCGGATTTTTTGTTTACGGAAAGCATTGAGCGCCGACCGCTGCTTCGTTGAACGCGGCAATGCCTCCATCGGAGCGGGCGGGATTATCTCAACATTGTATGCTTGATTTCATCACGCATGTTGTTGAAATAGCCGCCCGTGAAATGGAGGCAGGCCATGAAGCCAGCAATCGACGAAACGGACGGGGACAGCCACTCGCATGTGGTGCGTCCCGACAGCCTGGAATGGCGCACGACGCGCTTTCCCGGTTGCGAGTCCAAGGTGCTCCTGTTCGACAAGGCCACGGGGCTGGTGACGGCGTTGATGCGCTTTCAGCCCGGTGCGGTTCTGCCAGACCACGAGCACGTCAAAGTCGAGCAGACCTATGTGCTGGAAGGCTCGCTGGTCGATATCGAAGGACCGGCCGCAGGCGTCGAAGTAAAAGCCGGCGAATTTGTCTGGCGTGAGGCCGGCAGCCGGCATGTAGCCGGCGCCCCAAACGGCGCGCTGACACTGGCCATGTTCCAGATCCCCAATAAGTTTCACGAGGCCGACGGTCGGATCCTGGATATCTCCGGCGACGATTGGGATCTGCTTTGGGGTGCGGTCGCCTGACCGGACCGCTATTGTTCGACGAATGCGGGTTCGTTCGGCAGGGCGACTGACGCCGGCTGGCGGTCTTCAAACGCCTCGATCCGCTCGACGGACATCTCCTCGTTCTCCTGACGCCGCAGGCGCCGACTTACGAGGCGATGAATGTAATCGAGCTTGCGGACGACGGGCGGCGCGATCACGAACGGATACATATCCTGATGGCCCATGGCCCGGCTGACGCTGTTCATGGCGAACACGAAGGGCAGCCAGGCATCGATGATCTTTTCCATCGATTCCGAATGATAGGGATCGAAATCGAGTTTCGCTGCGATGCCGTTGCTGGAATGAACTTTCGCTTTCACCGTGATGCCGAATGCATTGCCCATTTCAAGCGTGTCGATGATGTGCAAATAGTGCGCCCAGGTTTCGGCAAAATCCTCCCAGGGGTGCATGGTGGCGTAGGGCGAGACGAAATTGTCCTGCCAGTCCGGCGGAGCGCCATTCTGATAGTAGTTTGCCAAAGCCTGTTCATAGTCGGCGCTGTCATCGCCGAAAATTTCCCTGCACGACTCGATCTGGCCGCCATCGCGCACCAGAATATCCCAATAATGGTGGCCGATCTCATGGCGGAAATGGCCGAGTAGCGTGCGATACAATTCACCCAACTGTTCGCGCCGCCGTAGCCGTTCCACCGCATCCGCTTCGCCCAGCGAAATCGTGATGACGCCGTTCTCATGACCGGTCATGACCTTCGGGCCGAGGTGGGGCGGTGGGTCGGCCAGGAAACGAAAGATGAGGCCGTGTGCCTGATCTTCGGCGCGCGTGGCCAGCGGCAGGTTGAGACGCATGAGCGAATAGAACAGGCGATGCTTCGCCTGTTCTATAAAGCGCCATGACGAAAGGTTGGCCGGATCGGAAATATCGGGGATCGTCTCATTGTGCCGACAGGCGAGACAGTAGATATCCGGCGAGTCGGCGGGCACGAGCCAGTTGCAGGCATCGTGCTCGGCATTGGCGCAGAAACGCCATGCGCCTGGTGCCGCCAGCGCCGACCAGGATCCGTCAGGAGCCTGTTCCAAGGCCGAAAGCATGTGGGTATGCGGGAGGTAGCCGAGGCGGTGGCCGCAGGATTGGCAGGTGTTGTTTTCGAAATAGATAACACTCTGACAGGACTGGCATTCGAACAGGCGCAACTGAATACTCCGCAGGCACAAAGGCGACCTTGCCGCCTCGTTTTGACCATAACGGCCAAACCTGGCTGCGGGTTCCTGAAACGTTTTTAAATCCGGCTATTTACGGGCCAAATCCATGTCTCATGGGCCGGTTTGGCAATTTCTGAGGTCGCCGGCCAAATTGGTCCAGAAACGGCAGAGACGCCCAACCGGCCGTCTCTCCCCAGCTTGCACATCTTGTGGCGTTGCCGTCATTTCCCCGCCGGCGCGAGGATGTCGATCAGTCCGGCCAGATCCTTTGTGGTGGCGGTCGGCGCCAGGTACTTGAAGGCGATAGCGTCGCGGACCGTCTGGTCGAGGCCCTTGACCTCGGTCGTCTGCACGGCGGCGCGGGGATAGAACTCCAGCACCTTCTTGGCGAAGTCGACGCTGATCTTGTTTTCGGCGGCAAAATATTCCAGCGCCTTGGGATTGGTGTAGGCAAAGTCGACAGAGGCGTTATAGGCCTTCATGAAGCGCTGCAGTGCATCGCGCTTGGTCTTTAGCCCCTGTTCGGTGACGACGTTGACGCGTACGGTCTGATTTGCAAGCTCAGGGATGTCGGAGCCGCGTCCAATAATCACCAGTTTCTTGTCGAGGACGTCCTGCAAGGCAAAGGGAGGGACCGACCAACCCGCGTCGATCTGCTTGGTCGTGACTTGCACATAGGTCGCGGGTGCGCCGCCAGTCGCCGTGGCCTTCGCCGTCGTGCCCGCGAGCTTGATGAGGCCCAGAACCATCAGGTTGGTGGATGAGCCATTGGAGGAAAATCCGATCGTCTTGCCGTTGGTATCCTTGAAGCTCTTGATGCCGCTGTCGGCGCGCGCATACCAGAAGGCGTCGCTGCCTCCGGTGAACTCGGCCGAGATGACGCGGATCGGCGCGCCCTTGGCATAGCGGCCGATGACGCCAAGCAGCCCATTCGACATGGCGATGTCGACGCTGCCCGACATCACCGCATCGAGTGTCGTCGCGCCGCCTTCGGTGTAGAAGGGCTCGATCTCGAGATTTTCCTTCTTGAAGAGGCCTTCTTTGATGCCCATGCCGATGAAGGAACTGTCCCAGAACCCGCGCTGGGATATGGCGACCTTCAGAGTTTCCGCCTGCGATGCGAGCGTGGACAGAACAAGTGCGGCGCTGAGGATGACCGGACGTAGAAACATGAAACCTCCCTGTGGCGCCGCCATGCCTTGTCGCAGAAATGCGAGCGGCAGCCGCGGGAGCCTAAGACCATTGCAGGGAACCGGCAATGGCGAACTGGGGTTTTGGCCAAGCGAGAGAAGGAAGAAAGTTCCACCGCCGAAGCCGTCTTCGTGAGGTGCGGGTGAAGCCGGGCTGCGTTGCAGCAGGGCTCCTTGCGCGGCCTCTCGTCCGCAGGCAGAGTGCCTGCCGGATGGGCGCGCGGGACGCAAGGGAGCGGGTTCAATGGGCATTCTGGTCAATGGCGTCTGGCGCGACGAGCGTCTGGCGCAGGAAACGGCGGCAAGTGGGGATTTCCTGCGTGCCGACAGTGCGTTCCGCGATCGCGTCACCGCCGACGGATCGTCCGGCTTCAAGGCCGAAGCGGGGCGCTATCATCTTTACGTGACCTTCGGCTGCCCATGGGCGCATCGTACCTTGCTGATGCGCGCCGTCAAACAGCTTGAGAGCGCCGTCAGCGTCACCTGGGGACTGCCAGACCTGCGTGACTATGGCTGGACATTCGAGAAGCGAGACGCCTGGCCGGATTGTACAGCCGACGAGGTCAACGGCTTTCACTATCTCCACGAGGCCTATACGGCGAGCAAGCCCGACTATACCGGCAAGGTGACGGTGCCGGCCCTGTGGGACAAGAAGACGAAGCGCATCGTCAACAACGAGTCCTCCGAAATTATCCGCATGCTCAACAGCGCCTTCGTCGGCACCGCCGGCAACGACAAGGATTTTTATCCGGAAGCCCTGCGAGACGATATCGACCGGATGAACGCCAAGGTCTATGCGACCGTCAACAACGGCGTCTACCGCTGCGGCTTCGCGCAATCGCAGCAGGCCTACGAGAAAGCGTTCGACGATGTGTTCACGACGCTCGATGAACTCGAGGGCCTGCTCGGCCGCCAGCGCTACCTGTGCGGTACGCAATTGACGGAGGCCGACTGGCGGCTGCTGCCGACGCTGGCGCGGTTCGATGTCGCCTATTTTCCGCTGTTCAAATGCAACCGGCAGCGCATCGCCGATTATCACAACCTGTCGAACTATATGCGTGAGCTCTGCCAGTATCCCGGCGTGATGGCGACGATCAAGCCGCGGCAATATATTGCCAATTATTATTCGATCACGCGGCTCAATCCGTCCGGTATCGTGCCGAAGGGAACGCCGGTGGATTATGCCGCTCCCCACGACAGGGCTAAACTTTCCGTTTGAGCCGAGCAAGGCGGCCCCTGTGAAGGTGGATTGCCAAGGCTTATTTCGGCCACTTAATGGATTGAATTAAAACGATAATGTTGGCTGTTGCGCCGCGCAAAACCGTATTTTTGTCGAGTTTGCCTGGTCCGCCAATTTTGAGAAGTGTTCTTTTTTGAACAGTTTTGCCCGCGCGGGTGTGAGATGTGAGTATCGAACGCGCGGACTACCGTGCGTTATTGTTCTGACTGACGAAAGGCGTCATGCGGTTATCGCGTTATACTGTGTGCACATACCCGGAAAACCGCCGGCATGGCTAAACGTGTCAGAGCCCCGAAGCGTGCGTTCGATGCTGCCGTGTTTTTCGAGACGGCCGCGAAAGCTCGCGTTATTACCACCCACAAGAAAGGCCAGTCGCTTTTCAAGCAGGGCGATGTCGCCGACGCGGTCTTTTATATCAGTCCGGCAAGATCAAGGTTACGGTTATTTCCAAGCAGGGCAAGGAAGCGATCGTCGCAATTATGAGTGCGAATGAATTCGTCGGCGAGGGATGCCTGATCGGTCAACCCAAGCGGCTTGCGACCGCCGTAGCCCTGTCGCAATGCGTGACGATGCGCATCGAGAAGGGAGAACTTCAAAGAATTCTGAGGGATGAGCCGCAGTTCTCCGCTCTGTTCATCACGCACATTCTGGCCCGTAATGCGCGTGTCGAGGAAGATCTTGTCGATCAGTTGTTCAACTCAACCGAGAAGCGGCTGGCCCGGCTGTTGTTGCTCCTGGCCAATTTCGGCAAGGAAGGCCGCCCTGAACCGGTGATTGCGAAGATCAGCCAGGAGACGCTGGCGGAGATGATCGGCACGACCCGCTCTCGCGTCAGCTTTTTTATGAACAAATTTAGGCAACTGGGCTTTATCGATTACAACGGCCATCTTGAAATACACAGCTCCCTGTTGAGCGTCGTCCTCAACGAGCAGTCGCGAAACGTGAAGCCTCCAGGATAGCCCGCGCGATTGACTTAAGTTGTGTTCATTCGTCGCACACGCGCCGTATTGCTCGTGAGTGAGCAATTTTGACCAGTCGCCACTGCCGTGATGTGGAATCTTCCCTGATGCGAATGGATGAACCCGTATTTGGTTCCATCTCTTCCGCAACTTATGCGGACTGCATGGAGGGCCACGAACATGAGCATTCATACATCGGACGCGAACGGCGAATTCCATGTTTTTTCGACGCCCGAGCCAGCTTATAGTCGGAGCCGGTTTGAACAATTGGTCGCCGATCTGGCCGCATCACACTTGAGAGAAAAAGCACTGGCTCTGGACCTGCTAAATCTGTCTCAGCAGCAGGTTATGCATACACAGGAATTTCAGCATCGCCTGATCAACGGCATGCAATTGATTGTAAGCTTGCTCTCGATGCAGAGCCGATCTGCGGCAACGCCGGAAGCAGCGGCCCAATTGTCCACCGCCGCGCGTCGGGTTGCAGCTCTCGGGCGGGTCCATCGTCAATTGCACCTGCTTGATCAGCAGGCGAACGTCGACCTCAAGAACTATCTTCACCAACTTTGCGGGGACCTTTCGAGTCTGTTCTTTGAAGATGGTTCCGATGCTGTGGTTGTCGTGGAAGGTGATGAGATCCGGATCGCAAGCGCGACGGCCATTCCGCTTGGACTCATAGTTGCGGAATTGATCACAAATTCAGCGAAGTATGCACGTGGCAAAATCGTGGTGAATCTGCAATCCAAGAGCGACGGCAAAGCGCTTTCCGTTACAGATGACGGCCCAGGCTTGCCCGACGGGTTCGATGTCGAGCACGGCAAGGGCCTTGGAATGAAGATCATCAGGTCGTTGGCAAAAGAGATCGGAGGACAATTCTACGCCATGCCGGGTTCGAGGAGTCCGGAGTCGCCGCTAGGCGGCGCTCAATTTGTCGTGACTTTCTTATAGCTGGCCGTATCTGGCGATTTGCATGGCAGCGGCCATCAGGCGCCGACTATGCGGCGCCCCGTTCCATGGCTAGACTCTTGGTTTAACCTCGAGTTGGAGACCGTCATGATGGACACAGCTAAGAAATCTGCCCTTATCGTCGGCGCCGGCAGCGGGCTCAGCGCATCGCTGGCGCGGTTGTTGTCACGCGAGGGCTGGCAGGTGGGGCTTGCCGCGCGTGACAGCGGCAAGCTTGCCGGGCTTTGCAAGGAGACCGGCGCCACGGCGTGGAGTTGCGACGCGACAGATGCCGCAGCGGTTGCGACCTTGTTCAATACGGTCGACCGCACATTGGGTGCGCCCGATGTGGTTGTCTATAACGCCAGCGGTCGCGCACGCGGCCCGATCGCCGATCTCGACGTCAGCGAGGTGCACAAGGCCATCGACGTCAGCGCCTTCGGCGGCTTCCTCGTGGCGCAGCAGGCGGCCAAGCGCATGCTGGCGCAGGGGAAGGGGACGATTCTGCTGACGGGAGCGTCGGCCAGCGTGAAAGGCTTTCCGCTGTCGGCCGCTTTCGCCATGGGCAAATTCGCTCTGCGCGGCCTGGCGCAAAGCATGGCGCGCGAACTGGCGCCCAAGGGTGTGCATGTGGCGCATTTCATCATCGATGGCGGTATCGCAAGAGAGGGCCGTGCGCCGCCCTCGGATGCCCCGGATGCACTGCTAGATCCTGATGCGATTGCGCAGACCTATCTGCAGATCATCCGGCAGCCGCGCAATGCATGGACGTGGGAGGTTGAGCTGCGGCCGTGGGTGGAGAAATTTTGAGGGCGAGGCTCGGCGCCCTCATCCGACCCTTGCTACGCAAGGGCCACCTTGTAACAGCGAATCAGTGCAAACTATGCGTGTTCCGTGAGGAGCGGTCTGCCTCGGGCGCAACCGAGGCAGACCGGCCGGCCGTCGGAT
>Ga0182744_1004626_pt1 | contig 10210 bp, 10 predicted proteins | sample eDN3rd30CKraftMG_FD_128525 | JGI IMG/M metagenome (GOLD analysis project Ga0182744, IMG submission 128525) | Enriched Miracle-Growth compost microbial communities from Emeryville, California, USA - eDNA 3rd pass 30_C Kraft MG (version 2) (version 2) ... | reverse complement strand
GCCAGTTCACCCGCGATGTAGCTCGGGCCATTATCCGACAGCAGCCGAGGCTTGTGCAGCACCGTTGCGCTGTCGCAACCCGATCCGCGCCCATCCACCAGTGCACCAGCATAGATGATTTGTACGCCGCTTTGTTCGGCGAAGTCGTTGAGCACGGTTGCGAGCGATCCTGCCGCAATGTCATAGCTGCGGGCGGATTGCGCGCGGGCTGCCGATACCGGCAGAAGTATGGCGCTGAACGGCGATCCCGATCATCCGACCGCGACGACCGAACTGTGGACCTTTGTGAGAAATGGGGCCAGCGCCTGGCGCTTATCGGCCATCCAGGAGGCATGAACGGGCGGTTGTGGCCAATGCGAGAGCGCGTCCGAATGAGGGCAAAAATGTCGCTTCGCCTCTAATCTTGGATTTCGACTATCCGGCTGTGTGTCACGGCCGGACGTTCTTTGCCGAACGCAGGCAAATCCTGTCTTTCTCCGAGCTACCATCGCGACCAGGCTTGCTTGTGCGGACGTTCGCGGCGGACCCGACAATGACGGCGCCGGTCCAAGAAGCCCGGTTCGGCCGACAATCCACCCGAAACAGGTTTAGGCAGTCAACGTCGTACGCGCGAAAGCACTCGTGCTGCAACGTTGTTGCGAACAGCAAGTTTTCTACCATATCGCAAGGCGGTCGTCGGCGAACTCCAGCGGAGCGCCTGAGCAATTCCCAGCCCATCTTCCCCCGCCGCAAAAAGATCCTGGGTCAGGCCGACGCGCAACGAATGGGTGGACAGCGCCTGGACAGCGTCCACCAGCTTGCCGGCAGGCAATGTCACCAGACCTTGCTCATAGGCTTTGACGGCGATGCGGCGATAAATGCCGTTGACACCCTGCCGGGTAAGGGCGAATTTTCCAATCGAATAGGTCGTTTGACCCTCCACGGCCTCGTCGGCCGACTGGCGCACGCGCCTGCGATCGATGCCGACCCTACGGAAGACCAATCCTTCCTCAATGCGACTTGCCGCCAGCCAGGCACCGACCCGCCGCATGGTTTCAGCTGAAAGCCATGCCCAGGCACCTTCCTGTTGCTGGTCGGTTTTGGAAAACGGAATGAAGAGTGTGGCCGATCCGTCCGCCTGCTGTTCGATATGCTTTGCTTCCACGCGGGTGAGTTCGCTGACGCGGAGTCCGGCATCGTAACCAAGTGAAAGCAGCGCGGCGTCACGCAGTCCTTGAAGGTCTCCTCCACAAGCATCGAGCATCGCTGAAAGCGTGAAACCACTTACAGTATGGGGATCGAGAGCTTTGCCCAGCCGCAACGGCGCTGCCTGGCGCTGTAATGCGCCTCTACGCCGTCGGATGGCTTTAAGCGCATTACGGACCATCGGGGCATCTGTAGGCGGAGACGGAATGGCGAGACCCAGCATGCGGTGTATGGACGCCAGGCTGGCCATGCGCCGCGCCAGGGTCGAGGGCTTTTTGCCCTTGGCATCCAAGTGGTTCACATAATGTACAAGATCCTCTGGCCTAGCGGGTATGGGCGTTCTGCCTTCGGACATGCACCAGTTCCGCCAGCAATCGAGATCAGAAGCAATCGCTGCCTTTGTCGCGTCCGCCATCGCTGTGAGGGCAACCTCCAGCCCGAGCTGACTGATTGGTGGCAGGGTAGCCGGAACGATCGATCCCATCGTATGAAGCAGCCGCACATCAATAGGCATGGCAATGCTATCACGCGCTTGCGCCGGCTCCATGCCATGCGCTGTACGCGCAACCACGATTTCTGCAGAGGAGGATTTTGAGGAACGCTCGGTCATATTCCCTATAATATGCAGTGGACGATTGCCGTGGCACAGTTCGGGCAACGCGCCCGGATTGCTTCCTCTGCGCCGAGATCGCGCGTAAAATCTACCCCTGCCCTCACGTTACGGAGCATATGTTCTTACCATAATCTCCCATTATGGTAAGTCCTAAAATTCGGGTGGGGAGGGGAAAATTTCGGCGCAAATGCAAGATGGTACCGTATCGGCAATTCGCACAATTATGTGATGCGCGCGATGCGCGCGATGCGTGAGTAAGCCCGATGACCGATATGACGGCGCGCAACTTGCGCGCCGTCATATCGGTCGGCCCTGGCTTCAGGACGGGCCAGTCGTGAGCCTTGCGACATTGCGGCTATGACTGGGCGTTTGCCGGACGGCGACGGCCTTGCTGTCCATAGATGTGGAACAGCCGTCGATTTAAGTGCCTATGATGCCGGGATGGAGAGCCGTCCGAACTTCGTCTGTCACAGTATAAACCGCGTGACGCTGTGCGCCGCGGTTTTCATGATCGATCCGGTATCCTTGATAGTGGCGCTTGATGAGACCGGCACGCACAAGTTCGGACACGGCGCGGCTGATCGCCGTTAAACTGGTCTCCCGAATTCGCTCGCTGACATGGGCGTCTATCATCTGGTCGGCCTGATTGGCATCGGTCGGCAGCTCGCCGCTGGCAGCCAGAGCGGCTCGGACCTTTTCCCTGGTCGTTCGCCGCTGGTGATGACGCGCTGCGCTTGGAGCGATTGTGGCGGCGAGCCATTCCCGGATTGGCACCAGAGCGTCGCCTTCGCCGATCAGCGGGCCAGCCTGCCCATTCGCGCGCGCAACCCGCGCAATGAGGTCGAGAACCATGAAGGTATAGCGCGGCCGCGTGGAATGTTCCGCGATGGTACGAACGACATCGGGCAGGCCGGCTCTCCCCACGGAAGCGACGGGTGCGGACGAAAAGAGATCCTGTTGCATCATGGAACGAATCAAGCACAAAGCGGGACTCTTGGGAATCCAGTAAATGCCCTTCACTCCGCCGGAGAACGATTTTGCCATCTGTGTCACTTTACCACTGATACTCTGGTAAAGTGACACAGATGGCAAACCTGCCATCGCCATGGTGCGTCCAAACGGGAGACCTTATGCGAGACAGTCCTTTACCATCAGAAATGGTAACGGTGATCTTGCAGACCTCCTCGCCAGTGAAACCGGCGCCACGAAAGCTGATGCCCGCAAAGCAGTGGATCTCGTGTTCGATGTGATCGCCGCAGCCTCTGCCAAAGGCGAGGAAGTGAGCCCTAGCGGTTTTGGAAAATTCAAAGTCAAGGAACTACTCGCTCGCGAGGACCATAATCCCGCGACCGGTGAGACCATAAAAATCGCTGCCTCGAAGAAACTCACCTTCTCTGCCGCAAAGGCGGTGAAGGACAAGCTCAACGGCTAGTCGCACCAGGCGCTTGGGATCCCATGGGTTGAAGCGCCTCCCCTTGCGACGAACCCCCGTCCTCGGTGGCCACTCATATCGGTTGTTCAGACTCCTAGGGCAGGCAGCGATCTGCAAGGTCGATCGAACCATTCCTGCGGGCCTGAACCATGCACATGGCTGAAGGCCCACGCGTTTGTTGGCTCGTTCGATGAGCATAAAGGACCATTAAGAAAATATTAACCAGACAGGCATAGACACCCACTTGTTCGAGCAACGCCGCCGGTGCGTCGAGCGACGTGTAACCGACAGGCAGCACCGTGTTACGAACGGCCATGAAACCGGGCCGAGGTTGTGCGCGGCTGCTTTTGACGGCACGGAATAGCGAGGGACTGGCCGAACGCTTTGGAGCGGCCGCCGGGACGGCGCCGGGCACCCCTCGCTCGTGGATCGTGAGCGCCCCGATCAGCTCCCGGACGGTGACACGCTGGATCGTTGCAGGAATGACATCTCCTGGAACCTTGTCGATAACGAAGAGCCGGACCGCAATCGCGGTGCCGTGCTTGAGATAGCATTTCTCGAGACGCACGGATGTGCGGATACTGACGTCGCGCAGGATGGTCTCGAAAAGATCGCCCATCCGGGCATTGGGGCCAAACCAGTCGGGCATGATGGCAACCAGCCGCCCGCCAGGTTGCATGCGCGCAAGCGCCGCCTGCAGGTGACGGACAGCCGCATGGGCGTCAGGGCCGCGCCCCACGGAACGGGAAAAGGGCGGGTTCATGAGGATAAGGCTGGGACGCGGTGCATGCGCCAGGGCGGAGTTGATCGTTGCGGCGTCATGACCGGTAACGAGGGCGTCGGGGAAGACATGGGCAAGGCGGGCACGGCGGACCGGCGCATATTCGTTGAGCTGCAGCGCGGCGAAATCGCGGCAATGTGCGACAAGCAGGCCGTTGCCCGCGCTCGGCTCCAGAATGACGTCGTCCCTCTGGACGTTCGCCAACAGGGCGGCGACCGCAGCGAGATCCACAGGGGTCGAAAATTGCTGCCATTCGATCTGCTCCTCACTGCGAACAGTCTGGGTCGGCAGTCGGTCAAGCAGATCGCAGGCCTTGTTCACGTCGGCGAGCGAGCAAAGCGGATAGGGTCTGAACTGGAGATGGTGGGCAAGCGCGTGCTCGAGCAGCTCGAAGCTGTCGCGCTGGGTCCACAGACCCTCGGCATCCGTACCGCCGAAGCCGTCCACCATGGCTTCGTTGAGATCAGCCCGGGTGATCGGGCCGGTGGCGGACAGGCGGTCGAGGAGAAGCGTGGCCACGCGGCGTTCGGCCGCGCTGGCCGTTTCGAAGAGATCGGACATGGTGGGGTCTCCAGGCTGGCTGCCCCATTGGCAGCATCACCCCTTCCATCCCCCTCTCCTCCATGCTCACGCCCGGATGCGCTGAGCGCCGCAGGCGCCGCCTCGCCAGAATTTCGCCGCAAGACATCGATATGCTGCTGCGATGCCGGAGCGAACCGACACAGCGCGTCATCGAGCGACAAGGTGGCGGGACTCATGTGGAGAGCATGGCTTCGAGAACGCCGGCCCAGTCCTTGCGCCCCGTCGGCATCATGCGCGTGATGACAAGCCCGGGCCGTGCGTAGCGCAGCGTTGCACGGTCCGCGGCACATCGCCCGGCCTCGTCGTCATCCATGGCCAGGATGAGGGTTGAGGGAGTTTCTGGCAGCAGAAGCTGGTCCACTCGCCTGGCGCCCAAGCTTGCCCAGCACGGTATTTTTTGAAGAATGGTAAAAGCCAGGGCGGTTTCAAACCCTTCGGCAAGCGCCAGTACAGACGATAGCCGGCCGCCACCTGTCCAGGCGCCGCGTCCGGGGCGTCCTAGCATGACCTTCAGGCGGTAGTTACCGGTCCTGGGGTCAAGCAGGATGCGCTGAACTGCGGTCAGCCGGCGCCCCTCGCGCACGGCGAGCAACAACGCCGGATGATAGCTCGTCCAGGGTCTGGGCCGATAGGGGCAATGAGGATGGAACCGTACATCTTCCACGGGCACATCCAGCCTCCTCCTGGCGAGATAGCGCTCGGCCAGAGTTCCGGCGATCGGGCCAGCCTCTGACCACAACCGGGCGGCGGCTCCCGATGCATCGGCTGGCGCATCCCTATAGAAAAATCGCTGGCCTGTCGGTATCCGGCGCAGCTCGCGCAGCACATCCTCCCGGGAACAGCCGGCAAAGCAGGTGACCAGGATGCCACGGTCGCCCTGGCGGATGGAGAGGCTGGGGCGGCGATCATCATGGGCAGGGCACCGGCACATGGCGCAGCGGCCATGCCAGACGCCCCCCAATGCGCCCACAAGATCAATAGTTTCCTGGGAGGGTCTTCTCATCGTCAGCGCCATGCCCTGTCTCCTTCGCGCTCCTTTTCCACTCTCTCCTTTCCCCACGGGCTGCCCCTGGACGCCTGGAACTTCGGTTCTGAATCCTTGCGGGCTTACGCCGGCCTGCCGGACGGGGAAGGGAATGACCGGAATCTGTAACAATCGTTAAGCAAAGCAATTGAGTGCTGCCCATCAACATTCTGTGATCTATGCGAATGTTAGATGCTTGATGATTATCATTTGCATTAGGTTGTTCTTGGGGTTAACCCCCCTCGAATGCTTTCGATTGTCAGAACAAACCCGTCGAAAGTGCCTATTGGGCCACGTCCCGAAATTAATTATTTGGGGCAGAACAATAATATTGCTTGTTCAGTGGAGAACAGATTTGGCCATATCAAGCAAACGCAAACAAGAAGAAAAATTAAAAGTTAAGTCCATTTCCAACAGAGATTTACATGCTCTGGAGGAGCAATTTAAATCTCTGGAGACATCCATAGCAAGCATTCGCAGAATTCTATCTCGCTCCAACTCAATCGATCCGACAAATTCGTCCCTGCCTCACAGCGACAAGGACGGGATAGCGGATGGAGCAGAAACCCTGACGCTCACTGAGGATCAAGCCGACGTCCATACCGCGCTCGCCGCGTTGGGCAGGAGCGCCAAGGCGGAAGATCGTGAGGATATGATCCGGCAGAAGATTATCGATTGCTTCGCGCTCGACGGCTGGGTCGCAGCCGGCGTCCTTCTTTGCCTGCTACGAGAGGCAGGAGAATATGTTACCCATACGCAATTGGCGGAGGCAGCCGGGACCATCTCTCCTAGCGCCGCTGTGGTCAGGGTCTATGTCTGCAAATTGAGACAGCAACTGGCGGCAGGCGGCATCGAGCGCGGCGCCATAGAAACGGGACGCCGCAGCTATCGGCTGGTTCGCAGCGCCGCTTTCCGGATCATCAATACGCTCAATCGTCAGGAAAAAGAGTCAGCCCCGGCCTGAACCTTGGATATTCAGTCAGCCGACCCCGCCTGGAGGCGCACCAACATCTGCTTGCCCGCCTTGAAATGAAGCGCCCTTTTGGCCGAGACGGGCACCGCTTCGCCTGTCCGGGGGTTGCGGCCCGTGCGGGCATCGCGCGAGCGAAGACTAAAGGCGCCAAATCCCCGCAGCTCCACCCTGCCGCCCGTGGAAAGATGGTCCGCAATGGTCTGGAAAAAGAGCGAGACGATCCGTTCCACATCCTCGGCAGGAAGGTCAGGATATTGCTGTCGCATCTTATGAACCAGCTCAGACCTAATCATTGGAATTTCGCGTCTGCCTCCGTCCATTAAACGAGGCTCGAACATCTTCCCGGCCTCACCGACACCAAGCGGCAATCAGGGGTAGCAACAAGCCAAGGGCGCCTCTACATCCAATCCGGATGAAATAGAAGATTGAATTATCCGCAAGCATTCAGGCTGCGGGTTTCCACGCGAACCTCGCTCATCGTTCACTCAACTGAAATCGCGCGGAAACGGTCAGGGCACATCAGCAAAGCAATGGATATCGATGTCGACGGTCCATGGATGCGGCGCGTCGTTGCTTTCTCGATGCACATCCTTGAGCAAGATGACTGACAAACCGCGCCTTGTGCCTATGATGTCCGGAACGGCTGGCTCGCGGCCGTCGGAAGCTGCCGTGCCGCAGGTTCGCGACCTCACGGCACCCTCTCACCATCACCTCATGCGCCTTGAAGCTTACAGAAGATTGTCTCGTTGGAGCAGGGTCCAACGAGGCCGAGGTTCAGGGCCACCCGGCGAGGGGGAAGGAGCCGGACGGCGCATGCGTTATCGCCCTGGAAAGATGAACCATTCATGACCGACCAGTGAGGAATCGAACGAGTCTGCAAAGCAATCGCATCTCGCTGACATCCTCGAGCCAGTCTCGCGGAATGGAGGATGGAGGGGGAGCATCGCAGAAGAGACGTCAGATTGTGAACCAGCCCTTCGTCCTGCTCGACCTATTCGGTCCCGGGCAGACCGGAGCGGTCCACCTTTTCGGTGGGACGGCGAAGCCGATCCCGGTAGAGTTTGCGAATGTGGAGCCAGCGCCGTCGTTCAAAAGAGCTGATGGGCGCCCGCCTGACGCGCATGTTGATATAATCCCGCGCCGCATCTGAAAGACCAAATCGGAAAAGCACATCGTGCAATCGCAGTTTCGCGTCGTTCTGCCAGCCGACATAGGCCATTGAAAACCAACCGAACCGGGTCAGATATCGATGTGCCATCATTCGCCCCTCAAATTGAGGCTCTCCCCCCGGGAAAGCTCAGTGCCTGGCCAATCCATCGGCAATCATCATGTGAAGAACCCCCACAATGGCGCCTTATTCTGCGGACCTGCATGAGGCCCTCCGCCGAACAAACCGCAGCGGCCAGATCGACTCCATAAACCACGGCTTCCAGGGGTCCTCCCGGCGGAACAGATATTTTCTGTGCGGCGCTTCGCCACCTACCATGCAGTCGGCAAGCGACCCAAGCGGATGCGAGGCAACCATCTCCTTGTGAAGCAAGGTTGGACAACAGGAGCCATGCTAAGTCCTAAAGTCGTTTCTTATCGAATCATTTTATTGTTTCTGCATCGTCCATTCAATGCTGCATTCATGGAATAATTGTTTGGACATCGCACAGCCGAATCTATAAAATGGCTCCACTCAGCCGCGTCGACCACGCTGAGCGCCTGAAGCCGGCCTCGGGTCGCACCGCCGCGTCAGGGATCCCGGCGCCATCCGCTACCAGCGTATCATAAGTATGGCGCCGGGATTTGACGCGAGATCACGCAAGAGGGCCGAGGGACGGGAAACTGATCCGCAGACCAGTGGATCATGCTCCACGCAACGCTTCTCCTATCCCAGCCGGGATATTGACTGCGCAGATGTTGGCACGGCAGCGGTCTGGGGCGCACAAAAATGGAAGCGGCCCTTTCCTTCCCGTTTCGACCAATAGAGCGCCGCATCGGCGCGGCCAGCGAGTTCGTCGAAATCGATCCCGTCGCGCGGTGCTATGGCGATGCCGATGCTCGCGGATATTGCAATCGTTATCTCTAACGCCCGGATCGCATCGCAATTGATCCGGTAGCTCTGCCGCCGCCAGGAGCGGGCACACGTCAGGAATTCCAGACCGAAGAAGGCTTTCCGGTCTTCAACGGCATTCGCGATGCCGCGCCCGACGGATGGGGCCAGTATCTCATGTACAAGGCGATGGGCGAGCGCACGCCCAGCGAGGCGGACCTTCTGCTGACCTCGGGCGATCACCGGGTCGGCGCGGCTGGCCCTTGGCCCATCTTGGAGGGGCCCAAGCGCCTCGCCCCGTGGGGGGGGAGTTCACGCTGGCGAGCTGGCAGCCGCTGCAGAGGAGGCGCAGGAAGTCGATCAGCTCAGCGAGAATCTGCGCCCGCTCCTGACTGCGGGCTCTTCGCTTGGCGGTGCGCGTCCCAAAGCTGCAACGACGATTGATGGGCATCTCTGGATCGCCAAGTCCCATCGCGCAACGACACGTTTTCGGAATCCCGGGTCGAACTTGCCACCATGCGCCTGGCAGCCGAATGCGGGCTGGATGTGCCATCGCTTCGGTTCGAGCGGTTGCCCGGCCGCGACATCTACCTGATCGAGCGCTTCGACAGGGGCTGGTGGATGACCGGCTGCTACGCTCCTCCTTCGCCTCTGGGCTCACCATGCTGGGCGCGCATAAGAGCGAGGTCAGCCGCTACAGTTATGCCGATCTCGGCGCGATGTGGCGCCAGTACGGCACTGCCGTTCGGCGGGATTTGGAAGAGTTGTTCAAAAGAATGGTGTTCAACATCCTCGTCACCAACGACGATGATCATCTACGCAATCACGGATTCCTGTGGGACGGCAGGGGATGGCGTCTGTCGCCGCTATACGACGTCGTGCCCAAGCCGCAGGTGGGCCTCGACCGCCGCCTGGTTCTTGGTGTAGGTGTCGAAGGCCGGCAGGCGACGCTGGGCAGCGCGGTCTCGCAGGTTGCCCAGTTCGACCTGTCGGCAGAAAATGCCCTTACGATCATCACCGACATGGCGGATCGCGTCCATGCGCGCTGGCGCGCCTGCTTTGAAGAGGCAGGGCTGGCCGCGACTGATCAAGGGCGTTTCGCGACATGTTTCCGATTGGCCGATCCCGAGTACCGCGCGATCAATTGAACCGGTTTACGAGGCAGCGGAAAAGGCGTTCGTATACCTGCATGCTCGAGCATGCTGCTGGAAAACTCCCTCGGACCGGGCGTGCTTCTGCCTCAACAAGCAGCATCCGGTGCGCGCATCAGATTGGTTGCCTGCAGAGGCAATGAGCCACGCCTCCTGCCCTCACTATCGTCTCTGATCGGATTGCGCGGCATTTCCATCTGTGGGTCTCTCGCACGGAAGAGTTGAGCGACCCGACTGGCTTAATGCGCGATCCTGAGTAGAACTCATCGCCACGCGGGCCGGCAAGCCCGCTTATAGCGCACGGAGTTTCGATCTTGCTTCTCACCCGCTTCAGCGCCCTTGGCATCGCGCTGATCACCACCATTGTCGCTGGCTATTATCTGCCAGGCGTCTGGGCGGTCCCACTGTTCGTGATAGGCACGATCCTCTCG
>Ga0182744_1004623_pt1 | contig 10215 bp, 8 predicted proteins | sample eDN3rd30CKraftMG_FD_128525 | JGI IMG/M metagenome (GOLD analysis project Ga0182744, IMG submission 128525) | Enriched Miracle-Growth compost microbial communities from Emeryville, California, USA - eDNA 3rd pass 30_C Kraft MG (version 2) (version 2) ... | reverse complement strand
TTCTCGGTGAGCTGCATGGCGTCGATGACGCGCAGGATCTCGTCGAAGTTGCGGCCCGTGGTCATCGGATAGGCGAGGTGCAGCCTGATCTTCTTGTCCGGGCCGATGACGAACACGGTGCGGACGGTCTGGTTGGTCGCCGCCGTCCGGCTCGAGGCGTCGCCCGAGGTGTCCGCCGGCAGCATGCCGTAAAGCTTGGCGACCTTGAGGTCGGTATCGCCGATCATCGGGTAGTTCGGCGCAAACCCCTGGGTCTCCTTGATATCCTCGGCCCACTTGGCGTGGCTGTCGACCGGATCGACCGACAGGCCGATGATCTTGACCCCGCGCTTGTCGAACTCCGGCTTGATCCGGGCCATGTAGCCGAGCTCGGTGGTGCAGATGGGAGTGAAATCCTTCGGATGCGAGAACAGCACGCCCCAGGAATTGCCCAGCCACTCGTGGAACTTGATCTTGCCCTGAGTGGTGTCGGCTTCGAAATCCGGAGCCGTATCGCCAAGCGCGAGAGCCATTTGAAACCTCCTCACCATGAACCGGAAACCGGCGCTGAAAGTATCGTCCGCACCATCATATAAAGGGTAGGCCGCAACCGCGCCACTGTGTTGAGAAGGCGAGATTTTTTACATTCCTTCGCCTCGCGGAAGTGGAATACGCCACTATTCCGGCGATCCGGGTTGGAAGGAATTTCCCGCCGCTCCGATTTTGGCGGTTTCGGGCGTCAGCGCCGCGCGGTCCGGTCATGACCGAGCCCGACGGTGCGGCCCGGAAACCCCGCAACGTCGAAATAGCGTGTCTGCCCAACGCGCTGCCACGCCAGCACCGTGCGCAGGCCGCCCGCGCCCGGCTTCGAGCGCAGGGTGCCTGTGGTCACGCGCGGCTTTCCCCCGCCGACGAGGGACTCGACGATGACGCGGCCGGCGAGCTTGCCGTTATCCTTCAGGTCGAGCCCGAGAATCCGCGCGATCGTCTTGCCGATGTCGGCATTGCTGACGGGGACGTCGCTGACGAAGTTCTGTTTGAAATCCGGCCCGGCGGCGGTCATGAAATTCATCGTGTCGCCGCGGTTGAAATTTCCGTGCATGCCCTGTCCCTGTTGCAGGCGGGTATCGGCGACCGAAACCGAGCAGAGCATCGGCTCCTCACAGCCCGCCGCGAACGAGCGGAAGTTGACCACGATGGCGGGGAGCGGCGTCACGGCGCTTCCGCGCAGGTTGATCGCGGAAAGGGGCAAGGTGCCGGCAATCGGCCCGAGCCGGTCGTCGAGGAACAGGCCGCTGATGTAATCCTGCTTGAGCAGGGCGGCGACGGCGCGCGCGGCGAGCTTCCTGTCCTTGCCGGGAAGGTAGATGAGGTCCGACCCGCCATTGGCGGCGACGATCAGCTCCGGCTTCGCGGCATCCCTGCCGATCAGGGCGTTGCCGGCTTTCGGATAGGCGCCCGCGCCGACAGGAGCGTTCTTGCTGTCGGGATCGAACAGGGGAAGGCCGAGCGCCTTGGCCAGGTCGAGCGCCAGAAAGCCGGGCGGCAACTGGCCCCGGATGACGTCGGCGTACTCGCCTTTCGCCGCCGCGCTGGTCTTGCTTTCCTTCGAGATTGTCGAGAAACCGTGGTCGGCCGCGATGAGGATATTCGTGGTGGCGTCGAGCCCAAGGTCTTTCAGCGTCCGCTCCAGTGACGCGAGATTGTCGTCCGCGTTCCTGATGGCGGCGAGCGAGGTCGGGCCGTTGATGCCGGGCGTCACGGAGTTGAAGCTGTCGCCCTGATTGTGCTGCGTTCCGTCAGGATCGCGCGACCATACGACGAGCACGAACGGCTTGTTCCTCGCCTTGAGCAGCGGCAGCACGGCTTTGGTCGCCACGTCGGTGAACCACGCCTGCTGCGCGGTATTGGCGGTGGTCGTTCCGGGTGTCTTGAAGTCGCCGGCCTTGCCGTTGTCCCCGCGCGAGGGCGCCTTGGCCTCGAGGCCGGCCTTCTGCAGAGCGTCCTTCATCGCGTCCGACAGCGGAATGCCGGCCGGCGATCCGGTCTGGTCGTCGACGATGATCGTGGTCGCTCCGGTGCGCTCGGTATGGTCGAACATCAGCGTCGGGCCGACCTTGCCGATCGCCGCCGTGCTGTAGCCCTTCGCGCGCGCGGCCTTCAGGATCGTGTCCTCGTTGACGTAATTGCCGGCGAAGTGCTCGTCGATGTCTCCGAGCACCGCGTCGCTTTCCAGGAACGGCGTCACGCTGCCGTGCGCCGGCGCGCTGGCATAGCCGCTGTAGATCGTATTGGAGAACACGCCGGTATCGCCGAGATGGTGTCCGGTGGACATGCCGGACGAGTTCGGCATGGTGAAGGTCGGAAACAGCGCGTGCGGGCTTTTGAAGTTGACGCCGCGGTCGCGCAGCGCCGCCATCGCCGGCGTGGCGGCGGGCGTGACCGACATCGCGCGCAGTCCGTCGGGTACGAACAGGATCACGTTATGCGGCGTCTGGGCCTGTGCGCCGCCGGCGCAAAGGACGATCGCGGCGGCGAGCAGCGTGCGGGCGAAGGACATGGCGGCCTCGGAATCGTGGGAAATCCGAAACCGTGTCTATGCGTCGCCTGCGACAGCTTCGTAACAGTGCAAACGGTTGGAACTACGACGCTTTTCGTCGCTTGCCGGCGGCTTATTCGAATCCCGGCGGCGGCGTATAGCCGTGGTATTCCTTCTCCAGCAGCTTGGCGAGATGGATGGCGGTGAGGTCACCGTATTGCGGCGCCACCGCCTGGATGCCGATCGGCATGCCGTTCCTCGCGAAGCCGGTCGGCAGCGCGGTGGCGGGCAGGTAGAACAGGCCGGTGAGCCCGGCCCAGAACAGGATCTGGCCGAACGGCTGCTCGCGGCCGTTGATGGTGACGGTTCGCTGGCCGACGGGGCGCGAATCGTGCGGCTGCGCGGCGGTCGGGACCAGCGGGCACAGCAGCAGGTCGTATTCCTTGAAGAATTCATGCCAGGCGTGGCGCAGCTTGTGGCGCTCCTCGTCGAGTATCAGCCAGTCGCGGTGGCGGATCGTCTGCCCGCGCATGGCGCGCGCGAGAAAGCCCTGATCGCCGGCGGCCAGCGCTTCCGCCGCGGGAATGTTGCGCGCGAATTCCTCGTCGGTCTGGCGGTACGAAGTCGCCGCGCGCAGCATCGTGTTGAACAGCCAATGGACGCGCTCCATGTCGATCGCCGGACGCGCCTTGTCGTTCACCTTGGCTTTCCGTCTGGCGAGGAAGTCGGCGAGGTTCTGCAGCGAATCCTGGATCTCCTGGTCCACTTCCGACGTCGGGTCGCTCAGCATCACCGCGACCTTGAAGTCCTTGAGCTGCTTCTTTTTCGAGGGCGGAAGGGCGAGCCTGTAGCCCATGCTGTCGATCTCGTCCGGTCCGGCCATCACCGACAGGGCGAGGTCGAGATCGGAAGCGCTGCGCGCCAGCGGGCCGATGACGTTGATGTCGTCGGGAGAAATGCGGCCGCGCACGGCATGGCCGCGCGGCGGGCAGATGCCGTAGGTCGGCTTGTGGCCGTAGATGCCGGTGTAGATCGCCGGGTTGCGGATCGAGGAGGCGATGTCGCTGCCGACCTCGATGGCCGAAAGCCCGGCGCTGACCGCGGCCGACGAGCCGCCGGAGGAGCCGCCGGGCGTGCGCGTCACGTCCCACGGATTGTTCGTCCGCCCATAGACGGGATTGGCGCTCTGGCTGTCGGCGAGCCACGGCGGCACGTTGGTCTTGCCGAAGACGATGGCGCCCGCGCCGAGCCAGCGATCGACCGCGATGGCGTTGGTGGCGGCGGAATGCTCCTTGAACTCCGGCAGGCCGAAGGTCGTCGGCAGGCCCTTCACGTCCAGCGCTTCCTTGACGGTCATCGGCACGCCGTGGAACGGACCCCAGACCTCGCCCTTGGCGAGGGCGCGGTCGGCGGCGCGCGCCCGCTTCCTGGCGCCGGGAACGTCGGTGGCGACGATGGCGTTGAGCTTCGGGTTGTATTTCTCGACCCGCGCGAGGAAGTGATCGAGCAGTTCGGCGGCGCCGATCTTGCGGTTGCGCACCATGGCGGCGAGCTTGCGGGCGGGTGCAAAGGCGATGTCGGTCATGAATCCCTCGGGTCGTTGCCTGTGGCGCTTGTCGCTCCGCTGCGGCAATCTTAGCAGAAGGCGCGCGGAAAACCGGAAGCGGGAAGGCGCATAGCGGCAATGCCTCTGTCTCTGCAAAGAATCGTCGTTCGCGGCCGCGTGCAGGGTATCGGGTTTCGCGACTTCGTCGCGAGCGTCGCCGCGCGAAACGACATCGAGGGTTGGGTGCGCAATCGTGGCGACGGCTCGGTCGAAGCCGTGTTCTCCGGTAGGCCGGAGCAGGTCGCGCATGCGGTTGCGGCGTGTCGTCGCGGACCGCCGCTTGCGCGGGTGGATTCGCTGGAGACGCTCGCGGCGACCGGGGAAGACCTCGACCTGCGCAAGCCGGGGCAGAAGTTCTCGCGGCTGCCGACGCTCTAGATTGACGGTGAGGTCGTTCGGACTTGCCCCTGACAGGCGGCGATCCGCGTCCTCACAGCCGATGGCGATGCCACCAGCGCAGGAGCCCGTACGACAGGTGCGCCTTTTCGCTATCGACTGGCATGTCGGCCCGCACGCGCATCCACGACGACTTCGCATAGGCCAGGCGCTGCTCGGGATAGATGCTGCGGTGGCCGATCATGAGATAGGCGGCGATCGCCGCCCCCGCGGCATAGGACGTCCCTACCGCGCCGCCGAACAGCTCCACCCCCATCAGGATGGCCGCTACCGGCGTGTTCGAGGCCGCGGCCACGACGCCGACAAGGCCGACGGCGGCCCCCAGCGTCGGTTCGATGCCGAGCAGCGGCGCGAAAGCATTCCCCGCCACCGCGCCGATGACGAACTGCGGCGTCACGATGCCCCCGTAGAACCCCGAGCCGATGGTGACGGCGACCAGCAGGCTCTTCCACAGAAAGCCCAGGTAAGGCATCGGCTCGCCGGCCAGCGCGCGGTCCATCAACGGCAGGCTCAGGCCGAGATAATCGGTCGGGATGACCAGGATCAGCAGCGACAGGATGACGCCGCCGCACAGCGGCGTCAGCGGCGGCCATGTGTTGAAGCGCGTCTGCGCGGAGCCGAACAGCCAGCGCATGCGGTGTACGGATTCCACAAACACCGTCGCGGCCGCTCCGCAGGCGACGCCGAGCACGGCGGTCTTGAGGAACAGGAGTTCGGAAAAGCCCGGCAGCGCCGCGAACGGATAATACTGGTAGGGCACGCCCCAGAAGGTGCTGACCTGATACGAAGCGATGCCGGCGACGATGGCCGGAAACAGGAAATCGTGGCGGATGCGTCCGATTGCCAGCACCTCGACGCCGTAGATGGCGCCGGCGATGGGGGTGCCGAAGACGCTGGCGAATCCGGCGCTGACGCCGCAGGCGACGATGCGCTGGCGAAGTTCCGTGTTGAGGTGCAGCGCCTGGCCGATCGCCGCGCCCAGCGAAGCCCCGATATGCGAGCAGGGGCCTTCCTTGCCCGCCGAGCCGCCGCTCGCCAGCGTGATGATCGCCGCGATGGGCTTGATGGGAAGGGTCAGGAAAGGCATCCGCCCGGCCTGGGTGTGGACGGCGGCGAACAGGGTGTCCTTGAGACCGGTGGTGTTCGCCCGGTAGCCGTAGTGCAGCAGCAGGCCGTTGAGCAGGCCGCCCGCCGGCAGGAGCAGCATCTGGGCCCAGAGCGGGATTCCGGCGGTGCGGTCGGTCATGAAGAACAGCCCGTGCAGGAACAGGCTGGTGCCGCTGCCGACAATGGCGCCGGTGAGCGTGGCGAGGACGAGCCACTGCAATACCGTGGCCAGCATGACGAGAGGCTCAATGAAATCGAAGCGGCGCACGGAAGGAGACTTGGCTGGATGGAGGAGCCCGTGAATATGGGCGAATTGGCTTCCGTACCGGGCTTATTCAAACCGGCGCCGTCCCGCAACTCCATGCGGATGCGGCTCCCCACGGGCGCGACGTGCCGTCCGTTGCGCGGGGCTCAGGCTCCGGAGACCGTGTTCGCGGCCATGTCCACCGCGGGTGCGCCCGAACGTTGGGCCCGCCACCACTGCCGCAGCGCGTCCATGTCGGCCGGCAGGACGGCCGCGCCGGGCGCGAAGGCCTGCCACGCCGCGTGGTGTTTCGGCGATACCGTGGTCAGGATAGGCCGGCCGGCGGCGCGCGCCGCCTCGAACGCCGCGAACAGGCCGCCGCCTGTCGTCTCCAGCTTGCCGAACTTGCTGAGCACGACGAGATCGCTCGTTCCGATCAGCGGCAGTATCGCTGCGCAGGCCGCGTCGATCCCGCGAACATCGAGATGGCACGAGGTGCCCGGCGGCGGCGATTCCAGATGGATCGGATAGGCGACGCCGCTGGTCAGATCGCGAAGGAAACCGGCCGCGCAGGTCCGGTCCGGCAGCCCGTGCGCCTCCGCAACCACCGCCGCGACCCTGACGCCGTCGCGGCGCCACCGCGCGATCGCGGCAGCGAACAGCGCCTGCACTGTCGCGCTGTCGGCGCCTGCAACCGTGGCGATCCCGCTATCTGCCATCCTGTTATCTGCCCATGTCATCGGCCGTGCGCGCGTCGGGCGTGCGGGCGGCTGAACCGAACCCGCGTTGGGACAAGAAGTCTAACGCTGCCGGCGCAGGGTTACAATTCGATCCTGTGCCGGTAGGATTTCGCCGGCCGGGAAGAGCGGTGGCTCGTTCTCGGGCGACGCGCCCGCCCTACGGGCATCGCGTCGGGTGCTGGAAGCGGGACAGGCAGATGGCGAAGGTAAAATCCGTCACGATCTACGGGATCAAGAACTGCGACACGATGAAGAAGGCGCGCGCCTGGCTCGACGATCGCGGGATTTCTTATGAGTTCCACGACTACAAGGCGTCCGGCATCGACAGGTCGCGCCTCGCGGCATGGGCTGGTGCGGTCGGGTGGGAGACCTTGCTCAACAAGGCCGGCACGACGTTCCGCAAGCTTCCGGAGCAGGACAAGCAGGGACTGACCGAGAAGAAGGCGATCGCCCTGATGGCGGCGCAGCCCTCGATGATCAAGCGGCCGGTGCTCGACGCCGGTGGCAAGCTGCTGGTCGGGTTCAAGGCCGAGCAATATCGGGAGATGCTGGGATAAGGCGCTATCCCGAAACGGACACTGCGACCCGGCCGCGACTCGTTGGAAAGGAAATCTGGATCATGGAAGTGTTGTTGAACGGCCGCAGCGCCATCGTCACGGGCGGCAGCAAGGGGCTCGGTCTTGCCGTAGCCTCCCGCTTTGCGGATTCCGGCGCGGATGTCGCCATCGTGGCCCGCGGCCGCGAGGCGCTCGACGCGGCGGTGTCCGCGCTGCACAAGGTCGCCCGGGGCAAGGTGGTCGGCATCCAGGCCGACGTGAGCAAGCTCGACGACATCAAGCGCGCCTACGACAAAGCAATGCGCGGGCTCGGCAAGGTCGATATCCTGGTCAACAACGCCGGCCAGACGCGCGCCGGCCCGCTGGAAAAGCTGACCGACGAGATCCTGCAGGCGGATCTCGACGAGAAGCTGTTCGCCGCCGTCCGCATGACGCGCCTCGTCTGGCCGCAGATGAAGGACCGCAAGTGGGGACGCGTCATCAATGTGCTGGCGATCGGCGGCAAGACCCCGCGCGCCAATTCCGCCCCGACCACTATTTCCCGCGCCGCCGGGCTGGCCTTGACCAAGGTGCTGGCCGGCGAGGGGGCGCCGTTCAACGTCCTCGTCAACGCCCTGCTGGTGGGGTTCATTCACTCCGATCAGCATGTCCAGTACGCCAAGCGCCTCGGCATCTCGACGGAGGAGTTCGTCGAGCGGCGGGTGAAGGACATTCCCCTGGGGCGGGCCGGCGAGGCGGAGGAGTTCGCCAATATCGCCTGTTTCCTGGCTTCCGATGCCGCGTCCTATATCACGGGCACCGGCATCAACGTGGATGGTGGCCATTCGCCGGCGGTCTGACAGCGCGGGCGCGGAGGGGCCCGCCGGCATGACCGCCGCGCGCGATCGAGCGTTGCGGGCGGCGCACGGAGCCGCTAGAGCTTCCGCGTATGTTTCCGCTGACACACATGATCGAACGTGCCGCCACGCTGCACACGGGCCGTATCGCGGTCGAGCAGGGCGATGTGCGGCTGACCTACGGCGAACTTTGCGCGCGCGCGGCGAGGCTAGCCGGTGCGTTGCGCGCACGGGGTATCCGGCCCGGCGAACGGGTTGCGATCCTCTCGCGCAACAACTTCCGCTATCTCGAAATCAACTTCGCCTGCGTCCACGCCGGCATTGTCCTGATCCCGCTCAATCACCGGCTGGCGGCGCGGGAGACCGACGGCATTCTGCGCCGCACCGACGCCCGGCTGATTTTCCAGGCGCTGCCGTACGATCCGCAGGGGTGCGAGGCGATCGCGTTCGAGGACGACGATCCGCCCGGCGCCGACAATGCCTATGAAAAGCTGATCGCCGCCGGCGAAGCGGGACCCATGGTGCTGCCCGCCTCGCTCGATGATACGGCGCAAATCTTCTTCACCAGCGGCACGACCGGCGAGCCCAAGGGCGCCTGCCTGACGCACCGCAACCTCGTCGCAACCGCATACGACACCGTGACCTCGCTCGAGCTGACCGGCGATGATGCCTGGCTGCATGCGCCGCCGATGTTCCATCTCGTCGATGCGACCGCCATCTGGGGCGTCACGCTGGTCGGCGGCCGGCACATCGCCAGTCACTTCGATCCGCGGACTTTCGGCGCGACGGTGCGGACGCACAAGGTGACGCAGACGGCGCTCCCGCCGACCCTGCTGGACATGGTCCTGCGGGCGGGCATCGCGCGCGACGATTTCCGCTCGCTCAACCGGCTGAGCTTCGGCGGCGCGCCGATGCCGGAGCCGCTGTTCCGCAAGCTCTCCGACGCCTTCGGCTGCCCGCTGACACAATCCTATGGCGCGACCGAAGTCTCCGGCGGCGTGTGTCAGCAACTGCCGCGCGATCTCAAGCGCAACGGCGGCAGGTTCACCAACTCGATCGGCCAGCCGCTGCCGCATATCGAGGTGCGGATCGTGGACGACGCCGGAACCCCGCTGCCGCCCGGCGAGGTCGGCGAGATCGTCGTCGCCGGCCCGCGCGTGATGGCGGGCTATTGGCAGAATCCGGCCGCGACCGGGGCTGCGATCCGGGACGGCTGGTATCACACCGGCGATCTCGGCCGCTGCGATGCCGAGGGCCATTACGCCGTCGTCGGCCGCAAGAAGGACATGGTGATTACCGGCGGCGAGAACGTCTATCCGATGGAGGTCGAGAACGCGCTGCTCGAACATCCGGCCGTGGCGGAAGCGGCGGTGTTCGGCATTCCGAGCGAGCGCTGGGGCGAGGAAGTGCGCGCCGTCGTCCACCTGAATGCCGGCATGGAAGCGGCTCCGGAAGAATTGATCGCCCATTGCCGCAACCTGATCGGCGGCTACAAGGTGCCGAAGGCGATTGCGGTCTCTCCCGATCCGCTGCCGAAGAGCGGGCCGGGCAAGATCGCCAAGAGCGTCGTCCGCGCGCAATATATCGAGCGCGTCGGCGCCTGATCGCAACACGGCCTCGTCCAACCCAAACGAAGATCGAACGGAGACAAGCGGTGACAGCGTCCAAGACCACGGTGGTTCTCGACGAGAACGGCATGCCGGAAGGGTTCCTCCAGCACGTCAAGGATTTCAAGACCATCAAGGTGTCGTCGCCGGATAAGGGCATCCTGCTCATCACGCTCAATCGTCCGGAGAAGCTCAACGCCTTCGACGAGCAGATGATCCGCGAGATCCGCAGCGTGATCTGGAAGGCGAACTTCGACGACAGCGTGCGCGTGGTGATGCTCACCGGCGAGGGACGCGCGTTTTGCGCCGGGCGGGACATTTCCGGCCTCGATTACGAAAACAACCTCGAGACGCCGGGATATCGCGCCTACGTGCGGGCCAATCACGAGATGTTCGACGACTTCGAGAACCTCGAGAAGCCGATCGTCGCGGTGATCAACGGCATCTGCGCCGGCGGCGGCGTCGAGATGGCGGTCGCCGCCGATTTCCGCATCGTCGCCGAGGGCGCGCAGTTCCTGCTGCCGGAGAACCAGCTCGGCGTCATTCCGGCGTCGGGCGCCTGCTCGCGCATGATCCAGATGATCGGCATCGGCCGGCTCAAGGA
>Ga0182744_1004622_pt1 | contig 10216 bp, 5 predicted proteins | sample eDN3rd30CKraftMG_FD_128525 | JGI IMG/M metagenome (GOLD analysis project Ga0182744, IMG submission 128525) | Enriched Miracle-Growth compost microbial communities from Emeryville, California, USA - eDNA 3rd pass 30_C Kraft MG (version 2) (version 2) ... | reverse complement strand
TGTAGCGTCAACCCGCCTTCGGCTCCCGCGGTGTTTGCGTGCCCTGCGTTACCTTCGTCTGCACGTGGCAGTCCGCGAACAGGTTCACCACCTTGCCGCACGGATTCTCCGCTCCCTGCTCGCTCATCTTCGGCACCAGCCGATCCGGGCCGGACCAGTGCGGGTTCGTTTGGATGTTCATGTCCATCTCCTTGGGTTGCGCGCCACGCCTCGAAGTCGGCGAGCGCCTTGTTGTGCAGCAGGACGCCTTCGCCATGCTGCTTGAGGATTCCGCCAACGCCAGCGTCGCGCAGTGCCTTGCGCACGGCCGCGACATCGCCGGGAACGAAAACGCCGTCGCCCTCGCGTCGCGCGTTGCGCAGAACGTCCGCCGAGCGCTCGCCACTGGTCGCACCTTCCGACCGCTGGATGCGCGGATACTCATCGGCCACGGCGAGCAGCTTGTGGATTGGCGCGCCCAACCGCACGACAGGCACGTCGGAGCCGGTCTGAGTCGCCGCCTGCCATTGATGGTGCCCGTCCAGCACGTAGCCATCGGACGAGACCAGCACCTGCCGGGTGTCCTTCGGACCGCCTTCGATGAAGCGGTCAACCTTTTCCTGCGAGAACTCGGCCTGCGTGGGCTTCAGCGAGTCCGCCGGGACGACCTCGGCGCGCTGCGTGACGCCACGCTCATGCAGGTATTGCATGAAGTCGTCACGATCCCGCTGCTTGACCTGCGGCATCTCGGCGCGCGGTATGCCGAGCGTGCCCGATTCCTTGGGGAATTGAATCCACTCGCTGTCGCCGCGTGGTACAATCTCGCCGGAGGTAGAACCAATGGCCGCTGTACCAGCACCCCGCCCCGCCTCGCTTCCCGACACCTTCCCGGCCGGCACCAAGTTCGGGTTCATAGACGGCGTTCCCGCCGTGTCGGATGGATATACCGCACGCTGGCTGTCGTCCGGCGGGCCGCTATCGTTCGGGCGGTTCCGAGAAGACGCCCAATTTGCTTCGGAACCAGAGTTCCGCCGGCTTGTTTCCAGTGGGGCGTCGCCGGAAGAAATCCATCGGTCACTCATCGAAGCCGAAGACGAAGGCATCCGCGCGATGGCGCGATCCCACGCATCGCCGTAAATTGCGGACTGCTGCGCTTGGAGTGCGTCGAAGCGAGTGCGCTCAGCCTCGTTCATCGGCCGGTTTTCGGCATTCGCGTTGCGACGGATTTCCTCTGCCTGCACATAGAACGGATGCGCCTTGTGCTTGGCCTCAAGCATTTCCGGAACGTTGATCTGAAGCTCGACCGGCTCTCCGTCGATCATCCACACCGAATTGATGTCGCGGTAGCCGTTGGCGGACGGCGGCGTCCGATTCGGGTCGAGTGAGTTTTTCAGTTTGATTGGCTCGCCATACTTCTCCCGCAGCTTCGCGAGAACGTCGCCGGCTGCGCCCGGATGCGGAAGCTCAATCGTGCCGCGCACGAGGTCTTTGATCTGCGAGGCGTCCCCTTCCGGATGCTCATTCGACTTGTAGTCGTTCCGAATCTTGGCGACAGCTCGCTCGGCGCCCTTGAGCGGCGCGACAATCGCGCGACCGCCGACGCTGTCCGCGATCTCGCGCACGTCCGCATCGAACACCGGAAGCGTCTGCTCGGCGCGCTCGTAGCGCTGGCCGATTGCCGAGCGCACGTCATCGGAAAGATCAGGATGAGCGGCAAGGTCCGCACGCCAGTCCGCAGCGGGCGTCGGCGTTTCCGTGTTCGCCGTCGCCGGCTCCGTGCTCGATGGCTGCGGCTCGTCGTCCCATTGGATGCTGCCGTCGTCCTCCCCGGCGCGGCGCAGGATGTCGCGAACTTGTTCGCGTTTCGAGTCGGTTTCACGCAAATCTGCCAAGCGCCGCATCGGTCCAGGCTCGGCGTGACGACCCAGCGCAGCGCCCATCAAGGCGCCCTGCACCGTGCCGACGGCAGTATCTGCGGCATCGGATTCGTGGCGCATCGACTCAGGCAGCGTGGCGTTGCGGATCGTGTTCGCTGCGTTGGCGCCAACTCCGCCGGCCGCACCGCCGGTCAGCAGGCGCTTCAATACGCCACCCTCGGCAGATACCGGAAGCGCGTTCATCAGTACATCCGACGCACCGCTGCCAATCGCCGCCCGCGTGGCCGCGCTTCCGCTGCCGCCTTGCGCGAGCACATCCTGCGCCGTGTCGGTCGCGTTGATCGCGCCAGGCAGCAGCGAGGCCTTCGCGGAATGCGTCATCGCCTGGCCGAGAATGCGGCCGGCCGTCGGTGTTGCCGTTTCCAGCAGAGGGGCGACCCCATAGTCGCCGCCACTTGCGACCATCATCGGCAAGTCGATCGCGAGGCCGCCGGCGCCATGCGCCAGCTTCGAGACGAATCCCGCGCTTGGGTCGAGCTGATTCGCTTCGGCCGCGCGCTCGCTCGCGGCGGCATTGCCGAAGAAGTAGTCCTGCGCCGTCGTCGTCGGTTCGCCAGTTGCCGCCGACTGCGCGGTGTCCCATGCGATGCCGAGCGGCGCTTCGATCTTCGCCGCGAACGCATTGGCGCGATGCAGGCGCTCTAGCGCGCCGCGGCCAAAGTCGCTCGATTCGATGTTGTCGATGAAGTTCTGGCTGATTGGGTTTTCCGTGAGCGCCGCAAACACGCCATCGCCCCAGCCTGGGCCGGCGCGGTATTGGGGCTTCTTCGCTTGCGGCGCATTCGTGAAGCCGGCCGGCACCGGCGTCTCACCACTGGCCTGCAACGACGTCAGCGCGCTCGTCGCGCCAGCGCCTGAGACATTCGAGAAGTTCGCCTTCCGTGCGCCGACCTCGTCGTCCCAGACGATGCCGTCGGTGGAGCGTGGAGCATCGTCCCACTGGATGCCGCTCGTGGCGTCATCCCAGACGATGCCGTTCGGGTCGATCGGGTTTGCCATGGCCATCCTTGGCGGCGGGTTACTGCAACGGCAAGATCGAGCCGTCCTCGTACAGCGCGACGCGTTGGCCGTTCTTCACGCCGGTACGCACGACACGGCCATGCGAACCGACACCAGCCGATGGCGTCTCCGATGACGGTTGCGCGAACCTCGGCGGCGGCGTAACGCCATTGCCGGGATCGGCCCATTGCGGCACCGCGCCCTGAGCCGCCGCGGCGAACCCAGTGCCGCCACCCGCTTCACGGCCGCCGCGCGCCATGACGGCTTCGACGTACTTGTCGGCCTGCTCCATCGCTGCCGCCGACTTCTGCTCCGGCGTCATGTTGAAGTCGTCCTTCAACGCCGTCATCGCCGATTGATAGATCTTCGCGTGAAGATCGGCAGGATCCATGTACCCCTTCGCGCGGACACGGTCGTATGCGCGGTTGAGCAACTGTGCGTCCGACTCGCCCGGGTTGCGCTGCATGCCCTTGGCAAGCTCGCGCGCGGAGCGAATGTCGGCCGGATCGTTCTTGTCGCCGAAGTGCCTGTCGAACAAACCCTTCACGTAGGTTTCCGGCGATGTCACTGCGCCAGCAACATCCATCAGCTGATCGACGCCAGACAGGTGCGTGAGCGTGCCATTCGATGAAGCCGCCGTGAACGTGCCGTCCTGATTCTGCGTGATGGATTCGAGCGGCGCAGCGCCGAAGTGATTGCCGACCGTCTTGTTGTACGCGCTCACCAAGCCAGACCAGTCACCAGTCATGCGGCCCTGCGTGATGCCACCTACCAAGGCTTCCTGCGACTGCCTGCGCTGCTGGTCGATTTTCTTTTCGTCCAGACCCATACGCGCAAGTTGCGCCTGCATGCCCTGCAATCCGATCTGTCCGCGCTTGGCCTGCTGGTTCAGCGCGAACTCGGCGTCCTGCTGCTTCGCGACCGTCGGCGCGCGATCAAGCTGGAACTGGTCCATGGCGTTGCGCAGGCCGTAGCCCTTGATCTGCGCATAGCCGAGCGCGGCGTCGCGCTGGTACTTGGCCGGCGCGTTCTCAAGCTCCAGCGCGCCGAGCTGGTTGCGCTGGTTCAGGCCGGTCATGTCCGCCCCGAATCGCTGGTCCTGCTGCGCGTCCGTCACGGCGCGCCGGTTCTTCTGGTACTCGCGTTCGTCGCGCTGGTGGTTCAGCTCGTTCTGGTAGTCGTAGCCCTGCATCAGGCCCGACAGGATGCCGCCGAGTGCGGGGTTCGCCATGTCAAATCCCTCCCCACTGGTTGTTTGACCACCAGTTCGCGATGCCGGAGAGTCCGCGCCCCGCCATCTGCGCGCCAGCGGCCGCGGCCTGCCCGTACTGCGCAGCCTGCTGGCCATAGAGGTTGGCTTGGTTGCCATAGGCGCCCATCATTGAACCGAACCCTTGGTTCATCGTGCTCGTCGCGGTTGACTGCGCGCCGTTGCTGAGGTTCGCGAAGCCGGAGAGACGGTTCCACTGCGAATCCTTCGCCTGCTGCCGTGCCTGGTTGTTCGCGTTCACCGTCGCCATCGCGCGGCCGAGGCCATACTGCGTCTCGCTGGCGTTGAACGCACCATCGGTCGGCTTCACGCCGTAGCGCTCCATCTGCCGACGGTTCACGTCCTGCGACGTGTCGAATGACGTATCGACGTCGGCTGAGATGGCGGCGAAGTCGGGGCGCTGTTCCTCGTAGGCCATCGAGCGCAGGTCGGTCAGCGCCGGCATGTACAGGTCTTTCCAGTCCTGATACTGCTGCTTGCCAAAATCGAGCTGTTCGCGTGCAACTTCGGCCTGCTGGTCCATCGCCTGCTGTTGGCGATTGCCAGCCTTGTCGGCTTGATTGCTGGCCTTGTTCGCGCTGTACGCCCCGGCGGCGAGCGAGGCCACTCCTACTACTGCGGCAACCATGCCGGCACTCCTTCCCTAGATGACCTTGGTGTAGAGGCGCTCTGTTTCGCGCCATCCTAGGCGCTCGAATAGCCTGCCCATATCGTGATGCAGTTTGGTGCCAGTGAACATCTTCTGCACGCCGCGAGCCTTCAGCGTCTTTTCCACGAACTGAAATAGCTTCAGGCCGGTACGGCCCTTGCGAAACTCCGGCGCGACGAAGTAGACATCAGTGAAAGCACTCAAGCTATCCGCATAATGCAGATGTGGGCGTATGATCGAAAGGTGGTAACCGATGATTGACCCATCACTACGCGCGGCCACGACATGCAGCGCGCCTTGCGCATCGAGCCAATCGTACTGGGCGTAGTCAATGTTCAACTTGATCCTGTCTCGATCAAGAGCGATTTCTTCCCAATGACGCGGCCACAAATGCGCGGACTCACGCTTGAACTGCGACCACGCTTCGACATGAAAGGTTGTCGCAATACTCATCGGCTCGTCCTGATGTCGATGACCATGCTGATGCGATCATCGGAGCTATTGTTGATGACCTCATGCTCCAACTTGTTGTTGAACCAGAAGCAATCACCGGTCCGGAAATCGAACTGCTCGTCCGCGCAGCGGATCACGCAGCCCGGCTTCGCGTCGATAACAATGTGATGCCGAGTCCAGTAGTCGGCGTGCTCCGGCGTGTCAGCATGCCGGAAGATCTTCCCGCCCGGCTTGATCCTGTTAATCATCACGCGACCAAGTCGCTCGCCTTGCACGAACGACATGAGGTTCATGACTAGCGGGCGCGCTTCGTGAAGCACCTTGTACTCGGGCCGATCGACGCATTCGTGCGGATCGTAGCGGCGGTCGTCCAAATGCTTCTGGGCGTCCTCTTCCAGTTCATAGACCGAAACTGGCGGAAACCGCAGAATGATGGATTCCACCTCTCCGAATGGCCCCTGCGGGTAGTCTCGAAGGTAGGTATCAGCCTGCCAGATTTCCGGCCGACGGCGAATTGCAGCAAGCAGCGGCATCACGGGAAGGCTGTTCGCGATCAGCAGAAAGTGATTCATCGCGCGCACGGTATCCATCACAACGCACGCGGCCTACTGAATTACTCGCCGACGACGTTCATTGCGATGACGTTCCAGTCCTTCATGATCGAGAAGTCGGCTTCATCTATGGTTTTCAAGTTCAGGCGGACCCAATAGTTCGGGCTCGGTGGCGCACGGACCACGCCCATTATCGTGAACGGCCAGACCTCCGGACTGAAGTCGTCAACCACCTGCTCCTGAATCAGGATGCCGGATGAATCCGGGTCGTCGTATCCGATGTTGGCGTTGCTGCCGGTCAGGGTGGCCTTGAGCAGATATCCCTTGTGGTCGTTCCCGCCCGTGGATTGCGTGGACAACGTTCCGGACACGATGATGAGCACATAGGGCGCTCCGCCGCTGCGGGTCGGTTTTACGTTGAGCCGCCTGTCGGACACGACCGTCTTCACGATCGACGCGGCGCGCGGATTCAGCGATCCTGGCGGCGATCCCCACGTTGCGCCGCTGCCGTTCTTCCCATTCAAGGTCGGAAGCATCAGGCCCGAATCACCGAGGAACAGATCGCTGTTGAAGCCGGCGCGCGCAGTGCCATTCGCCGTCTCGCGCACGAAGAACAGCGCTGAAGCCTCAGTGCGGCCGGCACCGTTGTTGCCGTAATTCGCGCGCGGGCCAATCCAGAGCGGGTATTGCGATCCGTCGTTCTCGGCGCCGGCGCCGCCGATGGAGAGTACCGATTGCCCCGTCGTGGCGATCGTCGCGTTCTTCCCGACGCTCATGTTCCCGCCGACGAACAAGTTCGCCTGCTGATCAAGGCCGAACACCATCTGGCCTGTTGACGGCTTCCAGTAGCGAAGCGGGTACTGGTTCGTGACCGGATTGTTCAATTCGACGATGAAGTTGGAAATCGCCTCGTAGGCGCCGCTGTCCAGCGCGCCGCTCCCCGGAGTGCCGGCGATAAGGCGCTGGCCGATTACGACGTTCGCGTTGACGACCTGAGCCTGCAACGTCTTGATGAAGGCCGTCGTCGCCGTGAGCGTGTCGAAGTCGCCCGTGGTCGCACGCACCAGCCCGTCGACGACCAGCTTTCCGCGAATGCCGACGACATTGCGCGTCGTGTCGATCACGAACGGAATGTTCGGCGCTGGCATCAGCGCGTTCTTGTACGGCGCGAGACCGCTGGCCGACGAGAACGACCCGTTGTCGGTGCGCTTCACGGTCACGGTCGCGCCACTGACGTTCATCACGTCCACGGCCATGCCGGCGATCGACATGGATGCGAGCGGATTCTGGTTGCTTCCGTCCAGGTTTCCGTCGGTCACGGCGAACACGGCGTTCTGCGCGCCGATTTGAATGCCGTGCTGCGATGACGAGAGCGATACTGTGGCTGTCGAGCCGTTTGACGAAATCGAATTGATCACGGCGCCGGCGGCGCCGGCTCCCATAACCGCGAACTGGTTCGCGTTAATCAGGAACGTGCTCAGCGTATCGAATGTACCGTCGGCGTTCTGCGACGTGTCCAGACCCAACCCGAATCCGGCGGCATAGACGAGGCCGCCCGCTTGCGTCTGGCGCATGCGCACCGTCCACGACGACGACTGCGTGCCGTCGATCCGGGTCACTGCGCTGGAAAGTTGCTGCACTTCGCTCGAGACGTCACCGATCTGCGCGCTGATCGCATTCAACTCTTGGCCGATCGCCGTCGATGGGTCGACGCTCACGTAGACGTTGTGGAAGATGCTGGCGATGTAGTCGACGAAGCTGTCCGATCCGCCGCCGCCGCTACCAGAGATGGTGCAGTCGCCAAGGGTGGTATTGCCGATCGGCACGGAATTCCCTGGGACCGTTACCGTAACCGCCTGGCCGTTCAAGGCAGAAATGACGCGCTGCCCGCGTATGCTGGCGATGGGCGAGTTGTCTGGCGTGTCGATCGTGACGGTATAGCCGATAGCCAGCCAGCTTTCGCTCCCGCTGAGATCAGTGAAAAGCATCACCGTATCGGGTGCGTCCGGCCAGCGATACGCTGACCAGATCGTGCCGCTGCCGACCGGAATGCCGGACCCGCCGTTGTTGGCTGCCGCGGACGAAAGCGCAGCCTGCCACACGTTCACTTCTTGCAGGTTGGCATGATCGGCTTCCGCGATGCCCTGCACGTAGCCGATGCGATCGATCACTGTCTGCTCGCCATCGGGCTGGTCGCTCACGCCGATGATTCGGATCAGTTGCTGATTGATCTGGCCGTGGAGCGCGTCGTCAAGCGTGGCGATGTAGTTCGTGACGCCGCCAGCCTGCATGATCGGATCGAAGGCCGAGGTATTGAAGAACTGGCCGACCAACTGTCGGTACGTCGCTGAGTTCTGGACGTTTGTGATCAGTTGGCCGAGCACGAGCGCGGGGTCGATCGACAGCTGGCCAGCAGCCCCCTGATTCGCCATCGGCGCGTACGGACCGACGACGCTCGCGGTCGAGACGAAGCGGACCCAGTAGTAGTAGGTCGTCGGATTCAGTGCGGCATCGATCGCGCTCTGTCCGGTCTGCGTGATCCGGGCAAGGTCGGAGTCGGTGAATATCGTTCCATCCGCACGCCCAGCGTAGTTGGGATGCACGTTGCCGGGGCCGACCGGCTTGGTCGGGTCGAATCCGGATGCCGCGATGTCGAACGTCGGCGCGGAGCCGTCCGCGTTCTGCGGCAGTCGGAACACCTCGGCGTAGGCGTGGTTGGAATAGTCCGGAGGGTCCCACGTCACCATCAGGCCAGACGGCGCGATGTGGTGGACCTGCACGTTTTCCGGCGCCGGCGGCGCCGTGTAGTCGGTATCGCCGAAATCAGGATCGCCGGGATCGAAGATCGGCGCTCCGGGCGGACCGGTGCCCGTATCCGGCGGCGCCGTAACTGTCACGACTCCACCGGACATGGCGGTGCCGACGAGGTTGGCGTCCGTCAGGTCGCGAATAGTAACGAACCGATCAAGCGGATCACCGCGCCGGCCATAGCCAACTTCCAGCGCCTCTTTCGTCGCCTTCAATGCAGCGTCGACCTCGTTCGGCGTCCTGCCGATCGCCGGAATCGCTGGCACTTGGGTCTTGCGGACGCCCATCAGCGGAGGTCATCCCCGTCGTCGGTCAGGGTGGCGCCCTGCACGGCGAATGCCGACTTGATCTCGATCTGGTATTCGCGCGACATGAATCCGCCCGGCAAGCGGAATGGTTCCGGGCCGGCGACCGTGACGTCGAATCGATCCGTGACTTCGGCGCCTGGCTGCCCGTTCGTGCCGAGGTTTGCGTAGCGCACGGTCATCGTGAGCGGATAGCCGGCAGCGAACACACGGCCGAGCGACAGGTTCACCGCGTGCGGCAGCGTGAACACGCGGCTCTGCCAGTCCGCGATCTGCGCCGCGCCGACGCCGAACTGCATGCGGTTGCTGCCACTGCCGTAGTGCAAGGTGTCGTCGTCCGGGTCGATGGCTGGAGCGCGTCCCTGGATAGCGCTGTCGCTGATCGCCGGGCCGGCCGCGGTGTATTGGAGGACGAGCGTCCGCTTCCCCGCCGTGCGCGCGAACGCGATGTAGCGCATGTCGTGGAAGATCGCATCGGCTTGCACGTCCCACAGGTCAGCCCATTGCTTTTTCGTCACATACTGCTGCGTCAGGAGCTGTCCGCCACTACCGGAAACGGACGCCAGCCCGTCAGGCGTCGGGTACAGCACCGACGCGCCCGTCGAGCAGATGCCGCCCTTGTTGAGACACGGCGCGTCGAGGTCGAGTTGCTGCAACGACAAGCTCAGCGGATCTGTGCCGCTGGCGAGGTACGGCTTGCCCTTTGTCGCAACGACCAACGTCTGGCCGTACACGGCAAGGCCGACGATCTCGTCCTGCGTGGTCTTTCGGTACTCATCGGGCCATGCGTGCGGCTGGTACGGCTCGGACAGATAGATCGTGTTCCCGATGAATCCGGCGAAGAAGCCGTTCGGCATCGCAATCAATCCGCGCAGGCCGTTCGGAGCCGGCGCCCATGTCGCGGACGGAAGCATCTCACCGAGCCCGGCTGGCGACACATTATCGACGATCGCGGCTGCAGGACTGATCGGAACCTCTTTCACGAAAAACAGGTTCGTGGAGCTGCCCGACGCGGTGCGATAGATCCGCACGCGATTCACCGTGGTCGATGCCCACGCCGGAACCGTGCGGTCGACCGTCACGTTCACCGCCGAGTCGTAACGCACGTCCGAAGGCGTACTCGGATCGCTCGGCATGCCTTCCTCGCCCCAATCGGTGACGAACGTCGACACGTAGCTGCGCGATTCGACATCGGCAACGCCGTACACGCGCTCGATCTTGATCTTGGTGGCGTTCGTGAAGGCGGTATACGTCGGCCCGTTCGT